>Ga0098067_1000527_pt1 | contig 14252 bp, 14 predicted proteins | sample 26_taG_FD_92578 | JGI IMG/M metagenome (GOLD analysis project Ga0098067, IMG submission 92578) | Marine viral communities from Cariaco Basin, Caribbean Sea - 26_WHOI_OMZ | ecosystem: Environmental > Aquatic > Marine > Oceanic | place: Caribbean Sea: Cariaco Basin | collected 2014-11-09
ATCACCAATGACCAGGTAGCCGATTTTGCTGAAAGGAAAAACATAACCTTTGAAGAAGCTCAAAAATGGCTGCGCCCTGCTATTGCCGATGAATAAAAGAAATCTGAAATCTCCTGAAATTAAAGAATTACAAGAAATGAAAATTACAGAACACTTAAGTGCTTCCAAAGATAAGACACTTTTTTCCTTCGAGATCCTGCCCCCTCTAAAAGGGCAAAATATTCAGTCAATTTTTGATGGTATAGATCCCCTAATGGAATTCAAACCTCCATTTATTGATGTCACCTACCACCGCGAGGAATACGTATATATTGAAAGAGGAAAAGGCCTGTTGGAAAAAAGGGTGGTTCGAAAGCGACCGGGTACAGTAGGTATTTGTGCTGCGATACAAAGCAAATATAAAGTTGATGCCGTTCCTCATATTTTGTGCGGCGGATTCTCAAAAGAAGATACCGAAAACTTCCTGATTGACCTCGATTTTCTCGGGATCAAGAACGTAATGGCACTTAGAGGGGATGCTGTAAAAAGTGAGATCTATTTTACACCAGATCCCCAGGGTCACAACTATGCCAATGAGCTGGTAGAGCAAATTTCGGCTATGAACCGGGGCCAGTTCCTAGATGAAGCTTTGGAAAATGGCCATCATACCGACTTCTGTGCAGGCGTTGCAGGATATCCCGAAAAGCACATGGAAGCCCCCAGTCTCGAAAAAGACATTCAGCGGTTAAAGACAAAAATCGAGGCCGGTGCCGAATATGTGGTGACCCAGATGTTTTTTGACAACCAGAAGTTCTTTGAATTTGAGAAAAGTTGCAGGGAAAGTGGGATCACAGTGCCAATAATACCGGGGCTTAAGCCTATCGCCACTAAAAAACAGCTCACCCTAATACCGCATCGTTTTCATGTAGATATGCCCAACGACCTTACAAGGGAGGTAGAGAAATGTAAGAACAATGAAGAAGTCCATCAGGTTGGGGTTGAGTGGTGCATAGCCCAAAGCAAGGAATTGGTTGCTGCAGGTATTCCCGTGTTGCATTACTATTCTATGGGCAAGAGTTCAAATATAAAATCTATTGCTTCACAGGTATTTTAGGAAATGGGGTGTCAAAAATGGCATTTTTGACACCTGTTTTTTTCTGAAGTTTCGGAATATAAAACTCACTTAACCTTACCAGTATAAACTGAAGTATCCATAGAGAAGCGGATTATTCGGACAGTTCAATCCAAACAGGGGCATGGTCACTGGACTTTTCCCATCCCCGAACGTGCTTATCTACTCCGGCATCTTTAAGTTTCTTTTCAAGTTGCGGATTCAGAAGAAAGTGATCTATACGAAGGCCTGCATTTCTTTGATAGGCATTCCGGAAGTAGTCAAAGAAGGTATAAATGGTCTCTTCGGGATATAATTTCCTTATTACATCTGTCCAACCCTGCACCACGAGCTCATGAAAAGCTTCCCGTACCTCGGGCCGAAAAAGGGCATCATCAACCCATCGTTCAGGTTTATAAACATCTTTTTCGGTAGGTATTACATTATAATCTCCGGTGAGAACTACAGGAACCTCACTATCCAGTAGCTCTTTTGCTCTTTTTGAGAGACGTTGAAGCCAGCGCATTTTATAGTCGAGCTTTGGTCCCGGTGCCGGATTTCCATTGGGCAGGTAAAGGCAGCCAATAGTGATCTCATTCACCACGGCTTCGATATACCTGCTTTGTTCATCTTCCGGTTCCCCCGCAAGGCCGCGGCCGGTTTCCTCAATTTCAAGTCCGTTTTTCGCGAGGATGGCCACGCCATTCCAGCGTTTTTGACCGTGCCATATAGCCGTATAACCCGCTTTTTCTATATCCTGTTTCGGAATTTTCTCATCGGGAGATTTTAATTCCTGAAGGCAGGCTATATCTGGCTTGGTTTCCTCCAGCCATTTCAGTAGAACAGGGAGGCGGGCATTAATTCCATTTACATTGTAGGTGGCAATCCTCATTTTAGAGGCTTAAGTTGCAGGATCTTCCCATTATCTTCATCTGTTAGCACCCAAATACTGCCATCGGGACCCTGTTCTACATCACGCACTCTGGAGGTAAGTGGAATGCGTTCTACTTCCTGGGCGTTATCACCGTTCACGTCTACCCGCACAATTCCGGCAGAGGTAAGGCCACCAATCATCATGCTGTTCTTCCATTCCGGGAAAAGATCGCCATCATAGAATATCATTCCGGAAGGGGAAATAGTGGGTGTCCAGTGAATTACTGCATCTGCAAATTCGGGGCGGGTAGTGGGTTTTGGAATTTCAGTTCCATCGTAATTATCACCCCAGCTCACCACAGGCCAGCCATAATTTTTGCCGGCCTCTGCTGTCTGCAGTTCATCACCGCCCATGGGTCCCATTTCGGCTACCCAAAGGGCTCCGGTTTGGGGATGAATGGCCGCACTTTCAATATTTCTATGTCCGTAAGACCATATTTCAGCCAGAGCGTTGGCATCATCAAAAGTTGGGTTTTCTTCAGAAGCAGTTCCATCATCTTCCAGTCTTACCACGGTTCCGAGGTGACTTGAAAGATCCTGAGCCGGCTCGAACTTGAATCTTTCAGCAAGGGTGAGAAAAATGTCATTTCCTTCAGTAAAAAGAATCCTGCCTCCAAAGTGATTAGGGCCTTCAACCTTTGGTTCCATACGGAAAATGGTTTCAAAATCTTTGATTGTATTTCCTTCAAGTTTTCCTCTTCCAAGCGCAGTAGAAGCTGTACCATTGTTTCCGGGTTCAGCAAAAGAGAGGTAGATATATTGATTTTCCTGAAAATTTGGATGTAAAGCTACATCCAGCATTCCGCCCTGTCCCTGCGCAAAAACTTCAGGAGTACCCATAAGTGGCTCTGAAAGTGTGCTGTCTTTCAGGATGCGGAGGGTTCCTGCTCTTTCTGTAACCAGCAACCTGCCATCTGGCAAAAATGCCATTCCCCAGGGATGATCAAGATTTTCAACTATTTTACGCACCTGCACATCACCTGCATCGGTTCTTACAGTAGATTTTTGGGCCAAAGCTGTAAGGCTGAAGAGTAGAAGGGTTAAAAATGTAATTAGAATTTTTTGTTGCCCCGCAAGAGGGATTGCAACAGCCTGTGATCTCGTATTTTTTCTCATAGCAAGTCTTTTTACCTACCTAAGATAAAAAGACTTGCGCCTGCTTACAAGCTGATTAGTAAAGACTTAACACGGTGTGTTGAAGCTTTATAATTTTTTATGATTTTGCGAGCCGGGAAAGTGAGAATTGGATGCTAATTCACATTGGCAACCTGAAGCAGAAATTACTGCCGGCATAAAAATATTCAGCCTCAAAAATGGCATTTTTGACCCTCTGTTTTCTACAGGAGCTATTCGAGCGGAATCTCTAATACAAAAGCAGTTTCCTGCTCGTTTGAAGATACTGTTAATTCTCCGTGGTGCGCTTTTGCAATTTCTGAAGCTATAAAAAGCCCCAGTCCCAACCCTTTTTTGTTGGTATCTTCTCCTTCCCGGTAGAAAGGCTGAAAAAGGTGTGTCAAAGCCTCGTCAGAAATCTTTTCTCCCGAGTTTGATACTTTTAATTTGAAGTGATGGTCATTTGTGCTGGCCTCCACCTTAACAAGGGCTTCAGCATTTCCATGTTCATGGGCATTTCCCAGGAGGTTTGACAGTAGTTGCCCAATCCGGTTCTTGTCACAGTTCACCTCATGATCAAGCTTACAGCTAAAGTTGATCTCCCTGTCGGGAGCCAGTACTTTCATCTCCTTGATAACCTGCTTCAGCATTTCTTTCAGGCTGTTGTTGTGCTTCTCTTTGTCGAGAATAATACCTTCTCCCATTTGCCCGCGGGCAAAATCGAGAATATTTTCAATAAGCGCCTGCATTCTGTAAGAAGTAGACTTAATAAGGGCAGCATTGCGAAGGGTAAACTCCTCTTTTGACATTTTAAGGAGAATGTCGGCACTCATGCGCATAGTAGCGATAGGGTTCTTAAGATCATGCCCAAGAATGGCAATGAATTGATCTCTAAGTTGAGCGATTTCCTTCTCTTCCTTTAGATTGTCTTCACTAAGCTTAATTTTTTCTACGGCATCGAGGTGAAAGGAAATAAGCTCGGCATAAAGCTGAAACATCGTAGTGATTTCGGGAGTATTGATCTCCTGCGGATTTGGATCAATAGCGCAAAGCGTGCCAAAAAATTCACCATTCTTCCTGTACACCGGCACCGATATATAACTCTGCAAACCATAAATTTTTGGAGTGTGATGGTTGCAGTAGCTTGTATCATTTGCCACATTGTCTATAACCACAGCCTTTCGGTTTTGATGCACCTCATGGCATAAAGTAGTTTCAACGTCCAGCTCATCTCCGGGTTTGAGGCCAAAAGAGATAAGGTCATGTGTGGCACAGGTCACCCAGCGGTCATCTGTGACCCTGGCAATAGCAGCAAAACCCATTTTAGTGGTACGACAAACAACTTCCAGTAATTGCGGAACTACCGAAATTTGATTTATGGCGGCTATATCACCAGATAAATCGAGATGAGAATTTACTTTAATACGTATATTTTTTTATAATTTCTAAAGCAAGTGGCAAATTACAAATAAAAATTTAAAAATGCAGCGTAGCAATACTTATCAGTTTATTGCGGGTCTATGGCTTTGAGTGTTTCGAGCACATTTTGTTCGGTTTTATAAAGTTTTTCTCTACAAATTTTAAGAAGTACAGAAGCACGTTTTACCTTTGCATCCAGTTCATCAATGTCAATTTCGGCGTTTTCCATCTCCCTTACGATCTCCTGTAATTCGGTAAAAGCTTCGGTGTATGTGATCTTTGTTCCCATTATTTACTTTCGGTATTTTTTATTTCTGCTGAAGCTTTTCCTTCAAAGAATTCGGTCTCTATGAAGTCTCCCGGTGCCACAGTAACCGAGTTGGTGACGATCTTTCCATTTTTCCGGGTTATGCTGAAACCTCGTTTCATGATGTTCTTTGGAGACAGCAGTTCTACTGAAGAAGCGATGTTCTTTAAATTGGCAGCTTCATATTTTAAAAATGCTTTACTTTCTGAAGTAATCGTCTGCCTGAAGGAGGCGAGCCTGTTTTTCTCCCGATCTACTATCCTGTTTGCTAAAGAACCGAAGGAGCTTGATACCCGGGAGAGCTGTGTTTCCTGCCTCTCAAAAAGCAGGTTTGCGCCGGCGGTTATTTTCTGAATATTTTCCCTGAGGGGCTGGGAGAAATCATGAAACTCCTGAAGAAGGAATTCAGCTATTTTTGTGGGCGTAATAAAACTCTTATAGCTCACAAGTTCGCTAACGGTCTCGTTTGTGGAATGCCCAATGCCGGTTAATACCGGTATCGGGAATTGGGCTATTTTCTTTGCCAGGTGATAATTATCGTAGCAGCTTAGGCCTATTTCGCCGCCACCTCCCCGAATAATAGCCACGGCATCAAAGACTTTTTTATGATGCTTTATTTTCTCCAACTGCGCAGTAATTGTGGTTACAGCTCTTTCTCCCTGTAAAATGGCAGGAAAAAGTTTGTATTGAAATTGATAGCCCCAGCGGTTGTTCTCAATCACATTGATAAAATCCTGATAGCCTTTACTGCTGCTTACAGAAATAATTGCAATGGTCTTGGGAAGTTGAGGGAGCAGCTGCTTTTGGTTGGCGTCAAAAATGTCTTCGGCAATGAGTTTTTTTATAGCCTCTGCACGTTGTTTGGCCAGTTCTCCCAAGGTGTATTCGGGGTCAATATCAAGTATGTTTAGCGCCAGCCCGTAAACCGAATGGAAGGTGACCGTTGCCTGTACTACAACCGTCATATCATCGCGAAGATCTTCATTTAAAACATATCTGAATTTGTTATTGATAAGATCAAAGTTCGATTTCCAGATATTACCTCTAAGTTCGGCGATGATCTTTCCACCTTTTTTCTCGACAAGATCGGGGTAGCAGTGGCCGGTGTGGGGGTAATGATTCAGTTTAACAATTTCGGCTTTGACCCATACCACCTTGCTGCAATGACTGTTTATTACATTCTCAATAGCTTCGGTAAGCTTGGACAGCGGGAAAACTTGTTTGGCAGGCATAGCTTAATCTTCCAAGCTAAGATATTGCAAAATATCTATCCCAAAAACTATTGTCTCAAAAATGGCATTTTTGAAGGGCTTTTGCTGAAGCGTATCAATTTGGCTGATCTATAGATCTTAATTTACTATAAGAGCAGCTAACCCGGCGGTAGTGTTTTTATTACTTTTGATGATAAATTCTTCTATATGAACAACAGTAAATCTCCCCGGCTCTTTGAGTCATTCAAAATAAAATCTATAACATTTAAAAATAGAATTGGGGTTTCTCCCATGTGCATGTACAGTAGCAAAGACGGGTTTGCCAATAACTGGCACCTTGTACACCTTGGAACCCGTGCAAGCGGCGGTGCAGGACTTGTAATTTCTGAAGCAACAGCGGTTTCTCCCGAAGCCCGCATCACACCCGATGATCTCGGGATTTGGAAGGATGAACACGTTGAAAAACTGAAGGAAATTACAGAATTTTTGGAGAGTCAGGGAAGTGTTCCCGGTATCCAACTGGCTCATGCCGGGAGAAAAGCTTCTACCAGCAGCCCCTGGCAGGGTGGTAAGTTTCTTTCTGAAAATGAGGGTGGCTGGCAACCGGTTGCTCCCTCAGAAATTCCTTTTTATGATGATAATCCAAAGCCGGTAGCCCTAAACCCAGAAGGAGTTGAGAAAGTAATTTCCGATTTTAAAGAGGCTTCAAAAAGGGCATTTTTGGCAGGCTTTAAAGTTCTCGAAATTCATGCTGCACATGGTTACCTGCTACACGAATTCTTATCGCCTCTCAGCAACCACAGAAATGACAATTATGGCGGATCTTTTGAAAACCGAATAAGGCTTTTGCTGGAGGTTACTCGTGCCGTGAAAGAAGACTGGCCAGATAATCTCCCGCTATTCGTGAGGATTTCTGCGACCGATTGGGCGGCTGGAGGCTGGAATGAAGAAGAATCTGTAGAGCTGGCAAAGCGGCTTAAGGCAGAAGGAGTTGATGTGATAGATTGTTCTTCGGGCGGACTTGTGCCCGGGGTGAGCATTCCGGTAGTAAAGAAATACCAGGTGCCATTTTCAGAAAAAATAAAGAAAGAATCCGGGATCATGTCGGCTGCAGTTGGTCTAATCACCACACCGCAGGAAGCAGAAGAGGTGCTGCAGCAGGAACAGGCAGATATTATACTGCTGGGCAGGGAATTGCTTCGGAATCCTTACTTCCCGTTGGAAGCTGCTGCTGCCTTAAAAACTGAGACTTCCTGGCCAAATCAGTACCTTAGAGCGAAAAGGGAATAAATTTTTAAGTACTAAAATCCAGGCACTAGATTCCAAAAATCATACTTAATAACTCCGTAGGGGCGGTAGATTTCTAGCCCAGGGTTTCAACCCGGGGATAATATCAACCCCAAAAAAACAATTCGTGAATTCGTGGCCAAATAAAACCACAAACAAATAACCACAAACAAAAAATCCCGCCAAAAAATTCGGCGGGATTTGTCATTTTTGAGACCTCAATTTTATAGAATGATCCAGTCTACAAGAGAGCCCACTACAGCTATAATTATTGCCAGCCATAAGGAAGGCATGAAACCGTGGGTTTTGAAGCCTGTACTCAGTTTATCGGCCAGTTCAATGATGATTGAATAGGCGATAATCCTGGTTATAAATCCTAAACCGAGGAAATAAAAGATTCCTAAAGTCGCAATATTGAGCACAGCAGTAAGGATCCAGCTTAAGAAAAAGCTTAGAACCCCAATAAGCAGTGCGACCACAAGGGCGGTTTTCCAGCCTTTGAGCTCTACTTTGGGAAACATTTTTGCTGCAATAAGGAGCACAGCGGCATCAATGATGATATGTATTAGCCAGCTTAACATATTGGTTTGTTTTTAAGGTTGGGTTTGTGATTATTTATTTATTGGTGTCGCTTATTTTTTCAGCTTGCTTTTTTAATTTATTCACATTGGTTTGGTAAGGCTTTTCTTTCAGCACTTTTGCCACGTGCACCAGGTTGTGAACCATGTGATAGAGGTTGCGGTTGGTGAAAAAATGCCGGTCACCCTTGGCCTCGATATAAGCCGGACCCGGGCCTGCCTTGCCTACGTAGTAGCTAAAAGCATTTACCGGAATTGTAAAGCCGTGTTCAGAAAGGTCAAAACAAATGCTGGAAATGGCCTTTTTGGCACCATCTTCATTACCGTCAACCATCACGCCGCCTACTTTGTTAAAGGTAGGGTACTGTCCCGTTTCTTCATCGGCTTCGCTCCAAATGCCATCAAATCTTTCGGCTACCAATTTAGCCACGGCACTGCGGTCGCCCCTCCAGATTGGAGTAGCGAGGATCATGATGTCGCTCTCTTTGATCTTTTTCAGGATTTGTGGCCAGTCATCGCCTTCCCCTTCATCAGAAGTATTTCCGAATTTTATATTGTGGTCTACGACCCTTATTTCTTCGGTTTCTACCTCGAGCTCGGTGAAGATCTTTTCGGCCTGTTTGATAAAGGCAGAAGTGTTGGAGGTTTCGGGTGATTTTTTGAGGGTACAGTTTAAAAATATTGCTTTTAAAGACATAATTTATCGCATGTTTGTTGCACCATCCATTTGATGCTTTAGTTTTAGATTTCCTTTAGGTTTTTTCTTTAGTTTAGAGGGTACTTCATCTCCAACCGGGCCTTTTCCAATAGTGATCCCACCATCGGCAGAGTAGACGGCACCGGTGACATAAGAAGCTTCATCAGATGCCAGAAAAAGGTACACATTGGCAATTTCTTCGGGTGTGCCACGGCGGCCAAGTGGTGTGGCGCTCATCATTTGTTTTTCTATCTTTTTGGTGATATCACTTGTTTCTTTGTGCGTCCACGCGGTATCGATGGGGCCGGGAGCAACACAGTTTGCCCTGATTCCGTTCTTTGCCTGCTCGGCTGCTACTCCTTTCATAAAGGCGTGCATAAAGGCTTTGGTGCCGCCATAGGGCGTGATATTTGGGATACCGATTTTCCCTGCTTCCGATCCTGCTGAAACAATGCAGCCCTGCGACTTCTGTAAATGTGGGATGGCATATTTGGTCATCAAAAATGCCGTTCTCAGGTTGTTTTTCAGAAGATTGTCAAAAGCTTCAGGAGAATATTGGTCTATTGTATTTACTTCAGGGTATACTCCTGCGTTATTGATGAGTATGTCGATACGGCCGAAGTGTTTAACGGCAGTTTCTACAGCATCTTTGGCATTTTCTTCCGAAGAAATATCGGCAGAATAACCTATGGCCTTTCCTTTAGATTTCTTGATGTCATCAATCACTTCTTTTACCGGGTCTTGTGGCATTCCCACTACAAGAACTTCGGCTCCTTCGGCTGCAAATTTCTTAGAAATGGCTTCCCCAATACCCGTGGCTCCGCCGGTTATAATCGCTACTTTCTTTTCCAGTCTTTTCATTTTCATATTAATTGTTTTACAGCCTGCTGTAATGTTGGAAAACCTTGATTTTCTAAGTTAGTTTCTTTTTGATGCTGCAACAAAATGATTAAGAAAGCTTTAGCTGTTTTTTTCTTAAATCTTAACGCCTTGCAGGCTATAGAGGGGTGTGCTCGTTAAGACATTGCTAATACTTCGGCTATAAATAGAAAATCGGGTATCTTGTAGTATATCAATTAAAACTCTTCAAATTATGAGGTCAATCTGGAACGGCTCAATAAGTTTTGGTTTAGTGACTATCCCTATTAAAATGTACTCGGGCAGTGAAGAAAGAAAGCTCGATCTCGACATGCTCGATAAGAATGACCACGCCAGGATACGATACAAACGAGTGAATGAAGTGACGGGTGAAGAAGTGGAGTGGAAGGATATTGTAAAGGGCTACCTGGAAGACGATTCTTATATTGTGCTGGAGAAAGAGGATTTTGACAAGGCCAATATGAAGAAATCCCGCACCATAGACATTGAAGAATTCATTGAAGAAAAGGATGTGGCCGATGTGCTCTTTAAAAAGCCGTATTTCCTGGAGCCTCAAAAGGATGGGGAGAAATCATATAATCTTTTAAAAGCTGCTTTAAAGGATACAGGAAAGCTGGGCGTGGCCACCTTTGTAATGCGTGCCAAAGAGAACCTTAGCCTTGTTGGGGTATATAAAGATGCTCTCGTGCTGCATGTGATTAGGTTTGCTGATGAGATACGCGACCCTACCGAGCTAAAACTTCCCGATACCAAAGTTTCCAAAAAGGAAATTGATATGGCCAAATCGCTCATTGAACAATATACTGAAGAATTCGATTTTGAAAAGTATAAAGATGTCTATAACGATCAACTCTTAAAGATCATTAAGGCGAAGACCGGCGGTAAAAAAAACAAAACCGAAAAATTTGAGTCAAAAGCCACTCCTGCAACAGATCTTATGGCGCAGTTAAAGGCAAGTCTTGATAAAAAGAAGAAAAAAACTAAAGCTTCCTAATGGCACTTGACGAGTACATCAAAAAAAGAGATTTTCAAAAAACTCCCGAACCCGATGCTGCTTATGAAAAGAATGGAGGGAAGTTTAGGTTCGTGATTCAGCGGCACAGGGCAACCCGCCTGCATTACGACCTGCGCCTGGAGATGGAAGGCGTACTAAAGAGCTGGGCCGTACCCAAAGGCCCATCTATGAATCCTGCCGATAAGCGGCTGGCAATCATGACCGAAGACCACCCCATAAAATATCTCACTTTTAAAGGAACAATTCCCAAGGGCAATTATGGAGCAGGGGAGATGAGTATTTGGGATGAAGGTTCTTATGAAGCATCTGGTGGCGGAGGGGAAGAAGACCTGCTTAAAATGCTGAAAAAAGGGGATCTTAAAATCACCTTTTTTGGCACCAAAATAAAAGGAACTTTTGCACTGGTGCATACCCGACGAGGTGGTGAAAAAGACAATCAATGGTTGCTTATCAAGAAGGCTGATGATTTTTCTACAGATTTAAGTTATGACGCCGAAAACCTTAGCGAACACGCCAGTAAAGAAAAGGTAAAACAGCTTGAAGTAAATGAATTGATCAAGCCCATGCTCGCCACAAAAGCAAAGGAGATCTTTAATAAGGCCAACTGGATTTTTGAATTAAAGTGGGATGGATATCGCGCTTTGGCCAATATTCAAAAAGGGAAGGTAGACCTGTACTCCAGGAATGGAATTTCTTTTAAAGCCAAGTTCCGGGAAATTTATGAGCAGCTAAAGAATATTCCGCATGATGCGGTGCTTGATGGGGAAATAGTAGCGCTTGATGAGAACGGAAAACCTGTTTTTCAAAAACTTCAGAATTACCAGAAAGCACCTTCAGGAGAGCTGAGATATTACGTTTTTGACCTGTTGTACCTAAACGGGCACAATATTATGCACCTGCCACTTTCCGAAAGAAAAAGTTTAATTCAGGAGGTGATAGAAGATATTCCGCAGGTATATTACTGCGATCATGTAGAGAGCATGGGAAAGGCCTTTTTTGAGCAGGCAGTGGAAATGGGAATGGAAGGCGTGATTGCCAAAAAAGCCGATTCCCAGTACCTTCCCGGTTCCAGGAGTGATAAATGGCTCAAGATAAAAGCTTTTGAAAGCCAGGAAGCTTTGATCTGCGGGTACACAGATTCAGATAAAGGAGGACCGTTTGGATCTCTGATCCTGGGAATGCACCGAGATGAAGAGCTGGTTTATATTGGTAACTGCGGCACAGGATTTAGTGAGGATGATAAAAAGGAACTTTTCGATAAATTCCAGAAGATGGTGACCAGGGCCATGCCTTTTAAGAAGAAGCCTTCATTAAAAGGACGAACGCCAACCTGGCTTACTCCGGAATTGATCTGTGAAGTCAATTTTTCTGAATGGACCAGTAGCGGACATATGCGGCATCCTTCTTTTAAAGGTCTGCGGATGGATAAACTTCCGAAGGAGATAACAAAGGAAAAAACAGCCAGGGTCCCTAAGCACAAGCCCGCAGCAAAAAAAGATGAGAACACCCTGGAGATTGGAGGAATATCTGTGCCCATTAGCAATCTCGACAAGGTTTACTGGCCAAAGTCGGGATTGAGAAAATACGATCTCATAGAATATTACCTGCAAATAAGTGATGCGATTTTGCCATTTTTGAAGGACAGGCCGCAGAATCTACACCGGCATCCCAACGGCATCCTGGAAGAGGGTTTCTACCAGAAAGATACAGCGGGTATTTTCCCGCACTGGCTGGAATCTACCAAAGTATTTTCAAAGCACAACAACCGGGAATTGGAGTACATTATGTGCCAGAATGAAGCCAGTCTCATTTATATGGCTAATTTGGGATGTATTGAGATCAATCCGTGGAACTCAAGGGTGCAGAATCTGCTTCACCCAGATTTCACGGTAATTGATATAGATCCTTCAGAAAAGAACACTTTTGAGCAGGTGATAGAGGTGGCGCAGGCTGCAAAAGTAGTGCTGGACAAAGCTAAAATAGTGGGTTACCCTAAAACTTCAGGCTCCAGCGGAATCCATATTTATATTCCGCTGGGCGCGAAATATACTTATGACGAAGCTCGGGATTTTACGAAAATTTTGTGCTATTTTATTCAGGAGAAACTTCCCGATCTCACCTCAATGGAACGCAATGTAAAAAAGCGGAAAGATAAGATCTACCTGGATTTTCTTCAGAACAGAAAAGGGCAGACCCTTGCTGCCCCATATTGTGCCCGTCCCAAACCGGGAGCGACGGTTTCGGCGCCACTTGAGTGGCATGAAGTGCAACCTGGCCTTGACATGAAAGATTTTACTATAAAAACCATGCCGGCCAGGATTCAGGAAAAGCCTGATCTCTTTAAAGCTGTACTTGAAAAAGGAACTGATATAGAAAAGGCCATTGATGCCCTTTCGGGTTAATTTTTCCCGTGCTCATCGTCGTCTTCCTCATTTTCGGTACTATGTTCGCTCTCGTTGAACTTGTTATTGAGAAAGTACTTGGGGCTTACACCGTATTTCTCTTTGAAGATCTTTGAAAAATAGCTTCGGTTGTTGAGCCCAATCTGACCAACAATTTGAGATATGTTTTGATCTGATTGACTAAGCATTTCTTTTGCTGCTTCTAGCTTTACCTGTTGTACATATTTATTCACAGTGAGGTTGAACATGTACCTGAAACCTTCCTGTAATTTATTTACATTGGTTCCTACTTCTTTGGCCAGCTCATCAACAGAATAATTCTTATTGAGATCCTGATTGATCACGTCTACAGCTCTTTTGACTTTTTCTACATCGCTTCTTCTAAGCATGGTAGATTTGTTGTCGTTTTGCTGATCATCTATGAACTGGCTTATTTGTTTGGTAAGCATCTCATAAGCTTTACCTTCTAAGTATATGAAACGCAAAAAGCCGGTATGATCTTTTTTGGCGATATCTTCTACAATATCGGCAGCTTGAATGCTGTAATTACCCTGGTAAAAGAAAAGCTCCTGGGCTACGTCATCTTTGAACAGCTTCTCCAGGCGTGGGCCGATATCTTTGTACCCAAAGTTCTTTCTTTTACTGAAATCGGCCCGAATGATCTCCAGGCTAAAAACATGCGAGGTCTCATTGGCTTTAAAATAAAGCACATGGCCGTTGTACCCGCTACTGGATACGATCACGTTTTGGTAGGTGTCTATGGTATGAATGTCTTCGTTTTCTTTAAAGGCGTGGTTTACCCTGCCTTCAGAACAAAATATGAATTTTAAAGGGTGTGTTTGGTTTATAGTAAAATGGATCTCCATATCCTTGTAAAAGGTTACATTGTATTCAATGATCCCTACACCCGAATCAAAGCTGGTTCCTCTAATGAAGCCCTGCCCGAGCTTTTCAGGGAGTTCTATGGTGAGTTCTCCCGCGTCTTTTTTAAGTGGAGTTCTAAATTGTTTGGATAAGCTTTCAATAATCTCTTCAACAGGAAGAGCTTTTACAAAAATTTCCATTTAATGGTTTTTTCTTTTTGGTCTTCAGTTTATTTTTAATTTACTCTAACAAATCCTTTTCGGATAATGTAATCTGCAAAAAATTGTAAAGGATTTATCTTAAAAATACCTGATTTTCTAAAATTATGTATTTAAAGTTGTGTTATAAGTTGTATAGGTTGTGCTAATAACGGTAACCTTTAACAGTGCTTTAAGGTACATTTGGTTTTTTGGATTCAACGAGACTCCACAAAACATTACTATATGGGGTTATTTTA
>Ga0098067_1000528_pt1 | contig 14223 bp, 14 predicted proteins | sample 26_taG_FD_92578 | JGI IMG/M metagenome (GOLD analysis project Ga0098067, IMG submission 92578) | Marine viral communities from Cariaco Basin, Caribbean Sea - 26_WHOI_OMZ | ecosystem: Environmental > Aquatic > Marine > Oceanic | place: Caribbean Sea: Cariaco Basin | collected 2014-11-09
ATAAGGAATGGTTCTACGACATTAAAAGATCAGGCGGAGGCTGCGTGATGGATCTTGGTATCCACCTGATAGATCTCGCCCTGTGGAGCCTTGATTTCCCTGACATCAAAGACGTGCAGAGCCGCTTGTACCACAAAGGACAAAAACTCACTTCTTTTGAAGAACATGTAGAAGATTTTGCAAGTGTTGCAATGACTTCAGAAAAAGATCAGGCAATAAACCTCGAATGTTCCTGGCATGTTTCTGCCGGAAAGGATGCGATCATAGAAGCCACTTTCTACGGTACAAAAGGAGGTGCTTCCTTTAAAAATATCAACGGCTCTTTCTATGATTTTAAAGCCGAAAAATATCACGGCACCCAAACCGAAACTCTTGTAACACCACCCGATGAGTGGAGTGGCCGCGCCGGAGTGGTTTGGATAGAAAACCTTCTCGAAAATGACACTTTTGACGAGAAAACTGCTACTCAATTTATAAAAACAGCCCAGGTAATTGACCGAATTTATGGAAGATAAGCAAATGAAGATTCTAATGACTACCGATACGGTAGGCGGCGTATGGGTGTATTCCCTGGAGCTATGCCGGGCCCTGGCGCAGTATGATGTGCAGGTACACCTGGTGGCCATGGGCGCCTGGCCATCACCGGCACAACAGGTAGAAGCCGAGGCGATCTCCAACGTCACTTTTTACAAGAGCGACTTTAAGCTCGAATGGATGGAAGATCCCTGGGAAGACGTGGAGCAATCCCGAAAATGGATCAACTGTATTTATCAAACCATACAACCCGATATTGTTCACCTCAACAACTACGCCCAGGTAGAAGAGGAATGGACAGCCCCGGTAGTAACGGTGTTCCACTCCTGTGTGCAAACCTGGTGGCAGGCAGTTAAAGGCATAAAAGCGCCTCATGAATGGGACCATTACACACAAACTGTAAAAGAATCACTTGAGGATTCGAACATGGTAGTTGCTCCTACAAAAGCTATTCTTGAAAAGGCGAAGGAGATCCATCAGTTCAGTTCAAAATCTAAAGTTATAAGTAACGGAAGAGTTGTTCCTTCGGAAGTAAAAGCGCCAAAAGAAAAATTCATTTTGTGCATGGGCCGGATGTGGGATGAAGCTAAAAATCTGCCTTTGCTTTCGAATATCGCCGAAAGATTGCCATGGCCGATATATGTTGCCGGTGCAGCAATCCACCCTGATACAGGAAAAAAATGTAAGCTCGAAAATGTCAAATTCCTCGGAAAATTAACCCCCGAAGAAGTGCAGCACTGGATGCAGCGCGCCAGCATCTTTGTGAGCCCTACCCGCTATGAACCCTTTGGCCTTGCTATTCTTGAGGCCGCGGGCAATGGATGTGCACTGGTGTTGAGCAACCTCGATACACTTCAGGAGTTATGGGATGGTAGTGCCTTGTTCTTTGACCCCGAAAACGAAGAAGAAGCCGAAAAAACCATTGTTCGGCTGCTTGAAAGTCCTGAGTTTTTAGAGCAACTTTCAGCAAAAGCAAGAGAACGGGCAAAACAGTATTCCGCAGAAAAAATGGGGGCCGCCTATAACGACCTGTATCGCGAAATACTTGAAAAAGAATACAAATTAATGAGTCTATGAAAATAGTGATGTTTTACCATTCCCTCTACTCCGACTGGAATCACGGGAATGCGCATTTTTTACGCGGAATTGTCAAGGAACTACAAAAACGAGGGCACGACGTTGATGTCTATGAACCCGAAGGTGGCTGGAGCCTGCAAAACCTGCTGAAAGATCATGGGGCCGAGCAGCTTGATGAGTTCAGGCAGTATTATCCGTCGCTCAACCCGCAGTTCTACAATCCCGAGAAAAAACTGAACTATTTAAATATATTGAGCAACGCCGACCTTGTGATCATTCACGAGTGGAATGAGCCTAGCCTTATTGCTGAAATAGGCCGAAAAAAGGAAAAATTCAATTTCAAATTGCTATTTCACGATACCCATCACCGGGCAGTTTCGGCTGAAGAGGAAATGAAGAAATTCGATTTTTCGCACTTTGACGGGGCTCTCGTCTTTGGAGATGTGATTAAGAAGATCTACGAAGAAAAGAAATGGGTAGACAAGGTGTGGACCTGGCATGAAGCAGCCGACGCCGATTTCTTTAGCCCCAACCGCGATGAAGAAAAAGAAGGCGACCTGGTGTGGATTGGCAACTGGGGCGACGGTGAACGTACCGAAGAACTCATGGAATTCCTCATAAAACCCATTAAAGAGTTAAAGCTGAAAGCAAAGGTCTACGGCGTGCGCTACCCTGAAAAAGCTCAAAAAGCCCTGGCCGATGCCGGGATTGAATATGGGGGTTACCTGCCAAACTACAAGGTGCCCGAGGTTTTTGCCAAATATAAGGTTACGGTACATGTGCCGCGACGGCCTTATGTTGAAATGTTGCCGGGAATACCTACAATCAGGCCGTTGGAAGCGTTATCCTGCGGAATTCCGCTTATTTGCTCTCCCTGGAATGATGCCGAAGATCTCTTCACTCCCGGCGAAGATTATTTGATCGCAAAAGACGGAAATGATATGGGCTACAAACTTGCCGAGGTACTTAAGAGTCCGCACCTGGCGAAAAGCCTTTCCGACAATGGAAGAAAAACCATACTCGAGAATCATACTTGCACCCATAGAGTAATTACTTTAGAAGGTATTTTACAGGAAATAGGTATGCCCAAAGACAAGATCTTTCCCATTCACCACAAAACCATGCAAGCATGAAAAGAGACCTGAAAATTGCCTTTTTTGGCTCCAGTATCGTATCGGCTTATTGGAACGGTGCCGCAACTTACTACCGGGGCATTGTTAAGGCGCTACATAAAATGGGGCACGAAGTGACATTTTACGAACCCGATATTTACGAACGCCAGAAGCACCGGGATATAGAAGACCCCGAATGGTGTAAAGTGGTGGTTTATCCTGAAGATAAAGTGACCCTGCAGGCGCTGCTAAGAGAAGCTTCGGAAGCCGACGTCATCATAAAAGCCAGCGGCGTTGGCGCATTTGATGATTTTCTTGAAGATGCTGTAGTACAGCTGAAGAAAGATGACAACCTCATCATTTTTTGGGATGTTGACGCACCTGCCACGCTAGACAGGATAGAATCTGACCCTTCAGATCCTTTCAATGCCCTTGTTCCCAGGTACGACTTTGTACTCACCTATGGTGGCGGGCAACCGGTAATAGACGCTTACGAGCGTAACGGAGCAAAGAGATGTATACCTATCTACAACGCTCTGGATACCGACACCCATTTTCCTGTGGAACCACAAAAAGAATTTGATGGTACTTTGGCCTTTTTGGGCAACCGTCTCCCCGACCGTGAAAAGCGGGTAGAAGAATTCTTTATCAAACCGGCGCAAAATCTTTCCGAAGAAAAATTCCTTCTTGGCGGCAGCGGCTGGGGCGATAAATCAATGCCCAAAAACATAAAATATCTGGGGCATGTTTATACCAAAGATCACAACGCCTTTAACTGCACCCCAAAAGCAGTTTTAAACATAAGCCGTAACAGTATGGCCAAATACGGCTTCTCTCCTGCCACCCGCGTCTTTGAAGCTGCCGGTGCCGGTGCCTGTTTAATAACAGATTACTGGAAAGGGATTGAGACCTTCTTTGAACCCGGAAAAGAGATCCTGGTGGCCAACAGCGGGGAAGAGGTAGAAATGATCCTTGCCGGCCTTACTTCAGAAAAAGCCAAACAAATAGGCGATGCAGCATATAAAAAAGTACTCTCTGCCCACACCTACGAGCATAGGGCCGAACTGCTGGAATCGGTTATTTCTGAAAAATTAAAAGCCGATACCAAACCCGTTGAATAAAAACACCAGCTAATGAAATTTGTTATTATAGGACTTTCGGTCACTTCATCATGGGGAAACGGGCACGCCACCACCTATCGTGCGCTTCTCAAAGAACTAAAGGCGCTGGGGCATGACATACTGTTCCTCGAGAAAGATGTGCCCTGGTATGCGCCCCACCGCGATATGCCTGCACCCGATTTTTGTAAGGTAGGCCTCTATAAAACCAATGAAGATCTAAAAACCGACTATAAAAAAGAAGTTGCCGAAGCCGATGTTGTCATAGTAGGTTCTTATGTACAACAAGGGGTAGAAGTGGGCAATTGGGCTATAGAAACTGCCAACGGCGTAACAGCCTTTTACGATATTGATACGCCCGTAACCTTGGCCAAACTGGAAAGGAAAGACTACGAATATCTCGACCCCAATATTATCCCCAAATATGATCTTTATTTGTCATTTTCGGGAGGTCCAATATTGAAGCATCTCGAAGATCACTACGGTTCTCCAATGGCGAGAGCACTATATTGTTCGGTAGACCCCGATCTTTATTACCCCGAAGATCAACCTAAAGACTGGAAGCTGGGATACCTTGGCACTTACAGCGATGACCGGCAACCTACGGTAGAAGAATTGCTCAACAAACCTGCCGCTAACTTTCCTTCGGAAAAATTTGTGGTTGCAGGGCCGCAATACCCCGAAGATTATGCCTGGTCTAAGAATGTAGTACGCATTGATCACCTCCCTCCTGCTGAACACCGGAAGTTCTACAACTCGCAGGAATTTACCCTTAATGTCACCCGGGAGGATATGATAAAAGCAGGTTATTCTCCCAGCGTGCGGCTGTTTGAAGCTACAGCATGTGGCGTGCCTATTATTTCAGATTACTGGGATGGCATCCATAGCATTTTTGAACAGGGCACCGAGATCCTCATTGCCCGAAGCAGCGACGAAGTAGAGAAATATTTCAGAAATACTTCGGAAGCACAGAGAAAGGAGATTGGTGAAAACGCCAGGCAAAAAGTCCTGAAATCTCACACTGCACGGGCGAGAGCAAAAGAATTGATAAATTATGTGAAGGAGGTACATCAGCCTTCAGAAAAAGTTTAAAACATGTCTACGCAAACTGAAGTAAAAGAACTGGAACCCTGGTTCCATAATATTCATTTACCCGATGGTACTCAAACGGCTCCCAATCATTTTCTGGGAGATTTTCCCGGTTTTAAATGGGAAAAGATCAAAGAGAGTATTCCGCAGGATCTTGAAGGCTGGAAAGTACTTGACATTGGCTGCAATGCCGGGTTCTACTCGCTGGAACTGGCAAAACGCGGGGCCGATGTACTGGCCATAGATCTTGATGAACATTACCTGAAGCAGGCAAAATGGGCAGCAAAAAAATTTGGTCTCGACGATAAGATCAGGTTTAAACAAATGCAGGTATATGACCTGGCCCATACCGAAGAACAGTTTGACCTCATCTGGTTTATGGGTGTTTTTTACCATTTGCGTTACCCTATGCTGGCCCTTGATATCCTGTCTCAAAAAGTGAAAAAAATGATGGTCTTCCAAACGCTTTCTTTACCCGGGCAGGAAGAAATGGGAGTACCCGAAGATGTGGAATTTCACAAACGGGAGATCATGAAAGAAGATGCCTGGCCAAAAATGGCATTTATAGAGCATAAACTTGCAGGAGATCCTACTAACTGGTGGGCTCCAAATCACCAGGGAATTATTTCAATGCTGCAAAGCTGCGGACTCAAAGTAACCGCCATGCCCGAAGATGAAACCTACGTGGCTAAAAAGGATGCCTCGCTGCACTCCAGCCTTGACACCTGGAATTATTCTGAATATCTCTCGGCAGTTGGTAAAGACTGGAAAGAAGAGGTAGATAAAAAAACCCGTAAAGGCTAACCTGCAAGGTTTTGAAAACCTTGTAGGTTTATTACTCCAGACCTACGAGGTTATGAAAACCTCGCAGGTCGACAGGTTATCTTACAGGTTCAATTTCAAAATTCTCCGGCGGAGTTGCGCCCAGCAGGTGCTCCACAAAATAATCCCAGCGGCGACGCATCATATAGTAAGAATCTTCTCCAAACCCATGGCGGGCATTGGGGAAAATAATAAGATCAAAATCCTTATTTGCATCAATAAGCGCGTCAACAACCAGGTAAGTATTGTAAGGCGGCACATTGTCATCTAATCCGCCGTGGGCCAGCAGAAGCTTTCCCTGCAGGTTTTCGGCGTAGTTCTGGTTGGCCTGCGCATCGTAATTATCTTTGCCTTCGGGGCCTTTGGTCATTAAGCCAATATACCTCTCTCCCCAGTCATCTTCGTAATTACGGTTATCGTGGTTACCAGACTCAGCAATCCCTACCGAATAAAATTCGGGATGGCGAAACATAGCTGCAGCGGCGGCAAAACCACCTCCCGAATGTCCCCAGATCCCAACATTTTCAGCATCTATGTAAGGATGCTTTTCGGCGAGTTGTCTAATTCCGGCTTTTTGATCTTCTAAGGTGTTTCCTGAAATATCTCCGTAACAGGCATCATGAAAAGCCTTGGAACGACCCGGATTACACGAACCGTCAATGAGGATTACCACAAACCCAAGTTCGGCCAGCGCCTGATGATCGCTGCGTGCGGCCGAGAAATTTCGGCTTCCTACACTACCGCCCTGCGGCCCAGGGTAAACATAATTCACCACCGGATACTTTTTGTTTTTATCAAGATGAGTGGGCGTGAACATGAGCCCGTAAAGGTCCCACTGCCCATCTGCCGACTTTACCGTAACGGGTTCGGGCGCTTTCCAATTGATTTCCTTTAATCGGGAAATATCTGACTCCTCTAAAATGGCAATTTTCTTTCCCTTTTTATTCCGAAGCACCGCAACAGGTGGCGTGGTTGGCGTGGAATAACTATCAACAAAATATTCGTGATCTGGAGAAAAATAAATGTTGTGGTTGGCATTTTCGGGGGTTAGGAGTTTCAGGTTCTTTCCGCTGAAATCTACCCGGTACAAATGTGAAAAATATGGATCACGCCCTGCTTCCTTACCATTGGCTTCGAAGTAAAGCACACGATTTTTCTCATCTACATGAAGCAGCTGGGTCACTACAAAATCTCCTTTGGTAATTTGCTGTTTCAGTTTACCGGTATTGAGGTTGTACAAATACAGGTGCCCCCAGTTATCCCTTTCAGAATACCAGATGATCTCGTTGCTCTTTGGCAAATACTTCCAGTTGATGCTGCCCTGCCCCGATTCATACTGAGTTTCTACAGTTTCAGTAAAGATTTCTTTTACTTCGCCGGTAGCAGCATCGGCAATTTGCAGTTTGGCCTCTTTATGGTCGCGGGAAGTAGAAACAAATGCGAGTTTTGTGGCATCTTCATTCCAGTAATTATCATCAAAAGCACCGCTGCAGGAAATATCATCACATAATGTTCCGCGGCGCGGATCGGGCTCTGTTTGCAGTTCAATCACCTTCGGGTCATCTACTTCCACGATCACACGATGTATCTTGATCACCTCTTCATCTTCGGGCAGCGGGTATTTCCACTTTTGCAGGTTTGGTGCACCAACCTTTGTCTCCACCAGGTACATATCGCTAATGTGCCTTTGATCCTGCCTGTAGGTGGCAAGCTTTTTAGAATCGGGCGACCAGAGCACAATAGGCCTGTCACTCTTTCTCCACCCGGCATTATCTGTAGCGTAGCCAAAGTTTTCTATCCCGTCTTTGGTGAGTTGTTTTTCTTCCCCGGTTTCGAGATTGTGCAGCCACAGGTTCCAGTCTTTGATGTAGACCACCTTCTTAGCGTCGGGCGACAGGATCTCATTTCGTGAAACTTCGGGCGTTGTTTTCTTTTCCTCTTTCTTCGGAAGCAATTCGGCCAAAGAAGAAGCTGCCTTTTTTTGTCCTGAAGAAGGATCTACCAGTACATATTGGGTTCCTTCCGAAGTATTTATCCTATACCAGAAACGGCCATCTTCAAACCAGGTTGGCCTTACATTACTCCGGTAAACCAGATCATTTGTATTAAAACGAAGGAATTTTGTGGCCTGCGCGTAATCTTCGGCAGTAATTTGTTTAACAGGCTGTTGGGCAAAAGTGCTTAAAAACGTCAGCAAAAACAGGCTGCTCAAAAATGGGATTTTCTTCATGATTTTATTTTAGAAAACTTCAGGGACAAGATACACAAAGTAGTTTTTGTAAAAATACACACGTTTACCTGTCAAAAAGTGCAGAATTAATTCTCTTTTGGGAAGTTTCCGTCTCAGCTTTCTTATTTTTGAAGAAATACTACCACAACATGCTTTGTATAAAACACCATTCTACAGACCCTTACTTCAATATAGCTACAGATGAGTATATTTTTAAACACATCAAAGAAGACTGTTTTATGCTGTGGCGCAATGATAACGCGATCATTGTGGGCAAACACCAGAACACCCAGGCAGTGATCAACCACGACTATGTAAAGGAAAGAGGGATAAAGGTGGTAAGGCGTCTCTCTGGTGGCGGTGCAGTGTATCACGACCTGGGCAACCTCAACTTCTCATTTACCCGTACGGGTGAGAATTATGAAATGATAGATTTTGAACGTTACACGCGCCCAATCATTGCGGTGCTCAAGGAACTGGGGGTGAACGCAAAATTTGAAGGCCGTAATGACCTCACCATTGAGGGGAAGAAATTTTCGGGCAACGCCGAGCACGTTTTTAAGAACAAGGTGCTGCATCACGGCACGCTGCTCTTTTCTTCAGAAATGACAGATGTTAGCGGGGCGCTTAAGATCAACCCTTTAAAATACAAGGACAGAGGCGTGAAATCGGTTCCCAATCGCGTGACCAATATTAGTGATCACCTTCCCGAAAAGATTAGCCTTGATGAGTTCACGAATAAGATTATGGATTACATTATCCACAACTTCGAAGATGCCCGTCTTTACGAATTTACCGATGAAGATTTGGCTGCAATCCAGAAGATAAGGGATGAAAAATACAGCACCTGGGAATGGAATTTTGGCTACTCGCCCGACTATAACTTTAAGCAGGGCGCCCGCACTCCCGGTGGCACGGTAGAGATGAACATGAACGTGACCAACGGCATCATTCAAAAAGTTAAAATAACCGGCGATTTTTTCCACATTCGCGATATAGGCCCCATAGAAGAAGCCCTAGAAAATACCCGGCACGAAGAAAAGATGATTCGGGAAAAATTATCTCAGTTTGACCTGGGAGAATATTTCAACAAGATTAGCGAAGATGACCTTGTGGCAATCATGTTTTAAAGATTACTAACCAAAAAAACCTGAATGGAATTACTTATTTTATATGCGGTCCTTGCTATTTTCTTTTCTTTCATGTGCTCTATCCTGGAGGCAGCTTTTTTGAGCTTTACACCCTCATTTCTCAAAATAAAACTGAGAGAGGGCAAAGGTTACGCCCGCACGCTCACCAAACTTAAACAGGACGTTGACAAGCCTTTAATCGCCATTCTCACCATTAACACCATCGCACACACCGTGGGTGCAATTCTTGTGGGGGTGCAGGCAGAGAAAGTATATGGCGACGGCGGTAACGCAGTGGGAATAGTTTCGGCTATAATGACCCTTGCGATTTTAATTGTTTCTGAAATAATCCCGAAAACCATTGGCGCCACCTACTGGAAAAATCTTGGGAATTTTACTGCGAAATCCCTTACCGCCTTTATTATCCCGTTAAAATACAGCGGTGTGCTCTGGCTAATGATGCTCACTACAAAACTCATTGGGAAATCGGCACACGTGTCTTCCATGAGCCGGGAAGAATTTATTGCAATTACCGATGTAGCCGAAGAAGAAGGGGTTTTTGAAGAGCAGGAAACCACCGTGATCAAGAACATGCTCCTGTTCAAAAAAGTGAAGGCCAAAGATGTGATGACCCCCTTCTCTGTTGCTGTGACCGAAGATGAAAACAGAAGTATAGAAGATTTTCACAGGGAGCATCGAAATTTAAAATTTTCGCGTATTCCGTTGTATGACAAAAGGCAGAATAACATTACAGGTTTTGTCTTAAAAGATGACATCCTTGAAGAAATGGTAGATCAGAAAGGTCCGGAGCCCCTTAGCACTTTAAAGAGGGATATCCCCATGACTTCTGAAGACACTCCAATACCCCAACTTTTTAATAGGTTTATACAGGAGAGAACACATCTCGCCATGGTGGTAGATCACTATGGTAACACTATTGGCCTGGTTACCATGGAAGACATTATTGAAACCCTTATGGGTCTCGAGATTATGGACGAGAGCGACAACGTACAGGATATGCAGGTACTGGCACGTGAGAACTGGGAAAAAAGAGCCAGAAAGCTGGGCCTCTTAAAGCAGGACCAGTCCGATATCAACGAAAAGAGCAATGAATAAAGCTTCGGTAAAAACGCCGCTCGGAAAAGTCATTTTTGAAGGGGATGCCAATGGGATCTCAAAGCTTTATCTAACCGAAGAAATACCCGAAACTACTTCAGTTTCTACGCCATATCTTCAGGAGGCGAAAGAGCAGCTTCAGCAGTATTTTTCGGGTGAACTCAAGGAATTTAACCTGAAACTAAATCCTGAAGGCACGGTTTTTCAGAAGAAAGTATGGCAGGCCCTGCAAAACATCCCGTATGGCAAGACTGCTTCTTATATGGAGCTGGCGAAAGAACTTGGCGACCCGTTGGCGATAAGAGCCGTGGCAGCAGCAAATGGAAAGAACCCGCTGTGGATTCTGGTTCCCTGCCATAGAGTAATTGGCAGCGACGGCTCGCTCACAGGATATGCCGGCGGGCTGTGGCGCAAAAAGTGGCTGCTGGATCACGAACAGCCGGTTAAACAACAAAGCCTTGCGCTATGAGAGGTGTCAAAAAAGGCATTTTTGGAACCCTTCTTTTCCTGGCGCTTGTCGTTGGCCTTATCTACCTGTTCAATTTTGATTATATCTTCAAAGGCATTCAGTCTACTTATTTGCAGGGGCATCTTACCGCCCACATTGATGATCACAAATTCTTTGACAACCGCAAAATAGAAGCCGGAACGCCCCAACCGTGGCCACAGCACAAGAATTACAACCAATTTGATCTTTCTAAAGAACTTCAGGAGAAGAATAAAACCGCCGAAACCATTGCTTTTTTGATCATCAAAAATGACAGCATCCTGTACGAAAGCTATTCTAAAGAATACGGGCCGCTCTCGCACACCAACTCTTTTTCGGTTGCAAAAAGCCTCGTGGCAGCAATGCTTGGAAAAGCCATTTTTGAGGGCCATATCAAAAGTCTCGATCAACCGGTAGCCGACTTTTTTCCGCAGTTTGATGAAAGGCTCAAGTTGCGCCATCTTGTGTCGATGTCTTCAGGTTTGAACTGGGATGAAGATTATTACAATCCTTTTTCAATGACCATTAGAGCCTATCTTGATGACAATATCAGGCAAATTGTTATGGATCTGGAAGTGGTAGAAGAACCCGGGAAGGACTTTAAATACCTGAGCGGGAATACGCTGCTGCTTGCTATGGTTTTGGAAAAAGCAACGGGAAAAAATGTTTCTGAATACCTGAGTGAAAGCTACTGGAAACCAATGGGCATGGAGACTTACGCACTTTGGCAGCTGGACAGCGAAGAAAGCGGCATGGAAAAAGCCTATTGCTGTATCGCTTCAAATGCACGCGATTTTGCCCGCTTCGGAAAGCTCTACAATAACTTCGGAAAATGGAACGGGAAACAACTGCTGGATTCGGTGTATGTGGCAGAATCAATTCGGCCGCAGCTGAAGGATTATCCGCATTACGGGCTTGGTATTTGGCTTGAGGAATTTAAAGGGCAGGAAGTGTTTTATTTCCGCGGAATTCTGGGACAGTATGTGATGGTACTTCCGAAGAAAAATATCATCATAGTAAGATTGGGGCACGAAGGCGGAGAAGTTCCAGAAGATAAAGAACATCCCAATGATTTTTATTTTTATCTTGAGGAGGTGTTAAACACCCTTGAAGCTCATGATCAAGAAAATAGCGCTGCGCAACCTGCTGTTCCTGGACATTGAAACAGTTCCCGAAAATGCCACTTTTGCCGAACTTTCTGAAGAAAAACAGAAGTTATGGGAAGCAAAATCTCAATACCAGCGCAAAGAAGAATTTTCTCCCGAAGAGTTTTACGACCGGGCCGGTATCTGGGCCGAATTTGGAAAGATTGTTTGTATCTCGGTAGGATATTTCGCTTTTCAGGGAGAGAAAAGAACTTTTAGGACAACAACCTTCTGCGGAGAGGAAAAAGAGCTGTTAACGGCCTTTAAAGGCCTTATAGAAGGGCATTTTGGCCGACCTCAACACCTGCTCTGCGCCCATAACGGGAAAGAATTCGATTTCCCTTACATCGCCCGGAGAATGCTTATTCACAATATTGAACTGCCCAACAAACTTAACCTCTTTGGAAAAAAGCCGTGGGAAGTACCACATTTAGACACCCTGGAATTGTGGAAATTTGGAGATCACAAACACTACACCTCACTAAAACTTCTTTGTAATGTACTGGGAATACCTTCTCCCAAAGAAGATATTGACGGCAGTCAGGTATGTAAAGTGTTTTATGAAGAAAATGACCTAAACAGGATAGTTTCGTACTGCGAGAGAGATGTGGTGGCCATTGCGCAGGTAATTCTTAGGCTAAGGCAGGAGCCACTTCTTGAAAGTGACGAAATTATGCACGTGGAGATTCCTTAAGGAACTGTTATTTATCCTGCTGCCTGTCAAAGTTTTAGTATATTTAAATAGAGAGTCTCAAAAGTGACATTTTTGAGACCCCTTACGGAATGTTTAATCTAACGAACCTGTTATGTATTTATACGTAGAACAATGGAATGTAACCAAGGACTGGATGGACCTTTCTAAAGAAGACCGTCGCGCCTATATGAATAAAGTTAAAGATGCCATTGATAAAATGAGTGGTGCCGGGGTAGAGAACGTGGGTTGGGCCATGAATGATGAACATACCCCCTATAGAAGTGATTATCGCTATTTTGCAATTTGGAAAGTAAACGATCTCGACACCATAGAACAATTTGAAAAGGGAATTGAGGAGGCTGACTGGCATAAATATTTTAATCAGGTCAACACCCGAGGAAAGCTGATCCCTTTAAATGAAGCTATGGATTTTCTCGTAAATCTTGAAAAACATTCGACTTCTATACTCGATTAAAATCAGGTGACCTGCAAGGTCTTTTTTAGACCTTGTAGGTCTGAATGAAGTATACTTTACCAGAAAAAACAGACTTGCAAGGTTTTGAAAACCCTGCAGGTCTTTTTCTTTTATAATTTCATCTCCGGAATTTCTCCTTCGACTATTAAAGTTCCTTCTGTTGCCTTCTGAATTTCTTCTACACTCACTCCCGGTGCTCGTTCGAGTAGCTTAAATCCTTTCCCGGTCACCTCGATCACTGCAAGATTAGTTACAATTTTGGTAACACAGCCTACGCCCGTGAGAGGCAGGGAACATTTTTTCAGCAGCTTTGATTCCCCTGCACGATTGGTGTGCATCATGGCAACAATGATATTTTCGGCACTGGCAACAAGATCCATGGCACCGCCCATTCCTTTCACCATTTTCCCCGGAATCTTCCAGTTGGCAATGTCGCCGTTCTCGGCCACTTCCATGGCTCCAAGGATAGTGAGATCTACATGCTGACCACGTATCATTCCGAAGCTCATAGCCGAATCAAAATAACTGGCGCCGGGTAAAGCAGTGATGGTTTGTTTACCGGCGTTGATAAGATCGGGGTCTTCTTCGCCTTCAAAAGGGAAAGGCCCCATGCCCAGAATTCCGTTTTCACTTTGAAACTCTACCTCTATATCATCACGCACAAAATTGGCTACCAAAGTAGGAATCCCAATTCCGAGGTTGACGTAGTAGCCGTCTTTTACTTCCTGTGCTATTCTTTTTGCAATTCCGTTTTTATCTAACATTTTATTCAATTTGAAGATAGGTGAATTTGAAGATTTGAAGATTACTTTTTCTTACTTGTAGAAATGATTTTGGTAATGATCCTAATGATAGATTTTAGTTCTTTAGGCAATTCTGGATTAGGATCTGGATAATGAGGCGAGGCCTTACATAATCTTAGCCAATAATCTGTCTCATCTGATTCCTTGGCTGCAATTTTAAATTTATGAATAAAATCAGCATTACTCTCGGCATTCTGAGCTTCCCAAACGTTTGCACCAATAGAAGTTCCGCTCCTGAAGAGCTGTGAAGCCATTTCGTACTTATGGAGAGATCGCAATTTTTCTGAATAATCAATAGCTTCTAAAGCAAAATTGAAGGTTTTGTCAACAATCAAATTCTCTTTGTCATCTCTCATAAGTGCTAGTTTTAAAATTTCATTTTCAAATCATC
>Ga0098067_1000536_pt1 | contig 14146 bp, 14 predicted proteins | sample 26_taG_FD_92578 | JGI IMG/M metagenome (GOLD analysis project Ga0098067, IMG submission 92578) | Marine viral communities from Cariaco Basin, Caribbean Sea - 26_WHOI_OMZ | ecosystem: Environmental > Aquatic > Marine > Oceanic | place: Caribbean Sea: Cariaco Basin | collected 2014-11-09
ACAGGTTAGTAAGGTCATTTGCGTCAGGTTTTGTGTTATCGGCAATCTGCTTTTCAAGAAGAACACCGTTGTATACATCTCCCTTGCTTATTCCAAGCCTTCTTCTCAATTCCTGGTCGCTGTAAACCGAATTTCCAACAAATTCAATATCACCAAAATAGTAACGGTTTCCTTCTTCAAGGTTAATGTTTAGTGCAACGTCGTTCTCATCTACGTGAACTAGACTATCAGAAACGATTCGCGCATCTCGGTAACCTCTTTCTTTATAGATGCTTAATATTTTCTGCTTGTCGGCTTCATATTCCTCCGGAATAAATTTTGAGCGTTTCCAGAACCTAAGGAATTTTTGCTCCTTGGTTTTCTTCATAGCACGCTTAAGGCGGGCATCAGAAAAAGCTTCATTTCCCGAAATTTCTATGTCTTCAATTTTTACTCTTTCTCCCTTGTCAACATTTACAACCAGGTTTACGGTATTGCGGTTAAGTGTATCTTCTACGGGAACGGTATTCATAACTACTTTTGTGTTGAGGAAACCTTCCTCTTTAAAAGTATTCTGAATATAGTTTTTGGTGGTTGTCAACAGGTTTTCTGTAACCTTTGTGCCAACATTCAGCTTGTTCTCTTTGATGAACTCTTCCTGTTTCTTTTTCTTGATACCCTGAATTCTCACATTGGCAAGTGCAGGTACTTCCTGGATTTCCAGTTCAAGATCGGCAACGTTACCGTCTATATTGGTCACATAGATATTAACATCGCTGAAGGATCCAACATCCCATAATTTTTTTAGGACTTTACTAATACGGTCTCCGGGAATAAATATCTTTTCACCTTTTTTAAGTCCGGTATATGCAATAATGGTCTGTTCGTTAAAGGATACATTCCCTGTAACCTCTATCTCACCTATTGTGTACTCCTGGCCGTTTGCAAGTGGCAGATCCTGTGCTGCTGAAGTAAAATTAAATAAGAGGCCAAGGGCCAAAAGTGCTAATGTAGATTTTGTTTTTAAGGCACTAACTAAGTTGCTCACTTGTTTTTCCAAATCTTCGTTCTCTATTTTGATAATTATAAATGGCTTCAAACAGGTCATCTCTCCTGTAAACTGGCCAAAGTATTTCTGAAAAATATAATTCGGCATAAGCGATTTGCCACAAAAGGAAATTGCTTATGCGTTGTTCTCCGCTTGTTCTTATTACCAGATCAACATCTGGAAGGTTGCGGGTGTAAAGATGCTTATTTATAACCGATTCATCAATATCTTTAGAGAAAATCTCACCTGCAGATACTTTTTCGGAAATTTCTTTCACCATGGAGGTAAGCTCTTCCCGGGAACCATAACTAAGGGCCAGGGTAAGGATCATTTTCTTGTTGCCTGATGTTTTTTCGATGACCTCCTGTAGCTCTCTATAGGCTTTAGTGGGTAAATTGTCAAGGCAGCCTATGGCGTTGAGGGAGATGTCGTTGTCCTGAAGTGTCTTGATCTCTTTCTTAAGAGAGGAGACCAGCAGCTTCATAAGCGTATCTACTTCAATTTTTGGCCTGTTCCAGTTTTCAGTAGAAAAAGCATAGAGGGTGAGGTTTTTTACACCAATTTCGGCACAGCCTTCCACTACTTCCCTAACGGCCTTAGTGCCTTTTTCATGACCCTTAACACGCATTAATCCCTGCTTTTTTGCCCACCTGCCGTTGCCATCCATAATAATGGCAATGTGTTGGGGTAATTTTAAAGGATCAATATTTTCTTTAAAGTTCATATTAATATTTGTTGAAGCAACCCGACCCTCTTCCGAAATTAAATGTGAAGTAGATGCCTGTAAACACATACCAGTCGGTGGTGTTTCGGTTTCCAAAATCGTAAAGCTGATAATTGCCTTCTACTTCAGATGGTTGGCTGCCGTCCAAGTTATCGGTGAATGTGTAGCGGGCGCCTATTTCTATTCCGGCAGAAAGAAAATTGTTAAGTGTTTGTTTGTACCCCATCACAATAGGCAGGGAGAACTCCCAGTTATTTCCTGCTTCCTGCAGCTCATTTACTGTCGGGTTTGTATATGCCTTGTTCTTTAGCATGTAATGTTTGGCAAAATAGTAACTAATGCCGGTGTAAAGATAAGGAGTTGATTGGTATGTATTAGAATGCAGGTCCCAATTCCAGAAAGTAAATTCTATTCCCAAAGAGGCTTCGGCAATATTATTGGAAAAAGAATAGCCCCTGTCATTCCGGCGGCCTTCATTAGACAGGGCGTCATCGGCTTCGAGCTGGGCATAAAGTAAAGAAAACCTGAATGAGTGGCGGTCGCTGCGGTTCCATTTTACAAGCCCTCCAAATACGGGGGCGTTAGGATTGATGTAGGTAGTGTTACCCACATCCCCAATATAATTTGCGCCTCCTATAAAAGGGCCCACTTCAAAATTTTGGGAATATGTTTGGATGCCGAAAAGCCCAATCAAAACCATAACAATAAGATACCTCATAGGTCTTCAAAAGTCTGCAAATATAACAATATTGTTTGCCCCACAAATAACAGGTATGGGTTTGTGCCTTAGCAATAACAGTTTAAAGTAGGTTTTATTGTTTTTAATTGCGCTTATCTTCTCCCCAAAGTAGTTTTTTCCGAAGAGTTTTTAAGAAGGTGTCACTGGTAAATTCGACTATCTTGATCCTAAAAGACGCTTTTTTTATGGTGACTGTAGTATTGTTTTTTAAAGTAGCTAACCTTGAATCCATTGAGACCAGGTAATCATCGGCCCGTCCCGAAACTCTCAGGGTTATCCTGGTATTGTCTTTAATCACCAGTGGGCGGGCATTTAGGTTATGTGGGGCAATAGGGGTGATCACCAGTGCTTTTGTGGCTGGGGTAATCACCGGGCCGCCACAACTCAGGGAGTAGCCGGTAGAGCCGGTGGGGGTAGAAACTATCAATCCGTCGGCCCAGTAGGCAGTAAGGGGTTCATCATCAAGCCAGGTATCTATCGTGATCATAGATGTACTGTTCTTCCGGCTAACGGCTATTTCGTTGAGCGCAAAATTATTACCCCGAAGTTCTTCCACTTCAGGATCTGTGATGATGCACAGCAGGGAGCGTTGCGAAATTTTATATTCTTCTTTAATTAGTCTGGAAATGGTTGTGCGAATTTCTTCTTTATGAACAGTAGCCAGAAATCCAAGCCTTCCGGTGTTGATGCCCATAATGGGAATATCAAGATCCCGTACAAAATTGATAGATTGAAGTATCGTGCCGTCTCCACCCACACTTATAAAGATATCGTACGAATTATCCAGCGCTTTAAAGGTTTTAAAATGCTGAAAATTCTTCTTTATCTCATTGTTTTCATCAATAAGCCTCAGGAAGTTTTCTTCTATTGCAACTTCAATATTTTCAGAATCAAGTACATTGAGAAGTTCTTCAATGTAAATGCCCGAATTAGCGTGATAAAATTGTCCATATATTGCAGCCTTCATCTCTAGATATTTAAATATTTATCCAGATAACGCGAACGGTCCTGCAGGTTTGAAGAAAAAGAATCTTCGGGATGTTGAGAAATAACTTCATAGCCATACCTTCTAAAGGTTTGAAAAATGGCATTTAAAGGGACGCTTCCGGTTTTAAGCGTAATTTGAGTACGGTCATTTTCTGTGCCCGAAACAAATGCTCCTAAAACATGGGTGCCATTTGATTCTACAATTTGACATATCTCGCTGAAAGAATAATCTTTAACACCTTTTTCAACTACTATGATGCCACCCGGATTGTTCAGAAAAGGAGATTCTGTGAATAAATTCATGATGTCCTGAAGTTCGAGATATCCTAAAAACTGGTTGTTTTCATCTAAAACAGGCATTAAGTTGGCGTCATTTTTTGAAAAATTGTGCAACACATCTATCCAGTTGTCTGTATCTCTAACAAAAAATCCTTCCAGGGAATATTGAAATTCTTCAACTGGTTGCTGTGGTTCAAAGATCCTGGCGTCGGCTACGGGAATGCTGCCCATATAGATATCTCCCTGCAATACGGGTAAATGAGAGTAGGCGGATACATCAAAAATTTTCAGCACCTCAGATATTGGGGTGTGAAACTGCGGAATTTTAATTTCATTAAGAATATATGGCTGAATGTTCATTACCCGGGGCTTTTTCTGCAAATTAATCAAAATAAAGTATTTCTTTGCTTATTCAACTTTGTATTTTTGTTGAAAACAGGTGCCAAAAATGACAAAATTAAGCGTTAATATAAATAAGATTGCAACTCTTCGAAACAGTCGGGGAGGAGATGTTCCTAACCTTGTACAGGTGGCAAAAGATGTCCAGCGGTTTGGAGGGCAGGGAATCACCGTACATCCACGACCCGATGAGCGTCATATTCGCTATCAGGACGTGTTTGACCTTAAGCCGGTGGTTTCTACGGAATTTAATATCGAAGGAAATCCCGTTCAGAAGTTTATGGATCTTGTGCTAAAAGTGAAGCCCGAGCAAGTTACCCTTGTTCCCGATGCCGAAGAAGCCATAACTTCAAATGCAGGTTGGGATACCATAAAACATCGCGATTATTTAAAGGAGATCATTTCAGAATTTAAAAGTAAAGGCATTCGCACGTCCATTTTTGTAGACCCCGACCCAGAGATGGTGAAAGGCGCTGTAGAAACCGGTACCGATCGCATTGAACTTTACACTGAAGAATATGCAAGGCAGTTCGCTAAAGGCAATAAAGACGGGGTAAAGCCTTATAAATTGTGTGCCGAAACGGCCATAGATCTCGGACTGGGAATAAATGCAGGGCATGATCTTTCTCTAAGTAATATTGAATACTTTCAGAAGAATGTTCCGGGGCTGCTGGAGGTGTCTATAGGTCACGCTTTGATAGCCGAATCTCTGTACCAGGGAATGGAGTATGTTATTAATCAATATCTAAGTTTGTTAAGAAGCTAATGAAACTACATTCTACAATTCTGGGAGAGGGTCAGCCCATATTGATCCTTCACGGATTTTTGGGCATGAGCGATAACTGGAAGACCCTTGGAAATGAATTTTCGGAGGCAGGTTTCCAGGTTCATCTCATTGATCAAAGAAACCACGGTCGTAGCCCCCATAGTGAGGTTTTTAATTATACCGAACTGGCTAAAGACGTCAAAGAATACATAGAGAACTACAGTCTCAAAAATGTCATTTTAATAGGACATTCTATGGGAGGAAAATCGGCCATGACTGCTGCGGCGCTTTTTCCGCACCTCATTGATAAATTGGTAGTGGTAGACATAGCGCCAAAATATTATGCGCCTCACCATCAGCAGATCCTGGAGGGATTAAAAGCTGTAGATGAAGCTACACTTAACTCCAGGGGAGATGCAGATGAGGTTCTTGCCAAACACGTACCTGAAAAGGCCGTAAGAATGTTTTTGCTTAAAAACCTGTACTGGAAGCATAAAGAAAGGCTTGGTTTAAGACTTAATTTGGAAGTGCTTACAAAAGAGATTGAAGAACTTGGGCAAAGCCTGCCCAACGATTATACTTTTACAAAACCTACCTTGTTTATTAAAGGGGAGAGATCAAATTATATTACTTCAGAAGACGAGGGGCTCATAAAAAAGCATTTTCCCAATGCTACGCTCTCGGTCATTTCACGTGCAGGTCACTGGGTGCACGCTGAGAATAAGAAAGAATTTTATGAGCAGGTCATGAAATTCTTTTCAAATTAGAAGGTAATTTATTATGCACGTGTAATAAATTGAGGTTTTTCTTGCCTTATATGCAATTTATGCTATTTTTGAGCATTGATCCTTTATTAATCTACACACATTATTATGAGAAAAGTATTATTGTCAATGGTATTTGCGCTTGCAGGTGCTATAACTTATGCCGGGGGGTACCGGGTTGGGGTGCAGGGGCAGCGGGCCCTGGCCATGGGACATACGGGAGTTGCCGTAGTAAACAGTGCCGAATTAGGCTTTTTTAATCCGGCAGGTCTTGTTTACCTTGAAAATCAATTGACCATTTCTGCAGGGGTGAGTGCGGTTTTTTCTGAAGTTGCCTGGCAAAACGAAACAACGGGAGAGAACGCGCGTACAGATAATCCTGCAGGAACACCGTTTTATTTTAATGCTTCTTATAAATTGAATGATAATCTTGCTGTAGGTCTAAGTGTTTACACACCTTATGGGAGTACAGTTAAATGGGAAGATGACTGGGCAGGTTCTCATCTTACCAACGATATTGAACTGCAGGCAATTTACATTCAGCCGCTTATTTCCTATAAAATTGCAGATTTCTTAAGTATTGGGGGAGGCCCTATTTATGTTACCGGTTCGGTAAACTTTAGCCGAAACCTTAGTAGAACTCTTACCGATATTGATGGGAACAGGTCTAGTGTAACTATCGATGCCTCGGGGGTAAATGAATGGGGGTGGTCTGCGGGAGCACTGTTTACAGCCACCGAAGATCTCAGGATTGGGATCAACTATCGTTCAGAAATAATTATGAAGGCCGAAGATGGGGATGCCGATTTTGAAAATATCCCAAATACGCCCCTTGCACCTTTTAGTGATACTACTTTTAACGCAGAATTGCCTTTGCCGGCAGAATTAACTGTGGGGCTGTCTTATCAACTAAATAGTAAATGGTTGCTAGCTTTTGATTTTAACCGTGCGTTTTGGGGTGTGTATGAGTCATTAGATATTGAATTTGCTAACGGCACTGTATCGGGTAACCCAAGAGCCTATGAAGATGCTAATACATGGAGGTTTGGAGCTCAATACACGGCTACAGATAAGTTAACCCTGCGTGCCGGATATTATTATGATGACACTCCTGTACAGGATGGTTATTTTGCTCCCGAAACTCCTCGTAATGATTCCATGGGTTTCACAGCAGGTCTTTCACTTGATGTTACCTCAAAACTGGCTATAGATGCTTCTTTTGCCTATTTAAGATTTGATGAAGTAGATGCCTCATATGATTATTATGTTGATGAAAACAACCAAACAGTACCTTTTGGAGGCACATATAAGTCTGTTGTTTTTATTCCCGGTATCGGTGTAACCTATAAACTGTAAAAAAAATGAATATGAGAAATTATATAAAATATATCGGAATCCTGGCGCTGGGAATGGTTGCATGTGAACCTGAATTTGATAATCCCATAGACGAACAGGAAGCGTATAATAATGGAGAAGCCGATTTCTCCAACTACGTGGCTTTAGGAAACTCTCTTACTGCCGGATATGCAGATAACGCACTTTACATTACCGGGCAGGAAAATTCTTATCCAAACATCCTGGCACAGCAGTTCGCTAAGGTGCAGGAAACCCAGGAATTTAGAATTCCTTACATGGCCGATAATGCAGGGGGTTTACTGGCAGGAGAACAGCAAATTGCCAGTAACAGGCTTGTGCTTGAGACCCTTTTTGATGAAAATGGAGAGCCTGTACAAACCCCTAAAGTTTATACAGGAATGGCTCCTACCACTAATGTTTTAAACAAATTAACTGGGCCTTTTAATAATATGGGAGTTCCCGGAGCCAGAAGTTACCATTTATTGGCACCTGGTTATGGAAATCCTGCAGGTCTAATGGAGGATCCTGCAACTGCAAACCCTTATTTTGTTCGTTTTGCTTCTTCTCCTCAAGCTTCCGTTCTTGAAGATGCTGTAGCTCAACAACCTACTTTCTTCAGCCTTTGGATTGGTAATAATGATGTTTTGGGTTATGCTACTTCCGGTGGAGTTGATGAGGCTGAAATTACAGATCCAGAGATGTTCACCGGGGTATATACGCAACTTGTAAGCGGTTTAGTTCAATCTGGAGCAGAAGAAGGGGTTTTAATCAATATTCCCGATGTAACCGATGTTCCGTTTTTCACTACTATTCCTAATAATGCTTTAGTGCTTAGTGCTGAACAGGCTGCTAATCTTACCGGATTTTTCCAGGCTGTAGCCGGAATTTTTACCCAGGTTCTAATGCAACAGCAAGTACCTCAGGAGCAGGCAGCGCAAATCGCATCTCAATATGAACTTACTTTTAGTGAGGGGCCAAACAGGTTTGTCATTGATGTTCCCGAAACTCAAACTAATCCTCTTGGATTTAGACAAATGACCGAAGAAGAATTATTACTTTTCACTATAGATCGTACTGCTATTCCAACACAGGGATATGGTTCTGCTGCAGTTAGTCCTCAGGTAATGCAGGTTCTTGGTATCCTTCAGCAGGGAGGTCAACCTACACCAGAACAAGCTCAGTTGGTTTTAGATGCTGTAAATGGTATTGATGATAAAGATGCTCTTGATACTCAGGAAATCCAGAATATTAGAAATGCTACAGCTAAGTACAACGAAACTATTCTTAATCTTGCCCAGGCTAATGGGCTTGCGCACGTAGATGCAGCCGCTTTGCTTAATAGAGTAGCAACAGAAGGAATTTCTTTTGATGCGGGAATGGTAACGTCAACATTTGGTAGTGGTGGTGCTTTTTCTCTTGATGGGATCCACCTCACGCCACGAGGATATGCTTTAGTGGCCAATGAAATTATTGAAGAAATTAATGCAACTTACAATTCTGAGGTTCCCACGGTGAACGTTGGAAATTACGGAACCGTAACTCCGAGTAATGAGGTAGGTAATTAATTACCACCTTCTTTAAATATTTATTAAAACGTCGGGCTGGTCCCGGCGTTTTTCGTTCAAAGTAGTATCTTAGTGTTAAATTCAAAACCTATGACCTTTCTTTTAAGAATCCTCCTCACCGCTGTAGTAGTGGTGTTTCTTGCAAATTTTCTTCCGGGTGTAACAGTTACGGGATACGTGACGGCTATTGTTGTGGCCCTGGTCCTGGCGCTGCTTAATTTTATAGTAAAACCCGTCCTGGTGCTTCTCACACTTCCTGTTACCCTGCTTACCTTTGGCCTTTTTCTCATAGTGATCAACGCAATTATCATCCTTTTGGTAGATGCTTTTGTGAGCGGATTCCAGGTGAGCGGATTTTGGATTGCAGTGCTCTTTAGTATCTTGCTGTCAATTATTCAATCAATCTTTTTCTCAATTGCCGAAAGGAAATAAAGCCTTCTGAATTTCAGCTTTTTGAAACTTTGCTTGCTCTTAAAAAAGTTGTACTTTTGCAAACCAATTTTTATAAGCGCTTATAATGAATATAACGAGAGAGAACATTGACGAACTTAATGCAGTCCTCAAGGTTGATATAGCCAAAGAAGACTATAGCGGCAAAGTTGAAAAAGTCCTGAAAGATTACCGTAAAAATGCGAATATTCCTGGCTTCCGTAAAGGACATGTGCCTATGGGAATGGTGAAGAAGCAATACGGGAAGGCAGTTTTGGTAGATGAGGTAAACAAGCTGCTTCAGGATGCCCTTAACAAATATCTTACTGAAGAAAAACTGGATGTTCTTGGAAATCCGCTTCCAAAGGAGCAGGAAAACTTTGACTGGGATAGTGATAACTATACCTTCGAGTTTGAACTGGGCCTTTCTCCACAGTTTGAGGTGAGCCTTGACAACGAGAAGCCAATTACTCATTATAACATTGTTGCCGGTGATGAGATGATCGACAACCAGGTGAAAACTCTTCAGAAGCAATATGGAAAACTTGTTTCTAAAGAATCTGCCGAAGAAGGAGATCAGCTTTCCGGTACCTTTAAAAATGAGGCTGAAGGAATAGAGAACAAAACTACTTTACCTCTTGAAAAGGTCAAAAATAAGGAGCCTTTCCTTGGTGCAAAAGCAGGTGATACTGTAAAAGTGAGCACCAAAGGCCTTTTTGAAGATGACCATCAATTGATGGATTTCCTTGAGGTTGAGCATGACAAAGCGCATGGGCTTGATGTTGAGGTAGAATTCCACGTAGAGGAAGTAAACACTCAGGAGCTTGCAGATTTAGATCAGGAGTTGTTTGATAAGCTCTTTGGTGAAGGGGAAGTAACTTCGGTAACCGGGCTTAAAGAAAAGATCAAAGAAGATGCAGCCAAGCAATTTGAGCAGCAGGGCGATCAACAATTGCTGAATGATGTTACTGAAATGCTGATTGAAAACACTCAGTTTGAACTTCCAAAGGAATTTCTTCAGAAGTGGATCCAGACTGCAGGAGAAAAAGAACTTTCAGCTGAAGAGGCTCGTGAAGAGTACGAAAAAAGCGAAAAAGGATTAAGATTCCAGTTGATTGAAGGTAAATTGATCCAGGATAATAATCTTGAAGTGAAGTTTGAAGACCTTAAAGCTTTCGCTAAAGAAAGGATCAAAGAACAAATGGCGCAGTTTGGCCAGATGAACCCTGAAGAAAAGGAACTTGACGATATCGCCGCCCGAATCCTTTCCCGTCAGGATGAAGTAAAACGTCTTTCTGAGCAGTTAATGAACCAAAAACTTCTAGCCCTTTACAAGGAAAAAGTGAACCTTGAAGAGAAAGAAGTGACATACGAAGAATTTGTTAAAGAAGTTTACGAATAGAACTTTTCTTAATTAATACTTATATCTTTAAGGGCGTTAGACCAAGTGCGGGATAACGCCTTTTTTGGCAACTAAGAGAGAGGTGTTAACCTCTTTGTTTAACCCCAACAAAACGACATAAATTCAATGGATTACGCAAAAGAATTTGAGAAATACGCCACCCAGCATCACGGGATTAACAGTAACTATTACAACAAAATAATAAGCAGCATGTACCCGCAGGGTATGACGCCAAACATTATTGAAGAGAGGCAAATGAACATTGCTATTTTTGATGTTTTCTCCCGTTTAATGATGGATCGTATTATTTTTCTTGGTACGGGTATTAGCGACCAGGTAGCCAATATTATTCAGGCGCAATTGCTGTTTTTGGAGAGTACAGACTCTTCAAAAGACATTCAAATCTACATCAATTCCCCGGGAGGTAGTGTTTATGCCGGCCTTGGTATTTATGATACCATGCAGTTCATAAAGCCCGATGTAGCTACAATTTGTACAGGTATGGCTGCCTCTATGGGCGCGGTGCTTTTATGTGCAGGGGAAAAAGGAAAAAGAAGTGGTTTGCCACATTCCCGGGTAATGATCCACCAGCCTCTTGGTGGAGCGCAGGGGCAGGCAAGTGATATTGAGATCACTGCCCGTGAGATCCTTATTTTAAAGAAGGAGCTTTATGATATCATTGCCAAGCATTCGGGTCAAACCTATGAGAAGATCCATGAAGACAGTGATCGCGATTACTGGATGAAAGCTGATAAGGCTTTAGAATATGGTATGATTGATGAGATTCTAACAAGGGATAAATAATCTCTTTAAAGAGTACTGAAGACCTTTAATAGTTAGAAGAAAAAATTTATGGCAAAAGAAGAACTAGAATGTTCCTTCTGCGGAAGGAAAAAACCTGAAACCAACCTGCTTATCGCCGGACTTGACGCTCATATTTGCGACCGGTGTATTGAGCAGGCCCATGGGATCGTTATAGAAGAATCAAAGCAAGACAGCTCGGGTGAGCTTTCATCTGAACTAAAATTAAGAAAACCCAAGGCAATAAAAGGCTTTTTGGATCAATACGTAATTGGGCAGGAGCACACTAAAAAAGTGCTTTCTGTGGCCGTTTACAACCACTACAAAAGGTTGTTGCAGCCGGCCAATAATGACGATATCGAGATTCAGAAGAGTAATATCATCATGGTAGGGGAGACCGGTACAGGTAAAACCCTTATGGCAAAGACCATTGCCAAGATGCTCAACGTGCCGCTGGCCATTGTAGATGCAACCGTATTGACCGAGGCCGGTTACGTGGGGGAAGATGTAGAAAGCATCCTTACCCGTTTACTACAGGCAGCCGATTATAATCTTGAAAAAGCACAGCACGGTATCGTGTTTATTGATGAGATAGACAAGATTGCCCGTAAAAGCGACAATCCTTCAATTACCCGCGATGTTTCGGGAGAAGGGGTGCAGCAGGCTTTACTTAAGCTTTTGGAAGGAACTACAGTGAACGTGCCGCCAAAAGGTGGACGTAAACACCCCGATCAAAAGTTTATCGAAGTAGATACCGAAAATATCCTCTTTGTTACCGGAGGAGCTTTTGATGGTATTGAGAAGAACATTAGCAAACGTCTCAACATGCAGGCAGTTGGTTTTAGTGCATCAAAAAGTGACGATGCTATCGAAAGAGAAAATCTTCTGAAGTACATCATTCCAAAAGATCTTAAAGATTTCGGATTGATCCCAGAGATCATTGGGCGTCTTCCGGTGCTTACGCACATGAATCCGTTGGATAGGGAAACCCTTAGATCTATACTTACGCAGCCTAAAAATGCCATTATTAAGCAGTATCAGAAATTGTTTGAGATGGATGATATTGAGTTTAGTATTACCGATGAGGCGCTAGATTTTGTAGTGGAGAAAGCCATCGAATACAAGCTTGGAGCTCGTGGATTGCGTTCCCTTTGTGAAGCCATTCTTACCGATGCCATGTTTGAAATGCCCGAAGGTAATTCGAACCAGCTGGTGGTTGATAAAGAATATGCCGAAGAGAAACTCGACAAATCGGGTATTAAAAGGCTTAAAGCTGTTTCATAGCGTAAAAAAGATTGCACATAAAGTTAGAAGCCACGCGTACTGTGTGGCTTTTTTCATTTAGAAGATTTCTTGGTGCTCCTAATTTTTGAAAATTTTAATATAACAATTGAAATATTCCAGTAAATTAGTTAGAATGTAATGTTTTGTAAATCAGCTAAAATGGAAAAATTAAACCCCTACTTAACTTTTCCGGGTAATTGCGAAGAGGCCTTTAACTTCTATAAAGCCGTGTTTGGAGGTGAATTCTCTTACATAGGAAGGTTTCGCGACATCCCTTCAGAAGAAGGTTTGTCTATCCCCGAAGATAGAATGAACAAGATTATGCACATCGTCCTGCCCCTGGGCGAAAAATGCCTGCTTATGGGCAGCGACTGCGATGATGGCTGGTGCCCCGATGTAGAAGTGGGCAACAACGTGTCACTCTCCATAAACACCGAAAGCCGGGAAAAAGCCGATCAGCTTTTTGAAAGCCTTTGCAGTGAAGGGAAAATCACCATGCAAATTGGCGATGTTTTCTGGGGAAGTTACTACGGAATGTGTACAGATAAATTCGGCGTAACCTGGATTATTAATTATTCTAAGCCCGAAGGCAATACGTAAAATGGAAGCTCTCGAAATAAAGGCGAACATACAGATCGCCCGATCACAACGCTGGGTTTTTGATGCCATTACAGAACCCGAAAAAATGTCTTCCTACTTTATTTCTCACGCCTCCGGAAGAATGGAGGAGGGGCAGACTGTGCTCTGGACTTTCAGCGAGGCGCCAGAAAGTTTTCCTGTCAGAATACTAAAGGTAAAGCCTCCCAAAAATGTCATTTTTGAATGGGATGGAGCCGAAGGTTATAAAACTACAGTAGAAATTGTGCTTGAGAAAATCTCCGATAATCAAATCCTGGTAAAGCTCACAGAAGGGAAGATTGAAGCTAATGAAGCTGGTATAAAATGGTATGGTGAGAATTCGGGAGGTTGGATGAATTTTCTGGATTGCCTTAAAGCCTATACCGAATACGGCATCAACCTTCGAAAAGGAGCTTTTGATTTTATGAAAAAGTGAGATCAGCTTCATTAATTCTAAGGCATCTGCTTCAGGCGAGGAAGGCCTTAGATGCTATTGATAAAACTTCAGTAAATGTTTAAAAAATAGGTACCCAAAATGCCATTTTTGATACCTCTCTTTCAGAAGTTATGGTCTCAAAAATATGTATTATCAGGAAAAATTCTTCTTCAGAAGAGTTTATTTCAGTAGAAATCAAGGTGGTGTTCGCTGCAATCTATTTCAGGAAAAACTTCAAAAAGATATTCTGAAAATGCTATTTTTGACACCTGGTCTTCAGAAGTTTTGTGCTCAAAGAAGAGTTAACGGCGTTTATTCTTCTTCAGAAGAAAACTATTTCCGAAGAAAATAATCTTTTCGCAGTAAAAAAAGAAGCTTTCAAAATGTCATTTTTGAAAGTCTATGTCACCTAAGGGTGAAAATAAAAGAGGCTGTCTGAAAAGGCAGCCTTTTTTTGTATAAAAAGTTATAGCTGCTTATTTTTAGGCTATGAGCAGAAAAGTAGTTTTTAAGACTTATCATCAAAATCAATTAAGTCTTATTCCCCCCAGCTATGATGATCTAGTTCCA
>Ga0098067_1000537_pt1 | contig 14146 bp, 11 predicted proteins | sample 26_taG_FD_92578 | JGI IMG/M metagenome (GOLD analysis project Ga0098067, IMG submission 92578) | Marine viral communities from Cariaco Basin, Caribbean Sea - 26_WHOI_OMZ | ecosystem: Environmental > Aquatic > Marine > Oceanic | place: Caribbean Sea: Cariaco Basin | collected 2014-11-09
AAATCTTCAAATGTTGAAGGAATTTCGATAGGAGCCTTTAATGTTCCGCAGGGATCGGTTACCGTAACAGCGGGAGGTCGTGTGCTGCAGGAAGGGGTAGATTATGTGGTGAACTACCAGTTTGGAAGGGTCCAGATCCTGGATGAAGCTTTACTGGCCTCAAATATTCCTATTCAAATATCAACAGAGAATAATGCCCTTTTTGGGCAGCAAACAAAACGTTTTACCGGGATTAACGTGGAGCATCTCTTCAATGAGAACTTCCTGATGGGGGCAACTTATTTAAACCTGAATGAACGCCCGTTAACTCAAAAATCGAACTACAGTTATGAGCCCATCAATAACACCATCCTGGGGCTCAACCTGAATTACTCTACCGAATTGCCCTTTTTGACACGCTGGGTGAATAAACTTCCCAATATTGACACCGATGTGGCATCTAATTTATCGCTGCGCGGGGAAGTTGCATATTTAATTCCGGGAGCACCAAAAGGAAGTGAATTTGATGGTCGTGCTACCACTTACGTTGATGATTTTGAAGCCGCACAAACCTCTATAGCTATAGATAATCCTTTGGGTTGGGAGCTTTCAAGTGTGCCGCTTGGTTTTGGAGGCGAACTGGCTAACGGAAACCTGGCAACCAATTACAAAAGAGCCAAACTGGCCTGGTACAGTATAGATCCTGTTTTCTACGGAAGCAACAGGCCTTCGGGGGTGTCAGATTCAGATCTTTCCAGCTATGCTACCCGCAGGGTGTTTCTAAACGAGATCTTTCCTAATGTAGATGTGGTGCAGGGGCAGTCTCAGGTGCTTTATACCCTGGATCTTGCCTATTATCCAAATATTAGGGGGCCATACAATTATAATCCGCAGGCTGCCGGCGGAAATACCCTGCCAAATCCTGCAGAGAATTTTGGAGGCATCAGCCGGGCTATCAATTCAACCAACTTTGAGCAGAGCAATGTTGAATACATCGAATTCTGGATGATGGATCCCTTCCTGTATTCAGAAAATGCTGGAAATAACGGCGGAAAACTTGTCTTTAACCTCGGAAATATTTCCGAAGATGTTTTAAAAGATGGCAGAAAACAATACGAAAATGGTCTCCCTGTAAATGGAGGTGTAGAAAATACTACTTCTACCGAATTTGGTAAGGTGCCTTCAAACCAGTCCCTTATTTATGCTTTTAATACTGAAGGGCAGGAAAGGCTGAATCAGGATGTAGGTTACGACGGACTTTCAGATGTCGAAGAAGCTGTGCAATATCCCGGGTTTGGAAACCTTCCCGATCCTGCAGCCGATAATTACGATTATTTTCTGAATGCTTCCGGAGGAATTTTAGAGCGCTACTACGATTACAACGGCATTGATGGTAACTCCCCGCCAGATGTTACCAATACAAATCGCGGTAACAGCACGCTTCCTACTGTTGAGGATCTTAACCGCGACAATACCATGAACACGGTTGACAGCTACTACGAATATGAGGTGCCTGTTTTCCCGAACATGAATATTGATAACAGCCGGTATGTGACCGATGTGAAGAACTTCAGCATAAGTTTGCCTAACGGGCAGGAAATGCCGGTGAGGTGGCTGCAATTCAAAATCCCGATTTATGAGCCTACGGCGGCCAAAGGCGGGATTGGTGACTTCAGGTCTATCAGGTTTATGCGAATGTTTGTGACCGACTTTGAGCAACCTACCGTGCTAAGGTTTGGAACTATGGATTTGGTGCGCGGAGATTATCGCAGGTATACCCAAACCCTCGATCCAGATAAATCTGACCCGGTTAATGAGAATACTACCTTCACAGTTTCTTCGGTAAGTATTGAAGAGAACGAGAACAGGCAGCCAATTCCGTATGTGCTGCCTCCGGGAGTAGATCGCGAAGAATTGATGAATAACAATACCCAGGTGAGACAGAATGAACAGTCGCTTGCTGTTAATGTGTGTGATCTTGAACCGCATGATTCCCGTGGCGTTTATAAGAATTTCCAGTTAGATATGCGGCAGTATAAAAACCTGGAAATGTTCATTCACGCTGAACCCCTAGTGAACCGCCTAAAATGGCAGGAAGGGGAATTGGTTGCCTTTGTGAGGATTGGTACCGATTTTACCGATAACTTCTACCAGATTGAAATCCCGCTGAAACCAACAGAATTTGGAGCAGTTTCGGCTTCTGAAATCTGGCCTGTAGAAAACCGGATGAATTTACCGCTTGAGCTGCTGCAGGAAGTGAAAGCTACTGTTATTGGAAACCCTGAATTAGTCTCTACCGAGCTTAATTTCTTTAGTGAGGCAGGAGACAGGGTTACAGCCGATACACCTTACGAGGTTGGCCAATTGAGAATTGGGATCAAAGGGAATCCAAGTTTTGGTAATGTTAGGATGCTCATGCTGGGTGTCAAAAATGGCCTTTCTGAAGCCTCTTCCAGGAATTTGTGTGGGGAAGTCTGGTTCAATGAACTTCGGCTTTCTGAGCTTAACAACCAGGGAGGGTGGGCAGCAATCGTGAATATGGATGCTAACGTAGCCGATTTTGCAAACCTTTCGGCTACCGGAAGAAAAAGCACGGTAGGTTTTGGTTCTCTCGAACAGGGGCCTAACCAAAGAAGCAGGGAAGACTTTTTGCAATATGATGTGGTGAGTAACCTAAACATGGGGCAGCTGCTGCCTAGAAACTGGGGGTTGAGAATTCCGGTGAGTTACAGCTACGGTGAAGAATTGATCACTCCAAAATATGACCCCGAATTCCTTGACCTGGAACTGGAGACAGTACTTGACAATGCCGCCACAGATGAGATAAGAGATGATCTACAGGAAAGAGCAGAAGATTATACCCGTCGTCAAAGCATCAATATAATAGGGCTGCGCAAAGAACGTGTAGATGAGGATAAGCCCATGCCATATGATATTGAAAACTTAAGTGTTTCGGGAAGTTACAATCAGGTAGATCACAGGGATTTTGAGATAGAAGATGCTTTTGACCAAACCGTAAGGGTGGGGGCGACCTACGATTATACGTTTGCGCCAGTGAATATTGAGCCGTTGCGGAATGTGAAAGCCCTGGACAGCAGTGCGTATTTTGCACTCTTAAGGGATTTCAACTTCAATGTTTTCCCGTCGAATATTACAGCGACTTCTACAATTTTCAGGCAGTACAATGAGCAGAAGTTCAGGGAGATCAACCTGCCACCAGGTTTCCTTAATGGTATTCCTACTTTGTACCAAAGAAACTTTCTGTTTGACTGGCAGTACACCATCAATTACAATTTTACAAAAAGCCTAAGGCTCAATTTTGATTCTTCAACCAACAGAGTGGTGAGGAATTATTTTGATGATGAAAATAATCCCGATACCACTACAAGGGTTTGGGACGGATTCTTTAATACGGGTATTCCAAATCAACATTTCCAGTCGCTGCAAATCAATTACGATCTACCGTTGTCAAAGATCCCTGCGCTTGGTTTTCTTAAAACTACTTATTCGTATACCGGTAACTTCCAGTGGGAACGTGGTTCTGAGATCTTCGAAACCCTTGAAAATGTTCCCGATCTTGGAAACAGTATTCAAAACTCGAATGTTCACCAGATAAGTGCAAACCTGGAGATGCAGACGCTTTATGATTATATTGGGCTCAAGAAAAGAACACGACCTGGAGGAGGGCCCAATACCATTGAAGAGCGTAGTAAGGCGGTGCCAACATTGGGCAATAAATCCACAGCGCCATCGCAGGCAGATGTTGCCAGGCTTGGTGCAGGTGATAGAACTTACAATACCCTGGTTGGCCTTCTCACTTCAATAAGAAGAATTCAGGTGAACTACCAGGAGAACAACGGGATTTTTTTACCGGGATATACCAATGATATTGGCTTTTTGGGCACCTGGAATCCTACGCTCGGCTTTACTTTAGGGAGCCAGGAAGACGTTAGGTACATGGCTGCGCGTAAGGGCTGGCTTACTTTGTACGAAGACTTTAACCAGCAGTACACCGAGGTAGAGAATGAGCAGCTGGGCATTAATGCTGAAGTTTCTCTCCTGCCCGATCTTACCATCCAGTTAACCGCTAACAGGTTGTATTCTGAAACCTTTCAGGAGAATTTCAGGGTAACGGGAGAACAGTATAATCCGCTTACACCGCTTACTTTTGGTAACTTCAGTATTTCTACAATTTTGCTTAAGACCGCTTTTAATCAAACTTCGGCTGAATCTTCGGCTACTTTTCAGGAGTTCAGGGAGAACAGGCTTGCTGTGGCGAGAAGACTGGCCGTAGCCAATGGATTTGACCCCAATGACACCGATGCAGAAGGTTATCCGGTAGGTTTTGGCAGGAACAGCCAGAACGTGCTACTACCGGCGTTTTTGGCGGCTTATTCGGGAGCCGATCCCGATGATGTTAGTCTTGGGGCTTTCAAAGATTTTCCTCTTCCCAACTGGAACCTTAAGTACACTGGCTTTATGCGCCTGCCCTGGTTCAGAAATAATTTCAAGAGATTCTCGGTGAATCATGGTTATACTGCCGGGTACACTGTTAACCAGTTCCAAAGCAATTTAGATTATAAGCCTGCCAATCCCCGAGAGGTTGATCAGGCCGGGAATTACAAGAGTGAGCTGTTGTTTTCAAACATTAACCTCACCGAACAGTTTAGTCCGCTTGTGCGGGTGGATCTGGAAATGGCAAATTCAATCAGGATTTTAGCCGATATTCAGAAAGACAGGGCATTGTCGCTGAGCTTTGACAACAACCTGCTTACCGAAATTAACGGGAACCAATATACCCTTGGGCTGGGATATCGCATAAAAGATTTAAAAATAGACACGAAGTTTGGAGGGCGTCAAAGGATATTGAGCAGCGACCTTAACTTTAAAGCAGATGTTTCTTACCGGCACAATGAGACGGTAATAAGATATCTCGATATTGATAACAGCCAGGTGACGGCGGGGCAGGATATATGGGCCATTTATTTTAAGGCCGATTATGCCCTTTCCAAGAACCTCACTGCCGAAATATATTACGATCACAGTTTCTCTGAATATGCCATTTCCACCGCATATCCGCAAACTACCATACGTTCGGGCGTAACTTTGAGATATAACTTCGGAAATTAAAAGGGGACGCTTGACTAAAAGGATTAAAAAATTACCTTTGTTATAATAAATTCCTAACCATGAAAATTCCAAAAGATTTAAAGTACACCAATGATCACGAATGGGTGAGAATTGAAGGAGATGTTGCAATAGTAGGTATTACCGATTTTGCCCAGGGTGAGCTGGGAGATATTGTTTATGTTGAAGTAGAGACTGTAGATGAAACCCTGGATAGAGAAGAGGTTTTTGGTACTGTTGAAGCTGTAAAAACAGTATCTGATCTATTTGCACCACTTTCTGGAGAGATCATCGAATTCAATGAGAGCCTTGAAGACGAACCGGAAAAAGTAAATTCAGATCCTTACGGCGAAGGCTGGATGGTGAAGATCCGTTTTAGCGACCCATCTCAATTAGACGATCTTTTGAGTGCCGAAGAATATACAGAAATTGTTGAGGGTTAAACTCCTTTTCTTTTTTCCGGCCTTAATTTACACGGGGCTTATACTTTACCTGTCTCTCATTAACCTGGCCGATACTCCGGTAAAAGACCTGGGGATGAGCGATAAAACCATGCACTGTGGTGCCTATTTTGGTCTTGGCCTGCTGTGGATGCTATTCGGGCTTTTTACTTTTGAAGAAAAAGGCCTTTTTAAGAGGATAATGTTTATTTCCCTGGCTTCAGTTGCTTTTGGCATTTTTATTGAGGTTCTTCAGGGTGTAATAACCAGTTATCGTCAACCGGATCTTTTTGATATTCTTGCTAATACTATCGGAGTGGTAGTGGCCGCAATTGTCGTTTGGATCCTCAGGAAAAATCTAACGAGGTTAAAAGCTAAGATAAATTTAGTTTTAATGAAAAATTAATTATTTTAGCCAACCTATAATTAAAACGGAATTATGAAACCCAAAAAGAACCCAAAAGCTGATTTGTCCAGGAGAAGCGTTCTGTTCTTCCAGATTGGAATGATCGTGATGCTTTTTGTCACCTGGCAGGCGATTGAGTGGAAAACCTACGACAAGGAAGCTATTGATACCGGAATGGTTGATATGGATGCCTTTGAGGAGGAAGATGTGCCAATCACCGAATTGAATACGCCACCACCACCACCACCGCCACCACCGCCACCAGCACCCGAGGTTATCGAGATTGTAGAAGATGAAGAAGAAGTTGAAGAGACCGTAATCGAATCTACTGAGACTAACCAGGAAGAAATCGTGGAAGTTGAAGAAGTAGAGGTTGTTGAAGAAGAGGAAGAAATTGGGGACGTTCCGTTTGCAGTTATTGAAGATGTACCGGTTTTTCCTGGATGTGAGAATGAAAAGAACAATGAGGCTCGTAAAAACTGTATGAGTGAAAAGATCAATGATTTCGTAAACCGTAGATTTGATACAGGTTTGGGAAGTGATCTTGGTCTTTCAGGAATTAACAGGATTTACGTTCAGTTCAGGATTGAGAAGAACGGTGCTGTAACTGTGTTAGGGGCACGTGCTCCACACCCACGCCTACAGCAGGAAGCTGAAAGAGTAGTGAATATGCTACCTAAGATGCAACCTGGTAAACAACGTGGTCAACCGGTTGGGGTACTATACTCTCTGCCTATTACCTTTAGAGTACAGGACTAATTTAGTCTCACAATATTTAAAAATCCCGCAGCTACTGCGGGATTTTTTTTGCTTAAGACTTTTGTTGTATGGATGAAAGAAGCCTGATTTTCAACAGGCTGCTACTCTTCGGTCTAATTATTGAGGTAGCGTTATAGATGTAGTTAAAAAAATGTTTTTAATGACTGCTTTTGATCTAAGAATTCACTAATCTATAAATATATCATTATGAAAAACAAGAAAAGTGCAAAAGCAGATCTTTCAAAAAGAAGCATCTTATTTTTTCAGCTCGGGCTGGTTCTGGCCCTGTTCCTGGCGTGGCAACTCATAGAATGGCAGGTTTCTTCGGCACCGGTATCGCAGCAAGATCTCGTTGTGGCCTACGCGTTTGAAGAAGAGCCTGTGCCGGTGACGCAGGTAGAAGACGTAAAACCACCCGAACTTCCGAAGGAAATAACCGAAGAGGTGGAGATCATCAAAGATGATGTTGAAAAGGAGGAAACCCTGATAGCACCTACAGAAACTCCCGAAAAGATCCTGAAAGTGGCCGAAGTGGAGTATGTTGATGAAGAAGAAAAAATAGAAGAATATAATATTCACGCAGTAGAGGAGGTGCCTGTATTCCCCGGATGTGAAAACCTCAAAAATAACGATGCCCGCAAACAATGCTTTGGTGAGCAGGTGAACCGGCTGGTGGGTCGCACCTTTGATAAGGCTTTGGGGGAGAAACTGGGGCTTAGTGGGCTGCACCGCATCTATGTGAGCTTTAAAGTGCAAAAAGACGGCACGGTGAAAGCTATTGGGGCACGAGGGCCTCACCCAAAACTCGAAGAAGAAGCTATACGGGTCATTAATGCTTTTCCTGAGTTAATTCCGGGGAAGCAGGGTGGTCAACCGGTGGGTGTAATTTATTCATTGCCCATTGTGTTTAGGATTCAGGAATAAAAGAGTGTCAAAAATGGCATTTTTGATCCCGCAGTTAGCTGCGGGATTTTTTTTGCGTGCAGGAAAAACCATCAGATACTTAAAAAAATGTATCTTTCCCCTGTAATCCATTCAGCTTTGTGCAGGATATGACTAGATTTTACCCGCTCCTCATCTTTTTCCTTCCGCTTTTTGTTTTTCCCCAGACCTTTAAAGGGGATCCGGAGAGATTTCCGCAGTTTTCGGAATGCAGGGAGGTAGCTTTTGATAAACAGGAACTGTGTTTTAATACTGCCCTAAAAAGGAAGATTAAAGAGGAATTTTTATTGCCCGCTGTTGTTGCTGAAGACAACTACCGGGGTGAAATGGTGGTACTTTTTGAAGTTACCAGTGACGGAAATTTTCAGGTTAACTACATCAATGCCGCCTACCCCGAACTAAAGGCGGAGTTAAACCGCATTTTTGAGACCCTTCCGAAGATCTCCCCTGCCACATATAACAGCCGGCCCATTGATATGCAGTTTCGTATGCCCATAAATATTCCATTAGAAGCCGGAGCACCTTCCGCAGTTATTGAGGAAGAGAATGTGAGCGTTGTAAAAGCAGAGGTACCGGAACCGCAGGAAGAAATTGATATTACCACAGAGTACGAGCAGATAAAGCCACTGGATTTTAATCATCCAAGATTAGATAGTGATATTAATATTCCGCTCTCGCACGAGTTTTACAGTCGGTTTGAAGATGAGGTGAACATGGTGGGGACTAATTTCCATTCGGCTTCCAAACCTTTTTTGTTTTCAGAAGTAAAAGATTACTACAACTTTGAAGAAGAACTGCTGGGGCTTCAAAAACCTGTCACCTCCTGGGTGGGGAGAAAGGTGTGGAATGAGCATCTATTTAAATTTCAGGGAGAAGGGTATTGGTTTACGGTAGATTTTGGGCTTGATGTGCAGGTGGGGAAAGACCTTGATAGTGAGTTGGACGTAACCTACAACAACACACGGGCAGCCATCTTCCAGGGTGGTTTGGGTAAGAATTTAAATTTTTACTCAGTGGTTTACGAGAACCAGGGAAGGTTTGCCGATTATTTTAACCGTTACGCCGAATCAATAAGACCCGGGAACGAAGGTGCTGCTATTATTCCCGGCCGTGGTATTGCCAAACCTTTTATGGGGCAGGGATATGACTATCCTGTCGCCGAAGGCTATCTTTCTTTTAGCCCCGGGAAATTTTTCAATTTACAATTTGGTCATGGGAAGAATTTTATTGGTGACGGGTACAGATCTTTGCTGTTGAGCGATAATGCTTCTCCATATCCATTTTTTAAGTTGAATACCACTTTCTGGAAAATAAAATACACCAACACCTGGATGTCTTTGCGAGATGTTCGCCCAGAAGTGACGGGTGAAGATTCCTACCGTACCAAGTTTATGGCTAACCACTATTTGAGCTACAATGTCACAAAACGTCTTAATATTGGCTTTTTTGAATCGGTAATGTGGGAGAATGACAATAACCGCGGTTTTGATCTTAATTATCTCAATCCTATAATTTTTTACAGGGCGATCGAATTTTCTACCGGGGCGCAGGCGGGTAATGCTATAATTGGCCTAACCGGAAAATATAAGTGGAACAACAATTTTCTTACTTATGGGCAGTGGCTTATTGATGAATTTTCTTCTACTGATGTTTTTGGAGGCGAGGGCAGTTGGAAAAATAAACACGGCTTCCAGGTAGGAGCAAAATATTTTAATGCATTCAATATTCAGGATCTTCACTTGCAGCTTGAATACAATCAGGTGCGGCCTTATACCTATTCGCACAATACCATCACGCTTAATTATGGCCATGCAAATCAATCTATGGCGCATTTGTGGGGGGCGAATTTCAGGGAACTGGTTGCTATAGCCCGCTACAAAACCGGCAGGTACTATGGTCATGTAAAAGCCATCTATGGAGAACGCGGTTTTGATTTTCTTGAGAATGGTGCTTATTACGGCGGAAATATCTATCGAACCGAAGAAGACCGGCCTTTTGAAACAGGTGTGGAAATTGGGCAGGGCAATACCACCCAGTCATTTTTTTCGCAAGCTGAAGTAGGATATATTGTTAATCCGGTGACTAACCTGAAGTTCTTCGGAAGTTTTATTTACCGGAATTTTGATCCTGAAATAAACACCGTAAATCATTTTAAGAATACCACCTACTGGTTCAATATTGGGTTGCGCACCGATATTTTCAACTGGTATTACGATATGTAGCCCCTATAAGATATTGATTATCAATCTTTGATTTTTTCTTCAGTTTTAAATTTAACGCTGTCGTGTTCTTGGTAAAAACCAATTAAGAAGTATCTTTGCGCCAAAATTGCCATTTTTGGAAAACACCCAAGTACATAGTCCGTCTGTCTCCCTGGTAAGCGATCTTAAGGAAATTACCAAAATGAGGCTGGCTATAAGCGTAGTATTTTCTTCGGTTGCCGGATATTTCTTAGGAGCAGAATCTATTGATTTTCTTACAGTGATCATGCTTGCAATTGGGGGATATTGCCTGGTTGGAGCGTCAAACGCTTATAACCAGATCCTTGAAAAAGATCTTGATCTTTTAATGAAGAGAACGCGCAACAGGCCTGTACCTTCGGGGAGGATGTCAATAAACACTGCGTTTGTTATTGCCAGTACTCTTACGGTGCTGGGGCTCATCATACTTTACCTCATTAATCCGCGTACGGCCATGTTTGGGGCAATAAGTATACTTCTGTATGTTAGTGTTTATACGCCTTTAAAAACCAAGACCCCACTTTCTGTTTTTGTAGGAGCTTTTCCTGGTGCTATCCCGTTTATGTTGGGGTGGGTGGCAGCTACGGGAGATTTTGGTATTGAGCCGGGAACCTTGTTCATGATTCAGTTCTTCTGGCAATTTCCGCATTTTTGGGCCCTGGGCTGGTGGTTGTATGACGATTATGCAAAAGGCGGGTTCTTTATGTTACCTACCGGAAAAAGAGATAAAGGAACTGCAGTGCAAATTGTGCTTTATACGCTGTGGACTTTGATCGTTTCCTTGATTCCGGCCACAGGAATGACAGGAGCCCTCTATATAACGCCGCTTTCTGCTGCTCTTGTGTTTCTTATTGGTTTGGGGATATTATATTATGCAGTGCAGCTCTACAGGAAAAGAGATGAAAAATCGGCAAAGAAACTTATGCTTGCAAGTGTGTCTTACATTACCTTGCTGCAAATAATATATGTATTAGATAAATTAATTCGAGTATGGATTTAACACAGGGAACCAGTCAGCACAAGCAGGGCAGGGCAAAAAAGATGATGCTTTGGTTCGGGATTATAAGTATGGCCATGATGTTTGCGGGCCTTACCAGTGCCTATGTTGTAAGTAAAAACCGGCCCGACTGGCTTTCTGATCTTCAGTTGCCGGCCACTTTTATCTGGAGCACGCTGGTTATATTTTTGAGCAGCGTCACTTTTCACATTGCTGAAAAAGCGGTAAAACAGAACAAACATAGCCTTGCAACCATGGGGCTTCTTGGTACACTGGCACTTAGCTTAATTTTTATCGGCCTTCAATTCCAGAGCTTTAACGAGCTGCTGGAATCTGGATATTTCTTTACAGGAAGTGCCAGTAGTGTTACCACTTCTTTCCTTTATTTGATCGTTGGGTCTCATTTAGTGCACCTTTTTGGAGGAATAATTGTACTTTTAGTAATAATTTATAACCATTTTAAACAGAAGTACCATGCAGGGCAAACACTTGGCTTAGAACTTGGTGCTACCTTTTGGCACTTTGTTGATGCCCTTTGGATTTACCTGTTTTTATTTTTATATTTCTTTAGATAAATAAAAAACCTATTTTTGCCCATACTTTAAAAATCAAACTCTTTCTATGGAAGCGACTGTTACCAGAACAGGTACCGAAGGAAAAACATGGGGCGGTGGGAATCAACCTTTGAAAGTGAGCTATGGTAAAATGATGATGTGGTTCTTCATCTTATCAGATGCGCTTACTTTTTCCGGTTTTCTTGCCTCTTACGGTTTTGCGAGATACAAATTTTCTAACAGCTGGCCAATTGCCGATGAGGTTTTTAACCACTTTCCGTTTTTACATGGCGTAGATGCGCCCATGTATTACGTGGCCTTAATGACCTTTATCCTTATTTTTTCTTCTGTAACTATGGTTTTGGCGGTAGATGCCGGCCATAACATGAAAAGAGGTAAGGTGACCATATACATGTTGTTGACCATTATTGGAGGTATCATCTTCCTTGGGTCACAGGCATGGGAGTGGAAGAACTTTATTCAGGGTACCTATGGTGCTATTGAAACCCGGGGTGGTAATGTGCTGCAGGTTATAGATAATGATGGGCATCGCGTTGCACTGGATGAGTTTGTGGTTGCTGCACCAAAAGAAAGGATTCAGCATGAGCGAACAAATGGCCTTTGGTTTACAGATGAGCCAACTTTGGCACGTTTCACAATGGATGATGTGCTTGCAGGGTTTGAAGCTAATCCAAACCTTCTTATAAGAACACAGGAGTTGACCGAGACAGGAGAGAAAGTAATCCTGACAAGACAGGCGTCACTGGCAAAACTTGAGAGCGAAGGTATAGGAGTTATTGAGGGGGCAAACCTTCAAAAAAATGAATATGGAAATCCTCTTTTTGGAGACTTCTTCTTTTTCATCACCGGTTTCCACGGGTTTCACGTATTGACCGGGGTTTTGATTAATATCATCATCTTCTTCAATGTGCTTATTGGTACTTATGAGCGAAGAGGACATTATGAAATGGTAGAAAAAGTTGGACTGTACTGGCACTTTGTAGACCTTGTATGGGTATTTGTATTCACTTTCTTCTATTTGGTATAAACTGGAATAAGAATTAAAATGGCACACGATACTACACACGCACACGAATCGAACTCTAAAAGGATCTGGACGGTATTTATAATCCTTTCGATCATTACTCTTGTAGAAGTTATTTTGGGGATCATCAAACCAGATTTTCTGGTGCATACCTATTTTGTTAGCTTAAAGCTAATCAACTGGATATTCATTGTTCTTACAATTTGGAAGGCTTATTATATTACCTGGGCCTTTATGCATATGGAAGGCGAGACCAAAGGCCTAAGACGCTCTGTGGTCTGGACTGCAGGGTTTCTCATCGTTTACCTTGTTTTTATTCTTCTTACTGAAGGAGATTATGTTCACGAGGTACTGCAGCGGGGGCAGGTGGCCTGGGATTTCTAAAAGTTAAAACATAAAGGAAAGGCGGTTTTAAAACCGCCTTTTTTTATTTTTGTGCACATCTTCCGGAAAGATAATATGAAAAAATTCTTTGTCATTTTTGTGCTTTTTGCACTTCCCCTTGGGGCTTACCTGTTCTTCGCTTCAGGAGTCAATAACTTTGCCCGTCTGCCCGTCCTTACCCAGGAAATTTACCAGCTTGAATCCTTTAGAAGCCTTGAAGGTGATGAAGAGGAAGTGAGCTTTGATAATAAGATCACTATTCTTGGTTTTCCCGGGGTTGAGCCCATGGATTATATGAACAACGCCTATCACCTGGCCGAAAAGATCTATGATCCTTATGCCGAATTTAATGACTTTCAGTTTGTATCGGTAGTTCCTGAAGGAAGTGAGGCGCAGGTAGAAGAGCTCAAACAAAAAATCTCAAAAGTTATAGATCTCAAAAAGTGGAAATTTGTGACTGCTTCTTCCGAAGAGATCAACGCCCTGTTTGATAGTTTAAATACCAACCTTGAACTAAATGGCGACCTTTCTACGCCAAATGTCTTTATTATTGATAAAGAAGGAAAATTACGTGGCAGGGATAAAGATGATGATGGTAATGAGCTTTTTGGCTACGATACCGGCTCCATCTATGTTCTCAACAATAAAATGACCGACGATGTAAAGGTTATTTTAGCTGAATATCGCCTAGAGCTTAAAAAGTACAATAAAGAGAATACTGAAGATTAATGAAAAATTACTCATACATAGGGCTATTCCTGGTAATCGTTATTTTTGGAATCATTGTGGTTCCCGAAATAATTGACAGGGTGAACGAAGAGGAAACAGTTTCTTCAAACAGGTCTGACGGTCGGGAAGAACGGGCTGCTGCCAACGTTGATCTTGATTATATTATGGTGAATGAAGAAAGGAAGAAAGTCCCGCCATTCGAATTCATAGATCAGCATGGTGACACCATCACCAATAAAGATTATGAAGGTAAGGTTTATATCGCCGAATTCTTCTTCTCTACCTGCCCCACTATTTGTCCTATTATGAAAGATAATTTGGTAGAGGTGCAGGATGTGTTTGCTTCCAATGAAGATTTTGGGATTGCTTCTTTTAGTATAGACTCCCGCCATGATACGCCTCAGGTTCTCAAAGAGTATGCTGCAAATAACAATATCACCCATCCAAACTGGCATTTAATGACAGGAGAGCAGGAAGATATTTATGGTCTTGATAATTCCGGCTTTAATATTTATGCCGACGAAGATGAAAATGCAGCGGACGG
>Ga0098067_1000539_pt1 | contig 14078 bp, 11 predicted proteins | sample 26_taG_FD_92578 | JGI IMG/M metagenome (GOLD analysis project Ga0098067, IMG submission 92578) | Marine viral communities from Cariaco Basin, Caribbean Sea - 26_WHOI_OMZ | ecosystem: Environmental > Aquatic > Marine > Oceanic | place: Caribbean Sea: Cariaco Basin | collected 2014-11-09
CACCGGATTCAAGGTAGCTTTGAGCCGTGCCGAAATCTGGCTTTTCGACAAAGCGCTCAACAACAAAACCTCCGACATCCAGCGCCGCTCCTTTCTGAATGTAACCGTAACCGGTTTCAGCTTTGCCCGGAACCATCCCAAAGGTGACCAATTTACCAGAATCAGCAAGAGGCAGCGCCCGCGAAACTGTATCTCGGAATGCTGCCGCATCGCCAATCAAATGATCCGCCGCCAGAACGAGGAGCATATCGTCCTCTCCCCCGGCAACAGACTGCAGCGCAGCAAGCGCAATTGCGGGCGCGGAATTGCGCCCCATTGGTTCCAGAATAATCCGGGCGCTATCCTCCCCAGCTAACCGCAACTGCTCGGCCGCCAAGAACCGATGCTCTTCATTGCAAATGACTACCGGTGCACCAACATCCAAGCCCCTCAGGCGGCTGACCGTTTGCTGCAGCATGGTTGAATGTTCATCTGTCAGAGCGAGGAACTGCTTTGGGTTTAGCTCGCGAGAGAGGGGCCAAAGCCGCGAACCGGCCCCACCGCAAAGTATTATTGGACAGCAACTACCCACAAAACCACCTTTAAAAAAAATTATTTAAAACGCTCGTTAATCCGCATCAAACTCATCGATCAATTAAAACGAACCGCTGATGCAGTTATTTAACGCCCTTTTTTCTTATCATCAGTATCCGCAGCTTTTCCGAACAGATACCAAAAAAAAAAAGCTATGGACGAAAAAATATAATCAACGATATCGTCTAACCCTGAATATCATCAAATAAAATATATACAGATCCCGAAAATATCTCCGCCATAGCCTCTTAGGATCGTTCCATAAACGGAACAGCCATTCTAAACCGATATCAGATAAGTATTTAGGCGCCCTTTTTTCGGTTCCCGCAAGGAAACGGAATGAAGCACCGATACACAAGCCCAAACCTCTTGAACGCGAATCCAAAGAAATTCTATATGCCAACCTTTCTTGCTGAGGAGATCCAACTGCTAAGAAAACAAGGTCAGACGGGTGATTAACGACGAATTCGACACAACGATTAACCTCTTCTTCTTTAAATATAAAGCCCATTGGAGGATTGTAATGAAACAACTCGGCAATTCCGTATTTCCTTTTAATTGTTTTAATTTCGCATTCGCTTCCGCCTATGATAGTTATTTTCTTTTCAACTGCTGACAAATTGTCAACAACTCTTTCCGTGAGGTCACTACCGGTCACCACTTCCTTAATTGGGTAACCTTTGAGTCTTGCCAAAAAGGCAAATACTCTGCTGTCACACAAACTAAGAAATGCATTCTTATATATACTTTGAAGGTGCTCGTCATGAAAGCTTCTAACTATATGATCCACATTCGGAGTAACAACGTACTTAAATTCAGCACCCCGATCTGCTTCAGTAATGACTTGACTAACAGCCTTAGAAAAAGTTATGCAATCAATAGGGCTTTTTGCTATACAAAGTCTTTCCATAAAAATCCTTAGCTTTGCTTCCAGAAAATTCAGACCTGAATCGCTCTGAATTAAACATAGAAAAAACCAAAATTGCCGAAATCAAATAATGAGAAAAAACCATGTTATGAATAAATGAAAATATGTAAACGACACCAATCATGAATGACAAATGATTCCGAGAAGCAACAACCGAGACTAAAATAAAGAAAAAAGCCGAAAAAACTACCCCAAAATCATATACTAATCGCAAAACGTCGTTGTGTGGGAATATGTCGAAGCCCCAAATTTGCTTAACCAGTTCTCGGCTTGCTTCAACGCCATGGCCAAACAACCAATCAGATATTTCACTATCAACTAACTCGCTAAAAACTGCATTAAATAGCGATACCCTTAGCCCAAAACTAGTGTCCTCTTCACCCTCAAAACGGTAAGCAACATATTCACCTGAAACATATAAATTTAAAAGAGAATAAATTGGATAAATCAAAAGAATAACGGGCACCATTGACATTAGAATAGAAAATCTTAACAACCTCGATCTAACGCCACCAACTACTAGGTAAGCCCCTAAAAACAACACCAGGGCTAAGTTGGTTCTGGTTCCACTCACAAAGACAAGAAAAGCAAGCAATATAAAATTCAATATTATGAGACTTTTTCCAGCCCCATCATGATCAAACGGCCGAAAACCCATCGAGACGGCAAACAACGTCACCACCCATGTGGCGAAGGTTGTTGGAGAGGAGAAAAGACCGACAAAACGGTCCCCCTGCTGAAAGAAAATATCAGCGCCACTTAGATAAGCGATAACATGAAAGGCAAAAAATATTGCCGTAAAGCATCTAACTGCTTTTGAACTGGGATCATATTCCGTCGTAAAAATAGAAATCAAAACGATAACCAGACTCGAGTAAAGAAGAAAGAATACTGGAGCAAAACCAAAGCCACCAATAAAACTCGAATAAAGAAACATCAAAAAAAAGAAAGCAGAAATCAAGAGCACTCTTTTTGACAACAGGAAATGATATCTAAAAGAAGTCCATATTAATAAAAAAACCAAAAATACAATCAATATCAAAGAAAAAACCCTTTCAATAAGAAAAGGATCAAAAGAGGCGGTTCTTGACAGTGCATGGAATAAATATATGGAGATAAAGTACAAAAACCAATGACTCCACAGTATTTTCCGATAGTTAATCTTCATTTTCCAATCTTAATATTGATATATTTAAAGCTTTATGCACTGACATTGCTGGAATAGAAGAGCAATCCAAGCAATATACTTTTACATTATAGGCCCCATTTAGGTTAACAAGGACACTGCTGGAGAACGAATATAGTTCAACTCGCCTGTCTTTCGACAGTAACTCTATAACTTGTTCCGCATAAAGCCTTGTTTCTAGAAAACTGAAAGATCTATCTCGGTACTTCTCTGCGGATTCAGAAGGATGCTTGATCAAAAAATGAATACCAAATCTTTTAACAACTTTTTCATAAAGCTGCATCTCTACATTTTTACTTGTAAAGCCTCTCTCAGAGAACGGACCTGTGAGAAAAATTCTTATAGGATCAAATTCAAAGTTTTCTAGCTTATTTCCTTCACGGCTGTCAGCTTCAGAAATAAATAACGGCTTCACCATAACCTTTCTTGAGCAGAATCGATCAAAAATAGATTCAGAGCCATAAAATGCATAATAAACATCTATCTTTTCTAAAAACTTAAGATAATTATCATTTACCAAAAGTAACCTTAATAAAATCGTTTTCATGAGGCTATCTGGCTTTGAAAAATATCCCCCCATATCCAATACGCCAACTCCATCGTCCATAACGTTAAAGGATGCACAGCCAGCCAAATTAGAGAAAAAGAATCTAAACCATAAGGATTTTGGAGAAGCAGTGTGGACTACTAGATCTTCTTTACCGAGATTTTTTGACAACCTATATATTCTATTGAGCAAGCAAAGCACACCGAAGCGCTTGTTTATCTTTAATATCGTAATCCGATCTTTTACAAACAAAGATTGAGCATAACTTATCGACTTATCGTCTCCTTCGTGACAAAGGATCACTATATAGTTTGAGATCTCACGACTTTCTATTATCTTATTCGTAAGCGCCATATGAAATGGCGAAAAAACAAAAAAAACATGATTCATTTTAGGAAAACCAACAAACGCAAGGAGTTGGGGAAGGAGGGGAAAACCCAAAGGGCTTATTAAATTATGCAATAACACAAGACGTGTGTTATTGCATTATATCCAAAAGCATCGACACAAAATCTATGATATTAAGTGAAAATTCTGGTTTTAAAAAAGTGACAACCAGACCGAAATGCTCCCTTACTACTATTTGGCACCATACTCTATCAAATGTTTTTGGACTGGAGTATTGATAGAAACCTCGCGAACAACCCTAGCCCCTACTATCTTATCAAGTTCCCTGGGAGCCAAACCATAACCGGGTCTCACGCTCTTTATGCAATCGGCCGTAATTATGTCACCCTCCTTCATATCTCTGACGAAGTATAATGAACGCCTGAACTGAACACTTCCTTGTTCACTAGACTTTCGTCCATAATCTACATTACCTAATGCTTTCGATGCTGTCTTGCTGTCACGGCATAAGGCGGCAAGATCCGAAGGTTCCAAGGAAAAGCTATCATCTGGCCCTCCACCGTTTCTATCCAAGGTGAAGTGCTTCTCGATAAGCGATGCCCCCAAAACCACACTCGCGATGGCTGTTGTGTTGTCCAGCGTATGGTCAGATAGCCCTGTCACCAAACCAAAGCGCTGCATCATGTCTGGTATGGTGCGTAGGTTGTAATCCTCAGCAGGTGCTGGATAGCCGCTTACGCAATGCAGAATAGCCAGTTCTTTGCAGCCGCCCTCTCTGGCTGCGGTGATAGCCTCCTCAATTTCTTCTGCGTCCGCCATTCCCGTAGAAATGATCATAGGCTTGCCAGTAGCGGCAACATAGCGGATGAGCGGAAGATCAATGGCTTCGAAAGACGCAATCTTATAGGCCGGCGCGTTCAGGTCTTCCAGAAGGTCCACTGCCGTGGTGTCGAAGGGTGAACTGAACATGGTAATACCCAGCTTCCGAGCATGCTCAAACATGGGTTTGTGCCAGTCCCATGGAGTGTGGGCCCACTCGTATAGCTCATACAGGGTTTTGCCATCCCACAACCCGCCTTTGATCTGAAAATCCGGCAGGTCGGAATTCAGTGTGATGGTATCCGGGGTGTAGGTCTGAATTTTCACGGCGTCTGCGCCGGCTTTCTTGGCCTCTTCAATAATCCGGAATGCCGTTTCGATGTTGCCGTTATGGTTGGCAGACATTTCAGCAATGATGTACGGCTCGTATTCATTGCCAATGGGACGACCAGCGATTTCAATTTTCTTCATGGTCTACTTTCTCCAGACTAATCTTGTATTTCTGGCCACGGTGTTCGAACCAGGCGGGATAACGTTCAGGATCGCACATTCGCATCAGGTCGAACTGTTCAGCAATAGTTTTGTGAGGATCCAGCTCACTGTGCGTAGGCGTTCGGCGCTCGTAATACGTGGGATTAATGCTCGCATCTTGAGGCTGAGGTTGTATTTGCCCAAAGCTTTCAACAGCCTCGTTCATTAAATCGATTTCTGTTTTAAACAGCTTATGGTTTACGTCGTACCATAGGTCGGTCTTTTTGATGGGTATCGACCGTTTCAACCATATTTTGCCGCTGTCCACCCGATCTTCAGCCTCAAGAAGGCTGAGCGTGATGGCGTCAGCGCCATTTACAATCTCCCAGATATGCGGGCTCCAACCTCGCCCTTTTGGCAGGTCGCTCGCGTGCAACACCAGTGTGTGTTTGTACATAGCCCTATGTTCGGCTTTGATAAGCTCTGAACAGGAAACCAGAAGCAGAATATCCCCGCCGGGCAACTCGCTGCGCTTGCGAACCAGATGTATCTGGTGCCGCACTCGCTTGTCATCGGCCCATTGCTCCAAATAAGCGTTAACCGGGTGCTCCGGGCTGCTGCACAGTACGGTGATATTCATGGTGTTTGGTTCCTGCTTAATTCCTCAACCAGCCGAAAGCTTCCCAGCCCGTCACATATCGCTTTTGCACGGGTGGACAGGCTTATCAGAGCGCTATTGGACGAGACAAGCTCATCCAGTTCGCGACTAAGCCGCTCGGGAATCTCCTCTTTGCCAACAAGGCAGGCGGCTCCGCTTTGTTCAAGTGCTTGCCCGATTCCCCGCTGATTCTCGGCAAGCACAACCATGATAGACGGCAACCCAAGACAACAACGCTCCCAGGAGGTACTGCCGGCAGCGCCAATGCAAAGGTCTGCCATGCACATACGCTCGGCCATGTCAGCAACGTTTACACTCACAGCCGCCTCGAACGGGAGCCTTGCTGCTTGTTGGCGGACTACCTCCAGCGCAGGCGCTGATGCTCCCATCACAATGTCCAATTCCGTTTCCGGTGGCAAGTTGCTTTGCATTAGCGCATTCAGTACCTGCCCGGTCACATTGTCCCGATCAACGCCGCCCAGTGTAATCAGGATGCGTTTAAGACCTGGCGAGCGTCTGCGCTCAAGGCTGCGCTCCCGGAGCTCGGCAAATTCAGGCCTCAAAAGTGCGTAGTTAGGTCCGATAACGCGGGTGCAAGTTTCTGGAACCAGTCCGTTGTAATCCTGCGCCTTTCTGCCCAGGTTCTGGTCGAGCAACAGCTTACATTCGTGCCGTCTGTCGGCAATGTCGTCAATGACCATGACCTCTTTTACCTGGGTGGATACCCGGCTCTCCCAACGCGCATCCAGGGCGTAATGATCCACTACCAACCAATCGGTGTTTCTGCCGGCAAGAGCCTCGAGGGTTTGTTCCGCATCGTGCTGCCACGATGCTCCCAGCCAATCGGCATGGGCCAGGGCAGAAGCGCACTCGCTATCGGTGCCCTGGTCAGCCACGGCTTCCTGATTCAGCAGATGAAGCAGAAATCCACGGTCTTTAATCAGTTTCGCGAGATTTCCCGGATGATTCCTACAGATAAAGGTGCACTCATGCCCCTGACTGCGCAATGCTTCGGCCAGCGTCAGACATCGCATCACATGCCCAGTGCCAATTTGAATGGAAGCATCTGCTCGAAAGGCGATGTGCATCAGTCGGCGCCCTGCTCCTGCATGGCCCTGAATAGCCACTCTGCACGTGCCCAATCCTCAGGCGTATCAATATCCTGAACCCGGTGTCTTGGCAACGTTACTGGCACGGCATCTTCCGAGAAAATCGACTTTTCGTCCTGCCAGGCTTGTGCAACGCCCCAGTAGAACTGGCCCGCATCGTGCCAGGCTTCTTCCAGATCCTGGGATCGAGTCTGGAAATGTTCGCGGTTGAACATTTCCACTCGCCCTTTGCTTGTAATTCGAATGGCCCGCTGAATCGGGAAGGCGTAACTGGTTACCGAGAAGGCATAGCTACAGGCTTCGGTGTGCAGCATTTGCTGGCCCCGCTTCAAATCCTCCGTGGAGACAAAGGGAGCGGTAGCATAGATACAGCACGCCTCGGATACCGCACTGCCATTATCACTCAGCCATTCAACAGCATGGCGGATAACGGGTATGGTCCCGGTGTAATCATCCGATAAACTGGATGGGCGCATGAAGGGGATTTCTGCGCCGAATTGCCTGGCAACTTCAGCGATTTCTGAGTCATCCGTGGACACGACGATACGGTCAAAACAACCACTTTTGCGGGCAGCCTCGATAGACCACGCAATCATCGGTTTGCCACAGAACTCTTTGATATTTTTGCGCGGAATGCGCTTGCTGCCGCCACGGGCGGGGATAATGGCTACGGTGCTCATTGTCACTCCTTCGACAGCGTCTTGCGGAGCACCGCAACCACTTCGTCCTGCTGCTCTTCCGTCAGGCCCTGGAACATCGGCAGACTGATGGCCTCCCGATAGTAGGCCATGGAATGCGGGAAGTTCTCTGCCTCAAAGCCCATATCGCGATAATAAGGTTGGGTGTGCACCGGAATGTAGTGCAAATTCACGCCGATGCCTTGCTCGCGCAGAGATTCAAACACTTCCCTGTGGCTTCTGTTAATGCTGTCCAGTTTGAGGCGAATAACGTATAGGTGCAGGCCGGAATAACTGTCCGGATGCTGCCAGGGCAAGACGATGGGCAGATCCGCCAAGAGCTGATCATAACGCTTCGCTAACTCGTGCCTGCGGGCGACAAAGGCATCCAGCCGTTCCATCTGGCTCACACCGAGCGCTGCCTGCAGTTCCGTCATCCGGTAGTTGAAGCCAAGATCCACCTGTTGGTAATACCAGGGCCCATCCGGCTCTTGAGTCATCAATGCCGGGTCTCGGGTAATGCCGTGGCTACGAAGGAGGTTCATTTTTTCTGCCAGGCCATCGTCGTTGGTGACAGTCATGCCGCCTTCGGCCGTGGTGACAATTTTTACGGGGTGAAAACTGAATACGGTTATGTCGCTGTAACGGCTGTTGCCGATGAATTCGCCCTGATACTTACCGCCAATCGCGTGGGAAGCATCTTCAATGACTTTAAAACCATAGTCCTTTGCCAGGGCGGCAATGGCTTCCATATCACAGGGCTGACCGGACAGATGAACCGCGACGACTACCTTGGGCAGACGGTTTGCATGTTTCGCCTGCTCAAGCTTTGCTTTCAAAGCCACCGGGCACAGGTTGTAGGTGTTCGGATCGATGTCGACAAAATCAACTTGCGCACCGCAATACAACCCACAGTTGGCCGAGGCCACGAAGGTGACGGGCGTTGTCCATAACCAGTCGCCCTGCCCCAACCCAATTGCAAGGCAGGCGATGTGCAAGGCGGAGGTGGCACTATTCACAGCCAGTGCATGGTTGGCGCCCACGTGATTGGCAACGGCTTCCTCAAATTTTGGCACCATGGGCCCTTGAGTCAGGAAATCTGACTTCAAGACCCCCAGAACCGCATCGATGTCTGCCTGATTAATATCCTGCTTGCCATAGGGAATCATGATCAGATCTTACCAATTTCATTGTTGTGGCGATCAATCCAGGCCTGAAGTTCTTCGTCTGTCATCCATTCTTTATTGTTGTCACTCGAGTAAATGAAGCCTTCTGGTACGAGCTTGCCGTCTTTGATTCGCTCCTGACTGTTACCCCAGTTATTGATGTTCGGCAGGATTTTAAAGTGTTCCTGGTATTCGTAGGTAAAATAGGAATCTTCGGCACCAATCATCTGCTCGTGGAGTTTTTCACCCGGGCGAATGCCCACTACGTTCTGTTCTGCCTCGGGCGCTACTACACGTGCAAGATCCGTCATTTTCATGGACGGAATCTTCTTGACGTAGATTTCACCACCTACCATGTCCTCAAAGGCGTGCCATACCAGCTCGACGCCCTGCTCCAGACTGATCATAAAGCGGGTCATGCGTGGGTCGGTGATCGGCAGCACGCCAGTATCTTTAATAGACATGAAGAACGGGATCACAGAGCCGCGGGAGCCCATCACGTTGCCGTAGCGCACTACAGAAAATTTGGTTTCATGGCCGCCAGAGTACGAGTTACCTGCCACAAACAGCTTGTCTGAAGCCAGTTTAGTGGCTCCGTACAGGTTGATAGGGCTGCTTGCCTTGTCTGTGGAGAGTGCGACAACACCCTTGACCCCTTTATCAATAGCAGCATCAATCAGGTTCATGGCACCGTGAATGTTGGTTTTTACACATTCGAACGGATTATATTCCGCCGTGGGTACAATCTTTGTGGCAGCTGCATGTACAACGTAGTCCACGCCATCCAGTGCCCGATATAGCCGGTCTCTGTCCCGCACATCCCCTATGAAGAACCGCAGGCGATCGTCGCCCTGGAACAGTTTGGCCATTTCCCACTGTTTCATTTCGTCCCGGGAGAAAACAATGATTTTCTTCGGGTTGTACTTTTCGAGAGTCATGGGGATGAACTTGTGGCCAAAGGAGCCGGTGCCGCCGGTGACCAGGATGGTGGAGTTTTCGAGCATAGTCACTTTCTCTGGGTTTTTACTTTGATAGTGAATGGTATCACCGCCAGTTGGCGGGTGTTAATCGGTAAAACTGCAGGGTCTTCCAGCCGAGGATAAAGCCGAAGGCTGCAATCAGCCCTAGTGGCACCGCCAGTTCCCGGCTGAAGTTTATAAATAAAGCAGTAGCCAGAACAAAAACAACCAAACCCGCGATATGGCTGATAATCAGTGGCTTATCTTTACCTCTGGCATAGAGGCCATAGTGAGGAATCATGCCAACCACGAACAGGCCATTGGCAATCAGGAGCCAGCCGAACAAATATTGATGCTGAAGATATAGCGGGCGGTCAAGCCACTCCAGTAAGGGAGTCACCACCACCCATGCAATGGCTGAAAAAAGCGCCGTCAGTACGATTGTCTGTAAAGCCAGTTGCCGGAACTTCTTCTTGAATGTTCGCGCGTCCTGATCCGCATGGGCAGCAATCAAGGCTGGGTACAAAAACGTAAATACGCCCGCATCCATAAAACCCAGTAACGCATTGCACATGCCCATAAACAAAACGTAAGCGCCCAGCACCTCGAGGCCTGCAAGAGCTTCAAACCAATAACGATCCACTGTATATAGGCCACGCAGTGCGAGCGTCGCAACCAGCATGGGTACCGCGATTCGCAACCCCTTCTTGACCCATTCCCAGTCCACCGGGCGTCGCCATCCGCCGAGGCCCTCGCGGGCAATGACCGCAAACCCAATAGCCAGAGCAATAGCGCTACCTATGATCCAGGCAAACAACACAGTCTGGAGATTACGCTGTTCCGTATCCAGGTACATGATCGTAACCACCGCCAGGCACCAGGCACCAGCTCGGAAAAAAAGCACCCAACTGGCTATCAGCTGGCGGGATAGTGCAACCAACAGGCGGTTGAGTTCCTGGGTAATATGCTCCAGCACAAGCAAAATCAGAAACCAGGGCCACAACCGCCAGGGCAGAAAGCCAAACGCAAACAGGCAAAGGCTCAGTGGTAAAAACACCCCATACAGAATCAGGCTGAGACCGAGCTGGCTTTTAAGTAACTGGCCACGCTTGTCGGGAGCGCTCTTCAGGATTTCCCGAGTTGTGAATATATAGAAATCAAAGCCCAACAGGTACAGCGAGTAGCTGATGGTTACGGTTATCAGACCATACAAACCGAGCTCTGCAGGCTCGAGAAACCTGGCCAGCAGGAAAATCAGCAGAAACTTGCTGACCAGGGTAATGCCCCTCAGCCCTATATTGAGCAACCTGACCAGTGCGCGATTCATTCGGACTGAGAAACGGTATTTTGGCCTGCTTTCGTGAGTTCCTCGTCACGGGCTTCGCCATTTGAAATAAAAGCCCTGATAAATACGACAAATACTCCCAGCATGCCTCCCAGAAGGGTTGCAATCACGCAAATCAGCGCGCGTTTCGGTTCACTCTTCTCCTCCGGAACTACGGCGGGGTCAACTGTCTTGAAAACATATTCCTTTTGGGCGTTCGCCAGCATGACCGTTCGGGTTTCACTTTCGATTAATTGATAGAACACTTGCTGCATGCCGGAAACATTGGTTTCGTTAAGTTTTTCTTCCAGGTAGGCAATGCTGGCCTCTGCTTCCTCTACGTCTTGGGTACGCATATGCTCATTAATATCCCGCACTAACCATTCCGCCCATTGCTGGGCGGCTACTGGAGAGTAGTGCTTCACACTCACGGTGATCATACCAGTGTCTTTCGCTTCGCTGACGCTGAGGTGATCCTCTTTGAAAGTCTCTACGAGCTCCCAATCGGTGGGGTTTTGGCTGTTCCCATCGCTGTCTGGCAACCATTCGCCGGTGGTCGGATTGTACACACTTCGATCGTACACCCACTCGCCGGTTTCGCGGTTCCAACCCTGAACAGCCATCAGTGGCACTGCAAGGTCATGCCGGCGAAAGAAGTTGCCCAGGAACGCTCGTGATTGCAGCACTTCTTTCGCAATGACGGTCTGATTTGAGCCACCGCCGCCCAGATTAATACCAGCCAGATTGGCAAGCCCGCCAAGCTGGCCGGCCAGTTGTCCCATTCCTCCTCCCTCACTCTGTGAAGGAGCCAGAAGTACGTTGGCCTGATAGATGTTTGGCTTATAGAGCGCGTAGCCAACCCCTGCTGCTGCGAAGATGAATGTAGTGGCAATGACCAGCCACTTCCCACGCCATAGTGTGGCGAACAGTTCCCGCAGGTCAATTTCGTCGTCTGGATAGTAGTAGTGTTCAGGCGCCTGATTCATCACAAGTTCCCCACCGCTGCAGCGCCCAATGCCATCTGATAGACGATCTGGCTGACATTTGTCCAGAGTTCGAGCTGATTCAGGCGATCAACATCTATGGGCATGATAATCGTGTCGCCTGGTTCCAACCTTTGATTTCGGCCGCCGAACCAGCGGCTTTTTTCTGGCAACATTACTGAGCCATTCGCCTTTACGACATAGACCCTGCTCTCGTCAGCTTGTCGAGTGGGCCCACCCGAGCGCTCCAGGTAGTCATCTACGGTAAGTCCGGCCTGGTGCAGGTGACTGGTCGGGAACTGAACTTCTCCGAAAACCGACACTGACTGTGGAATGGTCGGTACCGTCAGGGTGTCACCATCTTTCAGTCGGACGGACTGGTAGTCGGGATCATTCAAGACCTTTGCAAGATCTATTACCAACCTGCCGACTGGTTCGCTACCCTGCACCTCTTCAAGCAAATCCTGCACTTTCTGAGTTCGGTCGGCACTCTGGCCAGAGAAGTTATCGCCCTCCAGCTGCACACCGAGCAGGTCCCCCTGCAAACGCTCTTCGGCTTCGCGAAGTCGCTGCGCTTCTAGCTGGCGCAGTTTTTCTCGTGAGAAGATTGCACCTTCTGGAAATGCATTGGTGGTCAGGCCGCCAGCCCTTTCAAGTATCTCCTGCAAAGTTTCTCCATCCCGGAAGGTATATTCGCCGGGGTAACGAACCTCGCCCCGCAACTCAACAGTGCGGGTTTTGGCGAAGTCCGGAATGGACTTGATCAGGATTCTGTCCCGGCTCTGCAGCCTAAGACTTTCTTTTCCAGCCACGGCGTCAGAGAGATTGACGTTCAGTATCCGGGTTTGGCCAATACCATTATTGTCAGTGATGTATCGGGCGACCTCAGCCTGGAACAAAGAGGCAGAATCTTTGAGCCCCCCCGCAACGAAAATGGCGTCTGCGAGGTTTTGAGTGGCCGGCATGGGATATTCACCGGGGTAACGGACCGGGCCGCTGATGCGGATGGTCTGTTGCGGGTCAGCGGGATTTGCCTGGGCCTTTAAGCGTTGCAGTACCGGCATGAATAAACTTTCACGGGTGAAGGTTCGTCCCTCTTCGCCGCCTTTTACTTTGCCGGCATCTGAGAAAATCAGAATCCGATCTTTTTCTCTCAACAGCAAATCGAATTCGCTGCCTTTTTGGCGAATGGCTTTTCTTAGGCGAAGGTTGAGCACGGAAATGTTGTCCGTTTTTGGATCCGTTCGCACGATAGCAGCATAACGTTCGTCTGCCGTGGGCATCAGGTCTGCTTCCAGGCTGGATAGTACGGAGCTCACACGCATTCCGGGCATCCAGGCAAACTTACCGGCGCGGGTGGCTGCGCCTTTGACTTCCACGTATTGGCCGGTAATGTCAGAGATCGATGGTATACGAACAATATCGCCAGCTTGCACACGCGCTTGCTTTCCTTGTGCTTTGGTGTAGTCGGCCTCTGCAATAATTCGGAGGAAGTCTTCGTTGGTACGCTCAATGTTGATGCGTTGTGGGTAGGCTTGCGAAGTAAGGCCTCCTGCCATCCTGACGAGATCAGACAATGTGTTCTCTCCCTCCAGCTCGTATAGAGCCGGGCGATACACCTCACCGTCTATGCCTGCACGATTACCCACCGAAGGTATGAAAATGACATCGCCTGGCTGAAGCCGGTGGTCAGCTGAGCTGTCGCCGTTCATCAGTAGATCATACAGATCCAGCGTGCCTATAAGCTTACCGTTACGTTTGTGCTGAACCCTACGCAGGGAGCCTGTTTGTTTGATGCCACCGGATACGTACAACGCGTTTGTGATCGTAGAGAGAGAGCTCACGCTGTAAGAGCCGGGGTTTCTGGCTTCACCCAGCACAAATACCCGCATGCTTCGGAGCTCCCCCAGGGAAACGCTTGCCTCAACGCCAATATATTGCTCAGTAACCCTTTTCTTGATTTGCTGCCGGGCTTCATCAAAACTCAGGCCAGCAACACTCATGGGGCCGGACTGCGGGAAACTAATAGAACCGTCCCGGCTGATTGGCAGCTCAAGGTTCTGGTTTTCTTTGCCCCAGAGCTGGATACGCAACACATCGCCCGGGCCGAGGGTGTAGTTGTGGGGCACTGGAATTTCAGTTACCGGCGCGAAGGTGGTCGGGCTGCCGGCAAAGAGGTCGTAACCATATGGCCTCAAGCCGTCGTTTTTCTCGGCTTGTTCGTCTTCCTGCTGTTTTTCTTCAGCACGGGCTTCGTCCCGCTCCGCGTCGGTAATACCCGAAACAGGCTCAACCACATCCACCCGCTGGGGACGTTGTGCAGCACTACG
>Ga0098067_1000547_pt1 | contig 13947 bp, 10 predicted proteins | sample 26_taG_FD_92578 | JGI IMG/M metagenome (GOLD analysis project Ga0098067, IMG submission 92578) | Marine viral communities from Cariaco Basin, Caribbean Sea - 26_WHOI_OMZ | ecosystem: Environmental > Aquatic > Marine > Oceanic | place: Caribbean Sea: Cariaco Basin | collected 2014-11-09
ACTGAGAGAAATAGATTGCTTGATCGTGGTAAAGTCGCTTGTCATTTTGATGAATTAACCCTTGATACCGCGCGTAATAGATATGTCCGTGCTGCCTTAGAGAGTATTTCTAAGATTGTAAAAAATAAGGATTTAGCTCACAGGTGTCGATCACTAGATGTGCGCTTGAGGCGCATGGGTGTCAGTCAGATACGTCCAAGTCACAGTCAAGTCTCAGTAGATCGCTTTGGAAGGCATGATGCTGAAGATCAACCTATGGTTACCGCCGCTCATTTAGCCTTTAATCTTGCGCTACCGACTGAGTTTGAAGGTATGAAGCATTTACACTCGCCAGAGAGAGATAACTTACCTTGGCTTCGTAAGCTTTTTGAGAAAGGGGTTGCTGGATTTTATGATACTGTTTTATCAAAGCAGAGCTATCGTATAAGTGCTGGCAAGACTCTGAGGTGGCAAATAGAAGAGAAGAGCTTAGGTATTGATAAGATACTTCCTAACATGAGAACAGATATCTTAATAGATAATGTAGAATTAGGACATCGCTTAGTCATTGATACTAAGTTCAATGCTGTCGTAATTAATGGTTGGTTTAGAGATGAAACCTTACGCAGTGGTTATCTATATCAGATGTATGCCTACTTAAGATCGCAAGAGAGTAGTGGGGATCCACTCAATGAAAATGCTTCAGGATTACTACTTCATCCTTCCGTAGGTAAAAACATTGATGAGTATATCGTCATACAAAATCATAAAATTCAGTTCGCTACTGTCGATCTAGCAGCGACTGCAATTGAGATTCGAGAACAGCTATTGCAAGTTATCGGTGTTGATAAAAATTAGATATTCCTCCCGCCATAGCTTGAAAATTTGGTGGTGAGTGTTGTATCAAAAAGTATGGTAAGGAAATAAAAGGAGGAGTGACAGCTAAAGCAAGATGATATATTTGAGGTTATGAAGACACAAATAGATATCAGCTGCCTCGACTGTCACAGTACAGCTCTAAAGAAAAACGGTATAAAAAGCTATGGTAAGCAGAATTACCAGTGTAATGACTGCAAGCGGCAGTTTATTAGTGACCATTTTCTAACCTATCATGGCTGTCATCAGTCCGATTAAGCAACAAAATAACAAAGGTGGGGAATATTTCTCTGCACTGACGAGGTATGTATTACACTTTATATTGATAGTAGATAAGTTAAGTAATTAAAATAGAAGATAATAAATTTTATATTTATATTTTCTAAATTAGTATTTATAAATATATTTATATAACGTAGTATGGCGATATGACTAATTTTTCTTATCAGCCATATGTTATTTGAGAAATACTCATAATAAATCATTTAAATTTTTAGAAACGGTAATTATATAAAATATTTAATAGAGATTATAAAATGGCATTATCTAACAAAACAAAATACCTGAAATTTATCAGTAGTCTTGAAGAGTTATTAATAGATACTGGTTTTACACCTCTGTACTTAGATATATTAAAAGAGGAGATAGCCAATACAGAGCTGTTAATCCCTATTATTGGTGAATTTAGTGCAGGTAAAAGTAGTTTGCTTAATGACTTCTTAGGTGAGTCTGTTTTACCTGTTGGCTTAACGCCTGAAACAGAGCTAGCTACTGAGCTACGGTATGGTAAAGAAAGTTATATTGTGGCTGAATTAGTTGAAGGTGGTTCAGAGAAATTTGCAATTGATGATTTTGAAACTATTAAGCATCGAGCCGAAGACTTTAGTCACTTAAAGGCATATATAAATAATGAGCATTTAAAAAATATAGAGCCACTGGTGTTAGTGGATATGCCAGGATTTGGTGCCAATATAGCTAATCATAGCAAAGCTATTAACTTCTATATTCCTAGAGGAGTATTTTTTATTGTCCTTAGTAGCGTTGAAGAAGGTGGTTTAACGCAGTCCATGATAAGGCGATTGAGTGAGTTAGATAACTTAGAAAGAGATTTTACCGTCATAGTTAGCAAGAGTAACTTACGATCGACAAGTGAGGTTGCAGAGATAGTTGATTATATATCCGAGCAATTAGCCTTGAATTTTGACAATAACCAAAAAGTAGTATCTATTGGCAACTTACAAACTAAAGAACTAAGTGAAACTATCAACAGAATTAACTCTCAAACTATTCTTGATAATTTATTTTTGCCACAGCTCAAAAATAGTATTCATGAAATAATTGATAATATTACCATTAGTAAAAATGTCAAAAATAACAATCAAGATTTGAATGAACATACTATTAGAGAATTAGCGAGAAGTATTCATAATATTGAAAATAAACGTGAAAGTGTAATCTCTAGCCTTAATAGTGAATACTCGAATAGTGTGGTTAATAATTGCATCGATTATGTAGGGAAGTTACTGGAACAAAGTCAGGAAGAGCTGGGCTCTTATTTGGCTAAGAATAATACGGATTTATTAAATAGTACTATCTTGGAAATAATAAGAGAAGGTCTGTCTTACAAATTGAAGTCAGAGCTTCAAGCAGTCAGTAATAAAGTGGTTATGGAATTTGAAAATGAGCTTAAAAGCCTCAATGCTTCAATGAGTGATTTTGGCATGAATACACACTGGGCGGACGAGATAACAGAACGTATGAAGGATGCGCTAGAGAAAACTGGTGGCGCTGTTAGTAACTTTAATAAATACATGAGCGATAAGCTTACTAGTGAAAATAAAGATAGTAAAGAGAGTAAGTTTATAGACCACTCGAAAGCTATATTTAGAACGGTCTCTACTGTGGTTGCTGTAACGACAAGTGTAGTTGCTCCCATTGCTGAGATTGTCATTATATTTTTACCTGAGATTATTGAGTTTTTTACGAAAAGGTCTCGAGAAGCAAAGCTAAAAGAAAGCGTGCGTACCAATCTAATACCCAAGGTCAAACAAGTTCTAAGACAGAAATTACCAGATGTAATAGAAGAGCAGGTTTCTAAAATGATTAACGATATCGCGCAATCTTTTGAAAACGAGCTAGACGAGAAAAGAGCCTTGATAGTCAAATTGGAGAGTGAGCGTAATGAAAAGCTGTCTGATATTAATCAAGAGGTTTTACAGCTAGAGCAGCTTAATCAGGAAGTTTTGCAACTAGCAGAAGTTTCTTTTCATAAATAGGTCTCTAGTATTAGTGAAGACACTTAGCACTAAACTGATACTAGCAAGGTAAAAATGCATCTGCATATTTAAAGGCAGCTTAATGACAAATACAATTGACAAGTTACTCCAGGCTAGTGAGCAATTAAACGTAATAGTAGCCCCAAATAGTAGTGCGGAGTCATCCGTGTCTAGTCTGAAGACAAAGCATAGTATAGACACGCCAGAAGAACTCAAAAAAGTATTAGACAATATCGTTAACCAAAATCGATTAATGAATATCGGTATTGTAGGTCGCGTAAAGGCAGGAAAGTCTTCATTACTTAATGCTCTTTTTTTTAAAGGTAAAAATATTTTACCTAGTGCTGCTACACCGATGACGGCTGCTTTAACCACGCTGACTTATGGCGATAATTTTAGCGCTACTGTTGTATTTTATAGTACTCAAGATATTGAAAATATAAGAATTAAAGCTGAAGAGTATAAAAGACGTGTTGCAGAAAAAGTTATTGAAATTACCGAAAGAAAGAATCGTAAAATTAAGGTTGCGCCGGGAACTACAAAAGCAATTGGGATTGAGATGGAAAAACCTACGAATGATTATGTCGACTCTTATCAGGAGAAAAAATATAACTCAAGTAGATTAGATAAAGAAAATAGCGATCAAGTAAAGCAGATTCAAAGCAGGGCAGAAAAAGAGATCAAAAAGGATGCGGTTTTATCGGCAGCAATTGATCAGTATCAGCGTATGCAGCAATCTGGATTGTTAGGCAAAATCAATGATAAAAAAACTATAGAAGCTGCTAACGAAGATGATTTATCGACTTGTTTAATAGAGTTTGTGGGAGCTGATGGGCAATATATGCCTTTTACTAAAAGCGTCGAAATCACCCTACCTTTAGATAGTTTGAAAGATATTTGTGTCATTGATACACCTGGATTTAATGATCCTGTGCAATCACGTGAAGCGAGAACAGTAGAGCTGTTAAAGTCATGTGATGCTATATTTATTGTTAGTCCATCCGGCCAGTTTTTAAGTGCTCAAGATTTAGAGATGATGGGTCGTATTACCAAAAAAGAAGGTGTTCAAGAAATTATGGTTGTCGCTAGCCAAGTTGACATGCAGTTATTTGGTAGTGAAAAACGTATTGGGATTGATGATACGCTGGACAATATTGTTGGTCAGTTAGCGACTGCTATGCAATCAACCATGCGTCGTTTTAAAGAAAATAATCCTGAAGTAGGGTCTACCTTTGACCATCTTATTCAAGATAGCGGAAATAATCTGTATTATTCTTCAGGTATTAGTCATGCTATCGCTCAGAGACAAGAAAATGAACAACCGCTTAATGATTCTGAGGAGCATGTTTGGTCAAGTTTATTAGCACATTACCCAGACTACTTTAGTAATAGTGACAAAGAGCTTTCTATCTCTACGTTAAATAGTATTGCTAATATCGAAATGCTAAAGCAAGCAATTGAGGAAGTGCGTTCAAAAAAAGAGGATGTGCTACAACAACGTATTGAAAATTTTGTGTCAGCGAAACTTAATGCGTTGATTGAGTTTAAAAGAGAGGTGATTAATGAGACAGAGCAATCTATCGATACTATTAAACTCTCTGATATTGAAACAGAAAAACAAAAAATAAAAGAATTTGGAAAACAGGAAGAAAAAATTGAGCAGGGCATTAAATATGTGTATAGCGAGGCGGTAGATCGTCTTGTAATTGATACTAAGAATAAACTTCAAGATACTGTTAGTAAAGAATACGATAAAGTTTTTAAGAGGATTACCGATAGCGTAGGGACCGCTACGGAGTCGCGAAGTAGAGAGAGGTCAGGAGGGGTTCCATGGCTTGCTCGAAAGCTAGGCGTGGGCGGCTACGAAAGCTATCAGGTTGAAGTAAAGCAGGTATATAGTGCACAAGTTATAAAGAGTTTAGACGATTTCCTCAGTAATATTAAGATAACTTGTAGCAGAATAGTTGATGAAAACAAAATAATTTTTAAAAAAGATATATTTAATGATGTAGTGGGTCAGCTTAGAGATACATTAGGTGATGATGCTACTGACCCTAATACAACTCGCAATGTGCTAAGAAAAGTACTCGATAGTATGCCTAATTATGAATTTATGTCGACTGTAAAAATACCAAACAATTTACAAGGTAAGGGGACTGTTAAAGGTAACCAGGCAGATGAATTTGAAAACCAGGTCTACGAATTTGCTCGAGCACAAAGAGCAACTTATGATATTGACATTGAACTTTTAGTTGAAGATATGAATGAAGTGCTTTCAACTGATATTAGTCCTCAGTTCACTAAAGAGTTAAAAGCTGAAAGTAATAGATTTAGAGAGATTTTAGCCAATAAAGAAATGAGTATAGAAAGGTTGGAGAGGTTTAAAAGCAGTCTAGCTAAGGTCACAATATAATGGATAACGGTCAATTATATAGAAACAATGATATTCGTAGAGCATGTAATTCTGAGCAGAATTTATCTGCATCGCTTGCACACTCACTAAAGGAAGAGCGTTCGAATCATCAGATTAATTTACAGCGCTTAATTCATCTTAGAAGCCAATTTATCACTCTCGAAGAAGATAGCGTGCAGTTAAAAGGTGATATGCAGTTACTAGATTCTGATTATAAAAAAACTCAAAAAGATTACAGTGGTATTTCATCAAAATACCACTTAGTAGCTAACTTATTAAATGCAAAGCAGCCGTTAAGTGCAGGATTAAGCAATTTTAAAAGTATATTAGCGAATGACTACTTAGAGTTTGCTAGCGAAATAGTGGCTAAAAAAGAAGCTGACTGCTATCTCCAGTTGTCTGCTATTGCTGAAGAATTAGAGCTTATGATGGGCTTTCCAGATATCCACCTTAAAACGGTAGTAGCTATCTCTGGTGGCTTCAGTAGTGGTAAATCTGCCTTTGTTAATAGTTTGATGACTAGTAAAGATATCCAGCTCATTGAAGGCATAAACCCTATGACGGCTATACCAAGTTATGTGGTATGTGACACAAAAGCTCACATTAAGGGCTATGCTAATAATGGAGGTAGCATCAAACTATCTAGAGATAGCTATGAAAGTATGACCCATGATTTTATCAAATCGTTTGGCTTCGATTTGAAAAGTATTATGCCCTATATGTCAATTAGTATACCGATGATAGAAGGTTTAGAGCAGGTTTGTATTGTTGATACTCCTGGATATAATCCAGCAGATACTATGGGCTATACAAAAAATGATAAAGATGTAGCGCTTAAATTTGCTACTCAGTCAGACGCTCTAATATGGGTTATTGGATTAGATGCTAACGGGACCATATCTGTTTCCGATCTTGAGTTTATAAATGATGCAGATTTTGATAAGCCAGTGTATTTTATTCTAAATAAAGCTGATCTTAGAACAATGCAAGATATTGAGGAAATTTTAGATGATATCGAAGAAACCCTCGAATTTGAAGAGATTGAATATAAAGGGATTAGCGCTTATAGCTCTACCCAGGGCGTAGAGAAGTGTTATAGGAAAATATCATTATCTGATTACTTTGCTGAATGTCAAAATAAAGAGCCAATTGTAGATAAAATACATAGACAGCTAGATAAGGTGTTCAATCATTATGTAAGCTCTCTAGAGAAAAATCTAGAAGAGTATAATGATATGAAGTCTACGTTAAAATCGATTGAACTAGATATTTTGCAGAGTGCCGATGATGAGATGTATCTTAAAGTTAAAGAAAAACTAGTAAAACTTTATGATCATGAGAAAAGTGAAGAAATAGTGAAAAATATAAAGCGTGCTAAAAATTTAGAGAAAAAATTTAAGGCTGTAGTTTCTGAAACTGTAGATGAAGTAAGGAAGAGAGGTTTAGAGATATATGGGTAGGTCTTGAGCCACCCCGACTATATTGGATTTTTATTTACTTGAGTAAAGGTGCGATCTCCGCCTGAGCGAAAAAAGCAGCAGCCTTGCGTATCCAAGCCATTGGACCTAAGATTGGCTGTACGCCTAAAACTCTACTATCATGGCATAAAGATTAAATAGACCAAATCATTCCTGCCTCAGTACAACAACCAACTTAAAGAGTTACCTCAAAGTATTACTAACCTTACGAAGTTGACTAAGCTCAGAGTGAATTATAATGAGCTTACAATCTTGCCTGAAAATATTGGTCAGCTCACTAATTTGACTGAGCTTGATATTAATAGTAATAAGCTTAGCAATTTGCCTGAAAATATCGGCCAACTCACTAATCTGACGGAGCTTGATGCTAGTTATAACCAGCTTACAGAGTTACCTCAAAGCATTACTAAGCTCACTAATTTGATAAAGCTTAAAGTTGATTATAACGAGATTAAAGAGTTGCATGGAGGTATTACTAAACTCACTAATTTGTTAAATCTTAATCTTTATATGAACCACCTTAGAAACTTACCTGAAAGTATTGGCCAGCTCACTAATTTAACGTATCTTAATTTTGCTGATAACCAAATCAGAAACTTGCCTGAAAGTATTTGTCAGCTTACTAATTTGATATTTCTTTATGCTGGTAATAATCATTTTAGAAGCTTGCCTGAAAGTATTTGCCAACTTACTAATTTAGAGTGTATGTATATTGGCGGCAATTTATTTGAGAATTTTTCTGCCAGCATTTCTCAGTTCATTAATCTAAATCAGATTGATATTTGGTAAAACGAGCTTAAGCACATATGAGCTAAATGTGTATAAATACGACATTTTGTTATTGTATAAGCTGAAAAGAAAACTATCCTCTAATTCATCAGTTGATTTTGGTAGCCAAGGCTTCTGAGGTATGGGTATGATGACTTCTGTTTTTTCTTTTTTAGTTCTATTGACCCCTGCTTTCAAATCCGTAGAAAAAAATTTGGGAGATTTTAGTTACGCAGCCTGACGATAGTAATCAAACCACATCTGTATTGGCGTTTTATAGGCTAAATCTTTTTTGACCTATATTGTCAAATCTGTAGAAATTAACTTGGGAGATTTTACTATGGCTAAGCGACAGTAGTTGTCGTACACCCTATCTTATTCTCTTTCTTTCCACTGGTTTTTATACTATAGTTATTGAGTTAGGAATAAATATCGTGACATAGAGTTAACCCTCGAAGCGCAACGCTTCACCTTATAACTCTGTTATTTTCGTTAAACCCAACAACTTCTTGACCTGCATTAACCATCACCATTCTGATTATCAATAAACACAAAAAAATACTTAAATATAGCCTGCATGAAAATGCTGGTAATGAGCCTTTGATTGTCAAAAAACCAAGCTTAAACAAATTAACTCACTCATCTTGCCCCTACAACGTTGCTCAAAAAGCTGCGAGTAGACACGGCTGACTTAAAGCTTTGACTACCATAATTAAAAAACGCTACTACCAAACTGCCTTTAAAATAATAAGGACAATCCTATGACGAATATAAAATGTATTTTCGAGAAAAAACGCATAGACAATGTACAGTGGTCAGGTGTATCAAGACTATCAAGTTTACCGTCACTACCGAATGATGGTAAATCCCCACCACTTAAAACTCCGTTGTTCTATCTGACTAGCGTGTCTATTAATGATTATGAAGATGATATCTATTTTGTTAATAATACCGATCAGACGCTACACTTTGTAGCGCCATTTAAGCTATATCGGAACTTAAATGAAGCGGGTGCCAAGCTCGGTGATGTCAGTGTTGAAAATTTGGATAAAGTAAAATTTTATGCTGATAATATGGAGAGTTTATATACTGACGTATTGCCCAATCAAGGCGTACGTATCGGGAGCTATCATATTATGTATGATAGTGATGAGCTGATACAGCACTTTATTCATGTTCCCTTTAAGGGGCTTGATACCCATTATGGTATTTGGCGCTTTAACGTGGTTGAGAAAGGTGGAATCGGTGGGAGCTATCCACTCCTGTGGGATGACTTTAGCAAGCTCTCACATATGGTCAGTTGTGACTGTATGTCTGAGCGAGGTGACATGCCAATAGAGCCTTCAGTGTATGAAGAACGCTGTTGGGTATTAGATAGTCTGATCCAGTCTCTTGGTGTGACTGATGCCATATTTATACTGGCTATTAATGATGTACTGTACCGTTATTGTGTGGGCTGGAGCGCGCCCTATAACGAGTCTGATATACAGGCAAAAGACATTGCCCGTAAATTACAAGAGCTAAAGCCTAGCGATACTGATGCGGTAGAAGAGATTATCCAAGCCGTTTATGATTTCTGGTTTAATGAGGGCTTTGCTAAGAATATTCCGGTGGAGGCTTGCGCGGAGATTTTAGATTTGTATAAGACATACATTGCTAATAAAAATACGCTCTAATTTAGGCCAAACCTATAAGTTGTGCCCTTGACTATCAATAAAAACAATCCCTAAAAAGGAGAAAGCTATGATGTTTCCTATTGAAAATAATGACACTTTTTTACTATTCTTTCACGGTTTAGATTCGAGCTGTGAGACCAACAAATATACTTGTATTAAACGTGAACCTAAGTACGGCCAAACTGTTAACTACCGAGATGACTTTGAAGGCGTATTTGAGATTTATGAGACGTTGATTCAAGAGAAAATGAAGCAGTATCCTAGAGTGGTATTGGCAGGGCATTCACTGGGTGGATGGTTTGCCAATCATTTTGCGCATAAATACAATCTGCGTGCGCTATTGATTGCGCCCTGCATTTATCCTAGTGAGGTATTAGCCGATCGTATTCCGCAAGTGGCTGATATGAAATTATCTTTTCCTACTTCTAACACTGAAATGGTGCGAGTGATGATAGAGGTCGATGATGAGTCTTTGGATGTGGCCGTCGCTAGACGAACGTTAGTGAATTTGCCTGACAGCTGGGAAGTGGAGTATTTTGAGCGCGGTCATCACCGTATTGCGCGTAGTGAAGATATTTGGTATCACTTAGTTCATCTATGCGAAGATCCCATTATCTGGATGGACGCGGCAACGTTTCATGGTGAAGACTGAAGGTTACAATAATTATTGGTTAAATCGCCTGCCATTTAACTGATTTTATATTCCAACCTATAAAATAATTTTACAGGTTATCCACTATACTGGCCTTTATGATAAATATATAGGCTTAATATCATGACTGTCTTTTCAAGCAATTCTTCTTTAGATAATAATCCCTCTATAGTACAAGCTTGTGCGATTACCTTCCAAGGTAATGCCAGTAATAACCTGCAGCAAGATGCTTTTTTCTTTTTAGATAATTGGTATCAAGAAGACTTAGGGGTGATGGCAATGACATCAGTGGCATCTCCTTTTTGCTTGGCAGTATCTGATGGTGTGGCAAGCTCCAATCAATCGCAGCACTGCTCAAAGGCAGTGGTGAAAGCAATTAGCCGGTTATGGAGGAATCATAGAAAGCTAACGGCTGATGCTATTCATCAGCTGATTAATCAAGCCAATCATTCATCCAAGCGTCACGGCGCCGCGGCAACCCTCGCGATGGTAGTGGGAGAAGTAAATAGTGGTGGGGCAGTAAAGGCAACGATAACCCATGTAGGGGATAGTCGTGTTTATTGGCTACCCGAAGGCGCGTCACAATGGCAATGTCTGACTCGCGATCATAACTTGCTAAATGAACTCATTGATCAGCAGGCACAAGAGCAAGGTCGGCAAGCAGATTTTGCTGACTATAACCGAGAAGGAATGGCGGGAAGTCTGTATAGCATTACCGAATGCTTTGCATTGACGGCTGATGACAGCTATATAAGCAGTGAAGCACCAGAAGCCAACTCTTGCACTATTGATGTTAATAGTGGCGACTGTCTCTTGGTTTGTACGGATGGTATTCATGACTTAGTGCCAAGTAATGATTGGCAAACTGTCAGTGCGGAGACAGATTTGCAGGAGTGGCTCATCACTCTTAAAAATCAGGTCTATGATTCAGATGGCAATGCTTATGATAACGGTACAGCCATTTTGCTTCGTTTTTATTGAACACTTATTTTAATAATGAAGTGATGAGCTCATCACGTAATAGGGTAAATGCTATGTCTACGCATCCAATAGCCAGCTATACAAAGTCGACACGTCTATTTGCTTTATATCAACGTCTGCCTCGGAGTGAAACTGATGCTGTGTCACTGAAAGAGTTGATGATTGGTTATGGTGATAATCCAGATAATTTCGCTAGTGAGCGTAAAAACTTAGAGAATGATCTGATCGCACTAAACCAAATCTTTAACGATATTTTTTATAGTGATGCCTTAGTCCGAGTACCAGCGTGGGCGAAAAATATCAGCGGACAAACAGCACGGTTTTATATTGAGCCGAGCTTTAGTATCGATATTATCAATGAGCAAACGGTGTTCTTTTGGGAGATGCTAGATAAATATACCGCAAACTATTTACCAACCTCTTTTAAGCAAAGTATTACAGATAAGCTCGCTCAACTACGTCGACAGGATAAAGACAATTTCCATCAAAGTAAGCTGGGGCAATGGCAAAATTATCTCATTACTTTACCTAGTATCGTGCAAGCACCAAAGCTTGATAATGACGTGCTTGGCAGTATTCATCAGGCTTTGCTACAAAATCATCAACTACGAATAATCTATCAAAAGAAATGGGCAGGAAAGTCAGCCGTAAGAATGGTGTATCCCAAAGGACTGATCTTTATCGACAATATGATTTATCTCACCGGCTTTGATCCTACTGATGATCATATCGATAATAATGTATTGCTAAAAAAGCATCGTAACTTTGCAGTCAATCGAATTACTGAAGCAATAGTCATAGATAAGCTCGTTCCTGATTGGGTAGGGCGAGATGCTTTTTCATTAGAGTGTTTGCATAAACTAGGTAGGTTAGAGCCGACTAATAATATCCAAATCAAACTGGTTTTAAAGGTACAAAGATATGCCTGTCAGCATTTATACGAGCGTCCATTATCGATAGATCAGAAGATCACTGTTATCGATGACACTTGGAATCAAGTCAGCGCTACTGTGGCTAATACTAAGCGTCTGCAAGATTGGCTGGTGAGTATGTCGCAGCTGGCCGTGGTTGTTGAGCCAGTAGAGTTGAAAGCCGTTGTTCTAGATCGTTTGCATAGTGCATTAGAATTATATGGATATTAAGATTCAGTTGTTAATAATGTGATCTTAAATTATTTAACGACGAGTTGCTTTTCAAATTTAACAGGAGGATTAACATGAAAACAAGTAATACTATTGCTACACAGCCGTGGATGACAGATCTTTGGGTGTGGGCTGATAGGTTTAAGATTCCTAAAGAAGTATTGCCACGTGATCATGCTGCTTTATTGGCGTTAACAGACCTGAGTATTGATTGTAGTCAATTAACTAATTTACCTGAAGGTATCGGTTTCTTGCACAATTTAACTCACTTGACATTAAAATGCGAAGTACTTGAGCGTTTGCCAGAGTCTATAGGTCAATTAAGCCAGTTAGAGAGATTGACGATTACTAGTCATAAAATACAGCATTTTCCTGATAGTCTTTTTAATCTTAAGAAGCTACGCCTAATAGTAGATGTTCCTAATGAGTTAATTGACCAGTTACCAAATGCTGTCATTGAAAGGTATCGAAGGAGAGAATTGGTGCTTATAAATATATCCTCTACAAAATTGTATACACCACAAATGAGTGAATATGAATTATCTGATTTTGGATTTTTCCTTACTAGTGACAATTGGGATGAAAAAGCACTAATTGATCTGAAGTTCAAAGCAGCATCAGAATTTTTACTTGGTTTGCAAACGACCGAAAAAACGATCAAGCAATTTGAGGTGGTAGATGGTGTTGTTATTTGTAGACCTTGTGAAGTACAACGAGTCATAAATATGTTTGAAACTGTTTTTAACGAATTTACGGGGATATGCGTTGCAGATATTGAAGAGGCGCTAAGTTTTGCAAGGCCTGCTAAGTTTATACAAGCTAACGTAATGGGAGTGTTTAAATTAGAGCAAGTGCTCAGTCAGATTATTGCTCAAATTCCTGAAGAGATAACCATAAAATCTGTGATGTTTCAAGTGGAAAGTAACCACTATTTTACGTTTGACGAGTTCAAAGCTATATCAGATACCGTTGATAATATGGCTGCAGAGGATGAACATATTTTCTATAATGCAGAAGTTGTTGATAAGCCTGAGCACTGTTGGATGGGTATGATATATGGTTGAGTAATTGTATTAAGCATAAATATAGCTTGAATAAAATTGTAGGCATCGTTGGCAAACGATTATCACTTAAGAAGCAAAGAATATAGAAGGTGAGAGATATGAATGAGACTTTGTTTAATGGTTTTATCCAAGCTCAAAATACTATTTATCCAGCGGTTATTAAAGAGTTAACCGAAGGGCGTAAGCGCACGCATTGGATGTGGTTTATTTTTCCACAGGTTAAAGGCTTGGGACACAGCACAATGGCTCGACGCTTTGCGATAGAGAGTCTAGAACAGGCAAAAGAGTATTTGCAGCACGATGTGCTTGGAGCACGGTTGAGAGAGTGTGCTGAATTACTATTGCTACATCCTGACAAAAATGCTTTAGAAGTTTTCGGATCAATCGATACGCTGAAATTACACTCTTCACTTACGTTGTTTACTTTGGCTTCCTCTAATAAAAAATGTGTTTTTGACGAGCTTTTGGATCAGTTTTACCGAAGCAGTTACGATATAAATACCATCAGAATGTTAATGCAGTTGAGTGATCAATAATAGCGTCAAACAGGACTGAATGAGATTTCGAAAAGGATGTATGAGCATGAGTGTAGTTCAAGCCTTAATAAAAGAATGAGGCTGGATGATGAATGCCTTTGAGACT
>Ga0098067_1000553_pt1 | contig 13868 bp, 11 predicted proteins | sample 26_taG_FD_92578 | JGI IMG/M metagenome (GOLD analysis project Ga0098067, IMG submission 92578) | Marine viral communities from Cariaco Basin, Caribbean Sea - 26_WHOI_OMZ | ecosystem: Environmental > Aquatic > Marine > Oceanic | place: Caribbean Sea: Cariaco Basin | collected 2014-11-09
CTGGGGTTTCTTTTGCTGCTTCTTTAACTTCTTCGGGAGTATTAATTTCCACGCTTTGTTGTTTTTCTTTGTCCTGACAGGCGTGCAGCAGGATCAAACTGAAACATAACATCATTAATTTTAAATAAGCTTTCATTAGTTTATGGTTTAAAATTTAGTTTTATACTAAGTTGGCAAAAAGTTAGGGCAAAGACTCATAAAAGAATTGTAAAACCTAATATTCATCGGGATTTCAGGTTTTTTTAAATTCTAAAAGATCAAAACCTATATTTCGTCAAGCGGTGTACGCTTATTTTCCTTTACCTGCTTAAAATGGGTGGGAGTCAATCCCGTGACTTTTTTAAACTGTTTGCTCAAATGGGAAACGCTGGAATAATGAAGTTGATGGGCGATCTGGCTGAGAGAAAGCTCGTCATAGACCAAAAGTTCTTTGACTTTTTCGATCTTTTGAGTGATCACGTATTGTTCAATGGTCACCCCCTGAACTTCAGAAAAAAGTTTACTTAGGGCAGAATAATCGTGATGGAACTTTTCAGAAAGATATTCCGAAAATGTCATTTTTGGAAGATCATCAGAATTATGGATCAATTCCACAACTGTAGTTTTTATGCTCTCAATGAGCCTGGTTTTTTTATCATCAATAAGTTTGAAGCCGAGTTTTTCCAGGCGGTCATTCAGCTGCTTTTTTTCTTCCGAAGAAAGTTCGCGCTCTACTTCGGCCATACCGAGTTCAACTGTAAGAGGATGAAGCCCGAACTGTTCAAGTTCAGACTTCACCATCATATTACAGCGGTTACAAACCATATTTTTGATGAACAATTTCACCCTTAGCTTCCGCTAATAGTTTCTTCAACCCTTCCACACTTCAGCATCTTGTCACCATAATACGGGTTTCTAATTTCTTCTGAAGAAGACAGCCAGAAAGCCCCTTTTCCGTCGAAAGCCATAGGACAGTACTGCTTATAAACTTCGCCCGATTTCACTGCACCTTTTAACATTCCTTCCATCGCCATAGAAAGATCTTCAAAAGCCGTTCTTTGCGCATTGATCTTCGCAGAATTGGCAATGGTTTGTGCCGCTTCAAGAGCCTGGGCATTGTTCTCTACGTTAGCTAATGCCTCAACAAGCATTTTCCCACCGCTCATAGCTTCTTCAGCATTAGTATTCACCAATGCCGTTTTTACGTGCATGTAGTGTTGATAGGCGGTGCCCACCTGTTCATTACTGAATTCAACGGCAACAGACTGCCCGTCATCAAGGTTCCCGCTCATGTTATCCATATCGTGATCCCCGGTCTCCTCCATATGCATCTCGTTTTGCATTGGCATTGCAACCTCTTCCACTTCGTTCTCTTTTTTAGTCTCTCCGCATGAAGCCATTATAAAAGCTCCTGCCAAAGCCATAATTGTCATTTTTGTTCTTTTCATTTTTCTCGATTTTATGATTAGTTATTATTTAATTTGTTCAACAATCTCGCCACAGGTGAGCATGGCATCACCATAATATGGGTTCTTGATTTCGGCCACGTCGCTTAGCCAGTACGCACCTTTGTCTGAATTTGCCATAGGGCAATAATCTACGTAAACGGTTTTATCTCCTGTTCCAAAAGCAGCTACGGTTTTGATAATTGCTTCAGAAAGATAAACAAAATTCTCCCTTTGCTTTTTCAAGTCGGTCGTATTCAAACCTTCTTCGGAATGCTGCAACAGGAACTTTTTCTTTTCCTGCCAAAAAGCCTCTGCTTCTCCCGCCATTCCTGTTTCGGTGATTTGCTGAAGCGTATTTACAAACTGCTTTGTAAAATTAAGACTTTCCTCTGCCTGTCCTTCAACAAGAGCATCTTTTAGCTGAAGATAATCTCTGACAAGCAAATCCAGTTGCTGCTGAAATTCTTTGGAAGCCTGTGCCCTGTAATCATACCCGCTATCCTGTAGATACTGCCTTACATCAACCTGTGCTGCGGCTGAAGTTGCAGTTGCCGGGTTCATCATACTCGGTTTTCCTGCAAGCTGGGCGGCAGCATCTACGGTGAAGGTTCCGTTTACCACGACCTCTTCTCCTGCGGTCAACCCTTCCTGAATCACGTAAGAGGATCCCAAAAGTTGCCCCAGCACTACTTCCCTCATCACGAAGAGAGGATTATTTGCAGAGCCTTCGTTCACATACACGATGCTGCGCTTCCCGGTCCACAGTACTGCCGACCGCGGAATAGTTAATCCTGAAGCTGGTTTATCATCACCTCCTCCTGTCACTACCACCGAGACAAACATTTCCGGTTTTAGCCTTTGATCAATATTGGAAATCTCTACCCTTGCAGTGGCTACCCTGGTTTGACGGTCAATTATGGGATCTATGAAGTTTATTGTCCCGGTAAAAGTTTCACCCGGAATGGAAGCTACAGTAAATTCTACCGTGTCTCCCACATCTACCATATTTAAGGTCCGCTCATAAAGGTCAAAAAGAACCCACATTTTTGAAAGGTCGGCGATCTGGTATAGCGGCATTCCTCGTTCCACATAATCTCCTACCTCTACTAATTTTTCGGTCACCACGCCGTTCACATCGGCGGTGATGGTAAAACGGTCTGTAGCCTTTCCGCTTTCAAGGATCCGGTTGATCTGGTTTTCACCAATCCGCCAGTTTCTCAGTTTTTGTTTAGCGGCTTCAAAAAGTTCAGGTTGAGACTCGCGAATGGCATAGGCCTGTAAAAGTTCTTCCTGGGCGGTAACAAGTTCGGGAGAATAAACTACTGCGAGCGCCTGTCCCCTGCGGACTTCCTCACCCGTAAAATTGACCAGCAGCCTTTCTATCCTTCCCGGAACGTGTGTACTTTGTGTGTAAGAGATCCTTTCGTCAACCACCACTTTCCCGTTAAGTTCTATCTCCCTTTCTGCAGAAGTATTTCCTACTTCCTGCGTCTGGATATTGGCCAGTTTCATAGCGTATTCTGTCATTTGAACTGCATCGGGATTTTCCATTACGTCGGAGCTTTCCAGGGGAATAAGGTCCATTCCGCAGATTGGACATTTCCCCGGCTCGGTTGCCCGAATCTGTGGGTGCATGGAACAGGTCCAGATAATTTCCTGCCCAACTTCTGAGCTGTGGTCATGAATTTCGGCATCGTCACTGCCGCCAAAAAAGAGCCAGCCAAGCAGGATTCCTGCCACCAGTGTACCGGCTATGATGAGTATATTTTTATTTCTGCCTGTCATAATCTAAAGTTTTACCCGATAAATAATCGATTTTTGCCAATGCGATGAGATAATTGGCTTCTGCCCCTGCCACCGCCAGCTGATATTTTAAAAGTTCCTGTCTCACCCGCAACACCTCCTCAAAATCTGAAGCTGCATTTCTGTATGAGGAAAGCAATAAGTTGAGTACCTGTTCTGAACTTTCCACCTGTCGCCTGTAAAGCTGTAGCATGGCCTGCGCCTCCCGGACTTCAAAAAGGGCCGCCTCAAGTTCTGCTGAAAGTTGATTTTTCAAACCTTCTTTTCGCTGCTCATAACTCTCTGCCAAAAAAGCAGCTTGTTTACGCGCGGCTTTATATTTCCCGCGGAAGATAGGCAGGCTCACAGTGAGCATAGGCATAATTGCATCGCGGCCGTTGTCTTCAACTGCCATATCCATTCTCTCGCCAACGATCACATAATCCAGTCCCAGCCCAACATTCGGCATTCCTTCTTTTTTCGCCAGGTCTTCGCGTGCGCGGGCCGAAGCTGCCATATTCTCCAGTTCTTCCAGCTGAGGGTTGTTTTCAATTAGAGTGTCAAAAATGGCATTTTCAGGAAGTATTTCCACCTCATCCGTCACTACTACTGTTTCAGATTTTTCACGGTCCAGTAAAGCATTGAACTGCGCGAGCAGGACATCCTTTCTGAGCCGGATCACGTCCAAGCCTGTAATGGATTCATTCCGCATAATATCTGCCTGTAAAACATCAGACAATGCTCCGCTGCCGGCACTTACCCGGGAAAGCGCAAGGTCTTTATAGTTCTGAAGTATGTCGAGATTCTCCTGTTGATACTGCAGCTGTTGCCCGAGCTCGTAAAGTTCATAGTATTTACTGCTCACCTGCAACAGGATCTCATTGCGGGTTTCCAGGAAAGCCTGGAATTTAGCTTCGGCCATTAAAGTTGCCACATTCTCCCGTGCCTCAAGTGTTCCAAACCAGGGAAACATCTGCATGATAGAAAAACGGGCTTCCTGCGGCCCCAGCCGTGTCTCCACCATCTGGCCAAAGGCCGAAACGGTGAGGGTAGGATCGGGCAGGCTCTTTACCTGCGGCGCTTCCTGCAGGGCCGCCTCAAATTCGGAATATGCAGCCTTCACCTGCGGATTATTTTCCGCAGCGATCAACAGATAATCCTCCAGAGTCTGCGCCTCCATGCTTCCGAAGCACAGGAAAAACAGACCTGTCAAAAATGATATTTTTAGAGCATCTTTCATTCTGCTGTTACTTTGTTTAAGTTTCTTGTCACTACTGTTTCACGCCAAATTGCCTGCAGCACGGGAACCACGAAGATGGTCATGATCTGAATGACCATTCCGCCTACGATGGGTATTGCCATAGGCACCATAATATCTGCTCCTTTTCCGGTAGAGGTAAGTACCGGGAACAGGGCGATTATAGTCACGGCAGTGGTCATCATCGCCGGCCTTACCCGTTTTTTCCCTGCTTCAAGAACGGCTGCCCTTACTTCGGGCACTGTTTGCGGGTCACGTTTCTCAAAAACCTGATGGATGTATGTTCCCATAAGCACCCCGTCATCTGTTGCGATCCCAAAAAGGGCAATAAACCCGACCCATACGGCCACACTCAGGTTGATCGTGCCCATCTGGAACAGGTCGCGCATATTCACTCCGGAGATACTGAAGTCCATAAACCACGGCTGCCCGTAAAGCCATATCATGATGAATCCGCCGGCAAAAGCCACAAACACCCCTGAAAAATGGATCGTAGAGGCAATTACTGTTTTAAACTGAAAGTACAGTAACAGGAAGATGATGATCAAAGAGATTGGAATGACAATAGCAAGTCTTTTGACTGCCCGCACCTGATTCTCGTAATTTCCTGAAAATTCAAAGCTCACCCCGGGCGGTACTACCAGTTCCCCCAGAGCGATTTTTTCAGCAATGAGATCTTGCGCATCATTCACCACGTTTACTTCGGCAAAATCCTCTTTTTTGTCAAAAAGCACATAACCTACCAAAAATGTATCTTCACTCTTGATCATTTGCGGACCTTTTACGTACCGAACTTCTACCAGCTGTCCCAACGGAATTTGCGCTCCCGTAGGTGTTGGCACCAGGATCTGCTCTATCTCTTCAGGAGAATTTCTTAACTCCCGTGGATACCGCACCCGCACAGGATAACGCTCCCGACCTTCAACAGTGGTGGTGATCTCCATCCCACCAATAGCAGTTTCGATGGTTTGCTGTACTTTTTCAATGCTAAGGCCGTAACGGGCAATAGCCTGTCTATTAATATCAAGTTCCAGATATGGTTTACCAACAATACGATCGGCAAAGACCGCTTCCTCTTTCACCGAAGGAACCTGCTTTAGGATCTCCTCCAGTTTAAATCCAAAATTTTGGATGGTCTCCAGGTCGGGCCCGTAGACTTTGATCCCCATTGGCGCACGCATGCCGGTTTGCAGCATCACAAGCCGGGTTTCTATGGGCTGCAATTTGGGAGCCGAAGTAATTCCCGGCAACCTGGTCGCGCTTACGATCTCGTCCCAGATATCATCTGGACTGTTGATGTGGTCCCTCCAGTTTCTGAAGTATTTCCCGTCATCATCGGGTATCAGGTCTTTAGCTGTGATTTTTTGAAGGACCACTTCTTCATGAGGAAAGGCTTCCCCTGATTTCAGAATAAAATTTCCGTCATCATCTACCCTGAAGCGCTGCATTTCACCTGCCTCATTCAGCATGTACTCCGATTTATAATTGATGACATTCTCGTACATCGAAATAGGAGCCGGATCAATCGCAGTTTCAGCCCTTCCCAGTTTCCCTACTGAAATCTCAACTTCCGGAATATTGGTGACTGCCATGTCCAGCTTTTGAAGCACTTCTTTACTTCCCTCTATTCCCAGGTGGGGCATTGCAGTAGGCATGAGAAGGAAGCTACCTTCATTCAGCGTTGGCATAAATTCTTTACCTACTCCAGGAAATGCTTCGGAAGCACCTTCCCAGGCTGCAGTTTCTCTAATCTCCCAGCCAACTTTCTCTGCGCCGTCACCAATGAATCCGAAGATCTTTGGGAAACCTTGCCAGATCAACAATCCAATAAGAATAGTGATCACCGGAAGCATTAAAAATGACCTTTTGTTCTCCAGGCACCAGTTAAGGATAGGCTCATAAAACCTTACCACAGCCAGCAACGCTGCCAGGGTGATTACCAGCAGAACAATAACAAACAGGTAATTTTCAATGATCGAATTCCTTACTCCCAGCGGCATCCAGTGCGTAGTGAGGAAAAATATAGTTACTGCAAGAATTATAAAAAGTGAGATCTCCCGGGTATACTTTCCGAAGAAACCACGGCTCCTGGGCTCCAGCAATCTCAAAATTCCGATTACCGTTAAAGCTAATGGTAACCACATAGAAAAAAGGAGCGCAAGAATAATTCCGCCGCCAATAAGACTGTAGTTCCAGATGCGGTTGACTCTCTCCTTTTTCAGCCTAAAAGAGAAGAAATAGTAAGACAGCATTGGCAGCACGATAATCCCCAGAAGGAAGGCTGCTACCAGGGCAAAAGTTTTGGTAAAAGCCAACGGAATAAATAGCTTTCCTTCGGCATGTTCCATAAAGAATACTGGAAGGAAACTTACCACTGTTGTGGCCAGGGCAGTTGTGACCGCAGGTCCTACTTCTATAGTTGCGTTCTTTATTACCTCAAGAAGTTTTGAACCCCGGGCGTTCTTATTTTCAGGGAATTCGAGATGCCGCAGCGTATTTTCGACAAAGACGATCCCCACATCTACCATCACCCCGATCGCTATAGCAATTCCGGAAAGCGCCACCACATTGGCATCTATCCCAAAGTAGCGCATGGCGATAAAGGTCATAAGCACCGCAATGGGCAGCAAACTGGAAATAAGAATGGAGGCACGTAAGTTAAGCACCAGGATGATCACAACGATGATACTAATAAGGATCTCGTCTGAAAGGGCACTTTCAAGAGTTCCCAGCGTCTCCTGGATCAACTGGGTGCGATCATAGAAAGGAACTACGGTCAACTTGCTAACCGTTCCATCCTGCAGAACCTTTGTGGGCATTCCCGGAGCGATCTCCTCTATTTTCTCTTTGACGTTGTTGATCACTGCCAGCGGATTAGATCCGTAACGGGCAACTACTACTCCGCCGGCGACCTCAGCACCGGCCTTGTCGAGGATCCCGCGCCTTTCGGCAGGCCCCAGGGTGACAACACCGATGTCGGAAATCAGGATCGGTTTGTTCTCATTCACTGCGACCACAGTGTTTTCAATATCTTCAAGGGATTCAATATAACCCAATCCGCGAACCAGGTATTCCACTTTGTTCACCTCAATAGTCTTGGCACCAATGTCTCGGTTGGAGTTTTGCACTGCCATCATCACTTCGTCAATGCCCACATTAAAGGCCTTTAAAGCATCTGGATCAACATCTACCTGATATTCACGCACAAATCCACCAACAGAGGCAACTTCAGAAACTCCATCTACTCCGCTTAAACCCAGCTTCACGTAGTAATCCTGCACCGATCTTATCTCGTGCAGGTCCCAGCCGCCGGTAACATTCCCTGCGGTATCCCTTCCTTCTAGCGTGTACCAGAATACCTGGCCCAGAGCAGTAGCATCGGGACCCAAAGTAGGTTGTGCATCTTCGGGTAAAAGTCCCGATTGCAAAGAGTTGATCTTTTCAAGAATCCGGGTCCGTGACCAGTAGAACTCCACATCTTCATTAAAAATGATGTTGATACTGGAAAATCCGAACATGGAGGTACTACGAATAGACTCCACCCCTGGAATTCCGAGTAATGCAGTGGTAAGTGGATAGGTGATCTGATCTTCTATATCCTGTGGCGAACGGCCGGGCCATTCGGTAAAGACGATCTGCTGATTCTCACCCAGGTCGGGGATTGCATCAACCGGCACAGGATCGCGAGGCAGAAGATCAAAATCCCAGTCGAAAGGAGAAGTGACAACACCCCAGCCAATCATAAAGATTAGCAGCAAAGTCGTAACCAGCCGGTTATACAGGAAGTAACTTATTATTTTAGAAAGCATTCTTTAATATTAAATTGATTAAATGTGAATAAACACAGCAACCCCCACATGCGGGGTCTAAAAAATCAATTTAAATATCAAATAAGAAAAGTCTCGTCGAGCAAATTTATGTCGTAGACGAGTAAAGGCGGTTTGTAGTGAAAGAAAGGAGTTTCGGACTGAGCTTCTCCTTCAAAAAGATTTGCATAAGACCAGGTGAAAGTAGCCAGAAAAACCTGTTGATCCAGGTCAAGATCATCAAAAGAGATCTTTAGTTCCTTCTGTCCTTCAACTACGACCTTTTGTTCATCGCAGCAATCATCTTCAGCAGAAGAAGGCATATCGCCATGCATTCCGCAGGTCTTTGCTTCAGAAAAAACAGCCTGATCTACCAGGATTTCTCCACAAAAGTGTTTGTCCACCGTAAAAGACACGGTAGAGAACAGCACTAAAAATGCCATTGCAAACGAGGCTATATTGTGGAAAATTTGCTTCATTAAGATGCAAATTTAGTAAAAATTAAATTATGAAATTCTTTCTTCATCTGTGATGTTCCTACTCAATCTATAGTAATAGAAAGCAGGCAGTAAAATGAGAATGAGCAGTGGGTGGGCCAGGAATCTACGCACGTAAAAAGCAGCCAGGTATTGCCCGGGTTCCACGTTTTCCATGAGGTACATAAATACCGGGAAAAGCACTGTTAAAAAAGCTGCATAAATAAGTGCTGAGAATTTTATGATCCCCCAACTCCTGAAGGCCACCCATAAAATTAACAACGAGACCAGCGTATTAAGTACAAAGCGCAAAAAGAGATTAGAAAACATCTCAAAATTGTAATTTACAGTCTCCCCGCTTTGGTAAGCCCTTTCAAAGAAATACATAAAAGGGTCATAAAAGAAGCGGTATTCATAAACCCTTATCATTGCCAGCACTCCCACCAGGCCCAGAATTATTACAATTTTAAAGATTCCTTTCATGCTTAATTTCTTTAGTGTAAATAATGATCCAAAGCACCCACAGGAGAAAAACCACTCCATAGATCACCAGCGGAAAAGCAACAGAATGCAGAAAACGGGCATGCCATGGATATTCATAGATCCCCACAGCCATTAGAGCAATTCTAAGGATATTTGTTACATAAATAATCACCGCACCCCCAAGAGTAAAGAAAAGAGTGGTTTTCCATTTACCCGAAAACGCAAACATAAAAGACACAAAGAGGATGATTATACTGGCGGCATTACAGCCTTCAATAATACGGGCCACAAACTTACCATTTACAAAAAGGTGCATATTGGTTTCGGGATAACCCGGGGCCACCTGTGCGTGGTACCCCAGGGCAGAGACCACGGCCTCGCTTTGCAGCGCCACCAGATGTGTAAGAAAATCGGGGTAATAAGCAGGGGAATAAAAATTTTGCAGGTAGAGGTTGTACAGCAGGGCCAACAGCAGGTAAACGCCTAAAAAGGTAAAAATAAACCGGATTACCGGCGCGTATCTTTGAAGGAGTTGTCGCAAAATTTAGCCAATGGTTTCATCAAAAGTATTTATTTATACCTATTTAAAAAGCTGTTTTTTTAAATACTTTTGCTTAAAAAGTAAACAATGGCATTAGAAAGATTAAAACAAGAGGTTACTGAAATCCTTGCGAATGATAGAGTTCAGGTTGAAGAGCGGCTCTCTAAAGTGTGCGAACTTTTAAAAGCCGAAGTAGATTATTACACCTGGGTTGGATTCTATTTTAAGAACGGGGACAAAAATGAATTAAAATTAGGGCCTTTTGCAGGAGAACCTACAGATCATACCATTATTCCCTTCGGAAAAGGCATCTGCGGACAGGTCGCCGTTTCCAACAAAAACTTTGTAGTGCCCGATGTATCTGCGCAAGACAATTATATTGCCTGCAGCATACATGTAAAAGCCGAAATAGTTGTGCCCTTGTTCAAGAATGGAGAAAATATTGGCCAGATAGACATAGATTCCAATGTTCCCGATCCATTTACTGAAGAAGATGAGCGCTTCCTCGAGTATGTGAACGAAAAGGTGGCCGAGATCATCTAGAATTTTGAATGTACTACAGGCTGTCATCAATTCCCCGATGCCAGGCCAGAACATATAAAAACGGGGTGCCAAAAATGACATTTTTGGCACCCCGTTTTTATATCGCAATAGGCCTTTACTTTCGTGTTAGTTCGTAAGCTCCCCCTCCCTGAAGTAGCGTCAACTTATTGGCTTCAGGATTGAATTCCAGTTTGAGTCCGGCGCGGGTGAACTGAAACTTATTTTCCTCGTAAGCCTCAAGCGGAAAAGAAGGTTGCCCGGTAGCCTGCCCCATAAGGGTTTCATCTTCAATGAAGATCTTTACTTCCAGCGGAAAGGTTTCACTCCCATAGGTGCCGGTATATTGCTCAAGCTTTTCTTGTGAAACCTCGATGGCAGGCTCAAAAGAAGGTAAGGTATAATCAAGGTCCCAGTAAATACTGAGTGCTCCAATCATTATATCGTTTGGAGACAGGACGGTTCCATTTGAAATATAAGAAACAGCGAGATCACCTTCAGGATAATACATACTCATAGAATTGAATCCATCTATGCCGCCGGTATGCCCATAAAAAGTTTTCTCATTAAAAGGAAAGCTAAAAAGGCTCATTCCGAAGCCATTTTTGAGTGTTTTCATCTTTTCAAAAGTGTCAGATTTCAGAACTTTTCCGTCGAAGAGAGCAGTGAAGAACAAATTGAGATCTGTTGGAGTTGAAACTATGCCCCCGGCTCCCAGCGGGATACTAAGATCGGTTTCTGTAGCAGGTTGCCAGTCCTTCTTTTTCTGATAGGAATAAGCTTCAGCATTACCGGAATCAATTTTTCTTCCGTAGTAGGTATTTTCGAGGTTGAGCGGTTGGGCAATTCGATTTTTCAGGATTTCGGCGTAACTCTTTCCGTCTAAATCTTCAAGAATAAAAGAAAGCAACACGTAATTTGTATTGGAATAATCGTTTTTCTCGCCGGGCGCAAAAACCGGCTCCTGGGCTTTGAATATTGCGAGAAGTTCCTCTTTCGATTTTGGCTGCTCCATATAATCGAGATAAGCATCTTCATTGGTGAAGTTGAAAAGCCCGCTTTGGTGCCTTAAAAGGTCTTCTATGCTTATACTTTCAGCATTGGGAATTCCGGGATAAAACTTTGAGAGTTGGGTATCCAGTGAAAGTTTTCCTTCCTCAACCAGTTGCAGGATCATAGCTGCTGTAAAAGTCTTTGAAATTGACGCTATACGGTATTTTGTAAGTGCACTGGCTTTAGTTCCTTTAGAAATATCGCTATAGCCAATAGTGTTCGTGTAGACAGGTTCTCCTTGTTTGTGAATTGCAAAGCTGCCCATTCCCCTGTTGTTCTTTTCAACAATGTTAAAAAGGCTGTCCATTTTTTGCCTGTCAAAATCCTGAGCTGTCGCAAAGAGGGAACAACCCAAAGCCAGTACTGTGAAAAATTTTTTCATGTAAATAATGTTTAAATGATTGATTGATAAATCAAATATACATAAAAAAGTATTATGCTATACAAAGTACGTGCGGATTTACATCCCCGTTCTAATAGCCTCTACCGGATCGAGTTTTGAGGCTGAAATTGCCGGAATAATTCCCGAGACAAGCCCAATAACTGCCGATACCGCCGTACCTATAAACATATTCCAGGTAGAAAGTATGAATTGGAAACTACCTGTAAACTGTGAGACTACCAACGATGCCAGCCACACGAGGAACAGCCCAATGAGCCCACCAATAACAGCAAGTATCACCGCTTCAAATAAAAACTGGAAGAGGATGAATTTGTTCTTGGCTCCCAACGACTTTTGAATCCCAATAAGGTTGGTACGTTCTTTTACACTTACAAACATGATGTTTGCAATACCAAAGCCCCCAACCAGCAGAGAGAAACCGCTAATGATGAGTCCGAAGAAATTGAGTTGCCCGGTCATATTATCAATGAGATCGGTAAAGCCTTCCAGCTGATTCACGAAGAAGTTGTTGATATCGTCACGCCTCAAGCCTCTAAAGTTGCGGAGTTGTTGAGAAATGTATGCTATTAGTTCATTAGTATCGGCATCGGGTTCGGGTTTAATCACAATTTGCGGAAAAGTACCGCGATTGCTTCCGCCGTAGATCCTTCTTACCACATTCACCGGCACAAAAACATTGGTATCATGACTACCTCCAAACAGGCTTGCCCCCTTTTTTTCCAATACCCCTATCACCGAAAATTTTCTGCCATAAAGCCTCACCTGTTCGCCCAGGGCATTCCGACTTCCGAAGAGATTTTCATACACATCGTGACCCAGTACAACTACAGGAGATCCACTTACAGATTCGGCCATGTTAAAGAAACGACCTTCTTCAATTTGCAGGGCTTCAATGTCGTAATATTCAGCAGAGACAGCAGCTATCCCCACATCTGAGGCAGTTTTGTCGCTGTACTTAATATTCTCGGGAGGAACGTTAAGCACGTAAGACATAGCCGAAACTTCGGGCACACTACGGCTCAAATATTCGTACTCTTCATAACTCACATCGGGAAACTGTTCCCTTTTCCACTGTGGCACTTCATTAGAGCCAAAAGAAAACCGGGTAAGTATCATGGTGCGGTTATCTAACGCGCTAAGGCTACCCTTAATCTCCTTCTCCAGAGAATCTACTGCCGCAAGTACGGCTATGATAGAAAAAATTCCGATGGTTACCCCCAAAAGGGATAACATGGTTCGCAGCTTGTTGTTTTTAAGAGCGTTAATGGCGAAAAAAAAACTCTCTTTAAGAACCCTTAGATATATTAACATGGTACTTTTCCTGTATTATTATAAACCTGCACTTCATAAGACGCCGGGTTTAAATATTCGTTACAAAATAATTATTTAAATAAGAGCGGCAGCCTCTTTATTTTATACTGAAATAATTACTTTTGCAACCTCAACAAAACCAACACAATGAGCGACCTAAAATCGGCTAAATCTGCACTTATTTCTGTCTTCAGTAAAGAAGGACTTGAACCTGTTGTTAAAAAGCTTAACGAGCTGGGTATCACCATTTACTCTACAGGAGGAACTGAAAAATTTATTACAGACCTGGGAATAAATGTAGTACCGGTAGAGGATATAACATCCTACCCTTCCATTCTTGGAGGACGTGTAAAAACACTGCACCCCAAGGTGTTTGGCGGGATTCTTAACCGCAGTGAAAACGAGCAGGATAAAGCCGAACTGGAGCAGTATGAAATCCCACAGATCGATATTGTAATTGTTGATCTTTACCCGTTTGAAAAAACGGTTGCTTCAAATGCTTCGGAAGAAGAGATCATTGAAAAAATTGATATTGGCGGCATTTCTTTAATCAGGGCAGCTGCCAAGAATTATAAAGATGTAATTTGTGTATCTTCAGTAGACAATTACGCCGAATTTTTAGACATTATTTCTGAAGGAAAAGGCCAGACAAGCCTGAATGACCGCAAGAGATTTGCTGCAAAAGCATTTAACGTGTCTTCTCATTACGACACTGCGATCTTCAATTACCTGAATAACGAAGAGCAATCTTACAAGGAAAGCTTCAACGGCGGACTCGAGTTGAGATA
>Ga0098067_1000557_pt1 | contig 13721 bp, 9 predicted proteins | sample 26_taG_FD_92578 | JGI IMG/M metagenome (GOLD analysis project Ga0098067, IMG submission 92578) | Marine viral communities from Cariaco Basin, Caribbean Sea - 26_WHOI_OMZ | ecosystem: Environmental > Aquatic > Marine > Oceanic | place: Caribbean Sea: Cariaco Basin | collected 2014-11-09
AAAAGTAGGGGAATCGTGGTTGCCTGCGACGATGACAATATGTTGACAGCATGATTTTGAAACTTTTCCTAAAAATTCATAATATAGCGCTTGAGCTCTATTGCTTGGGGTCATGGTGTCAAAGATATCACCTGCCACTATAAGAACATCCACTTGCTGTAAGCTAATAGTGTCTTGTAGCCAACTTAAAAAGGCTTCAAATTCATCATAGCGCATACGCCCATAAAGCCTACGCCCCAAATGCCAGTCGGAAGTGTGGAGTATAGTTAAAGGTTTGACAGCAGATACAGGCATAATTGAACTTAATAATGGATAAGAGACAGCGATTATTCTAGCAAGAATTGAGGAGGTTTGCTCTGTTTAGGTTAAGAGGTGGGCTTGATCAATCGTATTTATAATTTAATATGTACGATTTAACTTCAGCAACCAAAAAACTGCTTGTCACGAAAAAATTTTTAACCGTTATGAGCATTCTATATAACATCTAAGAAATAAAATAGAAACATTAAAACAATATAAGATTACTTAGAAATAATTTGATACATCATTCCTTAGTAATAAAGCAACATACGGTTACTTGAGAACGATCACTCAGACATATAAGATGGTAAGCTTATTTATATTTTTGTAACCATGCGTATATATATGTACACGTGAATATACTATAAAGAAGCTATTATGAAAAAAGTGTTGAGTATTTTTGGTACGCGTCCTGAAGCGATTAAAATGGCACCTGTTGTCAAAGCATTAGAATCAAATCCTGATATTGAATCGATAGTCTGTGTCACCGCGCAGCATCGTGAAATGTTAGATAAAGTGCTTGCCTTGTTTGAAATTACTCCAGACTATGATTTAGATATCATGAAGAGAGATCAGAGTCTCACTCAAGCGAGCTCAAGAATGATTGTTGCTCTAGAACCTATTTTAAAAGAGTGTAAACCTGATTTAGTATTGGTACATGGCGATACTTCCACCACATTATGTGGCGCACTGGCAGCTTTTTATCAGCAAATACCTATCGGTCATGTTGAGTCAGGTCTGCGTACTTATAATATTTATTCGCCGTGGCCAGAAGAATCAAATAGGCAAATGACGAGTATCATTACTAAGCTTCATTTTGCACCGACCAAAGCGGCTGCTCAGCATCTTTATGATGAACATAACAATCCTGATTATATCTATGTCACCGGCAATACAGTGATTGATGCTTTATTAGAGGTTAAGAACAAGCTTGAAATGAATGAATCTCTACGAACTGAGTTACAACAGCAGTTTTCTGAGCTTGATTTTAGTAAACGTCGTGTCCTTATTACTGGGCATCGTCGTGAAAATTTTGGTGATGGTTTTGAGTCAATTTGCCAAGCAATTAAAGTATTGGCAGAGAAGTATTTAGATTTTGAATTCGTGTATCCCGTCCATCTCAATCCTAATGTTGAAGAGCCCGTCAATCGCCTATTAAGTGGTCTTCATAACGTCAAACTCATTGAGCCACAAGATTATCTGCCTTTTGTATATTTGATGAGTACCAGTCATATTATTTTGACTGATTCAGGCGGCATCCAAGAAGAAGCGCCATCGCTTGGTATTCCAGTATTAGTCATGCGCACAACCACTGAACGCCAAGAAGCCGTTGAAGCGGGTACCGTTAAACTGGTCGGCACGCATCATGCTACTATCATTGCTGAAGTGAGTAACCTCATCGAGGACGAAGAAGTATATCGTCAAATGAGCCAAGCCCATAATCCTTATGGTGACGGTAAAGCCTCAGAGCGTATTATAGAAACTATCGTTGAGTTCTTTAGTGAAGCATCAACTGAGACCGAAGCGTCCGCTTAATTTAATAGATAATAGGTGAAGATCAGATGAAAAATATTTGTGTGTTCGGTTTAGGCTATATTGGTTTACCTACAGCAGCGATGTTCGCCCATCATGGGGCTAATGTCGTTGGCGTTGATGTCAATCAGCATGCAGTTGATACGATCAACCAAGGCAAAATCCATATCGTTGAGCCAGGTCTAGAAGCAATCGTTAAACAAGCGGTAGATAACAATAAGCTTAAAGCTAGCCTAACACCCGTGCATTCAGATGCGTATCTTATCGCAGTGCCAACACCATTTAAAGGTGATGACCACACCCCTGATCTTTCTTATATTCAAGCAGTCAGTAAAGCCTTGGCGCCTCTATTAGAAAAAGGCGATTTGGTCATCTTAGAATCGACCTCACCAGTAGGTGCAACAGAGCAGATGGTTGAGTGGCTTGCTGAGGCACGTTCTGACTTAACCTTTCCCAAGTATCATGAACCTGATAATGAAGCTGATATCTTCGTTGCTTACTGCCCTGAGCGCGTGTTGCCTGGCAAGGTGGTTGAAGAGCTCATCTCTAACGACCGTATCATCGGTGGTATGACTAAAGAATCGACTAAAAAGGCGCAAGAAGTCTATCGTATCTTTGTAGAAGGCGAGTTGTTAGAAACCAATTCTCGTACCGCTGAGATGGCAAAACTGACTGAAAATGCCTCTCGCGATGTCAGCATTGCCTTTGCTAACGAGCTGTCTATTATCTCTGATAAGTTAGACATCAATATTTGGGAGTTGATAGAACTTGCCAATCATCATCCACGAGTCAATATCCTACAGCCGGGTGCTGGGGTCGGTGGTCACTGTATCGCTGTCGATCCTTGGTTCATCGTTAATCAAAACCCTGATGAAGCTAAAATAATTCGAGCTGCTCGTGAAATCAATGATAGTAAGCCTGACTGGGTAATAGGTAAAATCAATGCTGAAATCGATAAGTTAAAAGAACAAGGTATTGAAAAGCCAACCGTGGCGCTATTAGGGTTAGCCTTTAAGCCAAATATTGATGATTTGCGTGAGAGCCCTGCAGTTAATATCGCTCAAAAAATGCTTGATGCTGATAATGCAAGTATGCTATTGGTTGAGCCTAATATTAGTAAATTACCTGAAAAATTGAATACGGGTATGCTGGTATCTTTAAATAGTGCTGTAGAGCAAGCTGATTTAATAGTGGTGTTGGTTGCTCATGATGAATTTACAGATATAGCTCTATCCGATAAAAAAGTAATTAGTCTTGTGACTAACTGTTAGTATAGTCAGTTGAAAACAAAACTGTTATATAAATTTAAACGCGCTACTGGTATGTTATTTTTAAAGTACATTGACTATATACGATGCAATAATAAGTCTCATTTCTAAACCCTTTATCTATGTCTAAATCGAATAAAATTACTTATGGTGAGTTATGAAAAATAGAATTTATGAAATGTTCACTAAACAGGACAAAAAAACTGATCAAGATGATATTGATACCATGAGTAATTTACCTAAGTCACATGAGGCTTCTGAAATTGACATATCGATAAGTCAAAGAGGACTCTCAGTTTCCTCTAAAGATGAAAATACAATTTCCTATCAATTAGGTAAATCCATTATAGATGCTGCAAAAAGAAAGACAACCATCAAAAGGTTTAGTAAAGAGCTATCATCACTTTACGTTGAATCTTTGCGTAGAAAAAATAAGTATCTTAGTAATGCTTCTTTACTAGAAAAGATAGTCATCTTGTTGGACGATAAAGAGCTGCAAGAAAATTATTATCTAGAAAAAAGAAAGCTGGTCGAGAATAAACTAGAGAAAGAAGCAACCTTAGTAAAGGCGTTAGAACACCAAAATCAGTATAAAGGCATGGGTTTCAAAGGAGTAGATAATGTTGTTGAGGCATCTATATTCTCTCCAAATATCCAATCTAAGGAGTTAGCAAGCCTACAAGAAAGGTTTATAGGAAAGAACGTAAAAATTGCAGCAATTATGGATGAATTTACATCCTTTTGTTTTGATCCAGAAGCAGATTTCTTACATCTTACCCCTGATAGCTGGGAAGTAGAAATAGATTATTTTAAACCAGATCTTTTATTTATTGAATCTGCTTGGAAGGGTAAAGATGACTTGTGGAAATTAAAAGTAAGTCAATGTTCTGAAGATTTACAAAAGTTAATTGATGGATGTACTCAAAGAGGGATTAAAACAGTTTTTTGGAGCAAAGAAGACCCTGTGCATTTTGGCACTTTTCTAGATGTTGCCAAAAAAGTTGATGTTGTCTTCACTACAGATATAGATTGTATTAAGAAATACAAAGAACATGTCAATCATGATGATGTCTTTTTATTGCCTTTTGCAGCCCAGCCTAAACTACATAACCCGATAGAGTTATACGAGAGAAAAAACAAATTCAATTTTGCTGGTTCATACTACCTTAAATATCCAAGAAGACAGCGCGATTTTGAAGTGCTTTCAAGTGTGGCAAAAGACACTAAAGGTTTAGATATATTTGATCGTAACTTTAATAAACCTCATCCTCATTATCAATTCCCTCAAAGGTTTGAGCCGATGATACTCGGTAGTCTAGCACCTCATGAGATTGATAAAGCATATAAGGGATACCATTATGGTATCAACATGAATACGATTAAACAGTCTCAAACGATGTTTGCTAGAAGGGTGTTTGAGATGTTAGCGTCAAATACCATAGTAATGAGTAATTACTCCAGAGGGGTAAGATTACTTTTCGGAGATTTAGTAATTTGCTCCGATAACGAGACTGAACTCACTAGACAGCTAGAAAAACTAGAATCTAACCTAACTACTCGAGAAAAATTCAAGCTGCAAGGGCTAAGACATGTACTTAAAGATCATACCTATAAGCATAGGCTTAAGTACATCTTACAAAAAACATTTAAAACCAATTTAAACTCTCAAGATTTTAGTACAACTGTAGTCTCATATATTAAGAGTGAACATGAATACGATAGGTTAATTGAGTCTTATGAAAGACAGAAGCTGGTTAATAAGCGTTTAATTGTCCTTTCTGAAGTGACAATTAATGCAAGCTTAAAGCAAGATGTCAATATACTTAACACAAAAGAAGACTTTGTTGGAGCAATTGAACAACTCGCCAATGAGTCATCTATTACCGTATTTAATCCAAATGATAGTTATGGCAAACACTATTTAAGTGACTTTGTACTGAGTTATAGCTACTTATCATCGGATTCAAAAGAAGGTTTGAGATTAACCAAAAATAGTTATTTTGAGAACACCAATGACACCCTGTCTCTGGTGTCGGGAGTGGTATATGGATATATCGACAATATCAGCTTATCTAGAAGTTTATTCACACTAGATGATTTCAAAAATAATATTATAGATAAAATAGAGCTTCAGGAAATCAATAATGCACAGTTTAAACTGAAAGCTTTTTCAACGGACAGTTTTAGCTATGTATTGAATGGCTCAGAGCTTAGTGAAAGTGCGTTAGGTATAGTAAATGAAGATTTAACTATCGATGAGGGGGTGGACTTTTTAAACAAGTTACTACCACTTTCTGAATCGATTCGAGGTCTTGGTGATACGACTGAGTTAACCAAGACGATTACTATAAATACGCTTTTAGCGACAGCCAATAAATATATCGAAGTAATAGAATTAGAAAACAAGTTTAAAATAGAATCTAGTTTGCCGGCTAAGCAGCATCGTTATATAAATATTTTAGATAAAGTAGCATTGGAAGGTGCATCGGAAGTTCTAACTTATCTTGATATAGAAGCTAGTGCTAACATTGAGCTAGTATTCGAATACTTTGATAGTAAAGGTCAAAAAACTAGCTTTGAAATCAAGGAGTACATGTTACCTATCTCTATTGATAATATTAGCAATTCTGCATTTATGAGTATCAATATTCGGGTAAAAAGCAGTAGTAATTTAGTGTTGAGTGATGAGCTTAAAATGCAGCTTATCCATAATAAAAAAAGTATTGAAAGTCAGTATCAAGACCCAAATACTTTTACCTTTAATGCTGCAGAGATAGATAAGCAACTTGTTAGGCCAAAAAGCAAACAGATAACGATTGGATTTAAAAATGAATTTACCGAACTAAGATCAACATTAGCAGATGATAAATTTGCCTATGTCTATTTTAAAACAATTTATAATCGTGATGATATTAACCTAAAATTAAATAGTCATTACACAGTTGAAGCTGAAAGTAATTTTGATATAAGGCAGGTTTTCGTTTTTCTTGATGAAAATAAAGAAAAAATCGCTCATAGCATATATCGTGTAGAACATAGTCATACGATGCCAATACCAGATAACTGCGAATTCGTAAAGATAGGTTATAAATTGACCGGAAATGGCACTGCGAGGATTAGAGCACTTAATATCGGTGAAGCACATGAAAATATCAATACATTAATAGGTAAATCAAGCACTCTAGTGTTAGCTAAACAATATCCATCATATGAGGACCTATATAAGTATGGATTCCTACATAGCAGATTGAAAGCTTACAAAAATCAAGGGCATATTGTAGATATGTTTAGGGTCGTTAATGACTCATCTAACAGTGGATTTAGAGAGTTTGAATCAATCGATGTTTATTCTGGGGTTAAAGAGCAAGTCAAATCTACCCTTGATTCAGGACAGTTTGACAATTTATTCATTCATATACTTGATACCAACATATGGGAAGTAGTGAAGGAGTATGTAGATAGTATATCTATTAATATTTGGATACATGGTTCTGAAGCTCAAGTATGGCAACGTAGAAGCTATGAGTTTGAGGACTTATCAGCGGAAGAGATTGATAGAAAAAAGAGACTGAGTAATAGTCGTAAGAAATTCTGGCAACAATTGATAAGTGACTATGGAAATAAACTCAACTTAGTTTTTGTTTCAGAATATTCAAAACGGGAGTTTGTTAACGATATCTGTGATGGTAAAGAAATATTCAAATCAAAAATAATACATAATTATATTGATGAAAATCTTTTTGAGTTTAAGAAGAAATCTCTAAAAAATAATTTAAGAGTTTTATCAATAAGACCATTCAGCAGTAGTACCTATGCGAATGATCTTACCACTAAAACTATATTAGAGCTAAGCAAAAATCCTAATTTTAAAAAAATGCAATTTACTATAGTAGGAGATGGAGTTCTTTTTGATGAAGTTACAGAGCCATTGAAAAACTTTTCAAATGTGACTCTACATAAAAAATTCCTGACACAGGCTGAAATAGCAGAAATGCATAAACAGCATGATATCTTTCTAGTACCTACTAGAATGGATAGTCAAGGCGTATCAAGAGGTGAGGCGATGGCATCTGGTCTAGTACCTGTAACAAATAAGGTTGCGGCTATTCCTGAATTCGTTGATGAGCAGTGCGCAATTCTCGTTGAGAGTGAAGACTATAAAGCTATGGCTAACGCCCTCGTCAAATTTGTAATTAACCCGAGTCAAGTTTCTGAGCTATCTGAGGCTACTAGAGGTAGAGTAGAGTCGCAATGTGGTTTTGGTAAGACTATAGCTGAAGAAATAAAGTTAATAAGGAATAAGGATGGAGTTTAGTTTTGAAAAATGGTCTGACCAAGTATTTACTTTTAATACTGTGGAAGATATTAACTTTAAAGAAACTCCCTTAAAAGGTAGCTTTATAATAGAGATTAGAAATAAAGGAACACCTTTACATATTTTATTTGGTGGATTTGATATTAATAAAGATTTTATAGTTGGATTTAGTGGTGCTCTCAGCAAGCGTACTGAGAGTATGAATCCTCCCTTCTTCTCCTTTCTTAATATAGCAAAAGAAATTAATGCTCCTTATATGTTAGTTGCGGACCCAACTTTGTATCTATCAAAAGATCTAAAGCTTGCTTGGTATGCTGGCAATGAAAAATATATAAAATTACAAAAAGATATTGCTTTAATCGTAAATAAAGCTGCTAATTACTTTGAATCATCACCAGTTCTTACTGGAGGATCTGGAGGTGGATTTGCTTCTTTAGCTATTTCGAGCTATTTAAATGTTGAGCACAATATTTTTATATGGAATCCACAAACAAGTATAAGTAAATATTATAAAAGGTTTGTAGATGAATATACGAATGTAGCGTTTCCAGAATACAAAAGTTTAAGTATGAACAAAGTTTTCAGTCTAATTAAGTCAAAAGGTATATCAACAGAAGTGATAACCAAGCCTCTTAATGTAAAAACCAAACTATTGTATATTCAGAATTACAGTGATGGGCATAGAGCAACTCATGCTGAACCTTTTTTAAAAGGCCAGAAATTTTGTGACGGTATAGCTAATAAACGCTCAGTTAATTACAAGATTAATGATGAAAAATTAGTCGTTTTAGCAAACTGGGGAGAAGGACATGTTGAGCCTCCTAGAATTATTATATATTACGTTCTTAATGAGTTAATAAAAGGTAATTCGATAGTAAATATAACTGACAATATATTTAAAGTTTTCGATAAGGAGTTTAAAGATGTTCATAATAAACTTTGATTATAGTGTTGACTATATTTCAATAGAGTTAAACATAAAAGATTCTGTTGAGAATATTGTTTTTTATGTTTTTGAAGACAGCACTAAAATATTTATCAAGCACTCAGACAATAAGGTAATTAAATTAAAAAAAACTGTTATTGCTGAGAAGAAAGTTAGATTTCAGTTTTATTGGGAGAAAAAATCTGTAAAGAGCAATATTAGAACAGAAGAAATATCTTTTAATCCAGGTGTAAATAGAAGACTTTTTTCAACTCTTATTTCGCCAACTGGATATGATAAAATCAAAGAAGAAGGATATTTTTCAGTAGACAAAGTAGATAAAGTAGAAATTAATGATGATATAAAATGGGTTACACAGCACCATAACTTTAATTTTACACTAAATGCTTGGAGGTTCTTAAATTTTTACTGGGGCAGGTTTCTAAAGAATTATGAGTTTAAAGTATTAAAAGAAATTGTTTCTATAGTAGTTCAGTATTATAAATATATTAATAGTGATAAATCAAAAGGGAATAGGTTTATTTGGTACGATATGGCAGTAGGAATAAGAGCAATACATATTACCTTATTATTACATTTCAAAAAATTTCTAAGCGATGAGCAAGAGTGTATTCTTAATAATTTATATCAATCACACCTTGAAAAACTTTTGGATAGAAATTTCCTCCGTTTAAATAATCATGGCATTTGGCAGCTATATGGATTAAGAGCACTTTTATACGCTAGAAATGATATTAATAAAGTTGCTCTAAACTATTTTGATGAGGAATTTAATAAACTGTTCGATTTTAGTTTTAACTCTGAAGGTGTGCATGTTGAAAACTCACCCTTTTATCATCAGTATGTTGCTAACTTATTTAAAGCGATTCCTAAAGAGTTCTTGCCTAGCTCTAATAATAAAATTGATATTATTATCAACAATACGGATGTGTCATCTTGGCTCTCAGAATATAATAATATGTTTTTTCAAATTGGAGATACGGAAGGCATAAGTAAAAGTTCATTAGAGCCAAATAAACAGCTAGAAGATTTTAAAATAGGTGATTTAAAATCTTATTCTAAAGTCTACTATAAGTCAGGTTATTTTATTAATAAGTTGTTCAATGTACACGGAGCATGTGAATCTGAGTTTGTTTTTTATAATACATCAGACTCATATATACATAAACATTTTGATAGTAACTCTTTTATATTGATAAATAGAGGCATAGAAATATTTTCTGATGGTGGAAAATATATATATGACTATAGTGACTTAAGGAATTATTTCTTATCTTTTGATGCACATAATACAGTTTTTTTAAAAAATAAAAAAACTAGTTTGGAAAGCTTGAATTTAGAAAAGACTAGTTTTCAAAGTTTTGATAAGAAAGATGGAAGTTATAGACTGACATCCCTAGCTTCATATAATGGATATATGGATCATATTAGAGAGATTAACTACTTACCTTTAAAAAATCTTGAAATTATTGATAAGGCTTATAATTATGAAGGAGATTTAGTTATAAACTTCCTTTTTGGAGTCGGTATCGAAATAGTGGATTGTAGTGTTGAGGGTTTCATGATTGTTCAGTATAAAGGGCGAGTAGTAGCTAAAATATTGCTTCAAAAGAACTTTCTTGACTATAAGGTTTGCTTCGGTTTAGAGGATCCATATAAAGGTTGGATTAGTAAGCAGTATTCAGTTATAGAACCAACAAATTCGCTCCAGTTAATATACCCTAAACATACTAATAAAGTAGTTACGCAAATATCTTTATATTAAATATATAGTCATTATTCGAGGTGATATAGTGTATAAATATATAAAATACACCTTTAATATTAACAATTAACAATTAACTTTTATCTTCAGGACTAATTATGTTTAATGTAATGATTTCTACAGAAGAAAATTTTTTTAAAAGTAAGCTAGTGGTTGACAGTTTTTTCTTCGATGAAGCAAAGTACGATTTTGCATTTTATTTAATTAAGGTTGGAGAAAAAGAAAAAATAGATGCTAGATGGTATCAGAATAACATGAGTGCAGTTTTTGATGTAACGAATATGTATGGAACATTTTATATTCGATGTTTTATTCGTGATAAAGAGATTAATAACAAGAGAACTTTTGATTCTGAAAAGATAACCATTAATGTCTAATAAGATACATAGCTTTTATACACCTAATAACTGCTGATTAAGCAACTAAGACTATGTAATATAGTCAATCCTATATAAACCAGATACGGTGTCAGGCTTGCTTGGTCTACTATTTGTAGTACTTTCGCTTGCCTTCCTTGTATCTAAATAATATTGAACCGACTATGTTTATATATAGTCGATCCACTATAAAATAAATATATAGTCAGTCCAAAATATAAAAGGTACAATACTTTTAAACCAAGCAAAGTAAAATATAAAAGATGACCTACTCAGCAGATTTTCGAGCACAAGTTATCAAAAACATTGAGCAAAAAGACATGAGCATCCGTCAGGCCTGTACTTTTTATAATATCAGCAAGAGTACACTACAGCGCTGGCTTATAGACCCGAGCATCCAAACTACTAGAGTCAAAACACCAAGCAGTATACCTAATGAAGCCCTTCTAAAAGACGTTAATCAATACCCAGATGACTATCTGTATGAGCGAGCTCGTCGTTTAAACTGTAGTAAATCAGGTATTGGCTATGCCTTAAAAAGATTAAATATTAGCCAAAAAAAAGACCTTAGTACATCCAAAAGCATGCTTGATAAAGAGAGCGGTATATCAGAATAAGCTTGATCATTTTAATCAACAAGGCTATCCCATTGTTTATATGGATGAGAGTGGCTTTGAAACTGAAATTATTCGTCCTTATGGCTATGCACCGATAGGTAAACCTTGTATTGATAGCTACAACTGGCAAGCTAAAAAACGTACCAATGTCATCGGTGCTCTGTATGAAAAAATGCTATTTGCACTTGATTACTTTGAGAAAAACATCAATGGAGATGTATTCTATGACTGGTGCAAATACACGCTTATTCCAAATCTTAAGACTAAATGCGTGATCGTCATGGATAATGCTAGCTTTCACAAACGAGTGAAAGGGCTACTTAATAGGCACGGTCACAGGCTTTTATTTCTACCACCCTATAGTCCTGACTTAAATCCTATTGAAAAGAAATGGGCGCAAGCTAAGTTTCTACGCCAAGGTTGGATGGAGAATAATTTACCTAAACTATTTCATGATATGGGTTGTACTTCTTTTATCTTGGATTGACTATAGTGCTACTGGAATATATTCTGTGCAGCCTCTTTATTAGCAGCACGCAAGGAAAGTTTTTACTAGTAGCATGCTGTAATGACTATGCTTTTTTATTTAGGATTAACTATATAAAAAACATAATGGCTTTAGTTATTCTGTTTAGTAGGTATACTATAATGAGAGTTGTCTCTAGTACTAATAAATACCATAAAGTAGCACTTATTAGTGATGAATTAACATCTCTAGCATTATACAATAGCTCCGTGAAAATTTTCCAAATCAAAGATAAAAATTGGTTTCAGCTCTTCAAAATATTTAAACCGGACTTTATATTAGTCGAATCCATATGGCGAGGGTATAAGGAGGCATGGCGTTATAAGATAGCCAATTACCCTGACTACCCCGAGCGTAACAATGTCGAGCTACGCAAGCTTTTAGAGATGGCGGATAAATATAATATTCCTGCTGTGTTTTGGAATAAAGAAGACGGGGCTCATTTTAACCGTTTTATAGACTCTGCCAGTTTATTCAAATATATACTGACCGTTGACTCAAACTGCGTTGAGCGCTACCAAGCGATATTGGGTGATAAAGTAAAAGTAGGGGTGTTACCCTTTGCAGTACAGCCTAAGTTTCATTATCCAGCTGTACAGCCACCACGTCATCGTAAGAGTTTATTTATCGGCAGTTATAGTAAGCATATTCACAATGCTCGGCAACAGTGGCAGGACATGGCATTCAGTGCAGCATCTCCCTATGGCTTGGATATCATAGATCGTAACTCAGATCGCAACCCTGACGTGTATCGTTATCCCGATTTACCGAACACGACAGTATATCCTAATGTTCCTTATAATAAGACGGGTGATGTATACCGCCAGTATTCGCACTGTATTAACGTCAATACCGTGACGGACTCGCCGAGTATGTTTTCTCGTCGATTAATTGAGATTATGGCCTGTGGTCGGTTAGCGGTGAGCAATCCTAGCGTATCAGTCAGTACACGCTTTGATGGGATGTGTGAAGTTATTGAGAGTCGTGAACAGGCGGATGAGTTATTTGCGCAACTATCTAAAGGCTATACTAAGCAGCAGATAGAGATGATGCGTTATGCGAGTGCTCATGTATTAGAGAATTACAACTACGATCAATGGCTACAGCATATCGTAGATTTTATCGATTTATAGATAGCTTCTATTATAGAAAGTTGCTTATAGCATAAGTTTTCAAAAACTACCCGCTAAATAAAAAAACCTACCAGTAATTACTGGTAGGTTTTTTTGTGCGAGTTAAAAGCCTTAATTCAACCAATCACTAACTGCTCTAAGCTATCATTTTTCTCAGCTAAATTAGCAATCATAGATAATGCATGTGCTTGTTGGTCAACGACCTTATCTTTTGGCGTTGCAGCAGTACCGCCTCGTAACCAATTATCATCGGTATCACTAACACTTTGATTGTGCTGCTGATTCTGTAGATTGTACCAAGCTAGGTCATGATGCAATGCGACTACGTCTCCCATAATGAGCAAGGCTGGCGTGGGTAGCTGGTTTTTTTCTTGCAACTCAACGATGTCGGCAAGCGTTCCCGTTAATACTTGCTGATTTGGCATACTGGCATTGGAAACAATGGCAATCGGGGTGTCGCTACTGCGACCTGCATCAATCAAGCCTGTCGTCAAACGCGCCAGAGAATGCAACCCCATATAAAAGACGACTGTTTCATCCGTATTCAAAAAGCTCTTAAAATTGCTATTGGTTGCGCCAGCCTTTAAAAATCCAGTGACAAAACGTACCGACTGCGAATGATCACGATGAGTCAATGGAATACCAGCATAGCTTGCGGCGGCATTGGCAGCGGTGATACCAGGGACGACTTGATACGGGATACTGTGCGCACGCAAACTCTCAATTTCTTCGCCGCCACGGCCAAAGATGAAGGGATCACCGCCCTTTAAACGCACCACACGGCGACCTTCTTTAGCGCTATTGACCAACAACTCATTGATACCAAGTTGCGCTACTGCATGATTACTGCGTTTTTTACCAACAAACACTTTATCGGCATCACGGCGGCATAAATCCAATACTTGCGGTGAGACGAGCGCATCATAATAGACAATGTCAGC
>Ga0098067_1000559_pt1 | contig 13645 bp, 11 predicted proteins | sample 26_taG_FD_92578 | JGI IMG/M metagenome (GOLD analysis project Ga0098067, IMG submission 92578) | Marine viral communities from Cariaco Basin, Caribbean Sea - 26_WHOI_OMZ | ecosystem: Environmental > Aquatic > Marine > Oceanic | place: Caribbean Sea: Cariaco Basin | collected 2014-11-09
AAAAACCTCGTCATTTACTCATCATATGACCAATGTGACCATGTGTAAGGCAAAAGCCTCGAGCAACTATCCAGTTTCTATCATGGCAAACCAAGAAGTCACTCGTAATGGCTATGACGAAGCTATCTTGATGGATCCGCAAGGTTATGTCTGCCAAGGTGCTGGCGAGAACTTGTTCTTAGTCAAAGATGGTGTACTACATACGCCAGATTTAGCAGGCGGCGCACTTGACGGAATCACGCGTCGTACCATCATTCAATTTGCCGATGATCTAGGTATCAAGGTCGTTGAACGTCGTATCACTCGTGATGAGTTTTATTTGGCAGATGAGATATTCATGACGGGTACGGCGGCTGAAGTCACACCTATCCGTGAATATGATGATCGTACTATTGGCAATGGTGGACGTGGACCTTTGACTGAGCAGCTACAAACCTTGTACTTTGATGTGGTTCATGGTCGCAATGAGCAGTATGTGGATTGGTTAAGTTTTATTGATTAATATTTAAAATTATATTGTATGAGATAAAAAAAGCTAAGATTACTTGAGGTCTTAGCTTTTTTATGAACAATAGACCTGTTATAAGAGTCATAAGCTAAGATCGGATTTAACAATACGAGTGAATAGATTTATTTTGAGGTCATAGCGCTAACGACGATTGCGATATTTATGGTTGACGATTTTAAAACTTTTGACTAAGCCTACTTTATATTCAACCATAATACAGAGTTTAGTTAAGTATGGATTGACTTATTTTAGATGCTCTGATAGTCGCTATCAGCTAATAGTTTAATATCATTAAGACGTCAGTCAGGGTAAATTGCCTTATACAGCCTAAATTTTTGGGCGGAATCTTTAATGATTTGAACATCTGATATATAGCCTATTTTCTAATAGGTGATCAATCGAATTGTTAAGGGATACTATTTTTTCTGACAATTATACTAATCTCTTTAGTTTTTGTGTGAGCTCTCTAAGGATTTCTGCTACATCGACAACGATTAGTGTCCAATTGACATCATCATCGACTCTATATTAGGAAGGTTTTGGGTAATTTAAAATTACTAGAGTTAACAATTATGTTTTTTACTCTATGGCTAATCTAGCTAGGAAAAGACTCATGAATTCCGTAGTCTATATTGATGTGATGAAGCGTCTGGTATTCACACCAAGAAGTAAAGGCTAGTAGTATTTGCTTTTGAACACTAAGTGCACTTGGCTTCTTTTATCTAGTCTTTTGTGCTTCAAACTGTTGGATCGCGTCCAACATTTAATGAAAGGTCGCTTTATGAGCACTGGTTTGGCGTAATATCCAACGTCATTGGGTTGTGTATAAACGATACTGCTTGCTATTAAGTATGTATATAAAAGTGCGAATTGGCATGTGATTATTACAAATACATACTTATTTCAAGCTTAAAAACACCATGTGGGATCGTGATAGGTAACATAAGCAAGAACGTATTGAAAAACTATTCAATATGCATGGTCACCGCATTCTTTGGCTGTCATCCTAGTCTTAATCCCATCGAGCAGAAGTGGGCGTAGGCTAATTTTCTATGCCAAGAGTGATAGGCTATGAATTAAATAAACTATTTTGTGATATTGGATATATATTTTATATTGGGCTGACTATATTTATAGTGTCTTGGCTTTTAACTTTCAATATCTATTTTTTTTTGAGGAAAACTATGTTCACAGATAAAACCATTTTAATTACAGGTGGTACAGGCTCATTTGGGAATACATTCGTACCAATGACTTTAGCTAAATATAATCCAAAGAAAATAATAATTTTCTCACGTGATGAGATGAAACAGTGGGATATGGCCAAAAATTTTGAAAATGATGATAGGGTTCGTTTTTTCATCGGTGATGTTCGTGATAAAGAACGCTTATACCGCGCTTTAGATGATGTGGATTATGTAGTTCATGCTGCTGCAACCAAAATTGTTCCTACGGCTGAATACAATCCATTTGAATGCGTGAAAACGAATATTAACGGGGCAATGAATTTAATCGATGCTTGTATCGATAAGGGTGTTAAAGGGGTTGTTGCGCTATCTACTGATAAGGCCAGTAGCCCTATTAACTTATATGGTGCAACTAAGTTAGCTTCTGACAAGCTTTTTGTCGCAGGCAACTCATACTCTGGTCAGCATGGTACTAAGTTCTCAGTGGTGCGTTATGGTAATGTAATGGGCTCACGTGGTTCAGTAATTCCTTTCTTTATGTCTATAAAAGATAAAGGTGTACTGCCAATTACTGATAAACGTATGACTCGTTTTATGATTTCATTAGAAGATGGTGTTGAGCTGGTTTGGCATGCTTTCGATGATATGATTGGAGGTGAAATCTATGTTAAGAAGATTCCATCAATGAAAATGATTGACTTAGCTCGCGTCGTCGCACCAGAAGCAAAGCAAGACGTTATAGGTATTCGTCCAGGTGAGAAGCTGCATGAGCAAATGATTAGTGCAGAAGACGCTTATTATACTTACGAGTATTTAGAGCACTTCAAAATATTGCCAACTATTAATGGATGGGCGACTGACCCTGCTCGTATCAAAGATGGTAAACGTGTTCCTGAAGGATTCGTTTATGCCAGTGACAATAATACTGAGTGGATGAGCGATGAACAACTTCAAGAGTGGATAGAAACCAACCGTGAAAAAATCGGGAGCATCTAAATGATTCCTTATGGTCGCCAAGATATTAGCCAACAAGATATTGATGTAGTAGTCGAGGTATTAAAATCTGATTTTTTAACTCAGGGACCAAAAGTCTCAGCATTTGAAGAATCAGTAGTGGATGCTTGTAATGCAAAGTATGGCGTGGCAGTTAATAGCGCCACATCTGCACTACACATTGCTTGCCTAGCATTAGGTTTAGGTAAAGATGATTGGTTGTGGACAACGCCCAATACGTTTGTGGCCTCTGCCAATTGTGGTTTGTACTGTGGTGCCCAAGTGGATTTCGTTGATATCGATCCTCATACCTACAATCTATGTGTTAAAGCATTGCAAGACAAGCTTATTATTGCAGAGAAAGAAGGTAAACTCCCTAAAGTCGTTGTTCCTGTACACTTTAGTGGTCAGCCTTGTGATATGGCCGCTATTTATGCTTTATCACAAATGTATGGATTTAAAGTTATTGAAGATGCCTCTCACGGTATTGGTGGTAAGTATAAGGATGAACCTATTGGCAATTGTCAATACAGTGACATTACCGTATTTAGCTTCCATCCTGTAAAAATTATTACTACTGCTGAAGGTGGCATGGCAGTTACTAATGATCCTAAATTAGCAGAGCGATTAAATCTTCTACGAAGTCATGGTATTACTCGTGATGAAAATTTGATGACTAAGCCAGCTGATGGTCCTTGGTATTATCAGCAAATGGAGCTTGGTTACAATTACCGTATGACGGATATGCAAGCTGCCCTAGGTGTTTCTCAAATGCAACGTCTAGATGAATATGTTTCTAAACGCCATGAGCTTGCTGAGCGTTATAATGAGTTACTTAAAGATTTGCCTATTACACTGCCTTGGCAGATTGATGATAGCTACTCAGGTCTGCATTTATATGTAATTCGATTGCAGTTAGATAAAATATCTAAAACTCAGCTTGAAGTATTTAATGGTATGCGTGAAGCTGGTATCTTAGTGAACCTTCACTATATTCCCATACATCTACAACCTTATTATCAAGAGTTAGGTTTTGAAGCAGGACAGTTCCCTGAAGCTGAGCAGTATTATAAAGAAGCCATTAGCTTGCCTATGTTTCCAACATTATCATATGAACAGCAGCAAGAAGTAGTGGCGAATCTTAAGAAGCTGCTTTTAAAAAACTAAGAGACGTATGCTCGCCTTAAATAAGATAGATTACATTTAATAATAAGAGATATGGGCTTCTTATATGCTTAAAAAAAATACTCGCTTAAAGATTGCTTTAGGGACAGTACAGTTCGGTTTGCCTTATGGAATATCTAATAAAAATGGACAAGTAAGTAGTTCAGAAGTAGGTAAGATTTTAGATCTAGCGCAAGCAAAAGGTGTCCATACATTAGATACTGCAATTGCATACGGTAGTAGCGAAAAAGTGCTGGGTGAGCATAACCTTGGCAGTTTTGATATCGTTACTAAATTGCCTTCTATTCCAGAAGATATCTTAGATATCACAGGCTGGGTTGAAGATCAAATGACAAACTCTTTGAATAGGTTAAAAACATCTAAAGTAAATGCTGTACTTCTTCATCGCCCTGAGCAACTCCACTCAGAAATTGGGGCGAAAATATATGCTGCTCTGAATTCCTTAAAGAGTGGAGGCTTAACAGAGCGTATAGGAATTTCAACTTACTCTCCTAATGAATTTATAAACCTTAGTAGAAATTTTCACTTTGACTTAGTTCAAGTTCCATTTAATGTTTTAGATACAAGATTGCAAGACTCAGGTGCTTTCGATGCATTAACAGCTCAAGATACAAGCTTGCATGTAAGGTCTATTTTTCTTCAGGGCTTACTATTGATGGAAAAAAAAGAACGATCTAGTAAGTTTAATCAGTGGTCACGGCTTTGGACAAAGTGGGAAGAATGGTTAAAGGAAAATAATCTAACCCCTTTAGAAGCATGTATACGTCATGCTTTATCTATGCCTCAGATTGAAAAGGTTGTGGTAGGCGTAGATAGTGCCAATCAGTTGCAAGAAATTATAACGGCAGCTGAAGGTAACTTACCTATGCTACCTTCAAGTCTCTTTTGTCATGATGAAAAATTATTAAGCCCCCATTTATGGAGTCAACTATGAAAACTGTCGCTATCGTTCAGGCCAGGATGGGGTCAACAAGACTTCCCAATAAAGTAATGAAAGAAATTAATGGAACCCCTATGATAGAGGTTTTGTTAAAACGCTTGGCTAAATCTGAACAGATTGATCAGATAATTGTAGCTACATCAGTTGATCCGAAAAACGATTTATTAGTAAGACATGTAGAAATTTTAGGTTATGTCTGTGAAAGAGGTAGTGAGAACGATGTTTTAGAACGCTATTATCAAGCTGCTAAAGCTCATAATGCTGATATAGTTATACGGATAACGGGAGACTGTCCACTTGTCGATGCTAAACTAGTAGATACTGCAATTAATGATTTTAAAGATCATGGAGTTGACTATCTAAGCAATACTAGTCCAGCGACCTATCCAGATGGTCTAGATATTGAAGTGTTCACTATGAAAGCATTAGAGCGTGCACTAAAAGAGACTACATCTTTATTCGATCAAGAACATGTTACGCCATATATCAGAAATAGCGGTAAATTTAAGACTCATTCGATTAGCTATATTGAGGATCTGTCGGACTTGCGATGGACCGTTGATGAGCCTGTCGATTTTGAGGTGATTTCTAACATTTTTGACCATTTTTCACCTAATATATACTTCAGTTGGTATGAGGTTTATGAGTTGCAAAAACAGAAACCTATATTATTTGATAATAATAGAAATATTAAACGTAATGAAGGAGCTAATATGGGCACAGGTCAAAAACTTTGGAAAAGGGCTAAGTCAGTCATTCCTGGCGGGAACATGCTGCTTTCTAAGCGTGCAGAAATGTTTTTACCAGAGCATTGGCCTGCATACTTTAGTAAAACGAAAGGTTGCCAAGTTTGGGATTTAGATGGTAACCAATTTACTGATATGTGTATTATGGGCATAGGAACTAATACACTAGGTTATGGCAACGAAGAAGTAGATGATGCAGTTCGCTCTGTAATTGATCAAGGTAACATGTCAACATTGAATGCTCCTGAGGAGGTTTACCTAGCTGAGAAGCTAATTGAGTTACATCCTTGGGCGGATATGGTGCGTTTTTCTCGTACAGGCGGAGAGGCGAATGCGATTGCAATACGTATTGCGAGAGCAGCGTCAGGTAAAGAAAAGGTAGCTGTCTGTGGTTATCATGGTTGGCATGACTGGTATTTATCAGCCAACCTTGGAGATTCAGAAAACTTAGCAGGTCACTTATTACCTGGTCTGAGTCCGAAAGGTGTACCTCAAAATCTTAGAGGTACAGTATTTCCCTTTAATTACAATAATTTTGAAGAGCTAGAAGCACTAGTCAATGAACATGATATTGGCGTTATAAAAATGGAAGTGGTACGTAATATGGGGCCTGAGGATAATTTTTTACATAAAGTTCGTAAGCTTGCTACTGACAAGAATATAGTGCTTATATTTGATGAGTGTACATCAGGATTCCGTGAGACCTTTGGTGGGATTCATAAGAAGTATGGTGTTGAGCCTGATATGGCAATGTTTGGTAAGGCTTTAGGGAATGGCTATGCTGTGACTGCCACGATTGGAAAAAGAGAAGTTATGGAGGCAGCACAGTCATCATTTATAAGTAGCACATTCTGGACTGAACGTATAGGCTCTGTAGCTGGGCTAAAAACGTTAGAGGTTATGGAGAAGCTTCAATCATGGGATACCATCACTCAAACGGGTCTTAATATTAAAGACAGCTGGCAAAAACTGGCTGATAAGTATGAGCTAGAGATTAGTCAATTTGGACTTCCGGCTTTAACAGGATTTTCGTTTGCTAGTGAAAAGAACTTATATTACAAAACCTTAGTTACTCAAGAGATGTTAAAGAAAGGCTATCTAGCTAGTAATGTTGTGTATGTATGTACCGAACATACAAAACCTATTGTTGAAGGTTATATGGAGGCTCTTGATCCTATATTTTCTTTGATAAAAGAGTGTGAACAAGGACGGTCTGTAGAGGGTTTATTAAATGGCCCAGTATGCCACAGTGGTTTTAAAAGACTAAATTAAATATGAATATAGTATTCCGCTGTGACGCCTCTATTCAAATAGGTACTGGCCACGTTATGCGTTGCTTAACCCTTGCTGATGAGTTAGCGCATCAGGGTGCTAAGTGCCATTTTATATGTCGTGAGCATGAGGGTCACCTGATAAAGCTTATCGCTCAAAAAGGTTATGACACTTATAAGCTTGAGGTAGAAAGTCAGGATATCTTTAATAAAAAAAACGATAACGAGCCGGTGCTATTCCACTCTAAATGGTTAGGATCTACTCAAGAGGAAGATGCCAGGCAAACCGAAGAGATCATTAAAACATTACAACCGGAATGGCTGGTTATTGATCACTACGCCCTAGATAGTTATTGGGAGAAAAAGCTTAGACCTCATTACAATAATATTCTAGTGATTGACGATTTGGCAGATAGAAAGCATGATTGCGAAGTATTAATTGATCAAACATTCGGTCGTGATGAGCAAGACTATCATAACTTAGCTCCTAATCACTGCGCAATTTTATGTGGAACTACCTATGCGCTACTACGCCCAGAGTTTTCTAAATGGCGTCAGTATAGTTTAGAGCGTAGAAAAGATAATAGTTTACAGCATGTCTTAATCAACTTAGGTGGTGTAGATAAGGATAATATAACCTCACATATATTGGAATTATTGAAAAAAGCACCTTTACCTAAATCATGTAAAGTTACGGTGGTTATGGGCTCTACCTCTCTATGGTTGGATGCTGTGACAACCAAGGCTAATCAACTGCCTTGGTATACTGAAGTTAAAACTGGCGTTTCTAATATGGCTGAGCTCATGGCTAACAGCGACTTAGCCATTGGTGCTGCTGGATCAACATCATGGGAGAGATGCTGCTTAGGCTTACCTACTATTATGTTAGTTATCGCGGATAATCAAATGGATATTGCAAGTAATTTACGCTCTATAAATGCAGTAAAAATTGTGTTAAACGATCATAACCTTGCTCAAGTTATCAATGAATATCTATGTGAGTTTATAAAAATGCCAGATAAACTAAAAGCGATGAGTCAGTCTAGCGCAGATGTGTTAGATGGCAGGGGTGTATATACGGTTATAGAACATATTAAGAGCTTCCATAATGAATAAACCTCAGTTGAAACTACGGCCTATGCAGTCGTCTGACCTAGCATTGGTGATTAGTTGGAGAAACCATATTGATATTCGTAGATATATGTATACCCAGCATGAGATTTCCTTAACCGAGCACACAAATTGGTTTAATAAGGTTTCTAAAGATAGTAGCTATAGCCTTTTAATATTTGAATTAGATAGTGAACCTCTAGGTTTTGTAAATATTCATCGAATCGCTCAACGTGGTATTGCCGATTGGGGATTCTATACTTCACCAGCTGCTCCTAAAGGAACAGGATCGAAGCTTGGTGCACAAGCTTTAGACTATGCTTTTAATATATTACGTCTTCATAAGCTCTGTGGACAAGCCTTAGACTTTAATGAAGCTTCTAGGAAATTTCATAAACGATTAGGGTTTAAAGAAGAGGGTATCCTAGAGCAACATTACTTCGATGGTAAAAAATATTATGATGTTATTTGCTTTGGTTTACTTGCCCACGAGTATTATCTAATAATTAATAATTAATAATTAATAATTAATAATAATGAGAATTAAATTATGTCTAATATCCCTAGTATAAATATTGCAGGACGTAGGATCGCAACTGATGCTGCCCCTTATATCATTGCAGAGCTCTCTGCTAATCATAATGGCAGCTTTGATACTGCTTTAGAAATTATCAAGCAGGCCAAAACCTCAGGTGCTGATGCGATAAAATTACAAACTTATACTGCTGACACCATCACATTAAACAGTGATTCTGAAGATTTCAAAATTCATGGTGGGTTATGGGACGGCGAGACTCTATATAGCCTTTATGAGAAAGCTCATATGCCATGGGAATGGCATAAGCCTTTATTTGAATATGCTCGTGAATTAGATATTACTATGTTTAGCTCGCCTTTTGATAATACAGCTGTAGATCTGTTAGAAGACTTAAATGCTCCAGCATATAAAATTGCCTCTTTTGAAGCTATTGACTTACCCTTGATTCGATATGTGGCAAGTACTGGTAAACCAATGATTATATCGACTGGTATGGCCGATGACAAAGAGATACAAGAAGCAATTGATGCCGCACGATCGGGGGGCTGTAAAGAATTGGCTATCTTACACTGTGTTAGTGGTTATCCTGCTCCCGCGGGAGATTATAATCTGCGTACTCTCTTAGACATGAGAGAGCGTTTCGGGTTAGTAACGGGTTTGTCCGATCACACTATTGACAACACAACGGCAATTACTAGTGTGGCGTTAGGTGCTTCAATTATTGAAAAGCATTTTACTTTAGATCGTAACGGCGGTGGTCCTGACGATAGTTTCTCACTTGAGCCTGATGATTTAGTCGCTTTATGTCGTGATAGTAAAACAGCTTGGCAAGCATTTGGTTCAGTCAACTATGGCCGTAAATGTAGTGAGCAAGCAAACGTGAAATTCCGTCGCTCATTATACTTTGTAAAAGATTTAAAAGCGGGTGATATCATTACTGAAGATGCAATACGCAGTGTGCGCCCTGGTTACGGTCTTGCTCCTAAGTTCTCTGATAAGATTGTTGGGAAGGTGGTTATAGAGGATATAAGGAAGAACACACCTGTTAGTTTGACAAGCTTTCGATAACTAATATTTAAATATATTAAGAATGAGCTTTTATCTTAACTATTTGGATTTACTTAATAGAGCTTTTCTTCTATTAGAGAAATGGATCGTTATAAAATGGGATTTTAGACTTTATTTTACGCTCGACTTTTCTAACATTTCTAGTGTTAATAGTTTTACTCATAGATCTAAAGGGTATTATTAGCTTATCTCCAATACCATCAATGAGAACGAACTCAGGCCTACCTCTTCTATTTTCAGTGTACATTATGCCAGCAATATTAACTTCTCCAAAAACGATATGAAGATGACAACATTCATCAAAAAATTGATCCAAGGCTTTGGCATGTTTTGATGTAAACTCATCATGGCTAGATAAGTAGGATAAAGTCTTAGGAGAGCCTGATGGACTGATAATTTTTTCTGTTACTAGGCCTAACCCCCAGTCTGTACCTACAAAGCCATGTACAGTCTCAATGGGGAAGGTGTAGTTTTTCTCATGAAAATTGGTTTTGCATAGCTGCAGATATTGGATTAATTCTCTACGGAACTGTCTGTAAATGCCCTGTGATCTATGTGCTCGTAAGTAGTGTTGACCAACTCTAGCACCATCTGCGGTGGCGTTCTCGGGTCTCATTATCTTAATTACTTTATCAGGACTTTCAATATGTTCAAAGACAAGTTTTTGAGTTCCTTTGCCTAAAAGATTTAAGTCTTTAATAGAATACATATGTCCAATTCCTTTTAGTCACTTAAAAGCTTCTAATAAATAAGAAGGTGAGCTGCCCCAATAGTACTCTACACATTCAAGCTGTGGGGTGGAGATGCTTTCATCAAACTCAAAAAACATGGTTTTGATATGTTCAATATCATCTAAGTGTGTATTTAAATCATCACCTTGCCGTTGGCTCAACTCTTTTTTAGCTTCATCTTCCTGCCCTAGAATAGGTAAGTATTCTAGTTTGCTACCATTCCAGATTTGAATAGGCCTATTTAATGATACAGAGTAGCCAACATGAGTGCCTACAGAATTAGTTAACACAGCATCCGAAATTAGCAGTATGGTTTTTAATCTCGAAAGAAAGTTAGCATCATAAGAATGCCCAGCAGTTACAATTCTAAAGCCTGATAGCTCATATTCCTTATGGTTATTCAATTCAATATCTTTCCAGTACATGCAGACTAAGATTGAGTTAAAACGATATTTTTCCTTAAAAATTTCAATGTACTTAATGAACTCTGTAATATTGTGATTAGCATATACACTATCAATAGAATGGGAAGGGAAAACAACCAAAGTTTTTCCCAATTTATCTTTCTCTGACATTAGCTTTTCAGAGTCATAGAGAGACTTTGTATAGTTAATGTAGGGACCAACAGCAATGATATTTTGCTCTGTCTTAGCGCCAATAAATTTTTTTCTATACTCTGAAAAAGTAATGATATTCTTAAATCGACTTTTAAGATGGCGTGAGGGAACAAGACTACCAATATACAAGCCATGTTCAATTGTAGTCTCACTAAAATCTAAATGTGGGAAACTAGCTTGGATGACACTTCCATTTCCATATAAATTATTTTCTTTATGGGGTACAAAAGGATAGAAGTCTAAGGGTTTCATTAGCTCCGTATAATCAAAAATACTAAGTCCCGATCGGGAGTTAATATCTTTTATAGATTGCCAACCACCGCGCACGCCATATTTTACTTTTTTTAGGTTTTCTATAGAGCTGTTTATAATTGACATATATTACCCTGTAAGACAGTAAATGAGTTCAAGCTGTAAATTTATATGCATTATTTAAAGGTATGAAATTATTTAAAAGCTATCTCTTTAGCTAATAATGCTTTTTTCGTTTGCTGAGCAACTCTCTTTAATTCCCTACGTACTTTATTCAACCCTGTTGTTTTATTAGCTTTCATTCTATCTTTACGTTCATTGATGAGTAAGCTTGGTAATAATAAGTCTGCTTCTGGGCCAGCTAAAATTATCTCCTGTATGCACAAAGCGGGCTTCATTTGGTATATCGGCTCATCATAATTTAGTATAAACTCTTCGAAAATTAGTTCATCTAAGGGGCGTAAAATTGTTTTATTTATATAATTAAAAAAAGTGTGAGATCCTTTCAGAGAGAGTATATAGCCACCAGTACCTAAGTGTTTACTTTTTAATTGGTGCAACTGTCTTGTTACTCCCTGTATGTTATAAGATTTCTGAGCATAGATAATTTTTTTAAGAACAGTTTCAATCTTAATAATATTCCACTCAGGCTTAATCCAAGTAGATCTGTTCAGTAATTCTTCAGCGTCTTCACCTAGATAGATATCATCTTCAAAGACAGTAACGTAAGGGATGTTTTCGTCAATCGTCTTTTTCCAGATAGCTACATGACTCATCATACAAGCTAGTTCACCTGGAGTTAACTTAGCATCTTTAAGGTTTAAACCTAAATTGTTGGCAAAATCTTTAGCTGTATCTGGAGTTAACGCATCAAAGAACTCAAAATCTACTTTATGTTTGCCAAACTCTTCGTTTATATGCTTTCTGCGCTCTACCGCAGATTCTAAACTTATTACGATATTTTTCATAAAATATAAACTACTTGTTTAGGTATAAGTTGGCAACAGCTGTGGTTTTATTTTGCCACATTCTTTTCTGTTTTTTTATATTATAGGACAAGTCTCGGTTTTCTTTGTCCTTGCGTTTTATGTTTTGCGAAGCTTCGGTCCCTAAGATATCGCTGTCAAGTCCCAAGGGCTGTACCAATGCAGGCCAAACCCCCAAACCTTTCCCATTGTCACTCAGCCATTGTTGGAAAAATATATCAACGGGCATAGAGATGGGTTTGGCGGCTGCTATAAATGCTTCAGCGCCCTTACGTGACCAAATGAGGCCAAGACCACGAATAGGGAAATAATAGGCGTGCCATAATGTATGTTTATCGAAGCTAACGATATTCCGAGCAAGCTTTTTCTTTTTTGCTGCAAGATTTATCAAGTACCAGTCCAACGTTGGATGAGCATATAAAAACGCTAGGGTTTCATTGACTATCGTCTTGAAGCTGGTAGACAAGGTCATATCATCTTCTAGTACAACCAAAAAGTCAGCATCCGTCTGCAAAAATTGTTCAGCGCAGTTGTAATGACTTAGATAGCAGCCGATTTCGGAGCTTAATAAGCCACGTCCTAGATTTTTTCTGGCTTGAAAATCATCATAATCTACAAAATCAGACAGCTCTTTGCCGCGACCATCATAGGCAGGTATCCTTTCAAATGGCCAGTCTATCTGCTCTAACTGCTGAGTTGCGCTCTCTAGACGCGTATCGCTTCCATCTAAATTAATCAAATATGTCAATGTCTTCATAGGTTGACTCTTCCTTGCTATATCTATTCTATGACTTATCGAGTTTTAAGCTTGCTGTGATTCTGTTGGTTCTTTTAGATAATAGGCTTTGTACCAATTTACAAATTTCAAGATGCCATCTTCGATACTGGTTTCGGGTCTAAAGCCAATGTCGGCTGTTAGCTCTTCTATGTCGGCATAAGTCGCTGGGACGTCACCTGGCTGCATGGGCAACAAGTTTTCTTTGGCTTTTTTACCACATGCACTTTCAATCGCGGTAATAAAGCGTCGCAGCGTTACGGGTTGGTTATTACCGATATTATAGATTTGGTAAGGTGCGATTGCCGTGGTCGCAAAAGATTGTTGTGGTCCTGGGATTTTATCGATAATACGAGTAATGCCTTCGACAATATCATCAATGTAGGTGAAATCACGTTGCATCTTACCATTGTTATAGACATCTATCTGCTCGCCTGCCAGTATTTTTTTTGTGAATGAAAAGTAGGCCATATCAGGGCGACCATAAGGGCCATAGACCGTAAAAAAGCGTAACCCTGTCGTGGGGATATTGTATAAATGACTATAAGTATGCGCCATTAACTCGTTAGATTTTTTGGTCGCAGCATATAAGCTAATGGGATAATCTACACGATCTCCAGTGCTAAAAGGCTGCTTGATATTCATACCGTATACAGAGCTAGAGCTGGCGTATACCAAATGTTTTACCTGAGTCTGTCGACAGCCTTCAAGCACGTTCAGAAATCCTACTACATTGGA
>Ga0098067_1000561_pt1 | contig 13594 bp, 14 predicted proteins | sample 26_taG_FD_92578 | JGI IMG/M metagenome (GOLD analysis project Ga0098067, IMG submission 92578) | Marine viral communities from Cariaco Basin, Caribbean Sea - 26_WHOI_OMZ | ecosystem: Environmental > Aquatic > Marine > Oceanic | place: Caribbean Sea: Cariaco Basin | collected 2014-11-09
CATGACACTTGCTCGCTCAGTTCCCGCAGGAAGGCCCAGGGATAGAGCCCCCGGTAATGACCGTCGCTGAAGAAAAACTGGAGGCCACTCACGCCGGAGAGCTCTACCCGGTCAACACAGATATCGGCGTCAATCAGGCTGAGCCGGCCTGACCGTTTGGCCTGAGTGCAATGAGAGCAGGCGCAGGACTTGCGCAACATCAGGCAACTCAAGCGGGTGGTCAGGCCGTCGGGCCAGCTCAGCTCCAGCTCGTTCAACTTGCGTTTCAGCCGGACTTCCTTGGGTGGCTCTACCAGGGTTTGTCTAGACACGATGTCCTCCTTGAGAAAGCAATTGGATGACGAGTTCCGGCGCTTCGGGCATCGGCACATGCCGATCCGGCAGCTCCATCGGGCGGGTGCTTCCGAGTGCGGCGGCGGAAAGCACCACCAACGCCATGGACAAGGTCCGGATACAACTCGTTATGACAAGTTGGGGCATGGCTTAGCGCTCCAGAAATTGCATCTTGTCGGGCTGATCAACCCACTGCTCCGCCTCCGGCATGGGCGTGGAGGTTGAATCGATAACCGGCCACACCTGTGAGAGTTCGGCATTCAGTTGAAGGAAGTGGTGCTGGTCCTTCGGCAGATCCTTTTCATCAAAAATGGCATCGGCCGGGCACTCCGCAACGCACAGGCTGCAGTCGATGCAGGTTTCCGGATTGATCACCAGGAAATTCGGGCCCTCATGGAAGCAGTCCGTGGGGCAGACACCGACACAGTCGGTGTACTTGCAGCGGATGCAGTTTTCGGTGACAACAAACGTCATGGCAGTTTCCTCAAAGTTCAGCAGCAGATGCTGGCCGGTCCGCCACTAGCGGGGCCGGCCAGCCAATCAGGCTGCAGCGTCCAGTTTCGAGATGGCCCAGCGAGCCAGCTTGCGCACGTCCGGGTCCGGGTCGTCCAGAGCGGTCACCACATAAGGCCGGCCGTCGTTGTGAGCAATGGAGCCAAGCGCCCCGATGGCAGCCTTGCGCAGGTTGCTCATGGCGTCCTGTGCGCACTCGCCCAGTACCGGAATGGCTGCCACTATGCCCAGCTTCCCGAGGGCATCAACGGCCTTCTCGCGGACCTGCCAGAGCTCGTCTTTGGTGGATTCCATCAGGGCGTTTGCGGCCGCCTGGTGGTCCAGCTTGCTGATGCTGTTGGCGGCTTCACAGCGAACCTGCCAGTGAACGTCTTTCAACAGGCTGATCAGCGCCTGGCCGACCTGTTGTGGGGTGGCGTACACCAGCGCCCCTGTGGCCGCCCGCCGTACTTCCGGGTCGGAATCGTGCTGGGCTGTTTCCACCAGGGCGGGCAGGTTTTCCGGCTGTTTCAGCCAACCGATGACCGCTACCGCTTCACGCCGAACCCGGGGATCTTCATCACCCAGTCGCTTCAGGGCCGGGCGCTGGGCGTCGGGGCTGCGCAGGGGTTTCAGTGCACGCAGGATGCCCGACACTACAAAACCATCGGTACTGTTTTCCAGGGCTTCCAGTAGCGGTTCAGCCGCCGCCGGGTCTTTCAGGTCTGCCAGGGCGTGGGCGGCGCTGTTGCGTACCACCTCGTCGTTGTCGCTGAGGGCGGCAATCAGCGCGTCTGCCATGTCTACCGCTTCGAATTCATCCACTACTTTGGCGGCTTCCTGGCGCACGTTGGTGTCCGGATCGTTTAGTGCCTGTATAACCAGTTCCACGGCTTCCGGCTCACCGGAATCCACCAGGTCCATGACGGCTACCCGGCGGATACCGGGATCGTCAGAGGTGAGTTTTATGGCAATGGCCTGCAGTTCGGGATCGTCGTAAGTTTTCATGGCTTACCTCAGCGCAGCAGGTAGGGAATATTGACGGTAACGGCATCAGTGGGGCAGTCCGCCTCGCAGGGCATGCAGTACCAGCACTCGTCGTACTTCATGTGGGCTTTGCCGGTTTCTTCGTTGATCCACAGTACGTCCAGCGGGCACACGTCGATGCACACTGTGCAGCCCTTGTCGGCGATGCATTTGTCCTCGTCCACAATGACGGGAACGCTTGAATGGTGATTGGCGATAGGCATATTGGTATTTCCTCTCTCGTCGCAAAGTGTGTTTTCAGTGGTTTCAACCGTTGGCCGCTTTCTGGACCCGCATCTTGCGGTAGGCGTCTTTTTCCTCACCGAGGGAAACCAGATAATCCGCAATGGGCCGTTTGCCGCTGGCCATCTGTCCGTTTTCGTCTTTGTACAGGCGGCTGTGGTAGAACCACTCGTTGTCGTCCTGCTCCGGGAAATCCACGCGGTAGTGGTAAAGGCCCCAGCGAGATTCGGTGCGATAAAGGGAAGCGCGGGCGGCCATTTCCGCGCAGTCGATGATGGACTGGACTTCCATGGCCCTGAGCAGTTCATGGGGGTCCCGGGCACAGAGCTGTGGCAGGTCTTCGCGAACGGCGAGAATCCGTTCGAGCCCGATTTCCATTTTCTTGGTGACTTTTGGGGGCTGCAGATAATCGTTGACCAGGCGCCGTACCTTGTATTCCATCTGCTCCGGCGGAATACCATCGGTCAGCTTCATGGGGGCCTGGATACGATCCAGTTCTTTGGTGATGAACTCTTCATCCAGTTTGGGTTCGGCACGCGACTTCACGAATTCGACGGCGCTTTCACCGCAAATCTGTCCGTACACGAATGCACCGAGCATGTAATTGTGGGCCACGCTGGCCATGTCGCCGGCGCAGTAGAGGCCGGGCACGGTGGTAGCCCCGGTTTCATCGGTCCACACGCCGGAGGCCGAGTGACCAGAACAGAAGCCCACCTCTGAGATGTGCATTTCCACCATGCGCTCTCGATAATTCACCTTCCGGCCTTCGTGAAAACGGCCACGGGACGGGCGCTCATTGGTGTGCAATACGGTCTCTATTTCCTCAATGGTTTCCTCGGCTAGATGGTCCAGTTTGAGGAACACCGGGCCGGTCCCAGATTCCAGTTCCTTGAAGAACTCCAGCATCATCTGGCCAGACCAGTAGTCACATTCGATAAAGCGTTCACCGAAGGCGTTGGAGGTGAAACCACCCAAGGGGCCGGTGACGTAGGCGCAGGCCGGACCGTTGTAATCCTTCAGCAACGGGTTCACCTGAAAGCACTCCAGGTTTGCCAGGTCTGCTCCGGCGTGGTAGGCCATGGCATGGCCGTCGCCGTTATTGGCCGGATTTTCATAGGTGCCGAACAGGTAACCCGATGTCGGCAGGCCCAACCGGCCGGCCGCACCGGTGGCCATGATCACGGCTTTGGCGCGAATAATGATCGGTTCCGCAGTGCGGGTGTTGACGCCGATCATTCCCGCGATTTTGCCGTCGGGATCTTTAAGCAGACGAGTGGCGGTGTAGCGGTTTTCAATCTGGACCCGATTACGTCGAAGTCGACGGTACAGGATTTTCTTGACGTTGTGGCCCTCCGGCATGGGAAGAACGTAGGTGCCCAGGTGGTGGACCTTCTTCATGTCATAGTCGCCGGTTTCGTCCTTCTGGAAGTGAACGCCCCAGGAATCCAGTTTCTCGATCATCGGGAAGGAACGGGTGGCGTACGCCATCAACGCGGGCTGGTGCACGATGCCATCATTGGCGATGGTGATTTCTTTCACATACTGCTCGGGTGTGGCGTGGCCAGGCACCACGGCGTTATTCAACCCATCCATACCCATGGAGATGGCGCCGGAGCGTTTTACGTTTGCCTTCTCCAGAAGCATGACGTTGAGGCTCGGGTCCTGTTCCTTGGCGGTTACCGCGGCCATGGGGCCGGCAGTGCCTCCGCCAATGACGAGGACGTCGGTTTCGATCACAGGGATGTCATTGATTTTCATGGTGCGCTCCTATTTCCGGTCAATCCGGAACTGATATTTGAATGAATCACCGCGGTAGCAGAGATATTCGAAATCGATGGGACGGCCGTCCCGGTTATGAGTCAGGCGTTCAACCCGAAGAATGGCTTCACCGGTTTTGATGCTGAGGTATTGCTGGGCTTCGTCGTCCGCTAGGATGGAGTCAAGGCTGATGTCGGCACCGCCGAGGGGGATGCCGAACAGGTTCTCCAGCATGGGGAAGATGTCGCCTGACAGGTCCAGGCTGAACATCCGTCGCCCTATGTCCATCGGGAAATAACTGTTTTCAATGCATACCGGCGAGCGGTTAAGGTATCTCACCCGTTTGACCTCAATGACCTCATCGCCCGGTTGCAGATCCAGTGAGGCCGCGACGGCTTTTGGGGCTTTCAGTTGCTGGATGCTCAGGACCCGGGCCGAGGCTTCATAGCCCTGGGCTGCCATGGCTTCACCGAACCCTTCCAGGCGCTGGACGTTCTGCACCGCCTTGGGTTTGCTGACGAAGGTGCCTTTACCCTGAGCGCTGAAGACGAGGCCCTCATTATGGAGATCACGAAGGGCCTGGCGGATGGTGATCCGGCTGACGCCGAACACGTTCATCATGTCGTTTTCGGACGGCAGGCGCTCATGGACCTGATAAGTGCCATCCAGAATCTGGCGTCGCAGGCTGTCACGGATCTGGACATACAGCGGCAGGGGCGACTGCCCGGCCTTCATTTGGGTGACGTTGCTCATTGCTCGTCCTCCTGCTTGTTATGACAGGTCATGGCGAGTTCGGGCAGGGTTGAGAACAGACCGCTCATGGTTACCCCGCCTTGTTCTGCTGCTGGAATGCATTGAGAGTTTCCGTGCGGATCAGATCCAGACACTGGCGCTTCAGTGTCATGAACTCGGGGCTGGTCAGCAGGGACTGTTCCCGCGGGCGGGGCAGCTTCACGTCGATGTCAGCAATGATCCGGCCCGGGCTGGCACTCATCACCACAATCCGGTCGGACAGGAACACGGCCTCGTCGATGTCGTGGGTAACAAACACCACGGTGTTGCGGAATTCCCGCCAGATATCCAGCAGGTTCTCCTGCATCATGATTCGGGTCTGGGCATCCAGGGCGCCGAACGGCTCGTCCATCAGTAACACGCTGGGGTAGTTGGCCAATGCCCGGGCGATGCCTACCCGCTGCTGCATGCCACCGGAAAGCGTGTTGGGGTAGGCGTTCTCGAAGGCGGCAAGGCCGACCAGCGAGAGGAATGTGCGGGCAACGCCGCTGGCCTCGTTCTGGCCTACACCCGCCATCAATGGGCCGAAGGCGACGTTTTCCTTGACCGTTTTCCACGGAAACAGGGAATGTTGCTGGAAGACCATGCCGCGATCCGGGCCGGGCTCGGTGACCGCTTCGCCGTCTACTGTGACGTCACCGCGAGTAGGTGGGACAAAGCCGGCAATGCTGTTCATCAGCGTGGACTTGCCACACCCGGAGGGACCCAGCAGGCAGACAAACTCGCCAGGGCGGACTGTCAGGCTGGCGTTCTGAACCGCCACGTGGGGGCCGGAGGCAGTATCGAACACGATATCTACGTCCCTGACCGAGATTCGCCCACGTTCGGCGCCTGGCTTTCCGGACCTTGCTCTCAACCGGCTGTGGTCCAGCACGGCAAGTCGGTTGTCGTTTACAGGGACGTCAGTCATGAACGGCCTCCTTTGGCTTGCCACTTGAGCAGCGGGTTACAGCCCTTGCGGACCAACAGGGTGCACAGGGTGCCGAGCCCGCCGATGGTGAGCATGCCGATGATGATCTGCGGGTATTGAATGAGTGTGCAGGAGTTCCAGGTGTAGTAACCAATACCGTACTGGCCGCTGATGATTTCTCCGGCCAGGAGAGAGAACCAGGCCACGCCCATGCCAATGGCCAGTCCTGCCACGATGGACGGCATGGCACCTGGCAATACCACGTGCCATAGAATGGCGGTGCGGCTCGCTCCCAGGCTTCGGGCTGCGCGAACCAGAACGCTGTTGGTCTGCTCAACACCGTGAACGGTGTTGAGAATTACCGGAAACAGCGCGCCCAGAAAGGTAATGAAGATAATGCTCGACTGCTCCGTGGGCAGCATAAGGATGGCCAGCGGAATCCAGGCTACAGCCGGGATGGGCCGAAGCAGTTCGATGTAGGGAAGGATAATATCCTCTGCCCAGCGGGAGCGCCCCATGGCAACACCCAGGATCACTCCCATAACCACAGCTATCACGTATGCAATGGCTACACGCTCCAGGCTATGCAGAATGTGCAGATAGAATTCCTGACCCGTCAGCTCTGCGACCAGGGCAACACCGACCACAGAGGGTGCCGGGATGTTGTTGAAGTTGATGTAGAAATGGAAACCATTGGTAGATGCCAGTTCCCAGAGCACGACAGCCACTGCCAGTGCCATGATCCGAACCAGGTAGCGAACCCCGGTGGTTTTTAGCCACACACTCGCAGGTGGACGAGAGTCGTCGCCTGCGCTGCTGTCTGTCGCTGACAAGGCCGGCGCTGATGGTTTTCCTACGGTCTGTGCTGTGGTGGGGGTGTTATCAGCCTCGTCCAGTGGTACGGCAGTTTTCATCGCCACGTTGCTCTTGCTATCCATCGTAGTCACTCCTCGGACCGTTACTGTGCGGATACCGGTGGCATCCGCACAGCAAGAGGATCAGTAGGCCATCGCCATAGCACTTTCCGGGGTAACCGGGGTGCCACCGTGATTGGCTATGTGTTTTTCGGAGTCGGCTTTCTTGAGGAAAGCCACTACTTCGCCATCGCTCCCGCGCACCAGGTAGGCAGCCTTGCCAAACAGTTTCAGGCCGGTCAGGTTGTCGTATACATAGGTGGCATTGATGGGGCTTTCTGCAGCATTCATAGCCGCGAGCATGTCGGCAACGCTGTCATAAGTAACGATGCCCTTGTCCTGGAACCAGATTTCCGCTGGCTTCAGTGCCGGGTTGTTGGGCCGGGTATCGACTACCGACGTGACCAAGGCGTCGTAATCCAGATCCATGGCCTCATAAGCAGCACGCAGATAGGTGTCATCCACCCAGCGGTTGAAATCCAGGTCTGGCACGCCTACTTCCCGTTTGAGTAGGTCCAGGTCGTACTTCATGGCGTCAACCCATTCCTCCTTGATGCTGGCCTCGGCGGTGGTGATGCCACCCTCGCTGAAGTAGAGGTAAAGCACCTCCTTTTCCACGCCGGTCCAGTCGGAGACCTTCATGGCTGCTTCCATCGGGTTTTCCTGAATCCACTTCTGTGCTTCAAGGGTGGCTTTCAACACGCCTTCCACCACTTCCGGATACTGCTGGGCGTAGCTTTCACGTACGACAATACCGTGGAAGGTGGGGATGCCGGCTTCACTGCCGTCGTAGATCTTGCGGGCAGTACCCCGGAATTCCATGATTTCTGACCAGGGGCAAAAGTCGGCATGGGCATCAATGCGACCGGCCTGAATATTGGCGGCACCAACGGCAGGGCTCTGGTTGACGATCTGTACCTCGTCGCTGAGGCCTGCTTCGCTAAGGGCCTTGAGAGTCATGCCCCAGGCGGCACTGCCTACCGGGACTGACAAGGTCTTGCCTTCAAGGTCTGCCAGGCTTTGGGCATCGGAACCGATGGGTACGACGATGCCGTTACCGGTGCCGCGGAGGTTGTAACCCGTAACAGCGATAAAACGGGTTTCCTGCTTGCCGGTTTCCTGGAACTTGGCACCGTTAACAATCAGCGGATAATCACCCATGACGCCGAATTCCAGCTTGCCAGCCAGCATCTGGTTAGTGATGGGCGGTCCGGAATCGTAGTCCCGGTATACGATGTCGTAATCGACGTCTTCGTATTTGCCAGTGGTGGGTAGATGCTTTTCAAGCAGGTCCAGTTTTTCCAGCACAATGCCGCCGGAAACGGTATTGGTCACCATGCTCTGGTGGCCAATACCAACGCGGATGGTTTCTGCGGATACAGCGCCGGCATAAAGTGCCAGCGATCCACAGAGTGTGATTGCTGCAAGGGCTCTTGAATCTCTCATCGTTTTTTCCTTCCCGTTTCGTTTCACTTGTACTAACAGGTCATGATCCCTGCAGTAGGTGTTGCACCTGCTGTGCCAGAAACCGATGGGTGTAACCAAGGTGTTTGTTTTTATTGGAGTTTGAATTTTTGATCGGAGACGAAACCACGCACAATGCAAATTCACGGCGCGCCCGTGTTTGGTGCGAAGGTGTCTGCGCGGTGCCAGGACAGCGCAGGAGGACTTCGTGTCGCTATAACAAGTAATGCAAGTGAAGGAGGCAGAGGAGCGTGGGTGGTTCTTTGTAGTCCGGAGTGAAATGGTTTTTACTGAAGGCGATAGCTATCCAATACCTGTTCAGAGGAGAACCCATGGCCAGATTCAGCGATGGATTGCCCGCACCCTCAGTGCTGATGTTCGATTGGCACGGCACGCTGGTGGATACCCACGACGCCATGTTCAGTGCCATGGAAGAGATGCTACCGCAGCTGGAAGATCTGGGCCTGGTAGACAGGCTTTTGCCTGAAGACAAATGCCGCACCGCCGATGATGCTCGCCTGGTGCGTTACATCCGGATTTTCCGTCGCTTGCATCCTCGTATTCTGGCGGAGCGGCGGGTATCTCGAACCGATATCTTCAATGCCATCTTTGGTGACGACAAAGAGGCCAGGTTGATCGCCCATGAGGCCTACAACCACTGCTACCGCAAATATTTCGGAAAGGTAAAGCCGTTTCAGCAGGGCGCTTACGAATACCTTACGGCTCTGAAAGAGATGGGGATCCGGCTGGCGGTGTCCACCAACCGCAACCGGGAGTTCCTCGATAAAGAGCTGAAAATGGTCGATGAAGGGCGCTGGCAGAACCTTTTTGATGTCACGGTCTGCGCCGATGACGTGACCGAGTACAAGCCCGATCCCGAAGTTATCACACGCGCTCTGGAGAAGCTGGATCTACCAGTGGACGACCGGGCCTGGTACGTGGGCGACAGTTACGTGGACATGCTCACCGCCAACCGGGCCGGAGTTTCCGGAGTTTTCTATAACGGTGCCTGCTGGGAGTCCGGACGGATTGACAGCTGGTTCAGTCACCGGGACGCTCCGGCTGCGATTCTCGACAGCTTTGAGGATCTCATCAACCTTCTGGCCCTGCTGGAGCGGCAGGAGCCTGATGCTTTCCGGGCAACCCCTGCCGAGGTCCGGCCACGGGCCTACCCGCGCCCGGAGCCACCCCAGCCTCGTATTGAGCCGGACTGGCATCCTGCGGTTGTCAGCTTGATCCGGCCCTCAGTGGTGCTGTTTGACTGGCATGCCACCCTGGTGGACACCCTGGACGCCATGTACCACGCGGTGGATGACATGTTTCCCGAGTTTGAGGCGCTGGGGCTTATAGACCGCATGTTGGCACCGGAAGACAGTAAAACCCCCGAAGACGCTCGCCTGGTGGCTTACGTTCGTGAGTTTGCGAAACTGCACCCCAAAGTGAGGGCGGACCGCAAGATATCACGCACGGATATTTTTGAAGTATTGTTCGGTGAAGATCAGGAGGCGAAACAGGTTGCCCACAAGGTCTTCAACCGCCACTATCGGGAACATTACGGCACGGTGAAAGCCTTCGAACCGAAAGTGCGTGCCGTGCTTGAGGGGTTGCGGCGCATTGGTATCCAGGTCGGGGTGATTACCAATCGTGACCGGGAGTTCTTCGAACATGAGCTGGCTGCGGTGGAAGACACGGGCTGGACTCACCTGTTTGATGTGGAGGTTTGCGGCGATGACACGCCCCTGAGAAAGCCCCATCCGGACCAGCTTTATCTCGCGGTGCAAAAGCTGAACTATCCGCCTGACCCAAGCGTGTGGTACGTCGGTGACAGCACTACCGATGTGATTGCTGCCAAGCGTGCGGGCATGACCGCCGTGTTCTTCAATGGCGCGCAGTGGGATTTGCCGTGGTTGAACCGGATTTTCCCTGGGACCCACAAACATCCGGATAAACCGGACGTGGTGGTTAACGACTTTTCAGAATTCTGGGCGCTGGTGCTGGCCTGTGAGGTGGGGCCGCCATGAGATCAGTCTGTGACACGGTTCCCCAGCGCCTTCTCGATATCCAGTCCCAATACAAGCACACCCCGCGGAACGCCGTCTAAAACAGGGCCTACCGGTGAGCTCACCGTTACCTGAAAGCGGGAGGTGGAAGCATCGTAACGAATGTCTGATATGTGCATAGCCTCCAGACTGGTTGAGCCTGCGTGGATATTCTCCACAACACGGGTGAACTTGGGCTCGTCGCCCTGCCAATAGTCTGAAGCAAGCTGGCTCATGGCGACGAGTGTGCCCAGATTATTGGTGAGGAGAGCCTCGGTGACGATGTCTTTGTGGGTCAGTTTCCAGGCATGAAGAGCACGGGATCCGGGCAATTCCAGAATGGCTCTGGCAAGTTCCGGAGTCGTTGCTGGTGCCAGTGCTTGCCACTTGGCGTCGAATGTCAGCACATCGGTCAGGTTTTCCATACGGGGGCCGGCGTCGATCACCTGTTGCAGGTTGAGCATGGCGTCAATTTCATTGAACAGTCGCTCTGCAAGGCCTTTAATCCGTGCTTCTTCGTCGTGAGAGAGTGTAATCTGACCTTCCATGCACGCGGGCAGGAACTGGTTGAACGCGGGCAGAAAATCCGGATTGTTGGCCGTGAAGTTGTCACTGAGATACAGATACAGGGGCGCGTAGCGGAGAAATTGGGTGTTCAGTGCGTCAGCGCGTGATTTGTCTGGCTCGTGCAGGTCAATCATGGCCCGCCTGTCCATCAGCGCCGCATCAATTCGGCCACGATGTAACAGGGCGAGCAACTGGCTGGGCAGTGAAACGCTGATAAAAACGTCAAAACCGTTGTCCTCGAGCCAGGCTTCCTCGTTACTTCCGTCCACGACACCGATACGGGCAGGTTCCGCTACCAGCTCCGGATCAGTCGTAAAAAAATACCATTTCTCGAGAGCGACCGGGTCACTTCTTTTCGCGGTGGTGTCAAGTTCTATGGAAGGATCTATGGCAAAGTAACCGTCGACCAGATTCCGCTGCAGGGCATGGATAGCGCGATTCTGCGGTCTGATCCGGATGCGAGTCGACCAGCCCGCCTGGCCCGCCGCACAGTTGACGGTCTCCACTGTCTCGCCAACCACCTTCGCGTCGCCAGTGCCTCCCATTGCCGGCACCTGGTAGGGCGAGGACGAAAACGTGTATAGCTTGAGTACAGGGGGCTGCGCGTGTGCGACAGACAGGGCAACTGCGCCGATTATGCCCAGTACCGCAGGCCGGAGATCCATAATGAGCATTTCATCCATTTTTGTTAACAATATTGAAGTCAGCCTAGCACTCACCCGGGGCTTTTGCCTCACAACTTTTAGACATATGCTTGCAGGTGCGAACAACAACAAAGGTTTTTAAATGACTGATGTAAAAGCATCGATTCTTGTTGTCGACGACGACCTGGCGATACGTGAGCTGTTACAGGAACACCTGTCCCGAGTTGGTTACGACGTGAGGACCGCCGCCGAAGGTGATGACATGCGCCAGCAGCTGTCTCAGTCAAGGGTGGATCTGATTGTGCTCGACATCATGATGCCCGGCGACGATGGCTTTACGCTCTGCAGGGAAATCCGTGAGCACTCGCAGGTGCCCATCATCATGCTGACGGCGAGCTCCGATGAAACCGACCGGGTGGTGGGGCTGGAGATCGGGGCCGACGATTACCTTGCCAAACCGTTCAGTGCCCGTGAATTGCAGGCCAGGGTAAAGGCGTTGTTGCGGCGTTCAAGCTTCACCCGAACAGACAACCCCCGGTTTGTGCGTTTTGATCGCTGGCAGCTGGATACGCTGGCTCATGAGCTCGTCTCGGATCAGGGGCGAGCCATCCCTCTGTCCGGTGCCGACTTTGCGCTGTTGCAGCTTTTCCTGGCTCACCCCAACGAAGTGCTGGACCGCGACACTATCTCGGGGGTTACCCGTGGCCGGGAGTCCATGCCGTTAGACCGGGTAGTGGACGTTGCGGTCAGCCGTCTGCGCCAGCGCCTCGGAGATCAGGGGCGAAACCCCAGGCTCATCAAGACAGTGCGCGGGGCCGGATATCTGCTGGCGGCCACGGTGACTTATGCCGCGGAATGATACCGGGTCTATTGATACCGGCCGCAGGGTCTGGCGTCTGGTGCCTTCGTCGCTTCTGGGGCGTATCCTGTTGCTTACTCTGCTGGCCATGGGGGTCGCCCAGGTGGCGTCAAGTATGATCTGGGTAGGTACCTTCCGGGCCCAGCAGGTGGAGGGGCTGGTCAATACCACCCGTAACCTTGCCTCTTCCGCGGCGGCCACCACGCAGTTCTTCAAGTCTCTGCCGCTCCAGTATCGGCATATTGTGCTGGATCAGCTGAGGGACATGGGAGGCTCCCGCTTTTTTGTCTCGCTCAATGACAAGCGCATAGAAATGCGGGCACTACCAGACAGTGAACGCAAGCAACTGGTGACAGAGGAGGTGGAGGCTGTACTCAGGAGCCGGCTGGGAAAATCGACCAATCTGTATGTGGAATTTGTTCACCCTGATGACCTTCGAATCCTTAATACCCAGTTGCCACTGGATGCTCTACCCAAATCCTGGGCTCACTACGCACTGACCCTTGAGCCTATCAAGCCTCCGGTGCTGGTCACCCAGGTAGAAGTGGCCACGGGCGAATGGCTGTATCTGGCGTCGCTGTTACCCGCCCCTTACGTGTCGCTGGATGACGAAAGCATTCCCGGGCAGCAGATTGTATTTATCCTGGTGATGATCGGTGTGCTTTTTCCGGTGTTGGCCTGGCTCGTACGCCGCCAGACGCGACCGTTGCATAAACTGGCCAGGGCAGCGCGTGACCTGCCGCTGGATGAATGCCAGCCACCGTTGCGGGAACAGGGCAGTGCTGAAATTGTGGCTGTTACCCGGGGCTTCAATACCATGCATCGGCGGCTGCAGAGCTACATCAGCGACCGGGACCAACTGTTTCGTGCTATCTCCCACGACCTTAAAACCCCGATCACAAGGCTGCGTCTGCGGGCTGACCTGATTGAGGATGACAACATCCGGGAACGGCTCGAAAGCGATCTTCAGGAACTGGAATTGCTGGTGAAAGGCGCGCTGCAGAGCATGAAGGACACAGACATCCACGAGAATGTCGAGCTGATTGATATCAATGGTATGTTGCGTCGAATGGCTGAAGCTTACACCAGTGAAAGCCCTCGAGTACGGGTGAAAGGGAGCTGTGCCCCGTATCGAGGCAAACCCCTCGCACTGAAGCGCTGCCTGGGCAATCTGATGGACAACGCGGTCAAGTACGGGGAATCGGCGACTATCTGCGTGGAAGACTCTCCTGACCAACTGATAATTCACGTCCGGGACCAAGGGCCGGGTATTCCCGAGGCGGAGCTGGATCGGATTTTCGAACCCTATTATCGCCTTGGCCAGGAGCACCGGAAAGGCCACGGCCTCGGGCTCGGGATCGCCCGCAACATTGCCCAAAGCCATGGGGGTGACCTCAAGATAGCAAACTGGTCAGGCGGCGGCCTGGACGTGACGCTCTCGCTGCCGCGACATTGAAATTTCAATGTAACAACCATGTTACATCGGTCTTTCAGTTTGATACGTTCCCCTTTCGGGTATTGCCATATACTCTGATGTTGCCAATACAACCGAA
>Ga0098067_1000562_pt1 | contig 13583 bp, 12 predicted proteins | sample 26_taG_FD_92578 | JGI IMG/M metagenome (GOLD analysis project Ga0098067, IMG submission 92578) | Marine viral communities from Cariaco Basin, Caribbean Sea - 26_WHOI_OMZ | ecosystem: Environmental > Aquatic > Marine > Oceanic | place: Caribbean Sea: Cariaco Basin | collected 2014-11-09
AGAACGTGGTTTCCTCTTCGGGAACGGCTTTGACGCCAGAGCAGATCAGGCTTATTAACCGGCTCACCAAGAATATCACTGTACTTTTTGACAGCGATGCTGCCGGGCAGCGTGCTTCCATTCGGGGGATTGATCTTATTCTGGAGCAGGGCATGAACGTGAAGGTGTGTGCTTTTCCGGAAGGGGAAGACCCCGATAGTTTTGCAAAGAAAAATTCCGAAGAAGATATAAGGTTATACCTGGAGCAAAATTCCAAGGATTTCATCAATTATAAGGCTTCCCTGTTAATGGAGGAAGCTAAGAACGACCCGGTAAAGAAAGCTTCGCTCATACGGGATATGGTGAGCAGTATCTCAAAGATCCCCGATAATATTCAGCAGGAAGTTTATGTGCAGGAGACTTCGCGCATCATGGACATTTCTGAAGATGTTTTGTTTACCACTTTAGCACAACTGGCAGGAAAACCAAATGCTAAAGCAGCTCCAAAGAAGACAAAGCAGTTTGAAGTGGTGAGGGATGAACCCGGGCCCCAGGTGAAAGTAGATGAGCTGTATGTGCTGGAGCGAACCATTATCAGTCTTCTGCTGCATTACGGCATGATGGAAGAAGATTTTGAAGACCTGGTGGTGAAGGTAGATGACAAGGGAGAAATCTCACTGGAGCCCGAAATGATGACCGCAAAGGTTTATGAAAAGATCTTCCTTGATCTACAGGAAGATGAGGTGGCTTTTGCCAACGAACATTTCCAGAAGATCTATCAACTGGTGATCAAGAAATACAATGAGGAGCAGGAATTTTCTATAGATACTTTTATAAATGAACTCACTCCCGAAAATGCTTCGGAAGTAACCAGTATCTTAATGGATGAAGAGCAGTATGTGCTTCACGACTGGGAAAGGATGGAGATTTTTGTGAAGGGTAAAAAAGCGGAAATTGGTCGTCTTGTAAATGAAACTATCCTTTCTTTGAGAAGGTTTTTGGTCAATAAGAAGATAAACGAACTTAACCGGACAATAAAAGAAGTTCCTCCCGAAGAGTCTACGGGTGTTTTACAGGATATCATGGATTATATCACCCTCAAAAAGGTACTTTCGGGCAAGTTAAACAGGGTTATGTAGGTCTTATCTGTAACAGGCGCGCCTGGTTAATAAGATCGGCCAGGTTATCTACCCTTAATTTTTTGAGCAGCCTGGTCTTATAGGTGCTCACCGTTTTTTCATTAATATCCAGAGCTTCGGCTATATCTTTATTCCTTTTTCCGGTAGAAAGAAGGTTGAGTACTTCAATCTCACGGGTTGAGAGTTTTTTATAGCGGGAAACAATGTTGTTGGAGCGGGTGGTGCCGGAGTTGATCTTTTCACTAATCTCCTTGTTGAGGTAAATACCTCCTCGTGCTACCTGGTGCACTGCTTCACGAAGCACATCTGTAGATGCCGTTTTTGAGAGGTAGGCGGAGGCACCTGCTTTGATGGAGTTCAAAGCATACATTTCTTCGGGATGGCAGCTAAGGATGAGGATCTTAGTACCCGGATTTTCAGATTTTATTGTCCGCAGAGCGGTAATCCCGTTAATTTCGGGCAGGTCAATTTCGAGGATAAGTACATCGGGCGTTTTGCTTTTTAAAGCCTTAAAAAGGTCCCGGCCATTGGTGACTTTTCCCACTACTTCATATACACCTTCCTTCTCTAGCAGAGAAGATATCCCCATCCGTGTTATGGGATGGTGGTCTGCAATTAGAATTTTAATCATTGTTCGAATTTTAGCACAAGAAATTCCATGGGCTATCCCATCGCAATCTGCTGATTATTAGTTTTAATCGTAAAGTCAGGGGGAGAATGAAATTTACTGCCTTATTTACTCGAAAAATAATTTTTTCGATAAACTGCAATTATTTCAGGTCAAGAGGAATGGTGCATACCGGGATAGGTTCCATTTTGTGCTTATTGGCATTATGCCTGGACTTATAGATGCGAAAAACTTCCTGCTGGCGTCCTGTAAAATCGGCTTCAGTCTTACCTTTTTCAGCTTCTTTCATGGCCCATTCGAGTTCGTCATAACTCGCACCAATCTGGTCTTCATCGCTTCTGCTGTCTCCAAAAAGTCCGTCGGTGGGTGCCGCGATCACAATGCTGTCTATTACATCCAGTTCTCTGGCAATTTCGTAGACTTCACTTTTCATTAGATCGGCAATGGGAGATAGGTCTACGCCGCCGTCACCGTATTTGGTAAAGAATCCCACGCCAAAATCTTCAACCTTATTGCCCGTTCCTGCTACCAGGTAGTTGTGCAAACCTGCGAAGTAATAAAGGCTGGTCATACGTAGTCTTGCCCGCACGTTGGCCATAGAAAGATGTAACTTTGGGCTTTCTTCTGCCTGGGGTAAAGATTGTGAAAATACATCAAAGGTTTGGGTCAGGTCCACCTGCACATCGGTAACATTGGCAAACTGCTTTTTCAAATTGGCAATATGTTCCTGGGCTCTGGTCACCTGGTCTTGCGACTGGTGGATAGGAAGCTCTACGCACAGCGTTCTCAATCCCGTTTTTGCGCAAAGTGTAGAAACCACTGCTGAATCTACCCCGCCACTTATACCAACAACAAAACCATTCATCTTTGCCTGAGAAGCATATTCTTTTAACCAGTTTACAATATGGTCAATTACCTGTTTAGTTTTCATAAGTGTTGGTCAGTTTCTTTTGGAGGTATATCTTTGTTAACAAATATAGTTGTTCAGTTAATTATCTGGAAATAGCTTGCGTTAAACCATTCTTAATTTGCCTATGTTTAAAAAAGTCCTTTTTTACTGCCTGTTTGCCAGTCTTTTATCTTGCGCCGAAAACGACAGTAAGGAAAAGGAAATTGCGGCTATTCCCATTGATCTTGAGCTGAAAAGATTCGATCAGCGCTTTGCAAATGCAACGGCTGACAGTCTTCCGGCACTCAAAAAGGAATTTTCATTCCTTTTTCCGCGCCAGTATCCCGACATTCTTTGGGTGCAAAAAATGGAAGACACCATACAACTGGAGCTCAATGAAGCCGTGGCTACACAATTCCCCGATCTCAGGGAGACAGAAGATGAGCTGGAGCAGCTTTTTCAGCATATAAAATACTATTTCCCGCAGCGCAACATTCCGAAGGTAATTACCCTCACTTCTGATGTTGACTATCGCAACCAGGTGGTGTGGGCAGATTCCTTGCTGCTGGTGGCGCTTGATACTTACCTGGGGATGGATCACCCGCTGTACACAGGGGTGCAGGATTACATAAAAAAGGAGATGCAGAAAGATCAAATTGCTGTTGATGCTGCCGGGGCTTTTGCTCAAACCGTAGTGCCGGGGCCGTCTTCACGCAGTTTTCTTGCGCACATGGTTTACTACGGAAAAATGCTCTACCTGAAAGATATTTTATTGCCGTTTAAAACCGATGCTGAAAAAATGACCTACCTGCCCGAAGAATTCTCGTGGGCCGAAGCGAACGAAGACCAGATATGGAGGTATTTTGTAGAACGGGAGCTGCTGTATTCGTCAGATTCCGATCTGCAAACCCGATTCTTATACCCCGCACCTTTCTCTAAGTTCTTTCTGGAACTCGATGCCGAGGCACCGCCCAGGTTAGGACAATTTTTAGGCTGGCAAATAGTGCAACAATTCATGGAAAAAAATGACGTTTCTGTTAAAGAGATGATAGAAACAGATGCCGAAACAATATTCAAAAAATCAAAATACAAACCCCGAAAGTAATGGCTATAGCAAAAAAATCAAACATCAATATTAAAGTATCTCTAGACGAAAACCGCGTACCCGAAGAACTCCATTGGAGTGCCGAAGATGGGGGAGTAGAAAACAAAGAGGCCAAGGCCATGCTGCTTTCTATGTGGGATGCTGAACAAAAAGAGACCCTAAAAATCGACCTGTGGACCAAAGATATGCCGCTTGACGATATGAAGATGTTCTTTCACCAGACTATGGTTACTATGAGCGACACATTTTACAGAGCTACACAAGATGAAAAGATGCGCGATACCATGAAAGACTTCTGCGATTTCTTCGCTGAAAAAATGGAAATTAAGAAGTGATTTTAAGTGATCAGTAATCAGTTTTTAGGGATCCAGTAGGCAGTAATCAGAATTTTTGAAAAGAGATAGATCCTCTGTGCATCTGCCGCTGAAAAATTTCCCTTCAAAAGTGACATTTTCAGAACATTATTCGGAAAAATGGTTCTTACAGTTTGGTCTTAGCATTTCAGAGGGAACGAGGATTAGAAAAGAAATTATCTGTGCATCTGTGGCAATTTCTCAATTATCAATGAGCAATTAACAATCAGCAATAAAGAGAAAAAGTATTGGGACAGAGTGAAAAGAAAACTGATAAAAACTATTCGTGAATTCGTGGCTGAAAAGTCACCCTTCAAAAAGGCATTTTCAGAACCTTTTTCAGAAAAAACAGACTAAAACTTTTGATCGGGTAGATCAGAGTAATCAGGTTGTTCAGAAGAGATCCTTTGGGCATTCGTGGCCGAAAAGTCACCCTTCAGAAATGCCATTTTCAGAACCCTTTTCAGAAAAAACAGACTAATACTTTTGGTCGATTATTTCAGAGTAAGCAGGTTTTTCAGAAGAAATTTTCGTGCATTCGTGGCCGAAAAGTCACCCTCCAATAATGACATTTTCAGAACCTTTTTTAGAAAAACCAGACTAGCAAATTTGGTCGAGTATATCAGAGTAAGCGGGTTCTTCAGAAGAGATCATTCGTGCATTCGTGGCCGAAAAGTCACCCTTCAAAAATGGTATTTTCAGAACCTTTTCGGAAAAGTCAGGCTAATAAGCATTGTCTGAGTTATTCAGAAGGGACGAGTATTTGAAAAAAATCATCTGTGCATCTGTGGCTGAAAAATTTCCCTCCAAAAATGCTATTTTCAGGACCTTTTTCGTGGAAAAATGGTCTAACAAGTTTAGTTGAATATTTCAGAAGAAAAGAGTCTTAGAAAAGAAATTATCTGTGCATCTGTGGCTGAAATTCTTTTCAAAAATGACATTTTCAGAACCCTTTTCAGAAAAAACAGACTAACACTTTTGGTCGGGTAGATCAGAGTAAGCGGGTTCTTCAGAAGAAATTATTCGTGCATTCGTGGCCGAAAAGTCACCCTTTAAAAAGGGCATTTTTGAGTACTTATTTCTGAAGATTGTCGTTGATGTTCTGGATGTACCCCAAAACTTCTTCGCTTCCCAGGCCGTTTGCCGAGGAGGTCACGAAGTATTGCGGCATTTCTTCCCACACCTGCAGCATTTCTTCCTGGTAATTTTGAATGTTGCGCTCCAGGGCTTTGGGTTTTAATTTATCGGCTTTGGTAAAGATGATGCAGAAGGGAATTTGGTGCTCGCCCATCCAGGTCATGAACTCCATGTCTATAGCCTGTGGTTTATGGCGGCTGTCTATGAGTACAAAAGCGCAAAGCATTTGCTCGCGTTTCTCAAAATACTGTGTGATAAACTTCTGAAAAGTCTTTTTAGCCGATTTTGATACGCGGGCATATCCATAACCGGGTAAATCTACCAGAAACCAGCTCTGGTTGATCAGGAAATGGTTGATAAGCTGCGTTTTTCCAGGCCTGCCTGATGTCTTTGCGAGATCTTTTCTATTGGTTAAAGCATTGATGAGGGAAGATTTCCCAACATTACTGCGGCCAATAAAAGCATATTCGGGCAGCTTACTTTCCGGACATTTGGAAACATCGGAATTGCTGATCACAAATTCGGCCGATTTGATCTTCATAAGGTAGTTTTAGTATTTTCGGGTATTGAACCACCTAAAGAGGATCTCGTTGAAGGCATCGGGATGTTCCATCATGGCTGCATGGCCACATTTTTCTATCCAGTAAAGGTCTGAATCGGGTAGCAGGCGATGAAAATCTTCGGCGACTTCGGGAGGAGTAACATTGTCATTGCGGCCCCAAATAATGCAGGTGGGAGTTTGCATTTTTGGAAGGTCTTTAGACATGTTATGGCGAATGGCACTCTTGGCAATAGCCAAAGTTTTGATTAGTTTATTACGGTCGTTTACCGTTTCAAAAACGTCATCAACAATTTCTTTGGTTGCTACTTTTGGATCGTAGAACACATTTTCGGCTTTTTTCCTGATGTACTCGTAATCTCCCCTTTTTGGGTAGCTTTCGCCCATTGCACTCTCGTAGAGGCCAGAACTTCCGGTAATTACCAGTGCTTTTATAGATTCAGGATAAAGTTTGGTACAGAGTAATGCGATATGCCCGCCAAGGGAATTTCCCAAAAGAACGACTTTCGAATAATTCTTGTGATCGATAAATTCCTTCAGGTACTTGGCAAAGGTTGCAACACTCGTCTTTAAGAGGGATAATTCGTACAGGGGTAACTTCAGTAGAATAACTTTATATCCCTGTTTCGGGAAAAAATCAAGGACACCTTCAAAGTTGCTCAATCCTCCCATTAAACCGTGGAGAATTATTATTGGTGTTCCTTCACCTTCCTCCACATAACTAAATTTTCCTTCTTCCCTTAGATTATTTTCCATTGATGCCTTTGCTGTTAGCTTCGCAAATATAATGATTTCCCTACAAGTATATCGATTTTGCAGAAGCTGCCATAATTTTCAATGGTTCAATTTTCACATTTTTCCCGGTTAACCCCTAAAAAAAATCAAAAATTTTTTAACAAATTCTTCTTACAACTAAAACTGCTTCAAGTAGTTGGTTTAACAGGTGCTTAAGTGGGCAGAAGGGGAAAATTTATCAACAATGTGGTAAAATGTGGTAAAATGTGGTTTAAATTTCAATATATTTGAATCATAAACTGGAGGAGTGGTAAATCTCATTGGTACATATGAATGCAAAGTAGATGCGAAGGGCCGTTTGATGGTCCCGGCGCCTATGAAAAAGCAGCTTGTACCCATCATTCAGGACGGTTTTGTGCTTAAACGTTCCCTCTTTGGAAACTGTTTGGAGCTTTATCCCATGCAACGCTGGACCGAGGTAATGCAGGAGGTAGGGAAGCTTAACAGGTTCGTCAAGGAGAATATGGATTTTATAAGAAAATTTACGGCAGGTGTTAAAATTGTAGAAGTAGATACCAACGGGCGGCTTCTCATTCCAAAAGACCTTATTCGCATTGCGGGGATCAATAAAGAAGTGGTGATCACTTCTCCAATTGATACCATAGAAATTTGGGATAAGGAAGAGTATGAGAAAGCTATAGATACGCCGCCTGAAGAATTTGCGGAACTCGCCGAACGTGTAATGGGTAATAAAAGTGTAGAAGGAAATGGCTTATCATAATCCTGTATTGCTTAAGGAGAGTGTGGATGGTTTGAATATTCAGCCTTCGGGAATTTATGTGGACGTGACTTTTGGTGGTGGCGGGCATTCCCGCGAGATCCTTAAAAGATTGGGTCCGCAGGGAAAGCTTTTTGCTTTTGATCAGGATCAGGATGCTTTGGCGAATAAAATTGAAGACGAAAGATTTGCGCTTATCAACGAGAACTTCAGGTTTATAAAGCGGTTTCTGCGATTCTATAATGTGAAGAAAGTAGATGGTATTCTGGGGGATTTTGGCGTTTCCTCTCATCAGTTTGATGTAGCCGAACGCGGATTTTCTACGCGCTTTGAGTCAAATCTCGATATGAGAATGAACCAGAACAGTACGCTTAGTGCCTTTGATGTGGTAAATAACTATGAAGAAAAGGAGCTGCAGGCGGTGCTCTTTAACTATGGAGAATTAAGAAGTGCGCCAAAAATAGCCCGTACAATAATCTCTGCCCGTAAGGAAGGGGAGATCGTGACCAGTGAAAGATTGAAAGAGATATTGCATCCTTTTTTGCCTGTGGGGCGCGAGCATAAAGTGCTGGCCCAGGTGTACCAGGCTATAAGGATAGAGGTGAACCAGGAGATAGAGGTGCTTAAAGAATTCTTACTTCAAACCGAGACTTTGCTGAATCCCGGAGGAAGGTTGAGTCTTATAAGTTACCATTCTTTAGAAGACAGGCTGGTAAAAAGATACATAAGAAGCGGCATGTTTGAAGGGGAGCCGGAAAAAGATTTCTACGGAAATATTTCAGTTCCGTTTCAAAAAGTGGGAAAAATGATAGTGCCTTCTTCCGAAGAAATTAAGGAGAATAACAGGGCGCGAAGTGCAAGATTGAGAATAGCTGAAAGAATAGCGGAATGAAAGAGAGCTTATATAACATCCTGAAAGGGAAATTCCTTATTAGTAACGACGCCTTTAATAATTGGCGTTTTATACTTTTTTGTACCGTGCTGGCCATTTTTATGATTGGCAGCTCTCACAGTGCAGAGCAAAAAGTACATGAGATCGCAAGGCTTAATGATGAGGTGCTGGAGTTGAGAACAGCTTTTCTTGACGGCAGGTCTAACCTCATGAAGCTTAAAATGGAATCAACAATTACAGGAAGAATGGTGCAAAAGGGAATTAAACCTTCTGATGTGCCACCTACCAAGATTATAGTTAAAGAAAAAGAGTAATGGCGACTACCGAGAAGCACATACTTTACCGCATCTATGTTGTGGCAGGTTTTATGTTCCTGCTCGCTGTTGCTGTGGGCTTTAAGCTTCTCAATATACAGATCGTTGAGGGGGATAATTACCGGAAGATGGCCGAACAGCGCACTTACCGGAATTTTGTTATTCCTGCAAACCGCGGTAATCTCTATGATGTAAACGGCAATTTGCTGGCTACATCCATTCCCAAGTACGATATTAGGTTTGATGCGGTTACTGTTTCAGATAAGAACTTTCAGGAGAATGTTGGTCCTCTGGCCGAAGAATTAGCCAAAATGTTTGGAGAATCTTCTTCGCGCTGGGCGAGAAAACTGCGTTCGGCACGGGCTAATAAGCACAGGTATCTGCTCATTGCACGCAACCTGGGTTATTCAGAATATATTAAGGTAAAGAATTTCCCCATGTTTAAACTGGGTTCAAACCGGGGCGGAATTATTGTGGAACAGAGAACAGTGCGGGAGCATCCTTTAGGGAAAATGGCCGAACGTACTGTGGGCTATGAGCGGCAGGACGACAGCGGGTACTATACTCGTGTGGGTCTTGAAGGCGCTTTTGGGCCATACCTTAGAGGTAAGGAAGGTAGGCGCCTTAAGCAGCGAATCGCAAAAGGCCAATGGAAGCCTATTAGCGACAATAATGAAGTGGAGCCAAAAGATGGATATGACCTTATTTCTACCATAGATGTCAAAATTCAGGATATCGCCCATCACGCTTTACTGAAGCAGCTTGAAAAATATGAAGCCGATCACGGTTCTGTAGTGGTAATGGAAACCGAAACCGGCGAGATCAAAGCTATTTCAAACTTGGGGCGTACTTCTAAAGGAAGTTATTTTGAAAAGCTGAACTACGCAGTAGGGGAAGCTCATGAACCGGGCTCTACCTTTAAGCTGATGTCTATGATCGTGGCTTTGGAAGATAAAGTGATTGATACCAGCACCGTGGTAGATACAGAGAAGGGGCAGATGATCATTTACCGAAGAAGAGTACGCGATTCCAAACACGGGGGTTACGGGAAAATTTCGGCAGGGAAGGCCTTCGAGGTTTCTTCGAATGTGGGGATCGTGAAACTTATTTATGAAAATTATAAAGACCAGCCCGGGAAGTTTGTAGACAGGCTAAAAGCCATGCATCTTGATGAAGGTCTTGGTCTTGCAATTAAAGGTGAAGGTACGCCTTATATCCCTACACCCGGAGACAAGACCTGGAGTGGTTTATCCCTGCCATGGATGGCTTATGGCTACGGGAGTATACAAATTACCCCGCTACAAACCCTCACTTTTTACAATGCCATAGCTAATGGTGGTGAAATGGTGAAACCACGCTTTATTAAAGAAGTAAAGGAGTGGGATAAAACTATTGAGAAGTTTGAGAAGAAGGTGATAGACCCTCAAATATGCAGCCCTGAAACAGTGGCTAAAGTAACCGATTTGCTTAAAAATGTGGTGGAAAGAGGTACAGGTAAGAGTCTTTACGATCCTAATTTTTCTATGGCAGGTAAAACGGGAACTGCACAAACAGAGTACTGGAAAGAAGGCTGGGCGCAGGATCCGCAGTATATCTCATCATTCGTCGGGTTCTTTCCGGTAGAAAATCCGAAATATTCGTGCATTGTGGTGATTCATAAGCCTAACAATAAAACCGGGTACTACGGAGCCGATGTTAGCGGACCTGTTTTTAAAAGGATTGCCCAAAAGATCTTTACTGATACGCCCGTGCTAGATGAGTTTGAAACGCTGGAGGTGGTTGATCCTGCTATTGAGAAGAATTACGAAAAATATTTTGCCACCGCCAGGAACTCGGGGAAAGTAATGCCCGACCTAAGAGGAATGCCCGCCATGGATGCGGTTTCTCTTTTGGAGAACCTGGGGGTGAAATTTGAATTATCCGGAAACGGAGAGGTGAGTCAGCAATCGGTTAAACCCGGAGCAAGCATTGCTGAAGGCCTCACCATAAAATTAAAATTGAGTTGATTTATTTAAAAGACATATTATACAGGGTTTCTCTTGAGGCAGTGGTTGGGAACACCAACATTGCTGTAAACGACATTCATTTTGATTCCCGAAAAGTGGGTTTCAATGATGTTTTTGTGGCAATACGCGGAACGCAAACCGATGGACATGCCTATGTAGAGAAAGCAGTAGAGCAGGGGGCGCTGGCCGTGATTTGTGAAGAAAAGCCAGAGAACGTGATCAACGGGATTACTTATGTGAAGGTTAAGAATTCTCAGGAAGCCCTTGCGTTTATGGCCGATAATTTCTACGGGAATCCATCAGAGAACCTGAAGCTGTTGGGGGTTACCGGTACTAACGGTAAGACTACTGTTGCTTCTCTCCTGTATCAATTGTTTACAAAAGCGGGCTTTAAAGTTGGATTGCTTTCTACGGTAAATGTCATGGTGGGAGAAGAGAAATTTCCTGCTACCCATACCACCCCAGATTCCCTAACCATCAACTCATATCTGCAAAAAATGAATGAGGCCGGTGTGGAGTTCTGTTTTATGGAAGTAAGTTCTCATGGCATCGCCCAGCACCGCACTACCGGATTGAAGTTTGCAGGTGGGATTTTTACAAACCTCACCCACGAGCATCTCGATTACCACAAGACTTTTGCCGAATACAGGGATGTCAAAAAGGCCTTTTTTGACCAGCTTCCTGCTTCAGCCTTTGCTTTGACCAATGGAGATGACAAGAATGGAAGGGTGATGCTTCAGAATACAAAAGCGAAGAAATATACCTATGCCCTAAAGTCGGTAGCCGATTATAAGGCTCAGATCCTTGAAAATGGTTTTGGCGGAATGCTGCTGAAGATCAATGAGCAGGAGGTTTGGACCAAATTGATTGGAAACTTCAATGCCTATAACATTCTTGCTATTTACGCAGCTTCAGAATTACTTGGATTAACCACCCTCGAAAGCCTGAAGTACATCAGTGAGCTCAATGCCGTTAGCGGTCGTTTTCAGTATCATATTTCCGAAGGGAAAATCACTGCTATTGTAGATTACGCTCATACGCCCGATGCCTTGCAGAATGTGCTCGATACCATTAACAGCATCAGGACAAAAAATGAAGAATTAATTACTGTTGTGGGCTGCGGCGGAGATCGTGACCGCTCAAAAAGGCCAAAAATGGGGCATATTGCCTCGGCATTGAGTACGAAAGTGGTTTTTACGAGCGACAATCCGCGTACCGAAGACCCCGATAAGATCATCGAAGAAGTAGAGGCAGGAGTAGAGCCACAGCACTTCAAAAAAGTAATGTCGGTCACCAACAGGTTACAGGCCATAAAGACTGCCTGCCAGCTGGCAAACAGGAATGACATCATTTTAATTGCCGGGAAGGGTCATGAAACCTATCAGGAGATCAATGGCGTGAGGAAAGATTTTGATGATTTCAAGATTGTAAGTGAATATTTAAACGAGTTAAAAAAATAATTTCTCCAGGAGAAGAAGCAAAAAGAATATGTTATATCATCTGTTCGAATATCTTGAAGATGCCTATACCTTTCCCGGGGAGAGACTTTACCAGTATATCTCCTTTAGATCGGCTGTGGCCATAATTCTGTCTTTAGGGATATCGACCATATACGGAAAAAGGATCATCAATTTCCTTCAGAAGAAACAGATAGGCGAGAGCGTAAGGGACCTTGGGCTGGCAGGTCAAAGCCAGAAAGCCGGTACGCCAACCATGGGTGGGATCATCATCATTATTTCCACGCTCATACCTGTGCTGCTGGTGGCCAAGCTGGACAATATTTATGTCATCCTTTTAATTGTTACTACCCTCTGGATGGGTACCATTGGGTTTCTGGATGATTATATTAAGACCTTCCGCAAAGACAAAGCGGGGCTAAAAGGCATATTTAAGGTGGTAGGCCAGGTGGGGCTTGGTGTTATAGTAGGTGCGACCATCTACTTTCATCCCGATATTACCATAAATGAAAATCCGCAGTTGCCTGGAAATACAGAGGCGGTAGAACTGATCTCTTCAGCTGAAAATCCTGTCACTACTTCTGTGGAAGAAAAATCGACCAAGACCACTATTCCGTTCGTGAAGAACAACGAGTTTGATTACGCCAGCCTTATTACCTGGATTAATCCTGAATACGCTAAATACGCCTGGTTGATCTTTATCCCAATTGTGATTTTCATTGTAACGGCCGTATCAAACGGTGCCAATCTCACTGATGGGATTGACGGACTTGCAGCAGGAACTTCGGCCATTATTGTTCTCGCCCTGGGTATTTTTGCATGGGTTTCGGGGAACATTATTTTCTCCGATTATCTTAACGTGATGTACATTCCCAGAACAGGGGAAATGACAATATATATTTCGGCTTTTGCAGGAGCTTTGGTAGGGTTTCTTTGGTACAATACTTTTCCGGCCCAGGTCTTTATGGGAGATACGGGAAGTTTGACCGTTGGAGGGATTATCGCGGTAATAGCCCTGGCCACAAGAAAAGAACTACTTATTCCTATCCTTTGCGGGGTGTTTTTAATTGAAAACCTCTCGGTAGTAATGCAGGTGGGATGGTTTAAATATACCCGAAAGAAGTACGGCGAAGGCAGGAGGATCTTCCTCATGTCACCATTGCATCATCATTTTCAAAAAGCCGGATTTCATGAAAGTAAAATTGTCGTGAGGTTCTGGATCATTGGGATCTTTCTGGCGATTGTCACCATTGTAACCCTAAAAATTAGATAATGTCTAAAGGAGCTAAAAACTTAGAACGAAATCTACTGGTCATTCTTGGCGCAGGCGAGAGCGGTGTGGGTACGACAATCCTGGGCAAGAAGGAGGGTTTCCGCATATTTGTTTCAGATAAAGGGAAGATTAAAGACAACTTTAAAGCCCAGCTAGACGAACATGAGATTGAATGGGAAGAAGAGCAGCATTCCGAAGAAAAGATATTTGAAGCTCATCTTGTAATGAAAAGTCCGGGGATACCTGACGATGCCCCCCTCGTCAGCCGGCTTAGAGGAAAAGGAATTCCCGTAATTTCTGAAATTGAATTTGCCTACACCTATACCAGCGCAGTTTTGG
>Ga0098067_1000563_pt1 | contig 13583 bp, 10 predicted proteins | sample 26_taG_FD_92578 | JGI IMG/M metagenome (GOLD analysis project Ga0098067, IMG submission 92578) | Marine viral communities from Cariaco Basin, Caribbean Sea - 26_WHOI_OMZ | ecosystem: Environmental > Aquatic > Marine > Oceanic | place: Caribbean Sea: Cariaco Basin | collected 2014-11-09
ACGGATGATTGCTTTGCTACATGGAGAAAGCACCCAATGAGAAATAATCAGCCAGTTACCCAGAAAGAGTACAAGTTTCCCGCACATCATCGTCTTATTTCATCTACCGATAAGCGCGGTGTAATCCAGCATTGTAATAGCGCATTTGTAGAAGCAAGTGGCTTCAGTCGTGAAGAACTCATTGGTAAAAATCACAACATTATCCGTCATCCAGATATGCCTGCTCCTGTGTTCAAAGAAATGTGGCGTACTTTGGAATCAGGGCAAAGCTGGATTGGGTTAGTTAAAAACAGAAGAAAAAATGGCGATCACTATTGGGTTTCGGCGTTTGTGACTCCCGTTTATGAAGGTAAATCAGTAGTAGGCTACGAATCTGTTCGAGTGCCGGCGTTAAATGACGAAATAGCACGCGCATCTAGTGTTTACGCCAGAATGCAGGAAGGAAAATCTGCGGTATCACCGATGTCGCGCTTAGCTCAAAACCTAATGCATCTGGCGCCTACGTTGCTGATAAGTGCTGTCTTAGTAATAGCTCTTGCATTTACCCACGGCGCCGCTGCGGCTGGCATTGCGCTGCTTGGAGCTATAGTTTTAATGATTGCTCAAGAAGCCAAGACAAGAAAAGACTGGGGCGCGCTGCTTTCTCTTAGCCCAGAAAGCTACGCGAATGAAACGGTGGCACAAACCTACTTCCCAGACCCCCCTCACATAAGCCAAGCCAAACTTGCACTGGGGTGTGAACTTGCCAGAAATCGCACGGCATTAACCCGAATTAAAGATGCGTCAGCGGGGCTCGAATCAATTGCTAACACCACGCATGAGCAAGCAGAAAGCACCAGTGCCGCGGTTGTTCAGCAAAATCAAGCTACACAGCAAATTGCGTCTGCGGTAACACAAATGAGTCAAGCGATTCAAGAAGTTGCCGAACGAGTAGAAAGTAACGCAAAGAGCGCAAGGACAGCGGCATCCAATGTAGAGACAGGCAACCAAAAAGCAGAACAAGCCATGCAGGCGATCGTAGCGTTGCGCGAGGCGGTAGAGTCTATTTCTACCACAGTGACAGAGTTGGCTCAGTCAACCAGCGATATTGGCGAAGCGGCCAATATCATCTCGACCATCGCTGAGCAGACTAACCTGTTAGCGCTTAATGCTGCGATTGAAGCTGCAAGGGCTGGCGAACAAGGAAGAGGTTTTGCGGTTGTTGCCGATGAGGTTCGTACTTTAGCTTCGAAAACTCGCGAATCGACCGATAAAATCCACAACATCATTAATGAATTGGCTGAGCGTTCTGATCGAGCTGTAAGGGTATCGACGGAAGGGCTAGCTTCAGCTGAGCACGGCAGCGCTATAGTAGAAGAAACCCGAGGTGCATTGTTTGAAATTAACAATGCAGTGAAAGGTATCGCTGATGCCACGGTAGAGATGTCTTCAGCGGTAGAAGAACAAAGCACGGTGGCAGAGCATATTAACCAGCAGTTAGTAGAAGTCGCTGACGGCGCGTCTGAAACCCAGCGTTCATCTGAAGCATCGCTTGCAGCAAGCCACGATTTGCGCGCAACGGTTAATCAGGTTCACGAGCTAATATTGCGTTTCAGTACAGATAAGTGAGTAGGAGAGTAATACTCACTCCAGCTCGCTTAAGCTCGCTCCATTAAAAGACCTATTGCCTATTTGCGCACAGATGTGGGGCTAAATAGAAGCTGACAAAACCCGAAACAACGCTGTAGGCATGGGTATTTATGAGTTCGCGTTTAGTCCCGCGTGTAGGCCGCGTCTGTAGGCCGCCACAGCGGGGAATAGTGAAACCAAGTATGTGCACCCCAGTATCAGTAAAATGATAATAACACTGCTTTGTCCAAACAGCGGGCTGCTTAAAAACAACCCATAGGTACTGCTTAACCAAGGTTTTAGTGCGCTCATAAGCCCAGCTACCAAGCCTAAACTCAGTGCGGCACTCACAATCGTAAGCAGCATCGCTTCAATCTGTATGAGTAGCAGTAAGGTAAACGGTCCTGCGCCTATAGTTCGTAAAACGGCGATTTCTTGATAACGCTCCCTCATCGTTGCTAGCAGCATAGTCGCAAGCCCAATAAGCGCGCAGATGACGATAAGACCGGAAAGGCCAAGCAATAGCGATTCAACATTTCCCATAATTTGCCAAAGTTCTGCGAGTGCCATGCCCGGTAGAATAGCCATTAGCGGCTCTTTTTTACTTTGATTAATTTGATACTGAAGCTGCAGTGCAGTTACCCGATGTTTAAGCCCCAGCATCACCACGGATACTGACTCAGGCGTAAACGCTTCGCTATTGTAAACTGCATGTTCTTTTGTATGCTCGTCATGCTCATGCTCATGCTCATGCTCGTTCGCCTTGTCAGCAGATTTACGGCCTAACATTGAGGTGGGCGAATGTTTAGGTCCTGTGTGGGCTTCTTCAAGTCCCTGTAGGGTAACGTATACGGCTTTATCTACGGGCGTACCGGTTTTCTTAACTATGCCTGAGATAGTGAAAGGGTGATCATCATGGTTGTTGAACGATACGCTACCCAGACCATGGGAAATAATAATCTTATCCCCTACCTTGTACCCCAATGATTTGGCGATATCTGCGCCAATAACGGTAGACAGTGGCTGCGTAAATGTCGAGCCTGCTGCCATTTCAAGTGATTGCATATCACCGTATTTAAAGTGGTCGAAAAAGCTGTTGGTCGTACCTACTACTCTAAAACCTCTGTGGGTATCACCCAAAGATAGTGGGATAAGCCACGATACCTGCTTGTTAGATTGAAGCGCCGCAATACTTTTATATTCAATACCTTTGGTGGGAGTGCCTATATTAAACACTGATGACAGGAGTAAATTAAGCTGTCCACTTGGTGCGCCAACAATAAGATCTACACCAGAAACGGTGCGCGTAAAACTGGTTTTAACTTGGGTGCGAATAATGTCCACGCACAAAAGTAAACTAATGCTGATGGTAATGCTTAAAAGTGTGAGGATTGCCGTTGTTTTCCTGCGCTTTAAGCTTTCAATAGCAATGGTACTTAGCATTACGCACGCTCCTGTGCTTTTGTGGCCTCATCGCCTCGCGTTTTTATGTGGTTTGTACTTGGGTTTAATTCACTCATGCTGCAGTGGCGGTCGAAATAACTCTCCATGGCTTTATCGTGACTAACAAAAATCATGGTGCTTTCACCTGCAACGTCTTTTAGCAGCGACATAAAACTATCTCTGGCATCGGTATCTAGGGCAGAGGTAGGTTCATCGACAATTAATAATTGTGGGTCGTTAATCAGTGCTCTGGCAATGGCAACGCGCTGCTGCTGACCAATACTCAATGCGTCAGCTTTCGCATGCAGCACGTGAGAAGGCAGCTGTAGCTTGTCCAGTAAATGACGAAGCTTTGCGTCTGATGCTGTCTTGCTGACGTTTGTACTTGCAAAATACACCGCCGCATTAATGTTCTGTGCCACAGAAAGGTAGGGAATAAGATTAAATTGTTGAAAAACAACGCCGATATTGCGTGCTCTAAACTTGTCCCGCTGTCGGTTCGATAATGCGGAGAAAGGCTGCGCTAATAAAGCGATGTCGCCCTGAGTTGGAGTTAATGTTCCGCACAGCAAATTGAGCAATGTGCTCTTTCCGCTACCCGAAGGCCCTGAAAGAAAAACGTGTTCACCTTGCGAAACTTGCCACGCTTTAATGTCAACGATGGGAGGACTTTCTTTGGTATACGAAAACTGTAAATTGCTAACTTCAATCGCTGTGTTGCGCCCTTTATTCACTGCGTTGTGCTCTTCAGACACTGCGTTGCGCTGGGAGTGAGTGCTATTTTTTTTATTGATGGTATTCACGCTAAGCCCGACCTGTATTTACGTCTTATGTTCACATTAGCAAAAGCGACACGTCTGTTCACCCAGTTAAAAACCAGAGAAAACACATTGCCGCGTTGAGGTAATGTTATCAAATAACATTTTGGCGTATAGCTATGCTATCAGATCTCATCAGCCTAAAGCGGCAATTGCTCTTATTAATTGCTCATCATAACGACGCAAAGGAGAGGCGCGCCTAAATTATCAGCCGTTAGCTTGTAGCTTTACCACTTCTGCGCTTTCATCTTCTAATACGCTTTCTGCGGTAGCGCCTTTGAAAATCTTACTGATTTTATCTTTGTTTTTAGACAGCATGATGGTGAGCTCTTCCACTACGCTATCGTCTAGCTTGATGCCCTTCGCATGAATGTAGTCAGCAAGGTTATCTGCTGCATCGAGCATTTTGTCATACTGATCGGCTTCTTTTTTGTCGGTAGTTACCAATTTTTCTACCCCTTTGTGCGTAACAACATACTGTGTGGTAATGGCCATGGTAGGTCCCCTGTTTATTAAAGACACAAAAACTGTACAGTATTTTACTGTATAAATAAACAGTATTTTGATTAAATGTCTGAGCGTAGTGTTTGGGGAAAGGGCAAATGATTGTTCTAAAGGTGATTAATGCTTGTGCAATTAGTAACTGCTGCGTATAATGCGCGCCCTTACAGCCATCCCAATTCGTTCCTTGTCTCCATACAGTCGGCTGTACTGTCGAGGCTACAACCGTAAGGAGCTATAATGCGTCATTACGAAATCGTATTTATGGTTCACCCTGATCAGAGTGAACAAGTACCTGGTATGATCGAGCGTTATACCACAATCCTAAAGCAAGACGGTGGTCAGATTCATCGTTTAGAAGATTGGGGCCGTCGTCAACTGGCTTACCCAATTGAAAAGCTGCACAAAGCCCACTACGTACTAATCAATGCTGAAGCGTCTGCAGAAGCTGTTGATGAATTGGAAAATGCTTTCCGTTTCAACGACGTGATCCTACGTAACATGGTTATGCGCACTAAGACTGCTGTGACTGAGCCTTCTCCAATGATGAAAGAAGAGCCTCGTCGTGAGCGTCGTGACGATTCTGCTCCTCGCCAAGATCGCGCGGAAAAGAAAACTGAAACCACTGAAGACAACGCTTAAGGAGATCACCCATGGCTCGTTTTTTCAGACGTCGTAAGTTCTGCCGTTTCACTGCAGAAGGTGTGACTGAGATTGATTACAAAGATATCGCTACTCTTAAGAACTACATCACTGAGAGCGGTAAAATTGTCCCTAGCCGTATTACTGGTACAAGCGCAAAATATCAGCGTCAGCTGTCTTCTGCGATCAAGCGCGCACGTTTCCTTGCGTTGCTTCCGTACACTGATTCACACAAGTAATTTGGCGAATATAAGGGTTAGCTAAGATGAATATCATCCTACTAGATAAAATCGCCAACCTTGGCGGCCTGGGCGACCAAGTGACTGTTAAGTCTGGTTACGCTCGTAACTTCCTTTTCCCACAGGGTAAAGCGGTTCCTGCAACTAAAGACAACGTTGAAAAGTTCGAAGCACGTCGTGCTGAACTTGAAGCGAAAATTGCTGAGCAACTAGCTGCTGCTAACGCACGCGCTGAAAAAGTTGCTGAGCTTGCTGAAGTTACAATCGCAGCTCCTGCTGGTGACGAAGGTAAACTTTTTGGCTCTGTTGGTACTCGTGACATCGCTGATGCAATCACTGCAGCTGGCGTTGAAGTACAAAAAGCAGAAGTTAAACTACCTACTGGTACTCTTCGTGAAACTGGTGAGTATGACATCGACTTACAACTTCACTCTGACGTTATCACTTCAATCAAAGTGATCATCATTGCTGAAGCGTAATCGCTGACGTATTTGAAAAAAGCCGCTCCTAGAGCGGCTTTTTTTTGCTCTAAATTTTTGTTCGATACTTAAAGAACAATACCAATCCGCATAGATGATTGCCCACCCAGAAGGTGCTGGTAAGTTTCCTAGCAAAGCGTGGGAATGTAGGAATGGCCGTTGCTTTTCAAATTCCCAGAGTGAAGCTTGCCAGACCTTCCCGAAGGGCGAGTTTAAAATATCCCTACCCTCACTCCACGTCGCGACGCCTAATTAACGATGGGTGTAAGCAAATATGTCCAGCGCCGACAAATGGCGTATTTTTGAGGTCCACTCATCTGCGATAAATAACGTTTTTTAAACGGTATTTAAACAAAATGTTAATAATCGCTGAAATTCTTAGTGTCATGGCTTTAAACTTTTTCTGTCATTCCTGCGACCTATAGTAAACCAAACAATAAAAAGCATAAGTGCCATATTATGGACATCACTAAGCAAGCAATAAAAAACGCGACTGGGGTAGGTATCGGAATAACACTGCTGGTATTTTTAGGGCTATATAGCCTGTTTAATTTACCTGTACAGCTGTTTCCTGACATTGAAAGACCGAATATTAACATCCAGACCTCTTGGCGCGCTGCTTCGCCCCAAGAAATCGAATCTGAGATCATTGAGCCTCAAGAGGAAGTGCTGCAAGGGATCCCTGGCCTTGAGTCGATGAATGCATGGGCAAACCAAGGTAATGCGTGGATTAATCTAGAGTTTGGTTTAGATACGGACATGCAGAAAACGCTCATTGAAGTGATTAGCCGCATGAATCGCGTACCGCCACTACCTCGCGATGCCTTGTCCCCTAATATTATGCTTGCTGGAAGTGGGGGAGACGCCCCCGCTTTGACCTACTTTTTTCTTCAGCGCCTTCCGGGCAATCCAAACGAAATTAATACCTATGTAACCTTTTTTACCGATGTCATTAAACCTCAGCTTGAATCCATCCCGGGCGTTGCAAGGGCGCGTATGGAAAGCGGGGTTGGCGGCGTTGAGGAGTTTCAAATTGTTTTCGACCCGTTTAAAGCGGCGCAGTTAGGCATTGACCTAACGGCAGTTGCCAACGAGTTGGGGCGTGCGAATGATATTTCAGGCGGCTTTGTCGATGTGGGCAGAAGACGCTATACCCTGCGTTTTGAAGGTCGCTACGAGCCTACGCAAATGGGTGAAATGATCCTTGAATGGCGAGACGGCAGCCCTATCACGCTAAATGACATTGCCGAAATTAAAATCACCCGCGCTGACGGTGCAAACTACAGTGTGCAAAACGGCAATCCGGCTATATCTATTCGCGTAGACAGACAAAACAACGCCAATGTTTTAGCTACCTTAGAAGCCGTAAAAGCAAAAGTTGCACAAATAAACGAACAGGACTTGGCCCCTGAACAGTTAGTAATGGCGCAAAGCTTCGATGCCTCAGTGTTTATCTATAGAGCGGTGCAGCTAGTTACCAGCAATTTATTTATAGGCGTGCTGCTTGCCATTGCCGTGCTTTGGCTCTTTATGCGCCAGCTGCGGGCAACGCTCATTGTGGCATTGGCCATTCCTATCTCACTACTTAGCACTTTTGTGGTGCTTCAACTTACCGGTCGCTCGCTCAATATCATTTCACTGGCAGGACTCGCCTTCGCGGTAGGTATGGTGCTAGATGCCGCTATTGTCGTGCTGGAAAACATTGTAAGAACGCGCAAGAGCGCCGAAGCCGAAATCGAAAATAAAGACCCACATTCACAAACGCACATGGAGGATTGTGCCCATCGGGGAACGAAAGGAGTGTTTGGTGCCCTCATGGCGTCAACAGCCACCACCGTTGCTATTTTTATTCCCGTCATGTTTTTGGAAGATGTTGAAGGGCAATTGTTTGCTGACCTCGCTCTTACCATTGCCATTGCAGTGTGTATGTCGCTAGTGGTTGCGGTAACGGTATTGCCTGTTGTTGCCGCTCGATATCTTAATGGCAACATGCCAGCTGATAGCTTACAGCGGGTATGGGCAAAGATAACCCGCGCTATTATGTCGCTATCAAGCACGCCGCTTCGCCGCCTTGTATTAGTTATAACGCTCATGGGCGTGCCTATAACAGGTAGTGTTCTGCTTATGCCTTCCATGGACTATTTGCCACCCGTAAAACGCGATGCCGTTGACGCCTTCTTAAGTTTGCCTGCAGGTGCTAGTGAAAACTTTATTAGCGAAGAAGTGATGCCAATTATCGTTGAGCGACTGCAGCCCTATATGGACGGAGAAAAGCAGCCAGCGCTGAAAAACTACTACATTATCACATGGCCAAATGGCGGAAATTTGGGTGTGCGCGCTAAAGATCAGTCTAAGGTCAAAGAGTTAGAAGCCATTGTTCGCGATGAAATTTTAAAGGATTTGCCGGATACACAGACCTTTTCACAACAAGGCAATTTGTTCGGCGGCTTTGGAAACGGTCGCTCAATCGACATTCATCTTCAAGGTACCGACCAAGCCATGCTCGGCATCGCTGCGCAAGCAGGTTTAGACAAATTGAGAGAAGTTTTTCCTAATGCGAATGCACGTTCGAATCCTCCCCTAGAGCAAGCCGAACCAGAGCTTCGCTTTTATCCTAATGACAGCCGAATGATGGAAGTCGGGTTAAATCGGGGCAGTATGGGGAACCTGGTACGTGCCATGGGTGATGGTATGTATGTGGGGGAGTACTTCGATGGCACCAAGCGCATGAATATTATCTTCCGCTCAGCCCCCTGGTTTACACCCGAAGACTTAAATAGCACGCCAGTCATGACGCCATCAGGCGAGGTGGTGCAATTAGGCGAACTGGTAGGTATTGAAAGAGCCGTAGGGCCAAGTCGTATTCAGCGCATTGATGGTCGAAGAACCCTCACGCTAAACGTAAATCCGCCAGAGGGTATGAGTTTAGAAGAAGCAATGAAAGTGATTACCTCTGAGGTTGAACCTGCCATTATGGCCATGATGCCTACCGATGGCGCTATTAATTATGGTGGTAGCGCGGATAGCTTAAAAGGCGCTATTGCCTCGATGGCTGATAACTTTCTTTTTGCCATGGTGTTGCTACTGCTGTTAATGGCGGGGTTGTTTAAATCGTTAAAAGACAGCGTGCTGGTAGTACTTTCTATTCCGCTAGCCACGGTGGGCGGGGTGATTGCTATTCGTATCATGAACATATTTACCTTCCAGCCCATGGACCTGTTAACCATGATTGGCTTCATTATTTTGCTAGGGCTTGTGGTGAACAATGCCATTTTACTCGTGCATCAGACTCGTATAGGAGAGCAAGAAGGGCTGACCCGTGATGACGCGGTAGAACAAGCAATCAAACTACGTTTACGGCCTATCTTTATGAGCACGCTGACTTCAATCTTTGGCATGCTGCCCCTGCTGTTGCTACCAGGTGCAGGCAGCGTTATTTACCGAGGTCTTGCGGCTGTTATTGTGGGAGGAATGACGGTGAGTACCATATTCACCTTGCTATTACTGCCTACCTTGCTGCGTATGACGGCTTCAAAGTCACCTGTAAATATACTCAAACCCCTGGCCGAGCGCATAGAGAGCACTGGCGCTTCGCCGACTACGTCATCCACCGTAAAACAAAATAAATACAACGATCATGTGTAAGGAAAAGACAACCATGAAAGCAATGACATCTACTCTCGCCCTTAGTGTGTTTGCCTTATTTGCAAGCAGTGTATCGTTGAGCGCACACGCACAGGATAGCAATCAACCACCGCCGGTGCTGGTTCAAATAGATGAAGCCAGAGAGCAAGCGATTTCACAACTAACCTGGGTTCCTGGAACGGTACTAAGCGTTATCGATGCAAACCTTGCCTCTGAGGTAGACGGTCGCATCACTTGGATGGCAGAGGTAGGTGATGTGGTTAAAGCAGGGGAGCCTTTAGTTAAAGTCGACGATACTCGCTTAAGCATTACCCGCAATCAAAATGCCTCAAATATTGCCAGATGGCAGTCGCAGGTTGAACTGTTTACCAAACGTCTAGCGAGGTACAAAAACCTTCAAGCAAGTCAAAACACGTCCAGAGGTGAGTTAGAGGAAGTTCAAGCTGACTTAGAGAATGCTAAGCAGGAGTTAGCGCAAGCCAAATTGGATTTAGAATTCACCGAATATCAGATAGCACAAAGCAGTATTCGTGCTCCCTTTACGGCTTTGGTGGTTGAAAGGCTACAGTCGCCGGGCGAATACACTGGGGTAGGGCAAACCCTGCTTCGCGTGGTAAACCCTGATAGCGTTGAAGTTCAGGTGCGTGCACCGCTCAACGTATTACCCTATATTGCTAACGGCATGAGCGTAAGCGTTCACAATAACGTGAACCAAGTAGAAGAATCTATTCGTGCCATTGTACCGGTAGGCAACAGTACATCGCGCATGATGGAGCTACGAATTGCCATCAACCCCGGTGACTTTCCTATAGGTAGTGCAGTGCGCGTGGCGCTGCCTAGCAGCGATACTCATGATGGTGTCACCATACCCCGCGATGCACTGGTACTAAGAAAGTCGGGCACCTTTATCTATCAGCTCAATGAAAATAATGAAGCGGAGCAAGTTAAGGTGACAACCGGGGTGGGGATGGGCGATAGAATTGAAGTGTTTGGCGATGTGAACCCGAAGCGCTCGGTTGTGGTGAGAGGAGCTGAACGTCTGCGTGCAGGCCAGAAAGTACGTTACAACAATGAGCGTGAGTCTTTGACAGCGAAGAACTGAGAGAATTGTAACAAATGTAAAAGTGCTATCCATTTAGACTAAAGTTAATGAGAATGTTTCTTATTTGTAATTGTTGATTATCAAATGGAGACATCCTTGAAAAAGTTAGTTTTAGCCAGTGCAGTATGCACGCTATCCAGTCCGGTAGTATTTGCGCAATCCCTAGAAAGCCAGAATGAAGAAACCAAGTCTATAGAGCGAGTTGCTGTGGTAGGCGCAGCAACTAACTTGAGCATTACTGCCGAGGATATTGAGCAGTTTCAGGCAAACGATTTAGCTGACGTTTTTAGAGAGTCTCCGTCGGTCAGCGTTGGCGGTTCAGTAGGTGTAGCACAGAAAATCTTTATCCGTGGACTAGAAGATGCCTACCTGAATGTAACCGTAGATGGCGCGCAACAAACCTCAACCCTATTTCACCATATTGGCCGCGTAACGCTAGATCCCGATCTTTTGAAGCAAATCGATGTGCAGGCTGGTGCAGGTGAAGCAACCAGTGGCCCAGGTGCCATTGGTGGTTCAATCCGCTTTAAAACCAAAGATGCGCAAGATTTATTGAGAGGCGACGAACAATTTGGTGGTCGAGTAAAAGCGAGTTATTTCTCAAACGAAGGTACGCGATATAGCGGCAGTCTTTATGGAAAGCTAAGTGATTCATGGGGCTTGCTAGGTTATTACAGCACGGTTGACAGAGATAACTTTGAAGACGGCGACGGCAACGAAGTGCTGGGTACTGCCGCAGATCAAGATCTTATGTTCCTTAAAGCCAGTGGTTACATTGCGGATAATCAATACCTTTCAATAAGTGCAGAGCAGCGCGATGAAGAGGGTGAGTTTTCGGCAAGACCTAACTGGGTAGTACTAGAAGGTGCTCCACTTTATCCTAGTGAAGCAGAGCGTGATACCTACGTAGCGAACTACCGCTTTGACCACAGTGCATTGGTTTTCTTAGAAGCCACGGCATACCAAACTTCATCATCGTTCCGCGGCGGCCGTTTCGATTTCTTGTCTGATATCGATACCTATGGTTTTGATATTAGAAACACCACCGACATTTCAAACCACGTATTCACCTACGGTATCGACTATCGTAAAGATGAGGTAGAAAGTGGTCCTAGCGTAGGTCCTGTGCAGAACGCAGAAGAAGGCAGCGTTATGGGTATTTACGCGCAAGCTCATAGCAATATCACTCCAGAGTTGTTGTTGAGCTACGGTGTTCGTTATGACGACTTTGATTTTCAGCAACAAATCTTGATCGATGACTATTACGGCACACCCGTTACTGATGAGCCATCTGGACTAGACGACAATGAACTTAGCTTTAACGTCGGTCTTGAGTATCAGCTTACCGAAGCTTGGACCCTTGGTCTTGGTTACGCAGAAGCGGCGCGCGGTAAGCAAATTGGTGATGGTTTCACGCTTGACGAATACTTATATGATGGTGAGGACGTTCCCGTTGTAGCCAGTGACGTGGTGCCTGAAACTGTCACCAATATTGAAGCGTCAATCGAATACAGCGCGAATAACCTTAATGCGCGCCTTAGCGCCTATGAATCTACTATTGATGATGTGCTATTTAGCGGTTATCAAGGAAACTCGGTATTTAATAATATCGGCGACCTAGAATCATCTGGCGTAGAGTTTAACCTTGCGTATCGCTGGGACTCTGTTGACGTGTACTTTGGGTTTTCAAGCGTAGATGTTGAATTGATGCCTCGTGAAGATCTGTACAGCGTACCCTATAACAGCATCGATATTAACGGATACGAGTTTGTTGGCTTAGGTAATAGTCGCGGTGATACGTGGGTACTTGGTGCAGATTACACCGTTACTGCAGACATTAGCGTTGGCTTTAACATCACTATGGTTGACGACATCAACATAGATACACTACATCAGGCCTTGGAAAACGGTTGGACCGACTCGCTTTATTCACTTAACAAAGCAGACTATACCCTAGTGGATATTTATGGCGAGTGGGAAGTCACAAACGACCTTCGCTTAAATCTGGCGGTAACGAACTTGTTTGATGAAGCGTATATCGACCATTCAAGTGTGGGTGACTACAGCGAAGTATTCCCAAGCGTTATTGGTCCGCAAGAAGCTGGACGAGATATTCGTTTGTCTGTGACTTACGATTTCTAAGCAACGCCTTTAGATGAACTTTTCCACGTTTAAAAGGTGGGTCTTTTGGGCCCACCTCTTTGCTGGCTTATTGGCCAGCATTGTCGTTTTCATTATGGCTTTTACCGGTGTATTACTCACTTACGAGCGCCAGTTCAAAGAGCTAAGTGAAATGGCTTATGCGCAAACGATTGATATCGAAAAGTCGGTAATCTCGACTGAGCGGGTTGTAGCAATACTTCGTGAAAAGCATCCTAACGAAGCGCATATTTTTGTTCGATGGGTCAATAGCGAGGGAGCGGCAATTCCCGCATGGGCCGGCGAACACAGCTATCTTATTCACCCCTATACCGGAGATATATTAAGAGAAGGAGAAGGGGTCGTTGAAGAAGCATTTCATGTCATAACTGACCTGCATCGATATCTTTTAATGGAAGGGGATTACCAATTAATTGGCAAAACCATAACGGCTTATAGCAATCTTATTTTTATTTTTTTGCTGTTATCGGGAGTCATCATATGGTTGCCCAAACACATATCGAAAAAATCCTTAAAGCAGCAAATGTGGTTACGGCAAAAGTACACTAATAAACAGCACCGTCGCCGACATTGGCATTTTGTTTTTGGTATGTGGTCACTGCCTTTTTTAGTTGTGATTGGACTAACGGCTACCCTGTTTTATTTTGAGTGGGCAAACAAAGCATTGTATGGAATGTACGGTGAACAAGTCCCTACTCGCGAAAAGAAAGCTATGCCTGAGACGCTAGACGCCGACGTTGTCAGTTACGACACGCTATTTACCAAAGCTCAGCAACACGCCAATGAAAATGGCTATCAGGATTGGTATTCCATGTGGATGGAAATTGGCAAAAGTGAGGGTGTTGCACGGTTTTATATCGATAAAAGTATAGGGCACAGGCAAGAGTTAGCGTATTCACTGTATTTCGACACGGGAACCGGTGACATCACTAGGACACTTTACAAA
>Ga0098067_1000565_pt1 | contig 13539 bp, 6 predicted proteins | sample 26_taG_FD_92578 | JGI IMG/M metagenome (GOLD analysis project Ga0098067, IMG submission 92578) | Marine viral communities from Cariaco Basin, Caribbean Sea - 26_WHOI_OMZ | ecosystem: Environmental > Aquatic > Marine > Oceanic | place: Caribbean Sea: Cariaco Basin | collected 2014-11-09
ACTGACAAAGCTGGATTGCCTCGTTACGGTACAACCTACTTATACGATGGTGGAACCGGCGAGCGTTTTACCCAAAAAGCTACAGTTGGTATGATTTATATGCTGAAATTAGGACACATGGTGGATGATAAGATGCACTCGCGTTCTATTGGACCTTACTCTTTAATTACGCAACAACCGTTGGGTGGAAAAGCTCAATTTGGAGGGCAGCGTTTTGGAGAGATGGAGGTTTGGGCTTTGGAAGCATTCGGTGCGGCAAACACCCTTCGTGAAATTTTGACAGTGAAGTCGGACGATGTGATTGGTAGAGCAAAAACCTACGAAGCCATCGTGAAAGGAGAACCAATGCCAGAACCAGGCATACCGGAATCATTTAACGTATTGTTACATGAATTACAGGGTCTTGGATTAGACATAAATTTAGAAGAATAAATTTAATTTGTTTTAGAGAAACAAGGACAATCCTTAAAAATGCCCTTGGAAATCTAAAGCTTGAAACAATTTAGAAAATGTCAAATAGAAATAAAACCAGTAAATTTTCAAAAATCCGTATTGGGTTAGCATCTCCAGAAGCTACTTTGCAAGAGTCAAGAGGAGAAGTTCTAAAGCCTGAAACGATTAATTATAGAACCCACAAACCCGAAAGAGACGGTTTGTTTTGTGAACGAATTTTCGGTCCTGTAAAAGATTATGAATGTGCCTGTGGAAAATACAAAAGAATCCGATACAAAGGAATTGTTTGTGACCGATGCGGGGTTGAAGTAACCGAAAAGAAAGTGAGACGTGAGCGAATTGGACACATCAATTTGGTGGTACCTGTTGCGCATATCTGGTATTTCCGTTCATTACCAAACAAAATCGGTTACGTTTTAGGATTACCTTCCAAAAAGTTGGATATGATTATCTATTACGAAAGATACATCGTTATTCAGCCAGGTTCTGCTAAAATGCCCGATGGAAGTGAATTGGAGAAATTAGAATTCTTGACCGAAGAAGAGTATTTGGATATTTTGGAAACACTTCCAGCCAATAACTTGTATTTGGATGATTCTGATCCAACCAAATTCATTGCGAAAATGGGAGCGGAAGCTTTGGAAGATCTATTACGATCTGTTAATTTGGATGAATTATCGTACGAATTACGCCATAAAGCGCACCACGAAACATCGAAACAAAGAAGAACTGAAGCATTGAAACGCCTTCAGGTTGTAGAAGCTTTGCGTGAATCAAACATTGACCATGTAAACCGACCTGAATGGATGATTATGCGTGTAGTTCCAATTATTCCACCTGAATTGAGACCTTTGGTACCGTTGGATGGAGGACGTTTTGCAACTTCGGATTTGAATGATCTTTACCGTCGAGTAATTATTAGAAACAATCGTTTAAAGCGATTGATAGAAATTAAAGCTCCCGAAGTAATTTTACGTAACGAAAAACGTATGCTTCAGGAATCTGTGGATTCATTGTTTGATAACACACGTAAAGCATCCGCTGTAAAAGCAGATGGAAACCGTGCGTTGAAATCATTGTCCGATTCTTTGAAAGGTAAACAAGGTCGTTTCCGTCAAAACTTATTAGGTAAACGAGTAGATTACTCCGCTCGTTCGGTAATTGTGGTGGGACCTAGTTTAAAATTACATGAATGTGGATTGCCAAAAGATATGGCAGCTGAACTTTACAAACCGTTTGTCGTTCGAAAATTAATCGAAAGAGGAATTGTAAAAACCGTGAAATCTGCAAAGAAAATCATTGACAGAAAAGAGCCCGTAGTTTGGGATATTTTGGAAAATGTATTGAAAGGGCATCCGGTCCTATTGAACCGTGCTCCTACTCTTCACCGATTAGGTATTCAAGCATTCCAACCTAAATTAATTGAAGGAAAAGCGATTTCACTGCATCCATTAGTATGTACGGCGTTCAACGCTGACTTCGATGGTGACCAGATGGCTGTTCACTTACCTTTGGGACCGGAAGCAATTCTGGAAGCTCAATTGTTAATGTTGGCTTCTCAAAACATTCTGAATCCTGCCAACGGATCTCCGATTACTGTTCCTTCACAGGATATGGTTTTAGGTCTGTATTTTATGACCAAAAGTAGAAAATCCGCCAAAGGATCAGGAATTACTTTCTATTCACCCGAAGAAGTACAAATCGCATACAATGAGAAAAGTGTGGATTTGAACGCTGAAATTAAAATGAAAGCGGATGTTCTTGAAGGAGAAGTAATGGTTAATAAAATGATCGAAACAACGGTTGGACGTGTTTTATTTAATGAAATCGTTCCCAAAGAAGTTGGTTTTGTCAATGAAGTATTAACCAAGAAATCGTTGCGTTCTATTATTAACAAAATTCTGAAAATCACAGACTTCCCTACAACAGCTGAATTCTTGGATCGAATGAAAGATTTAGGATTCAAGAAAGCATTTGAAGGAGGTTTATCTTTTAGTTTAGGTGATATTATTATTCCTGAAAAGAAGAAAGAATTGATTGACAACGCGATTGAACAAGTAGAAAGCATCAAGGTGAATTACAACATGGGATTGATTACAAACAACGAGCGTTACAATCAAGTAATCGACGTTTGGACCAATACCAATGCTACTTTGACGGAGATTGTAATGAAGCGTATGACCGAAGACCAAGAAGGATTCAACTCCGTATACATGATGTTGGACTCGGGAGCACGTGGTTCGAAAGAACAGATTCGTCAGTTAGCTGGAATGCGTGGATTGATGGCAAAACCTCAAAAAGCAGGTTCAAGTGGAGGTGAAATTATTGAAAACCCAATTATTTCTAACTTCCGTGAAGGACTATCGATTGTAGAGTACTTTATTTCTACACACGGTGCACGAAAAGGTTTGGCAGATACCGCTTTGAAAACGGCTGATGCGGGATACTTAACCCGTCGTTTGGTGGATGTGGCTCAGGACGTTATTGTGATGGAAGAAGACTGTGGAACTTTGAGAGGTATTGAAATTACTGCCTTAAAGAAAAACGAGGAAATCGTGGAATCCATTGGTTCTCGAATTTTAGGTAGAACCTCCCTTCATGACGTGTACGATTTAAATACAGGAGAATTAGTTGCAAAAGCAGACGAGATCATCAATGAAGACATTGCAGAGGCAGTTGAAAAAGCAGGTATTGATATTGTAGAAGTGCGTTCACCGTTAACATGTGAGGCGAAAACGGGAATTTGTGCCGCTTGTTACGGTCGAAACTTAGCTACCGGTAAAAAAGTTCAAAAAGGAGAAGCTGTAGGTGTAGTAGCCGCACAATCGATTGGAGAACCCGGTACTCAGTTGACTCTTCGTACATTCCACGTTGGAGGTACAGCAGGAAACGTTTCTGAATCTTCCTCTTTGGTTGCAAAAGCAGACGGGATAGTTGAGATTGAAGATTTACGAACTGTAAAAGGTGAAGATACAGCAGGAAATCCTGCAACTGTAGTTGTTTCTCGTTCTTCGGAAATGAAATTGATTGATGCGGATGGAAATATTCGAATGAATAACAATGTTTCGTACGGATCGATTCTTCATATTAAACAAGGACAAAAAGTTAAAAAAGGAGACGTAATTACAAGTTGGGATCCATACAACGGAGTTATTATTGCAGAATCTGCCGGTAAGGTTGAATATGAAAATATTGACCAAGGGGTAACTTTCCAATTGGAGATTGACGAACAAACAGGATTCCAGGAAAAAGTTATTTCTGAATCTCGTAACAAGAAGTTGATTCCAACTTTGAAAGTTCATACAGCAGATGGTGAGGAAAGAAGTTACAACTTACCCGTCGGAGCTCACTTGATTGTAAATGACGGTGACAAGATTAAAGCGGGTGATATTTTAGTTAAAATCCCTCGTCGTTCTGCAAAATCCGGGGATATTACCGGAGGTTTACCACGAGTAACTGAGCTATTTGAAGCACGTAACCCATCCAACCCAGCCGTAGTAGCTGCAATTGATGGTGTAGTTTCATTTGGTAAGATTAAACGTGGAAACCGTGAAATCATGGTAGAAGCAAAAACAGGAGAGAAAACCACCTATTTGGTCAAACTTTCTAACCAGTTCTTGGTTCAAGAAAATGACTTCATCTATGCAGGTATGCCACTTTCAGACGGTGCAATTACACCGGAAGATATTTTGAGAATCAAAGGCCCAACTGCTGTTCAGGAATATTTGGTTAATGAAATTCAGGAAGTTTATCGATTACAAGGTGTAAAAATCGACGATAAACACTTTGAGATCATAGTTCGTCAAATGATGCGTAAAGTTCGAATCGTAGATTCAGGTGATACCCGATTCTTGGATGATAACTTAGAGCACAAAGATGATTTCTTGAATGAAAACGATCGAATCTTCGGAATGAAAGTAGTAGAAGATGCAGGGGATAGTACAAACTTGAAACCGGGTCAGATTATTTCAACACGTGAATTACGGGATGAAAATTCCCTTCTGAAACGGGATGATAAGCAATTGGTAACGGCAAGAGACGCCATGTCTGCAACCGCTCAACCTATCTTACAAGGGATTACGAGAGCTTCTCTTCAAACCAAATCTTTTATGTCGGCTGCATCCTTCCAGGAAACAACCAAGGTATTAAACGAAGCGGCGGTTGCAGGAAAAGTAGATGACTTAAACGGATTGAAAGAAAACGTTATTGTAGGTCATTTAATTCCAGCAGGTACCGGACTGAAGGAATACCAAAATATTATCGTGGGTTCCAACAGGGAGTATGAAGAATTAGTTAACGCAAAAACCGTAATGTAATGTCAACAGAAAACAAAAATAAGAACATAGATATTGAAATCAATGATCAGACTGCAGATGGGATTTATTCCAACTTGGCTGTCATAAACCACTCGCCTACCGAGTTTGTGGTTGATTTCATTCAAATGATGCCGGGAGTTCCCAAAGCAAAAGTGAAGTCGAGAATTATATTGACTCCTCAACATGCAAAGCGTTTGGCAAGTGCCTTGATTGAAAACGTGAGCCGCTTTGAAAAGCAATTCGGTGATATCAAAGACACTCAAGCTGCAGCTATGCCCATGAATTTTGGCCCTCCAGGTGAAGCTTAATTTGTGCACTTTATAGTGTTCAAAGTTGAATTCAGATAAAAACAATTTTATCAAAACAAGAAAACCGTTCCCAATTGGGAGCGGTTTTTTTTTTGCTTAATTAGAAGTTAATTACAATTTTTGGAAGAAATTTCTCACATCAATTCCTATCTCTTAAATTTATACCAACAAAAAAGTCCACGAATAAATCGTGGACTTTTTTATATCAATTTAAGTTAGTTCTACTAACTCATTTTCTTTTCTCTTGGACGAATGATAAGTTTATCATACAAACTTAATGTGACCACAGAGAACATTCCAATTCCAAAAACAACATACCAGATCTTGTTTGGATTGTAACTTTCCCACAACATACTCGCCATTTCCCAATGACCCAATCCTAATTTCTGTTCAGCTAAGGCGAAATAATCGTTCTTTGAGAAAGGAGTTGAGACATTGGAAATGTCAATACTCTTGCTCAAAGCAAATTCTTTGAATGAACTGATCGCAGCTGGCCAATCCACAACTTCCGCTTTCAAATTAAATTGATTTTCAAAATCAGTAATATTCATTCCCAACGATTTGGATCCGGCTTCTATAAATTCAGTGGAAGAAACAACCTTCGGCATTTCAATATTCCGACTGCCCAATTCTCTTTGAAGTAAACTTAATTTATCAGACCAAGCTTGGTACAAATCTCCAGAAATAAATCCAGACACATAGTTTCCAACTGCAACGGGTAAGAAATACGTTCCTTGATACAATCCTTCTTTTCCTTTAGGCGTAATCAAAGCTATAAACGAAGAAACCGTTGGACTCGACATCATTTCACCCATAGCGAAAACCATAATTCCTAAAACTGTAAACAATGGATCATGGGTGAAGAAAGTCAAACTCACACCTAAAGTTGCGATTATTGCCCCTCGAATTACGGCATTGATATGACGCATTTTGGTCACGAAATAAGAAACCGTTACTTGGAATAGAATGATCATAAACGAGTCGATTTGGCCAAACCATTCGGCTTTTACCAATCCATCTTTTGTCATCGCACTTCCTAAAAATGGAATGTTTGTATTCAACCAATCACTAATTCCTCTTGAATCCACCCAATCATCAATAAAGTTTGGAAGGGTGTAAAATAATTGATTAAACATGGTCCAGAAACAAACCATCAATAATAATAAAACACTCAAACGAACATCTTTCAAAGCTTCGAAAATATTCAATACCGAATCTTTCAAAGCTTTTCCTATTGAATCTTTAGGTTTATCATTAACAATCTTTTTCTCTTTGAAGAAAAAGATCAAAATAACTAAGTTGATTGCGATTACAACAGCGGCTTGAATAAAAATAATCTTCCATCCAAATTCATTTCGTAAAGAAGATGAAGAAACTGGGCCTAAAAATCCACCGATGTTTACCATCATATAGAAAATTCCAAATCCTAAAGTTCCGGTCGTACTATCTGTATTTCGAGCTACGATTGCCGAAGCAACCGGCTTAAAGAATGCAGCACCAATGGCAGCAATGAAAAATGCCATATACATCATCCAAAAAGTATTGGCTTCTCCCATTAAAAAATACCCAAGTATCATAATAACAAAGGCGATTCCCAACGAAAGTTTATATCCAATACGGTCAGCAATTACTCCAAAGAAAACAGGTAATAAATAAAGAATGGCTGTAATGTCACCCATGATTTTACCTTTCTCAATATGATTTAACCCCAAGGCTCCCTCATCGGTAGAGCCCACCAAATAAAGTCCCAAAAGAGCAAACATTCCGTACCATGCCCAACGCTCCATGAGCTCCATTACACTCGCAGTCCAAAAGGTCTTATTTAGTGATGTTACCGTTTCTTTGAAAGACTTTTTATTCTCTATTGTTTCCATATTTTTGTTTTACTTCTTAAACACTCTTATTACCTGACACCAAGTACATGATACCCAGCACCTATTTCACTTCTTGCATTAATTTTTTAATCAAAGGGGAAAGCGCAATGAGGATTACTCCTGCAATTAACGCATAAATTCCCAACATTTTATAACCATCGGTATAATCATTCATCCGAACGATGGCCGAAGCGTTTTCGTCGGCCGTAGCCAAATCAGCTCCAATCAAACCCGCTACATATTGACCGTAAGCAGATGCCAAAAACCACATTCCCATCATAATTCCTTGCAACTTGGCAGGCGATAATTTAGTCATAATCGATAACCCAATCGGAGACAAACAAATTTCTCCTATGGTAATAACTAACAGGGCAGTGGTGAATATATCCAAAGAACTCACGCCATCCATTGCGAAAAATCGAGTAGCGAAAAGAACATAATATCCCAATCCAAGGAAAATGAATCCCAAACCAAACTTTACAATTGTATTCGGCTCGATTTTCTTTTTCGCCATCCAAATCCATAACAATCCAAAAAGAGGCGCCAATCCTATAATAAAGAAAGCACCTGCAGAATTATTTACGCCGTTTGGATCAATGGTAAAGCCAAGCAAATTATCATTTAAATTCTTGGCTGCAAAAATACTAAGTGAACCTCCACTTTGCTCATAAATTCCCCAAAACACAATGGAGAAAAGAATGAAAATCAAAGCTGCCCATAATTTTTTACGTTCTTTTGAAGTTACTTTACTCATTTCATAAAACAAGTAAATCAAAGTCAACGGACCGATGGTGTACATAAAGTAATCGGTATATTCCGGATTGGTAACCATGATTTGAATAATCGGAATAAGTGCTAAAGTTCCAGCATATACTATATACTCAACCCATTTAGGTAAAGCCCTTGTTTTCACAATCGCATCCGGATGTCCAGGTTGTAATCCAATGGGACCCAAACTCTTTTTGGTCCAAGAGAAATTAATCAAACTAATAACCATTCCCACTGCGGCGAGTCCAAAAGCAACATTCCAACGGTGTGCTTCATCGATAACGCTGCTCAACATATATCCTTTTCCAATCGCTACACAAATGTAACCACCCAAGAATGCACCCAAGTTAATTCCTGCATAAAATAAGGAGAAACCGGCATCTCTTCGGGTATCTCCATCTTTATACAATTCACCAACCATGGTTGATATATTCGGTTTAAAAAAACCGGTTCCGATGATAATAAATGATAATCCCGCAAAGAATAGTCCGTGAGGATCAAGGGCGAGTAAACTACTTCCCACTATCATTAAAAGACCACCCCAGAAAAGTGATTTCCGAAAGCCTAAAATTTTATCGGCAAACAAACCACCAATAAATGTAAAAGCATACACAAAAGCCTGGGTGGCACCGTATTGTAAGTTGGCATCTTTTTCATGAAAATCCAATTGGGTAATCATGAAGAAAACCAACATTCCGCGCATTCCATAGAAGCAAAAACGCTCCCACATTTCGGAAAAGAAAAGACTCCAAATTTGTTTTGGATATTTTCCTTTAAAATTTCGAATCTTCTCCAATTCAGAATTTAACAATGCGCGGTTGGTTGTATTCATTTTTGAATGATAAAACTAATTAATGAATTCCGTGCATCATTTTCTTCAACTTCGGATTTAATAGTAAGAGAAGTACGGCTGCAATAATAGGTATCGCGGCAATGATTAAGAAAAAGGTTGACATCGAATAGGTTTCAGAAATTTTATCAATATATGATCCGGTCATTCCCGCAATAAAGTTCGCTATCGCGGAAGCTGTAAACCACAATCCAAATAACAAACCAGCTAAACGTTTCGGCGATAATTTTGATACATACGAAAGACCTACCGGCGATAGACATAATTCTCCCGTTGTATGGAAGAAATAAGCCAAAATCAACCAAATCATGCTTACAGAAGCCGTTTTTGCGCCTTGAGGTATGGTGCTTGCTCCCAAAGATAAAACCACAAATCCTAATCCTACCAAAGCTAGACCCAGTGCAAACTTAACAGGACCGGACGGATTCCATACTTTTTCCCACATTCTACTAAAAGAGGAAGCTAAAGTAATTATGAAGAACGAGTTCAAAATCTGGAACCATGAAACCGTTACTTCAGTCTGCTCTAAACTAAACTCTCTGTATACTTTCCATCCTCCTAAAATCCATATAATTACAAAAGAAATTCCCGTGAAAATAATGGTCATTGGATAGTCTTTATAAATTTTCTTACCTAAACCATACAGTACCCAAGAAACAATTAAAATTGGGAAAATTGTCAAAATTGCATCGACCCATTTAAATATTAATCCGGTATTTCCTTCCAGAACTCTTTGTGTATAATCTTTGGCGAAAACCGTCATGGAACCTCCTGCTTGTTCAAAAGCAAAGAAGAAAAACATACTGGCAACCATCAAAACTCCCACAACAATTAGTCGATCTCTAACAATATGAGCGGGTGCTTCTATTTCATCTGAATCCGCTGCGATTTGTGCAATTTCTTCGGGCGTTTGTTTCACAGGTTCTGCACCAATCACTCCAAAAATATTACGTCCAAAATAGAACTGCAACATCCCGAACAACATAAACACTCCCGCTAAACCAAATCCATAGTGCCATCCTACTTTTTCTCCAATGTATCCACACAATAACATTCCTAAGAATGCGCCGGCATTAATTCCCATGTAGAAAATCGTATAACCTGCATCTTTTTTAGCACTTGAATCGGGATATAAATTCCCAACCATGGAAGAAATGTTCGGTTTAAACATTCCATTTCCTAAAATCATAAATACAAGCCCAACATAAAAGAAAGTAGGACTAATTAATTCCAGTGCCATGGAAGCATGACCCAAAGTCATAATCAAAGCTCCCAATAAAATTGCCTTTCTAAATCCTGTGAATTTATCGGCAATAATTCCTCCAAGAAGCGGAGTTAAATAAACCAAACCTGTGTACCACGCATACAACTGCATCGCATCCGCATTCGTCCATTCCCAACCTCCTTTCGCAATTTCTGTAATTAAAAACACGGTTAACAATGCCCGCATTCCGTAATAACTGAAACGTTCCCACATCTCTGTAAAAAATAATACGAACAATCCGGCTGGATGTCCCATTACCATTCTATCATCAACTCCTTGTTTCGCGAGGTGCGAGATTAAAATTGGGTCTTTTTCTTGGCTCATAATTCTAGTTTTTATACGTTCTCTTTAAATTAATTCGTTTGTTTCATTTTGATTCACAGTTTCACTCCTAAACTTCCCACTGCAAATCTTTTGGAATCTTCAAAAGTAAATAAATTCCTTCTAAGAATTTGATTTTATTTTTAAAACCCTATTCTGCAGTTATCCTTTTACTTTCTCTCTCTTTTCTCTTAATTTTTAATTTGTGTTCATTTTATTTCGCTCAAAAACGATTACAGATTTTCAAGAATATAATTCGTCATCAAGGTATACAATTGAATCCGTGTTTTTCCACCATAAATCCCATGGTTTTTATCCGGATACATCATCATATCGAATTGTTTGTTTTCAGCAATCAAAGCTTCCGCCAAATCCATTGCATTTTGAACGTGTACATTATCATCTGCCGTTCCATGTATCAATAAGAATTTATTTTTCTTATCGTCAAACTGATTGACATACGTAATCGGTGAATTTTGGTCGTAACCTCCTGGGTTTTCTTGCGGAGTTCGCATAAAACGCTCGGTATAAACAGTGTCATAATATCTCCAATTGGTTACCGGCGCAACCGCAATCGCCATTTTGAAGGTTTCACCCGCTCTGAAAATACAGTTGCTCGACATATAACCGCCATAGCTCCATCCCCAAATGCCAATTCTGTTTTCATCCACAAAAGGCAATTTTCCGATTACTTGCGCCGCTGCTATTTGGTCTTCTACTTCCAATTTCCCCAAATTCAAATAAGTTTGTTGTTTGAAAGCCGTTCCTTTTCCGCCCGTTCCTCTCCCATCGACACAATACACCAAATAGCCTTTTTGTGCCAATAAGAAATACCATTGGTCGTTGGCATTGTGCCAAGAATTCAAAACTTGTTGCGAACCAGGACCGCTGTATTGGTACATCAAAACAGGATATTTTTTCTTTGGATCAAAATCTTTGGGTTTGATAACCCAAGCATTCAATTCCGTTCCATTGACTTCTAAAGTCGTGATTTCTTTGGTGCCCATATTGTCTGAAATCAAACGATTGGCTGAAGCTTCATTTGATAAAATCACCGCCAATTCTTTGTTTTCTTTGCCGCTTTTCAAATAATAAGTCGGTGCTTGTTCCAAAGAAGAAAAAGGATTGATGAAATAATCAAATGTTTTGCTGAATTGGGCAGAATTATTTCCGTGTTTATCGGTCAAGGAAATTAATTTTTTTCCATCGATTCCTATTTTATGAATTTGTTTTTCAGTTGAAATTCGTTTTCCATTGTAGGCATTGGATTGAAAGTAAATCGTTTGACTTTTAGGATGGTATCCGTAATAATTGGTCACTTCCCAATCGCCTTTCGTGATTTGATGGATTAATTTCCCCGTTTTCGCATAATGGTACAAATGGCGATTTCCATCGCGCTCCGAAGCCCAAATAAAACTATTGTCCGCCAAAAATTCAAAGGTAAAATTGTCGGTATCGATCCACTTCTCGCTGGTTTCCGTGAAAAGTTTCGTCAGTTTTTTGGAAGAAACATCCCATACACTCACATCAACGTGGTTGTGGTGGCGATTGCTCGTCAAAACTGCCAAGGTGTTTTTGTCTTGGGTGAATTTAATGTGAGGAATGTAATAATTCTCAATCGAAGAAAGATCAATCGCTTGGGTTTGATTCGCGTTCAAATCAAAGACATGTAAACTCACTTTTGAGTTTTCTTGACCTGCTTTCGGATATTTGAACCGCATTTCGTCAGGATATAATTTTGCATTATAAATCGGAATAAAAAACTCAGGCACAGCGCTTTCATCAAAACGAACAAATGCCAAATGCGTTCCATCGGCATTCCAATCAAAATGACGAACAAAACCAAATTCTTCTTCATAAACCCAATCGCAAATGCCGTTGATGATCGCATTCTTTTTGCCATCTTTGGTCACAGCCGTCACTTTTCCAGAATTTAAATCTTGGTAATAAATGTTGTTTTCAAACACAAAAGCCACTTTGGTTGCATCGGGCGAAAATGTAGGTTCTTGAACCGGTTTTCCGTCATAAATTAATTGGGTTTCTTTGGATGTTCGGTTGTAAACTTTCCATTTCGCAGTGAAAGAATGGCGGTAAATCGGTTCGCTTTCTTCGGCCAATAAAATGTACTTTTCATCTGAACTGAACGAATAAGCATCGTAATTCCCTTTGAGAATCAGCTCTTTTTGTTCTTTTTGATCGATGAACGCAGCATACGCATACTTGTAAATTCCATCTTTTTCTTGTAAACTATAATGCGCACCATCATTCATCGAGTTGATGCCTGACAAACCGGGCGCGTAATATTTACCACCCCAAATGCTCTCCAAGGTGATTTGTTGTGCATTCAAAGTCAGCATGCTGAAGATGCCAACCATTAGAAATAGGTTTCTCATTCTCTGTGTATTTCCTTTTTGATAGGAACCAAAGATAAAAAAAACAATCAATTTTTAGGTTTTATTTAATTAAACTACTGTTTTTGGATTCAGAACCTTCCCATATTTCCTGAAAATTAAAGCTAAGAACGAATTAATTTTACCGAAAGAAAAATTAGCAATAACTTGCACAACCACCTTTGGAATAATGCATTCCTAATCAAACTCTAAAAGAAAACGAAATTGAAACTATAATGAATTTACTTATAAAACTACTTCTCCCTATAGTCGGACTTCTCCTTGTTTTAGGTGGGCTTCTTTACGTATTCCAAGAGAAATTAATTTTCTTTCCCCAGAAATTAAAACGGAATTTTCAATTTCATTTCCAACAAGAATTCGAAGAAATTAATATAACAGCAGTTGATGGAACGATACTGAATGCCCTATTATTTAAATCAGAGAATTCAAAAGGACTTGTTTTTTATTTACACGGAAATGCAGGAAATTTAAATAATTGGGGAGGTGTGGCTGAAGTTTACACCGATTTAAATTACGATGTTTTCCTTCTAGACTATAGAGGTTTTGGGAAAAGCGAAGGAACTATAAAAAGCGAAAAACAGTTATTCAATGACAATCAAATCGCATACGACGCGTTAAAGAAAAAATACAACGAAGAGGAAATCACCATTCTCGGTCATTCCATTGGAACGGGACTCGCTGCGAAATTGGCATCCACCAATCACCCCAAACGTTTGATTTTACTAACACCTTATTATAGTATGGCTGATTTGGTGAAAAATATCTATCCCTACGTTCCATCTTTTCTTTTAAAATACACGTTGAAAACCAATGAATATTTAAAAAACTGTAAAATGCCGATTGTGATATTTCACGGAGACGAGGATGAAGTCGTTTATTACGGATCCTCTCTAAAATTAAAGGAAGAATTAAAATCCAATGTAGAATTAATTACCCTTCCCGGACAAAGCCACAACGGAGTGAATGAAAATGAG
>Ga0098067_1000566_pt1 | contig 13537 bp, 8 predicted proteins | sample 26_taG_FD_92578 | JGI IMG/M metagenome (GOLD analysis project Ga0098067, IMG submission 92578) | Marine viral communities from Cariaco Basin, Caribbean Sea - 26_WHOI_OMZ | ecosystem: Environmental > Aquatic > Marine > Oceanic | place: Caribbean Sea: Cariaco Basin | collected 2014-11-09
GCTTCAGCTTTAAATTCTGTGCTATAGGTTCTTATTTTCTTGACCATGATAAACTCCAATTAATATGCTTAGTTTACCAAGTTTACTTGTACGGTTTCTTCAGCATAGCTCAATATAGCCGATACACCAAATGACGTTGATATTCCTAACAATGAAAAGCTGGAGCTGCGATTAGTCCTAAAGCACCAGCATCATAGTTATATTGACTTAGCAGCTCAAGCAAAAGACAGGATATATATTATAAGTGACTTTATAAACACCTCACCTATAAGGCCTATATTTGATGCCTTAAAAGAGTCAGAAGCTAAAAAGTATTATTATTACTCTAAGAAATCAAGTTATATCGATCATTCAGAAATTGTTGAGATGCATGATGATCTGAAGTCTGCCGACTCTCTATCTCAATTGGGTGCGCATCATTCCAATAGTCATGCCAAAGTGTTAGCTTGGGATAATAATGACTTGCTGATTACTAGCTTAAATTGGCTGTCTGCAAGTGCCCCTGATAACCTTGTAGAGATTTATCATGAGGTAGGTGTTTATGTTCGAGGTTGGGATGTAGCTAAAGATTTTATTAAAGTATTTAGAAGTCTTTAAATTTAAACTGATGCTATCAATTACCAAAAATAATTTTGGAACAGCCCAACGTGCCAGCCACAACTAATAGATAAGCGTGTTAATCGGCTCTAGGAGCGTTGTAGGTAATACCCTAAATAAAAAACAGTCGCTTATAGCGGCTGTTTTTTTTGATGCTGGCGGGTATAATCGTTATTCCTTCATGTGCTGTTTTCTGAGATAACCGATATGTTCATCACAGCATTCATCGGCGACTTTATTGGCAAAAACCCGTGAATCATCGTCTAATTGATGACAGGTGAAAAAATTATCAGTTTTAAAATCGAGTGCTATTAAGCGGCTTTGATCCTCAATTTGCGCACTACCGCTCACCACGTTACCGCTTAGGACTAAAACTGCATTCTCACTCATTAATGACTCAATCTCATGGCTGCCCTCCACGTTGACTTTAGCCACCGTGTCATCAGTCAGATAAAGTAAGTCCTGATCATTAACACTTTTCGAAGTAGATGTCATGCTAAGCTCAACGAAACATGAACTACTGGTTACCAGGCTTGACAGTTTTTTAAAGTTATAAGCACTGGAATATTTTTGGATTTTACGCTTACCTGCCCGTTAAACAAATTTACTGAAGTGGCCTCTGATAGATCAATCAAGGCTAGTCGATCAGTATTAAGGCCGCCACTGATTTCTGTTAGCCATAGGCATACTCTAAAATTTAACTAATAATAGTAATTATATAAAATCAACACCTCATCGCACACTAATTATTATTCTAATTCATAATAAAAAATTTACTGTTTAAAGAAGAAATCGGTAAACTATAGATGTTGCATTTTTACTTACCAGTATTTTAGAAAATGTTAAAAGGCAAATACTATTAATTGACCTAATTCTATAGAGGATAAGCGATGAAGTGGACTATATTGGTGTGTGCGTTACCGTTGTTGACCGCTTGTATGAGCATGAAAAATGTAAAAGAGTTACCACTTGAACTGATTTATCAGCCACCCGTATCAGGTGCGAGGGCAACTATCGTGGGTAAGATGGAGCCACGACATACCAAACTCGTTGGTGATCGTATCGCTTATATCATGGAGATTGATGGTAAGCGTGTACATAAAGATAAAAAAGATACTTACAGTGATACTTGGGACAATGTGTATCCCATTACAACGGGTGAGCATACATTGACTGTCACGTATCGTATGGCAGGACACTATACGCTGCCAACCAAGATTATGTTTGATGCCAAAGCTAACACTAACTATCAGCTGGACTTCGCTACTGATATTGGTACTGCATGGTTTAGTAAAGACAGCTATGTTGACTTTTGGATCAAGGACAAAGCAACAGAAAAGCCCGTGACCGAGGTAGTGCGAACTGCGCCACGACCTGAGCCAAGGACTATTGCTTATCCGATTATTATTAATAATTGACTGAGATATCCATAAAAATAACTCTGGTACATGCTCAGAGTTATTTGAAAGTTTTTTGTATTCCTAAGCTTGGAACTTCAGACAAACTAGCTGTTGGATGTCGCAAGACACATACAATCCACATATCATTATACTTACTTAGCATTAACCTTTTTGAAATTTATATTTTTTCTCACATTGTTATATTATAAAAGACTCTAGATCTTTATATGTAGGTAAGGCTCTAATTACTGACTCTACTGTTCCCTTTGGATACCTGATTTCACTAAAGCTTTCCCCATAATCAAAACTATAAAAAAGTCTTTCGATATTATCAGAATATCCCATACACAGTAGTAAAGAATCAAGATCAAAACTTTCACTCACTCCACTCCCCATGTAAGAAGTTCCAATATATAAGACATTATCTAGTTGAGAATTGTTGTACTTCTCAATATCAAATTTTTTTTCTCCGAAGTCTTGATTATTATATTCACCACAATAAAGCTTTTCATCAAAAGAGCTTTTCAAATTTCCAAAAATAGTGGTTAGTGTATAGTGGTTTTCACTAGGTAAGGACGTTGGATATATTTTATCTCCAATTATTATTTGCACTATTCCATAGATAAAACCATTGCTTCTACTATCTACGTCCCATTGGAAACCAAATGTTTTATCTTCATTCATTGTATATTGCATAATATATCTCTATTTTAAAATAGGATTGCGTTTTTGGCTAGGAAATGCTTTCTTTAACTCAGCTTTCTGCAAATTAGTTGGTTTAAATGGTGCAGATATATCAGAAGATGCGCCAGCCCAATGCCAACCTTCTGCAGTTTTATTGTCCATAAATCTGTGTATGGCCCCAGTTTTATCTATTGCCATACGCTGATCCTTTATTTTTACAGAATTCTCAAAAAGGTCTAATGAATTTTTTGGTTCAGTACCTGCACTCCTATTGTACCCGTCAGCACCAGGATTATGTTTACCGTTAGATGTATAGTTTAAGCCGTTCTTTGCTGTTACTGTTTCAGGCACTTGTAAAGAAGAGTATGGCTTGGCATTCTTATTACCAGATCTTCCAGCTATATTATATCCTGACCTTCCAACAACTCCTCCTAAAGGACCCGATAGCGCCATTGACGCAGCAAATCCATTAGCGTTAGCTTGTTCAAGACAAGAAACTGGTGAGGTATTGCATGAAGTAAGTACTGCAGCCCGCCCTTGCATAGCACTAAATATATCGTAAATTGATGTATATCTACCAACAGCATCAATTAATGGCTTATAATTAACGTTAGCATAATCCTTCTGAAGCTTACTATAACAGGCAGCTGTTGGTTTATTAGCACAAGATTGAAAATCCTTCCAGTTCTCAGCTGCCAGAGCTACTGCTTCTGCACTTAGCTCTTTAGTTGCGTTGTACACGTCTAACTCATTGCCACTTCTTCGTGCTCTTGCTAAGTCTTTTAATAGTTCGTAAACATCTTCATGCTTCAGAGTATTATTTTCGACTGCAACACCAGCACTGCTAGATGCAACATTAACGTCAACATTAACTAGTAACGCTACAGAACCTGCAACCAATTTACTAGTATTTAAAATATCTGCTTTCTGCTTATCGGTTAACAACCGTGGATTGCTAACCAAATAATCTCCAAGCATTTCACCAACTGCCGCCCCAATCGCTCCCGCATCACAGTCTTGTTTTTTAGCACTAGCTGAGGCACAGCCTACACCAGCAGCTACTAACTTATGCGCTAAGTTATCAGAAAATTCATTAGTATCAAAATCTTTGACAAAACCACTATAAACTTCAGCCGAAAAAACATCAACTAAGGAGCTACGCAAACTATTCTTTAGAGCATCTTCCAAGCTCACACCGTTGACCGCAGCATTAACAAATGCACCAGTCGCACCTTCGGCAACGCCATTTACCAACTTATTAGCAAAATCATTACTAGCCATTTGCGGTAAATTGAGCTTAGCAGTCAATCCAGCCGTCAATGCAGCGGTTGCCATATTGCGTATGGTATCGCTACTCGCCATATCTTTTAGCGTTTTACTAATATCACCCTTGTTATTAATGAGTGTAATAACGGCTTGCGTCTGTAGCGCAATACCAGCGGCATTAGTAGCTATCATGGATGCGCTGAGACCGCTACCTGCTGGACCTGCGGCGACAGCGATTGCAATAGCGATCAAAGCCGCCGCTCCTGGCGTCAACCCTTCTTGTGTATAGTTCCAATTCTTTTGAATCAGTTCTACTTGTGCCCAGTTGATGTCATTAGTTTTATCAAGTGCTGCCAAATACTCATAACCCGGTTGCTTAGATAGATTGAGCGCGATTCTCCCTAAGTCTTCTTGGCTTTTTTGTATATTTGTCTTGGCTTTATTATTAGCGTCGACAGTAACATCAACAGGCACCGCTACTGTCACGCCACTTGGTGAGGTAATCGTTGGAATCTGATTAAACTTAGGTAGGGAGGCTGTAGTGACGACACTGCCTTTGTCAACCGTCTTCTGCCAAACGGTACTTTCTTTTTCTTGATTGTGCGTGGTTGTAATTTGATTGGTAATAGGCACTAAGATTACTTTAGCGGCATCGTCTGCATACTTGCCAACACCAACTTTAATGTCAGCTGGCTTCAATGTGTCAAATACTGTACCTTGCAATAAAGTATTACTACCTGATTGAGTGTAAGCCTTGCCGCCTATCAAAGTAGTAGGCAATTGCGATAACTCTTGTCTAGTATCATTGGTATGATCTTTATTATATCGGACACCTAAGAAACTAGATTTTTTCTTAATATCAGTCGTACTCTCATCAACATCATCAATGGCGTATAAATATAGCCCTTTACCCGCTGATAGATTGATATTACCAGTAGATGCTGCTGTCAACTCTGAACCATAAATATTAATATTGCCATCTGCAGTTAAACTGATGTTTTTTGCTTGAATATCAGTAGTGACAGCGTTGCTGTTATTAGACGTCTTAGTCGTGGTCTTAGTTTTCTTTTTGCCATACCATGACCGTGATGTACTAGTGGTTTGCGAGCCATCCATAAAGGCGGCTTGAGCAGATTCAAGATTCACATCACCAACTGCAGCATCAATACGGACATTACCATTAGCAGATTTAATGTCAGCGCTGTTTAAGATGACGGCGTTATTCGTGGTATAAGCCTTTGATGCACTACTGTACGTCTCTGACGCTTTAGGTAAATTACCTAGAGCCGATATTTTTATATCATTTTTTGCTGTGAGTGTAGGTTGATTAACGATCTGATGGTAGGAGTAGTTTGGACCTGTAATATTTCCATTGCTTATATTGCCTTGTTGATAGATATCAGCAAGCCCTGTAATACGAATACTGTCATTGTTAATATACGTTTTGCTTAAATTACTTGTCGGATCAGTACCAATGATTGTAGTAGGCGCAAGATTACCCTCAGCTAAGATAGTGATGCCGCCAGTGCTACTCGTGATACCACTACCTTCAATCAACACGCCTTGCTTGGCAGTAATATTGATATCTTTGCCAGCTGTCAGGGAGGCAGCTTTATGCTCAAAGCCTATCGATGATTTTTTAGAAATTGCTAAAATAGATTTAAGGTTTTCAGATTGTAACTTGAGCTGACTGACAATGGATTCACTTTCTTTTGCTTTTTTATATTCTGGTGAATTAATTAGCTGTTGATGCATATTGACAAAATGATTGTACATACCTTCATTTCCACTACGCCTACCCTCATAAATACCTCCAAAAATGTGATTTTCTTGTGCTAATAACTTTATATCAGCATCATACCCTTTAAGTTCACTGTTAACAGCTGCAATTTGTTCTTCAATAGCTTTTATCTTATAAGGCGAAACATAGTTACTAAAACTATTCTTAATAGCCTTTAACTCAACACTACCATTAGTTGCAGTAATATTGATACCATTCAACTTTGAGGTTAAATCACTACCTTCAACTGTGACATCTTTACCGCTAAGGTTTATATTGCCCCCAGCAGTTAGCTCGACTACTTTTTCAGAGCCAAGTCCTTGCGTGCCTTTATAGCCTTTTAGGGATAGTGTACCACCCTGAGCAGCTAAGGTGGCGTCGCCTGTAGCAGTCAGAGTTACTTTAGTTGGATCGATAGTTATGTTGCTAGAGGTACTAGTAACTATCAAGTCGCCATTTAAAGTATTTGCAGCGTCACCATTGCTCAACTTTGTTGTATTTTTTGCAAGCGCTGTACTACCTTTGGCATCGATATTTACGTTACTGTTTAGACCAAGACTAGAGCCTGTATTTACAATAACAGCACCACCAGTGATATCTGTATTCTGATAGGCTTGCGCCCAGCGGCTATCTATAGAAACGATTTCATTCCCATTCAGTGTTGTATCACCAGCCACATGTCTCCAGCTATTACTCCACTTTGGCGCATCTACAGTGCCTGAGTTTTTAGCATAGCGTTCACCATTGGTAATCAATTGATTATTGCTATCGAGTGTGAGGTGTTTGCCAGAACTGATGTTACTGTTGTTTAACCGCATCAGATTGCCTGATTTTAGCGTACTACTACCGGTCGAGAGTATTTTGGCATCGACAATATTCAAATGGTTGGCAGCATCAATGACTAAACCGTTACCTGAGCTACTGGTCGCTGATAACTCAGTATTTGTAATACTGATATCTCCGTCACCATAAGTATTATCTACGCCTTGATCATTTTTTTCAGTATTTGCAATCGTCGTTTTGAGTCCGATACTTTGTGCTACGATCTTAGGCATTTTAGTAATCTTAATACCTTTATCCGCTTGGATAACCAGATCATTCTTAGCATTGATAGTATGCCGTTGATCTAAGGCAATAGTACCTTTATTAACGATTTGAATATCACCGTTAATATTCTTATCAACGTTTTTACTGATACCTGTCGCGGTTAGGTTGAGATTGTTTGATAAACTGTGACCAGAATCCGTGTTTATCAGTATTGCACTGCCGTTAAAGTCAGTGTCATTATGTGTTTGCCACCAGCTACTATCAATACTTAAGACATCACCAGCAGTAAAGTGATTTTGCTTGGTATTTGCATTGTAGTTAGTAAACAGCTTGCCATCGGCATTTTCTTCTGCTCTGGCATTGTTATAAAAGCGCTGTTTGCTTTCTAAGCTCAAATTCTTTGCTGAATTAATATCAGTATCAATGATGGTTAGATACTTGTCGCTACTAATACTGATATTACCAGTGTTATTCAACTGACTGGCTGTAATATCTGACGTTCCTTTAGCGTTTGTACTGATACTACCCGTCTGTTTGATATCTTTATTAACGGTAGTAAGCTGAGTGACTGTTAGATTCTGTCCAGATTCAATCGCAATATTATCTGTCTTGAGTGTACTACCTACAATATTGACATCACCTGTAGCAGCCAATATCGTGCTGTTAGCATCGGTACTCAGCTTATTAACGTTTAGAACGGCCTGATTTGCTACAGCCGTGACTGCACCTTTAACGCTATTCAAATTACTATTGGTAATAGTCGTATCTTTGCCTTGGCTATTGATGTAAATACCATCGTTTGCATTGGCAGTAGTATTAAGTACCGTAGCCTGTTTGCCTTGGACGATGAGTTGTTTGCCGATATTAATAGGTTGGCTGTTATTTTTCAGATAAGCCAGCTCTTCAGCCTGTACAACAGCGTCGTTAGTAACTTTGATGCTGCCGCTGTTGTCAACAACTGCATTGCGCCCAGCTTGTAATGCAAATTCATTTGCTCCAGCGATAAGACTTCCTGAGCTGATATAAGCATCACGCTCACCACTGACGGTTAGACCTTTTTGCGCCTGCAGTCGACTATTATTACGAATGACCGTATCTGCTGTTTTAGCATTGTCTGTTTTGCCTGCACTAATGTGTAAATCACCACGACTAGTGACTTTGCTATTATCTACTAAGGTTCCGTTTCTAGAATGGACAGTTAGTGGTGCATAACGAGCAAAAGTGTTACTACCATCAAGCAGACGCACATAACGGTCGGCATCTATAGATACGCCACCGTTTGAGCCGACGATACTTTGACTATCAACATAAGTATCACGACCTGAATGCAAATAGATGTTTGCTTCATCATCTACTATGGTAAAGTTTCGAACGTCGGAACCGTTTGACATCTTTAGGTCGCCAGCAGCGTCCATTCTTAAGATGTCTGGCATCAACTGAGCGTTCGTACCAGGGTTTTCTTTTCTGATGATACCGCCATTTAGCAGAATATCTTTATCGGCTTGCATATCAATCATGCCATAGCTACCAATAGTACCGCTGTGTTCAATACTACCTGTCGTGCCTGTGGCATTAATACTCAATAAACTGGTTTGGGCTTTGGTTGTCTGTATAGCACCTGTGTTCTCAATTTTTCCCGAGTTGGTGAGTACAATCTGCTGAGTGGCTTTTATATTACCGGCATTTCTAACGCCCAAGCCGTCCTCCGTACCGACAAGGTTAATAGAATTTGCGTAGATACCACCAAGCGTACTCACATCGACGGCTAAGGTTGGGGCAGTCCCTGTGCCAGTAATTTTGGTCACTGCACCCGTATCATAATCGACAGTATTACTACCAGTAACGATACTAACCTCTTGATTGGCGTGGATTTGACCATTGATAGTGACGGCGCGTGCTAGGATGTCCACATAATTGGCTTGGTTTTTGTTTTTACCATCATAGAGATCACCGCCGAGTGCATTGCCTGTCGCCGCATTATCAAATTGAATCTGTCCTTGCTTGACATCAAATCCTGTCAGATTGCCAGCACTATCGATTTTAGGCGTACCAGTCGTGAGCGTTGCTTGATTGGCATTGATGAACCCACCACCTTGTATCTGCACACCCGATGGACTGGCAATTATGACATCTGCTCGTTGTCCTGCAATCTCAAGGTTACCTTGGAACTTGGCTGGAGCATTGCTACGAACTTCGTTCAGAATCGTATTGGCAGCGCTTTGTGCAAGATACTGGTTGCCTGCGATAGTGCCAGCTAACTGGGTGCTTACGCTGCCTATGCTGTTGTTCAGTATGGCACCGTTAGACCCGATATCGAATTGGTTGTAAGTATTATGAGACAACCCATTGCTGTTAGGCGTGCGGATATTAACAATAGGCGTGCCATTGGTTGCTTTTAAAAGTGCTGCTCGTTGGGCAGCTGGGACATTGCTAGCTGTATTTTGTATTTGGCTATTAGCAGCCTGCACTTGAGTATAAACCATGCTTTGACAGCATAGAATTGCGAGCGCTAAGCGATGATAGGATACGTTTACACCTGAGTTTGACTCTGATTCTGTAGAGGGAGATTTTTTACCACTGCTGTTACCTGCTTTTTTGTTTTGACTTTTGGTCACTTCACTAACCACCATCATCATGCCACGGGCTTTGTTAAACACTACTCTATAGCATTGCTTATTCATCTCAGGAATCACTCTCAAAAGTTGTTAAAAGTCAAAAAATGTAAGCGATTGTATCTGTAAACTATTGTGAAGACTAGCATTTTTTTCTATAAATTTATAAGTTTTTTAGAGTGCCCTAGAACCTATTATTTTGATAAAGAAAATTCGTCTTCTAAATTCTTATTCAGAAAGTAAATTCGCCATAAAATATTGATATTAAGTAAATTAAGACAGTTAATGATATCGAGTCATTGATGACTAATAGATCGTGTGAGTACGGTAGGCAGCATTAAAGAACTGTTTATCTTATGATAGCCAGTCCTTTATTTGCATTAGATTTTTAAAAGAGATTACATAGGATTACCTAGCAAAAATCTAGTTATAGATGGTCACTCTGAACCCACCAGTGGTGTCTTTATCGATTGACCGAGGCGCTTGAAGCCCTTTACCAATAAAACCATCTATACTGATATTACTTGCGTATAAACGCGCACCGAGACTGGTGCTCATCAGATACTTCCCTGCTAGATACTGAGCACTGTCACCACCAACCCAGCCTTGATCTAAAGTTACATATGGCATCATGGTCACTTGACCCGTTAAAGGTACGATACGAGCGACTTCTTGTTGCAGTAACATCCCATTTTCGCCCGATAGGCTCTGATCGTCGCCAAGTCCTTTAGTCGTGTATCGTCCCCCGATACTAAATCTATCCTGAGGGATAAGGGACTGCGGACTATATTGCCCTCGCCATTGAGCCGTATATTGATAAGAAGATTGGTCCACGTTAAATGAATGGCTTAAACTTACTTGGGCATTCCAGATACTGGGCTGAGAGGTTGCCTCACTAATATAGCTTTCAGGCGCATCTATGGCTGATAGCGCACCAGTACCCTTCTGATAGTGCAAGCTTGCTGTCATATCTCCTAAAGGGGTTTGCCGCAGATGCTCAATACCTGCTTTCCAGCCAGAAGTGCGACGTCTTTGTACTTCAATTTCTTGGTCATCAAAATAGTTTTTTGAGTTTTTATGGTAACCCTCTAAGCTAGCACTAGTTTTAGAGTAACGGTCTCTATGGATCAATCTTTGTAGCCCAACTGAGCTCTGGTTAGATTTGCCTTTATAGACAATGTCTTGATTGAGACCTGCTAAGGTTTGATTGAAATCATAGTCACTATACAGCAGTTGCAGTTGCCATTTTTTATAAGGATAACGGTAGTTGACATAGAGACTGTTATTATTAGAAAGGGTGTCTATATCATTCCAGGGATCAATAGAGTGAGTATAAGACAGACTTAGCGCATCATTGGCACTCAAAGGATTGTCGATACTGGTAGTTACTGTGCCTTGGTATTTACCCGTATCTTTGTTCCCTGAATCATCTATGCTCAGTTGCCACTGTATAGGGGTGGTACGTTTTTGAGCCACGACCAAATCACTACTGCCATATTGCTCATTATCAATGGCATTGATGCTAGGTATGATGTCAATGTTAGTTATCACCGATTGAGGCAAGCGAAAGTTCTCTAAGCTGGTTTCGATTTCTCTTAGATTGATGAGATCACCTTCTGAAAGAGTGAGCGCATTGCTGATGTTCGTTTTTGGGTGACCGTCTTCAGATCGCCATACCTTATGGAGTCGCCCTGGTATGATCGTGATATTAAGCACACCACTTGTCAGGTCTTGAGGCTCAATAGTCGCTTGAGTGGTGATAAAACCTTGTTTGATCAGCTCATTTTGCACGTTACGCATCGCATAATTTAAACCTTGCTGGCCAATACATTTGCCTAGTATAGATCCTTGCCCATATTTTATAGGACCTAAAATAGTGGCAAACTGCTTTTTGAGAGCAGGTTCATCAGGCAGTACTAGGCTAACTTGATTGATATTAAAACAAGGACTTTCACCAAGTGGTGGCCGTTTCAAGCTAGTATCTGGCGTTGGTTCACTGAGATTAACAAAGGGTTTAGAGGTTTTATCCTCTAAATTATCAAGGCGCTGTTGATATTGATTGTATTGCTGCTGCTCTATTTGATTTAGATCAGATTGAGCATAGACTTGACAAGTAAGGCCACCTAGGCTGCATAATGGAATACATGTTAGTAGAACAGGTTTGAGATGATACGCAAATGACATGATTTTTATCTAGCATAAGAAAAGTAAACAATAATTGTATCTTACTTATGTCGCATTTTTTACCTTATTCCACGATATTTTTTAAATAAATTTTAATTGGCTTATAGGTGTAAGATTGTGATGTCATTATCTTGCTGATTATTATTATGATGGAAAGTGATAATGCTTGCTATTCCCATAACAGCGCTTATGGTAAATAAAAATAATGATCCAAAACCCCACTGCATGTACACAACGAAGTACACCGCGACTACCTAGATAACTCAATATACCGATATCATTAGCCTACAGCTTTATATTCAAGTCCTCACTAGGGTACCGTATCTTTAGGATGCTATGAATATCTTTATTGACAATAATTATCACTAACATTACTATTCAATATTCTAAATAAACATACGTTCATTTATTAGGATTTTTGATGCGGAAATTTGTCCTAGATTGCCCAAAAGGAAGTTACCGCAAGTTTTTTATTGTGGCTTTAATCCTAAGTTTTGGTTTTTTCATACACTCTTTGATAGATAGAGATATACCGAACATCTTAATATGGCTAGGAGTATTTTTAGCAGCTTTGAAGCAAGTTGTCATACCTATAAATCTAGATCAAAAAATATCTTTATCGAAAAAAAGATACTCTATAAGTGATGATGATTTTATAAGTCATTACAATAGTAGTTCTATTATGCACGATAACAACAAGGGTAAAACTTGGCATAAATTGATAATACTGGGTGATGATATATCGTCCCTTTTGCTTATTGCTGTCATACTCTATAGCATATTTGGTTAACTGAATTATGCTTAGTAAGCCATAACAAACCTGTTATAGATTACTAATATGATGAAAAGCTTGCTACCTAAAACTGGGGATTCTAAATAGTGAACTCAAATATGCTCAGCTTCTAACTTGGCTACTATATCCTTTAAAACTGCTTCAAAATGCTGGCTGTCAGTACATCGTTTGAATGCGTTACCACTCCAAAACCCTAAATGAAATATGATTGTAAGTCGCTTTTTATCCAAAGTTATCCGTCTTATTTCCGATAGATTAACAATTTCGTCGTCTAAAACTATAAAACTTGGCATCTAAATCTCTTTATATAATTTTTTAATAATAGTCAGCTACGAACCTTAAACTGCCTCGAGATTTTCGAAGACTCAACTCTCTGAGAAAGTATGAACAAAGCCCCTTTATTGAACCACATAAAAAAACAACAAGACTATCTCTATTATCAAAAGGCTAATCAGCACTTTTCTATAGATAGACATAGTGTTTTTATTATATTTCCACTCCCATAGTGGTACCAAAATAAGCAGTAGATAAGTAACGCAGATTATAAGACCTATCCAGTATTCTATTTTCAATTTGTAACGCCTTATTCAGATGGATTGTAATGGTCAAATAATTGAGAACAGATGATAAGAGGTTTTTACTTAGCTTTTTGATTAGGCGAGGCTGTTAAAAATAGAGTTTAGTAGGTGATTAATTCTAATAAAGAACTTTATTATTTAACTAATATAATTAAGTTATAGCCGTTTAAAACACTTAAGAACAACTTCCATCAAGTTAATCGATAATACAGGTATGCTATAAATACACACACATTGGCGAGCCTGCAACAGGGTCGCTAATCACTTTGGCTTGCACATCGAATATGTCAGCCAGCATCCCCTCCGTCATCACCTCATGAGGGCTGCCCATCATTTGCAGTTCGCCTGACTTTAGTACCACTAACAAATCACAATATCTAGCCGCTTGGTTAAGATCATGTAGCACAACGATGATGCTTTTACCCTTATCCTTTAATTCCCGTATGAGTCGCATCAGCTCTATTTGGTAAGAGATATCCAGATAAGTGGTCGGTTCATCAAGCATAATAATATCGGTGTCTTGGGCTAAAATCATCGCAATCCAAGCGCGCTGCTGTTGTCCGCCTGACAAAGCTTCAAGGGGCGTATCAGCCAAA
>Ga0098067_1000570_pt1 | contig 13438 bp, 7 predicted proteins | sample 26_taG_FD_92578 | JGI IMG/M metagenome (GOLD analysis project Ga0098067, IMG submission 92578) | Marine viral communities from Cariaco Basin, Caribbean Sea - 26_WHOI_OMZ | ecosystem: Environmental > Aquatic > Marine > Oceanic | place: Caribbean Sea: Cariaco Basin | collected 2014-11-09
ACCCTGACCCGGGGCCGTGGGAACCTCGTCTCCCAGGCCAATCGCTTTGTGGAGCTGGGCGTTCGTGTTAAAAAAGAACTCCCGAAAGCGATTATGGATCAGGCGGAAGTGGATGCCGATGAAGATACCGCCCGAGATAACCTGCAGGAGTAGATGAAATGGTGAAGAAAACCCGAGTCGGGCGCAGTTCAGTTTGTGGCTTTGTGTTGGCATCGCTACTGATGACCGGGCAAGTTGCTGCCCTGGAACCTGAGCACGAAATTCGCCGCCTGATGTTGGCTACCGAAGAGGCCGTTAGCGGAGAGAACTGGGGCGAAGCCGGCGAATACCTGAACCGTCTGCAGCAACTCGAAGGTCAGAAGCCGGCGGATTATTTCTATTTTCGTGGTCGGGTGATGCTGGAAGCTGGCCATTTCAACGAAGCGCGGGCGGCACTGGAAAAATACGTAAGCCAGGCCGGTGCCGAAGGGAAGCATTACAAAGACGCCCTCAAACTGATTACCAGTGTCGAAAAAGCCCGCAAGAACGAGGGCGCCCGAGCCAGCCAGAACAATCAGAACAAGAGTGAACCCGTTGCTATCATTGAGCCGGCCGGCGATCAATCGCTGGCCAAGCTGAAGCAACTCTACCTGGCGGAATCAGATGCCGAGGCCCTGGTTATTCATGCCAACACCCTTCTGGAAGGGGTTGGGTGGAGGTCAGACCAGCGAATTGTAAGGCTCGACCAACCCGCTGACATTACCTACAAACTCGACAGGCGTAACGATGTCATCAGTATCCAGGAATCCCGGCGCGAAGAAGAAGACCGGGTGGTGAAAACCGCAGAGTCACTGGGTGTTTTCGGGGTTAACCCACAGATCGAGTGGAATTGCGAAAGCGCCACCAACAGTTGCTGGATCTACGACCCGAGGGATGGTTCCCGGTTGATGAAGCTGAGCCAGGATCGCGAAAAGGCGGAAGAAATAGCCCGCACACTTGGTCGCCTGATAAAGACGATGCAGGGTGTCGGTCAGCCCCGCAGCTGACCCCGTTCTCCTTCGCGGTAGGCCCCGGGGGTGACGCCCGTCCACTTCTTGAAGGCTCGATGGAAGGTAGAAGGCTCTGTGAACCCTACTCGAAAGGCAATATCGTTGATGGGCAGATCCGGGCGCGACAGGTAATAGATTGCCATGTCGCGCCTGAGCAGATCCTTGATCTCCTGAAACGATGTATTCTCCTGCTTCAGCCGCCGCCGCAGGGTCTGGGGGCTGGTGTGGAGTTCTGCGGCAATCCACTCGAAATCGGGCAGTGAACGGGTAAAGTCCCTGCCGATAAGCGCACGGATGCGCCCGGTGAAGGTGTTGCTTTCATCCGGCCGCGACAACAGGTCTGCCGGTGACGTTTTCAGGAACTGGCGCATTTCGGATTTGTCGCGGATCACCGGTGCCTGCAAAAAGCGCTTGTCGAACGTCAGGGCAGTCTCACTGGCTCCAAACGACAGCGGGCAATGGAAAATATGCCGGTACTCGTCGCCATGGGGAGGGCGGGGGTAGCTGAATTCCGCTTTGAGCAGTTCCACCGGTTGCCCGATCAGCCAACTGCCAAGCCGATGCCAGATGACCAGAATGCTTTCGCGGAAGAAATGCATCGGGTCGTGGATATCACCTTCAATCACGGTTACCAGCCGAGCGGCTTTATCGTCCACTTCCAGTTCCATGGCGACCATGGGTTCAAACAGGCGGCAGAAATCGAACGCCTGCCGGTAAACGGCTTCCAGATTGGGGCAATCGATAACGAGTGCACACATGGTGGCAAAGGTGCCAGTACGGCAGCGTCTCGGGCCCAGCCCCATGAATTCGTCTGCCATAGCATTCCAGGTGGCCTGCATCAGCCTGCTGTACTGCGTGCTGCTTACCCGTGCCATCTCGATCTTCAACAGGTCCGGTGAAATCCCCGCATCTCTCAGGATTGCGCGAGTATCCAGGCCGGCCCGCTCGGGGCCAATCAGAGCGGCCTCTACGAAGTGCCTGGAAACGGTGAGCTCCGACATGTCATCCTTTATCCTTATTTGAATGAAGCCCATCATAAAACCCCTCAGGGACAATGCAACCATTGCGCCTTGCAAGCGCTGGAAGAAATGGTCAATAGGAATGACGGAACCGGCAGTTGGCCCGGCGGGGAAAACAGGGCAGCATCAGGGCTGCACCAATAACCGATAAAGGAGTTGCACATGCCTGGCCCGTTAAGCCAACTCAAGGTACTGGATTTCAGCACACTTTTGCCCGGTCCATACGCCACCATGCTGCTGGCGGATATGGGCGCCGATGTATTACGGGTGGAAGCCCCGGGCCGTCTGGACCTGACCCGGGTGATGCCGCCGCTGGAAGACGGCGTAAGTACCGCCCATACGTTTCTTAACCGAGGCAAGCGGTCGCTGGGGCTGGATCTCAAAAAAGAGGGCAGTGCAGATGTCGTTAAACGGCTTGTTAAGGATTACGACGTTGTGATCGAACAGTTTCGCCCGGGCGTGATGGACAGGCTGGGCATCGGATACGACACCCTGAAATCGATTAACCCCAACATTATCTACTGCGCCATCACTGGCTATGGCCAAACTGGCCCGTATAAAGACCGTGCCGGACACGACATCAATTACCTGTCCCTTGCTGGAGTGTCCAGCCACTGCGGCCGCAAGGAAAGTGGCCCCCCACCGATGGGTATTCAGATAGCCGATGTGGCAGGCGGCTCACACCACGCGGTAATGGGTATCCTGGCGGCGGTAGTTCACCGGCAACAAACTGGCGAAGGGCAGTACATTGACATCAGCATGACCGACGCGGCTTTCGCCATGAATGGTATGGCCGGGGCAGCAGCACTGGCAGGTGGCCAGGAACAGCAACCGGAGAGCTCCATGCTCAACGGCGGCACCTTCTACGATTACTACCAGACCAGTGATGGCCGCTGGATATCTGTTGGCAGCCTGGAGCCTCAATTCTCAGCCCGGCTTTGCGATGCCCTGGAGCTCCCCGAAATGAAAAGCTTTGCGCTGAGCCAGAACCCCGAGCATCAGCAGACCATCCGTGAGGCGCTGAAAGCTGCTTTCGCCCAGAAAACCCTGGCAGAGTGGGAAGAGGTATTTGCTGGCCGGGATGCCTGCGTGGAGCCGGTGCTGACGATAACCGAGGCCGCTGATCACTCCCAAATGAAAGCCCGTAACATGGTTATCGAAGTGGCCAAACAGAATGGCGGAACCCAGAAGCAGATCGGCCACCCGATCAAGTTCAGTGCGACGCCCTGTGACTCCCGCTACACGGGGCGCCCATTGGGCGCCGATAACGGCGAGGTCTGAGGCGCCTCTGCACTGGCTCCTGCAGGCGCAGGGGCCAGTTTCACATTGTTGCGGCCATCGTGCTTGGCGGCATACAGCGCCTGGTCAGCACGGAGGAGGGTGTCGTCCGTGCTTTCTTCACGATGATATTCTGCAACACCAATGGATACCGTTACCCGGAAGTCATCCGCGATAGCCGGGAATGACAGCGCTTCTATAGCTTCGCGTACCCGTTCCGCCTTGATTTGGGCACCTTCCAGGGGCGTCTGGGGCAGCACCAGCAAAAACTCCTCTCCGCCATACCGGCCAAAGCAGTCGATGGCTCTAAGCCCGTCGGAAACTGAACGCGCCACGGCCTGGAGGATGGCATCACCGACCTGGTGCCCGTAGGTATCGTTCACCTCTTTGAAGTGATCAATATCCATCAGGCATAAAGAGAACGAGCCCGGTATGCGGCTGTAGCGGTTGCACTCCTCAGTAATCACCTCAAACAGCCGGCGACGATTATAGACACCCGTCAGGGCGTCCACATTCACCAGCTCCTGGATCTGCTCCATCGCTTTCCCCAGTTCCAGATTGCGCTGGCGAAGCTTGCCACGGAGCCCACTGATAAAACCGCCAATGATGGTGATCTCCGCCATTACCAGCGCGAAGGCCACTGTTTGCAGTATATCCAGTTCGCTATTGAGGACTTCTGGTCGATAGGCCCACAGGCCCAGGTGGAGCAAACCGTAAAGTGCAAAAAACCACACGCCCACCACAATGAACTGGCGCGTTGTCAGCGCCAGAATGCCAAACAGCATGGGCACAACGGCAATCAGCAGGAAGATAGCCCGGGCCTGGCCCGCATCCAGAAACGCCATAACCCAGATAGGGGGCAGCAGCGACACGATCATCTGTGCGGACGTCATGCTCGCGTCCTGGAACTTCAGGTTTTGTCCGGTACGAATCATCCACCAGAAGGTAGCGTTGATCAGTGAGGCGAACACCAGAAATCCCGCGGTAACCCCTAAAGAAATCATGCCTTGGGCCCAGCAGTACACAACGATGCTGAAAGTGACCATGTAGGACCCGAACGACATTCCGAGGCGTCGAAGACGGAGTTTTTGCTCGCGCTCTACGACCTCTGTCGGGGAGAGGGCAATATTCTTGGGGGCTGTTTGGCTCATAGGCTGCTTGTTTTTAATATTGATAGTCGGCTCAAGCGGTGCTGATCAAATAGTGGCATGCCGTAACATAAGGATTTGTGAGATAAATCATATTGTCATAATAACAAGAAATGAACCTCCGATCAGGCCTTAGCGGTGTAAGAGTTTGTCTGCTAATTTGTGAGAGTGAGTCACTTTTGGCTCGCTCATAACAATCACAATGGACAAACCACTATGATATTGCTTCGCACACCTTTCAGGAGCGTCGTTAGAGGCGCATTGAAAGCTGCTGGAGTAGCGCTGGCCAGCAGCTTTCTGATTACAGGATGTTCCGACGGTAGCAGCTCTTCGGGTTCCGGCAGCCCAGTGAACGAACAGCTTTTCCCGGCGGACGGAAAATTTGAGGCAACCATAAGGAGAACGACAAACGGAGTTCCCCATATCAAGGCGGACAATCTTGCATCAGCGGCTTTTGGGCATGGTTATGCGCAGGCGCAGGATAATGTGTGTCTGTTGGCAGAGGCCTTCGTTAAGGCCAGGAGTGAGAGGGCGAAGTATTTTGGCCCCGGTGATAACAATATCAATATCATCAACGACTTCAGTTATAAGGCTCAGGACATACTCAGCGGTGCCAAAGCCGAATTTGGGCAACTGAGTGAAGAAAGCCGGGCTATGGTAGAGGGCTTTACAGCAGGCTATAACCGTTATGTCCGTGAGACCGACCTGGGAACACTGCCTATGGAATGCCGGGATCAACCGTGGGTGAAGGAAATCGAGCCTACGGACTTGCTGGCTCATTATCGTATCGTGGGCCAGTTTGCCAGTGGTGCCCAGTTTGCAACGGGTGTGGTTTTCGCTGCGGTTCCTCCGGGAGAGGTCGCCGACCCTGTTCCGGCTCAGCCAGAGACAAACCTGGCGGGTGAGCCCAGGAGCATGCTAAGAGTGGCTGATTCTGCTCGTACCAACGCTCGCAAGATCGATAACTTCGTTGATACTGGCCTGGCCAGTAACGCCTGGGGTATCGGTTCTGAATTGACTGAGAACGGTAAAGGGGCGCTGCTGGCAAACCCCCACTTTCCGTATACCGGACACAGGCGTCTCTATCAGGCGCAGTTGACAGTCCCCGGTTACCTGAACGTAAACGGTGCAGGGCTTTTGGGAACTGCAATTCCCCTGATCAACTTTAACGAAAATCTGGCCTGGTCTCATACGGTAACGACCAGTCGCCGTTTTACCTGGTATGAATTAAAGCTTAAGCCGGGTGATCCGCTTACCTATATTAAAGATGGCGTCGAAAAGCCAATCACCTCAAGAACGCTTCAGATTGAAGTGAATGTGGGTAGTCCCGAGCCCGTCGTATATGAAAGAACCTTCTGGTTCTCCGAATATGGCCCAATGCTCGCAGCCAATGCAGTTAACGATGCATTTCCGGAGTGGGGTGGCACCGGCCTTGTTAACGGTGAGCCAGCGGCTTACACCTACAGAGATGCTAACGCTAACACCGCCGGTCTGCTGGATACCTGGCTTGGTATGAGTCGAGCCAGCAATCTTGAAGAGTTCAAGGACGTGTTCCGTGAGTGTGGTACGACCCTCTGGACGAACACGACCTATACGGATGATCAGGGCAACGCCTACTACATTGACAGTAGCTCTGTGCCCAATCTTTCCGGAGCGTCTCTGGCTGTGCTTGATTTCAAACGCTCTGCCAGCCCGGCGTTTGAAGCGCTGTTTGAAGGAGGCGTGACGCTGCTCGACGGCTCAGAATCCCGTGACGACTGGGTTGAAGGGGAGTGTGCAGGGTTGGTGCCCTTTGAGAGTAAGCCTCAGTTACAGCGCACAGACTGGGTACAGAACTCCAATAGCAGTTATTGGTCCACCAACCCGGATGAGTTCCTGACAGGTTTCTCGCCGCTTTTCGGTGCTGAGAATGCGCCAGTGAATCCGCGTACGAGACTTGGCATCAAAATGCTTCAAAATCCGACCGAACCGGGCCTGGACCCGACGACCAAACCACCTGCCGGGCAGGATGGTAAGTTCAGCGCACAGGACCTGATCGATACGATCTGGAATAACCGTGCCTGGTACGCCGAACAGTTTCTGCCAGAGCTGCGTGATCGCTGCACGGTGGTGGGCGCTACACCGGTCAATGTGCCCCAGGCCCTGCTGCCAACAGACCCGGCTGTAACATCACCTGGCACGCAGGTAGTGACTTCGGGCTGTCAGGCGATGGCGGACTGGAACGGAACCTATGACCTGACCAGCACTGGCGCCCATCTATTCAGGGCATTCATTGATATCTACAACCGTAGTTTTCCGAACGACCTGACCACGCCGTTTGATCCGGCAGACCCGGTCAACACACCAGCAGACCCGTCATCGGCCAATCGGGGGACGGCTGACGACGCTATGCTTCAGTCCCTGGCCGCTGCCATGGTACTGCTGAGCGATGCCGGGATTGCACTCGATAGCCCGCTGGGTGAAGTTCAGTACTATCAGCCCACTGGCGGCCTCCCGCCAGGCGGTGATCCCTCGAATGCCCAGGCACTTTCTGCCAGAATTCCGTGGCACGGTGGTGACGGCAACGTAGAAGGGGCCTTCAATGCCATCGGTGTGGTGGATAATGATTTTGCGGAAGATACCCGTATTCCACGCGTGAACACCCCTGATTACAAAGATTCTGAGGGAGACCGCCTTGCCGGGGGTGTTTCCACCAATGATGGCGAAGGCTGGTTGATCGCTCGCGGAACAAGCTGGCATTTCGGGTTGGAATTCACCGATGAGGGGCCACAAGCCTACGGCTTGACCAGCTACTCTCAATCTTCGGACGCGGAATCAGTTTTCTTCGTGGACCAGAGCCTGCGTTACTCACAGAAAGATGCAAGAAAGCTCTCCTTTACGGATGAAGAGATTGAGCAGAATCTGTTGAGTGGTGGGGAGGTTACTATTAGCAACTGATGTGTGTCGGAAGAAACGGAAGCGGACGCGTCGCCCGTTTCCACTAAAGGCTCCGTTACTCTGGTATTGGGGCTTTTTTTGCTGCTCAAGATTATCGGGTGTAATTAAACAAAAAAGCCCTCGCGGGGGTGAGGGCTTTAGATTGCTGCCAAACCCACGCCATTGCGGTGGGGGTTGTTGTAAGTGGTGCCTCGATAACCATTCCAGGCGATGGGCTATGACCTTGTGGGGGGGCGAAGTGCTTTACAACGAAAGGGGCTAAGTCTCTTGCCCACTGAATTTAAAATGCCCAAACGCAACGAACCCCGGAAAAACCGGGGTTCGTCAGTAATTCGGGGCGCGAACGCCGCGCCCTTACATATTGGTCACCTCACCGTGTATTAATTTAGCTGAGTAAATTCATCTGAATTATCACTGTCGATAACGTCCTGAGGTGTTGGCAGCGGACGATCATCCAGGATTGGAGTGAAGGTTGCCGTGCCAAGGTCACCATTGGTTGCGTCTACTGCACCGCTTAGAGTGCCCGAGTTCATCAGGAACTGCACAGTTTGTGCCAGTGATTCCTTGAAGGCATCGCTTTGACGTAAAAGATCGGCATTACGCTCCGCAGTATCGGCGATGTTCCTGTCAGCGGAAGGCAGCACGAACATACCGTGTGAGCCATACGCCAGATTGCTGGCAAGTGATTTTTGCGAGCCATCCGTGTCGACTACGTTAGTGGCTCCAAGCTCTTCAGATAACGGGATTCCACCTGCCAGGAAGTCAGGGAATGCCTGATTTAGCTGAGTTTTGGCTGCTTCAATGATGGTGGTCTGGTCAGATTTGTACAGCGTATTGCCATTACCATCCTCAGTACCTACCACATTGAATGTCAGGATGCCGTTGCCCCCACTGATTATGTCGTCTGCAAGGTTGATCGGATCGGCCGGATCAATCGCATGCTGAACTACGCGCATGAAGGTCTCATAGTTCTTTGTACCTTGCTCGACGCCAGCAGCTGATAGCCCGGCGAGGATGCGTGGTGCAAAGCTTGGTGAGTTCTCAAGGGTACGAACAATGCCGGACGCGGGGGTATAAAGAACCGTACCCACAACATCCGTAATGTCAGTCTGGTTGGCAACTGCAACCGCGCCAGCACCGGCGACAGTGCCGAGCGAATGGCCAACAAGGTAGACATTACTTGTATCAAAGTCGCCGTTTGAATCGCCATTGACATCAATATCGCCGATAGAGGCAATCAGATTGACCAAGTCGATCTGCGACTGCAGGTTCTTGTCTCGAGTGTTGAAGAAGTTCTGTAGGTTGATGTAGAGGCTGCCTGAGGAGCCAAATCCACCTGTAACGCTCATAGGTGCTGGGTTTCCGTCAGGCCCTTGCGTGAAGTCAAAGTGACGTTCGAAGCCTGTCCGAGCAATACCTGGGATAACGCTAGTGTGGTTAGCAACAGCATTTACTGCGCCAACCGCAAATCCCAAAAACTGAGCTGGGCTAGCGCCGCATGCTCCTCCCAGAATCTGCGCGCGGTCGTCAGGGCAGCCTCCGGAAACCAGTGTCGCCTGCACTTCGTCTGCATAGGTGCCGGCGATCAAAGATGCAACATTCTCCGAAGTGTTTTCGGAGGTGCCGGCTTTGTCATCAAAACCTCCAAGAAGCGTAGACGCAAGTGCCTGTTTCTCATGGGCCACTGGATCCGAGGCGCCGGTTCCGATGCCAGTAAGATCCGACTGGTCCTGCGCGTCGACGCCATGCAGAGGCAGGTCAATGGCGACAACGGCATATCCGGCCGAAGTCAGGAATGAGCCCACTGACAATGCGGCACTTCGATCTGTTGTAATTCCGTGTTGGAAGACAACGACTGGTAACTGAGAGCTACCATCCCATGTGAAGCCACTGGCAGTGGCCACGCCCGGGCGTGGAACCATAACCAGCATCGGTACCTGAAGGTCTTCAGTCTTTGCCGGGAAAGGATACAGATAGTTCACTGCATCGCTAGCGTAATCGCTGGTAAGAGGCGAAGTGACCCCCTGGGCCAATTGCAGTCCTACCGGTCCAAACTGGGTATTCAGACCCTCAGCAAGGGCGTGATTGGCAGTCCAGGTATCCGTATTGATCACAGATCCGTTGCTGCCTGAAGGCACACCGAGGTAGTAAGGCAGTGTGATATCGCCTTGCAGTACCACTGCGGTGTCCGAACCAGTAACTGAAGCCACCGCAGGCGTTAGCAGTGCCGCAACAGTTGCCGTTGGATCAGTAAAGGCTGGCAGGTTTATAGAGCTGCTCCCGGTCTGCGGTAATAGGGCGCTAAAGCCAGAGGCAAGCGCAGTACCGGCGCAAGCTGTACCGTTTGTAAAGTCTAGACTATCACAGGCTCCACCTGACCCAAACAGTGTGGGAAGAGCCGCCTGCAAGCCAGCGGATGGGAACCCAAGCTCTGCCAGTCTGATTCCTTCCTGTACGTCAAAGAAATTGAACGGGGAGTCAGCGGTATCTCCGGTGCTCGACAAATTGAAGTCGGCCGTTGTTAAGTTGCTGTCCCCATTAAAATCAAAGTCAAGCGGGTCAATTTCACCGTTGCCGTTGGTATCATTAGGTCCAACCTCTTCGCTCGATTTGCGTTTGGCAGCTAGGGCTTCTTCAAGTGAATCACCGTCAGCTACGGCAGCCAGAACGGTGGCAGCACCGGTGATCTTTCTGGTAGCACCCAATCGGACAAGCGCTCTTACCTGATCTGTGAACCAGTCTGCTGGTTGCGCCATATATGGCAGAATTTCTTCATCTGCGGATGTCATGAACGAATAGCTGATTGCAATATTGTTTGCAGAAATTGGTGCCTTGCTCTGCGCACTTCTGGTGCTGTTTGGCAGTGCAAAGTACCCTTCCGCTACAGTCTCCCAAAGAGCGTTGATGATTTTTCTAACGGGCGCCAGGGAGCTTGAGCCAAGCGGGGCATCTGTATCGGTTAGGTTCCCATAGCTTGGTGAAGCAATGATTGGTTCGCCCTGTGAGTCTTTGACTCCATTGGTAACTACGGCAATGAAGCGCTTTCTTGGGTCGAGGGGTGTCAAAAGATTGATACGGATAACACTTTTGCCAGACTGCTCAACAACCGAGACTTCATATTGGTCTACTGCAACCCGAGCAGAATTGTTGGCAGCTGCCACCAAGCCGGCGCTTGGTGTTCCGCCAGCTTCCAAGGTGGCCTTAATTGCCGCGAAGGGTTGCGCTAGAGGAACGGTAGGCGGCTCACTAAGGGATAGCGCCTGAAGAGGATCACCGCTTGCGTAATCCAGTTCAATCAAAAAAACGTTCTGGTTGGGGTTTGGTACTGCCACACCGGAATTGAGCACCAGTTCTCCATCGGCGTCCACCAAAAACGGTTGCCCGTCGACCGACGAAGCGTCAATCGTGCCGCTCATAGCAATATCAATAGGTGCAACAGTAGATGCGCCGCTCAGCTTATTAAGGGCTGTTGTTACCGGTGGAGCGGAGTCTGCAACACTGAATGTACCATCGGCCTCATTGACACCCACTGTTTCTAGATTGTCCCCTTGGAAGATTAGGTCGTTCGGCAGCGGCAAGTCCCCTGTCACTGGGTTAAACAATGGCCAGGTCTTACCATCAATATCAGGATTATTGATTTGATAGTCAGGATTCGCATTGCTGGACCCGGACCCGGCGCTGTCAAAGCACCCTGTTAGTCCAAGGGAGGACGCCACAGCAAGACTTATTAGAGTTTTCTTGAACATGGGTGTGGAACCTTTTCCTGTTGTTGTGTCGTTATGTTCGGCAGCTGACGGGGCCGGTCTGGTCCGGTAAACCCGTTGTCAGTGGCCGGTTCTGCTTATTCTGTTGTCTGAATTTCTGGCCAGCGCTTTCTGTGCCAATTTCTGTAACTCTGACTATAGCGACAGTAACGCGACAGTTGATCGCTCTAAAGTGTGATTCTGACCATTGGGAGCCCACCCGCACAGTCGGAGTTCGGCTTCATTGAAAAATAGTTGGCCCTGAGACGTTTGTCGAGTCCTTCGGAGCGCCTGGCATCCGCCTACTTGAAGTTTGAGAAGTCCGGCTTCCTTTTTTCTGTGAAGGCTTTGATAGCTTCGGCGTTTTCAGGGGACTTCAGGCGTTCAGCAAACAATTTGCCCTCGGCCAGCATGGTAGTAGTCAGCGCTTCGCCGGTGGCCCTGTTCAGCAGTTCCCGGGTAGCGCGAATGGCGGCCGGTGGTTGTGCCGCGAGCCGGGCGCAGGCCTCGATCGCTGTGGCTTCCGTTCTTGCAGGTTCGCATACTTTGTTGATCAGGCCCAGGCGCAGGGCGTCCTCGGCGGTGAAGGTGTCCCCGAGCATCAGCAGCTCTGCGGCGCGAACCCGGCCAAGCCAGGATGGCAGCAACAGGCTGGAGCCGCCTTCCGGGCAAAGGCCCAGAGTGGCGAAGGGCATCTGGAAGCGGGTGTTGGTGCCGGCGAATACCATGTCGCAATGCAATAACATGGTGGTGCCAATGCCCACGGCCGGGCCGTTCACTGCGGCCACGATGGGCTTGTTGGTGGTGGCCAGAAGCAACAGAAAGCGGCCTACGGGAGTGTCTTCAAATTCGCCCGGCAGGCCGGCGGCGAAATCGCCCAGGTCATTTCCGGCGGTGAAGCAGTCTTCGCTGCCGGTATAAACGATGCAACGAATGTCGTTGTCGTCGCGGGCCTGTTCGATGGCATCGCCGAGGGCCGTGTACATGTCGTGGGTGAGGGCGTTCTTGCGGTCCAGGCGGTTAACACGGACCGTCAGAATGTGATTGTTCTTTTCTGTGAGGACGAGGTCAGTCACGGTGTCTCCTGCGATGAAATAATCGAAGATAGCGACGATGTTACATTTTTTCGTGGCCGTTTAGCCAAGGTTCACGTGAAATACCTTCGCCCTCTGTCTGATCCCTCGTTTTCGGATTTTCTGGTAAACTTCGCGCTCCTGATTTTTGACAACCCGATCTATAAACCAGACCTGATGAGACGCCTATGACCACCGTAATCCGCCAGGACGACCTGATTGAGAGCGTAGCGGACGCGCTGCAGTTCATTTCCTACTACCATCCCAAGGATTTTATTCAGGCAGTGTATGAGGCCTATCAGAGGGAAGAGTCCCAGGCGGCAAAAGATGCCATGGCGCAGATCCTGATCAACTCCCGCATGTGCGCCCAGGGGAAGCGGCCGATCTGTCAGGATACAGGCATTGTCACGGTGTTTGTGACCATCGGTATGGAGGTGCAGTGGGATGCGGACATGCCGCTGGACGATATTATCAATGAAGGTGTTCGCCGCGCCTATACCCAGCCGGATAACGTGCTGCGAGCTTCCGTGCTGGCGGACCCGGACGGCAAGCGTGCCAACACCAAGGACAATACCCCGGCGGTGATCCACTACAAAGTCGTTCCCGGCAATACCGTGGACGTGCACGTGGCCGCCAAGGGCGGCGGTTCCGAAGCCAAGTCCAAGTTCGCCATGCTGAACCCGTCGGACTCGGTGGTGGACTGGGTACTGAAAATGGTGCCCCAGATGGGTGCCGGCTGGTGCCCGCCGGGGATGCTGGGTATCGGTATCGGCGGTACCGCTGAGAAAGCAATGGAACTGGCCAAGGAATCCCTTCTGGACCCGATTGATATCCACGACCTGCAGGCCCGTGGCGCCTCCAACCGTGCTGAAGAGCTGCGCCTGGAGTTGTTCGAGAAGGTCAACGAACTGGGCATCGGCGCCCAGGGCCTGGGCGGCCTGACCACGGTTCTGGATGTGAAGGTGAAGGATTATCCCACCCATGCCGCCAACAAGCCGGTGGCCATCATTCCCAACTGTGCCGCCACCCGCCACGCGCACTTTGTGCTGGATGGCTCCGGCCCTTCACTGCAAACTCCGCCGAGCCTGGAAGACTGGCCGGAGATCACATGGGAAGTGGGTGACAGCGTTCGCCGTGTGAACCTGGATACGGTGACTCCGGAAGACGTCAAAGACTGGAAGCCGGGCGAAACCGTGCTGCTGTCCGGCAAGA
>Ga0098067_1000577_pt1 | contig 13413 bp, 10 predicted proteins | sample 26_taG_FD_92578 | JGI IMG/M metagenome (GOLD analysis project Ga0098067, IMG submission 92578) | Marine viral communities from Cariaco Basin, Caribbean Sea - 26_WHOI_OMZ | ecosystem: Environmental > Aquatic > Marine > Oceanic | place: Caribbean Sea: Cariaco Basin | collected 2014-11-09
CGATAGCTTCCATGCGATATTTCATGAGACTAACAAAGTTGACATCTTTGCCGATTGTATCGACTTCGCCAATAGCTTATTTGCCGCACCTGCTGCACACGTAGATTTGACAGAAGCGCACAAACATAGCGCCAGTAAAGATAAAGTCGACCGTCTCGCAATTAAACCTTTTAACCCGAGCTTTGCCATTACCCGACTGGCCATGCAAAAATTCGGTCACGTCAGCGATGCTATTGCTACCGGACTTGAACATGGCTTTGACTCTGGCAGCTCGCTCGATAAGGTCTATAGCAACGAGCCAAAAGGTAAAAATGCCTTTGGCAAGGCGGTCGATAAATTTTACTTGAGTAATATTGGTTGGCAAGGCATTCGTATTCGCCGCAAGCATTTATTGGAGCTAGCGCGGCTAGCTATTGCGGAGCGTCAACAGGTAAATCCTCAAACTCTATCAAGCACTGAAGCTGGCAATCAGCAAAAATTACGGGTGCTCGATATCGCCAGTGGCAATGGCTACTATGTCTTTGACTTACTGACTGAGTTTGCCCATTTAAGCGCTGAGCTAAGGGACTATGACGCGCATAATATTCAGGTATTAAGCGATAAAGCCGCTAAGTTAGACATGGCCACGCGCGTGCAGGCTATCGAAAAAGATGCCTTTGACCCTAATAGCTACGTGTCTAATTCTACAGGTGAAAATGCTAACGCCTTTGATTTGGCCATAGCCTCCGGAGTATTTGAGCTGTTCTCAGATAACGCTTTAGTCAGTACGGCGGTATCTGGCATTTACGACAGCTTGGTCGAGGGTGGCTACTTTATTTATACCAACCAGCCTTGGCACCCTGAGCAAGAGTTTATTAGCAAAACTTTAAACAACCATCGCGGTAGCAGTTGGGTGATGCGTTGTCGCTCGCAGCTAGAGATGGATCAGTTGGTCATGCAAGCTGGCTTTACCAAGGTCGATATGCGCATTGATCGCTTTGGTATTTTCACCGTGTCATTAGCGATTAAAAACACCGATACTAGAGCGGCTAATTCAGAGAGTGTTCAGCCTGCATCCACTAAGGGGAAATAATGGAGACCCCTTATAATAGTGTGCAACTTTTCTCGGGGGGTGGCACCCGTTTTGGCTATTATCTCGGCAGTTACGCTGCCCTCTATGAGCAAGGGCACAAACCTGAGCTGATATTGGCGACTTGCGGTGGCAGTCTAGCCGCCTTATTGGTAGACCTTGCTCCTGAGCCGCAGCAACTTCAGGCCCTAATGCAAAGCCGTGAGTTTTATGAGGTCATTCGTGCCAGTCAACCCCGCCGTCCTCTAACCAATAAAGCAAAGACTTTAGGATTCGCTACGCAGTATCCGGATTATTTTTATAATGCCCTTAAACGTTGGCGCTTGACCCGGCAGCCGCATAAACTGAGTAAACGGCAGGTTAATGAGAGCCATGATGAGTTGCTCGCTGAGCTACAGCATTTGGCGATGTTTGAAATGGGTCAAGATAACGAATGGCTAGAGGCTCTTGCTAAACTTAAAAATAACTCAGCGGTTCTGGATGCTCAGCAGAACACTACTGACATCGCTATGATCGCCAGTCGTTTACTGCCCACAGTAGCGAGACCACCTCAAGACACAAGCGCTGTTCCATTAATGGAATCCAATTCGGTACAGTTGCAAGAGGTCTTATTCGCTCCTAATAAACTAACTCATTATCCTAAGCTAAGTGCTGAGCTCACCTGCCCGACTCACCCTTATGCCCCGCATAGAATTACCCGTGAGGTTTATACAAGTTATGACTGGGATATCCGTCAGGCCGTGCGCGCCTCGATGGCCGACATGTACTATTTGCAGCCGACTTATATTGACGATTTGGGGTGGTGTTTGGGCGGCGTCATTAATTTGACCCCGATTGAGTTGGCCTGCCAGTTAGGACAGACCGTCTTTGCCGAAACTAAATCACCGTATGATAAGCATCTGGCCGCACCAGCCATTCAGCGGGTCTTCGGCTTTGACCCGAATGAGCGCTTAAATCAAGTCCATAGCCATACTCATAGCGGTGTTAGCAGTCGTGTTAATAGCTTTATCAATAAAGAGAGTGCTACCCAAATCACCGCTCAGACGACTGGTATTCATTGGCTGCCCTTTGCTGATAATGGCAAGGTACTAGCCGGTCAACATGTGCGTAAACGCATTAATTTAAAGGCAGGGTTGATAGACCTGATTCATGCTGATTACACTAACTTTGTGAAGCAGATGCAAGCACAGTGGGATTATGGCCATGCGCGCACGACGGCTTATCTAAAGCAAACCAAGGGGAAACTATGACGGTCAACCCGCCTTATCTGCGTCCAAACCCTGATAATACTCTCCCTTGCGTTATTATCATTGGCGGCACCAGTGGTATCGGTTTAAGCTTAGCGTTGGCGCATCTCAAGCTGCGTTGGCAGGTTATCGTGGTCGGTAGCAACCCTAATAAAATCGCGCAGTTAAATCAGCAACAGCCTGAGCTGACTACTATTCAGTGTGATATCACCCAAGTAGAGCAGCGTAACGCCTTATTTACACGGCTAGTCCAGCAACCGTTTAAACGGCTAATCTATAGTGCCGGTTGGTATCTGAACGAGCGGGTATTCACTTTGGACAAAGCCGCTAGCGCGCGTATGCTCGGTGTCAACTTGCAGGCCTTTCATGCCGTATTTGACTGGGCCAGCCAGCAGTTTATCGCTAATAAAAGTCCAAGCCAAACTGACGCCTACAATGACAATAAGTACAACGACGCCAAGCGCTACGCCAATGACCCCGCCTTAGTGTGCCTATCCTCTATTGCTGGGGTCTTAGATTACCCCTACGCAAGCCTTTATGCCAAATGCAAACGCGCTATGATAGTTGGCGCTGACGCTTACCGTTTGGCCCTTGCCCCTTTCAACATCCAAGTGACCTGTATCGCTTCGGGCTATATCGATACCCAAGCGCTGCGCGATCTCAATGGCGGTGATGCCAGCCATAAGCCCTTTATCGTGGCAGAAGAGGTAGCGGTCAGACGTATCTTAAAGGCCATCGAGGAAAACGAGGCGCTGGCCATCTTTCCGGCTTCGATGCGCTATCTCACTTATGGTTTAAACAAACTACCGACCCCGCTACTCAATTTTTTAATGCAGCGACAGTTAGATAAAAAAAGGGAGAAGTAATGTAAGGTAACTTGTCAACATCGGTCTTAGCTGATAACTATGACCGACCGTTAATACACGCCAATCCATTTAACGTTATAATATAGCCAATTAAGTTATTTTACCCCATAAGATAATTTGCGTTTTATAGTGAGCTTTTACGCTCATTTTTTATTCTTAGAAATTCAGGATTGCTTAGTTTTGCTAACAGAAAGTGTGATTGAAATTCCCGGTGTCATCTTATTAATAGCTTGTTTACTACGCAGTTTACAGTATAGACGTCAGAGTTCCATCGAACAAATTAAAGCCTTTTGGTTGGCCTCTGCACTGATATTTATTGCCGTCATTCGTCGCGAGTTAAACTTTTTACCCGACCTATTTATTGCTAGCGATGTCTTAGTGCTAGGCCATAATTATGATTGGTGGGAAGATGCCGCGTTGTTAATCCTTTATTTATTGGCTGTCGGCTTGTTGATTTATTCACGCCGCTATCTTTGGGCGGTATTAAAAAATGTCAGCGTAATACTCTATGTTAGCGTCGCTACTTTGGCGCTATTACAATACATGGGAGAGAATGCCATCGTGTTCTCGCAAACTATAGGGGGCTTAATCGAAGAGGTAGCCGAAACTATTGTGTATGTGATTGCTTTGGTTTATTTATGGCAATTTAAATTAAGCGACTTTGCAACCTCCTCAGTGAATCAAGAAGATTTTACCTGGAGCCAGACTAGACACTAGCGGTGATTTCAATATTAAATAAACGTTAATACTTTTGCTCCGGCAATGCCTATAAGACTAACCAATACAACAGTGTAAATAGTGGAATACCTATCAACAAACTATCAATTCTATCCAAAACCCCGCCATGCCCTGCTAGCAGCGTACCGGTATCTTTGACTCCATGTCGACGTTTAAAAGCCGACTCAAATAAATCCCCCATCACCCCACTGACCGCTAATAAATAGGCGCAACCAAAACAAACCAGTAAGCTAAACGGGGTCAGCCATAGCCCTAATACCGTCGCTAATACTGCCGATAATAAAGTGCCAAATAGCGCCCCTTCAATAGTTTTATTGGGGCTAATTTTGGGGGCGAGCTTGCGCTGAAAAAATCGCCTCCCAAAGGCGCGACCACACAGATATTGAGCAATATCATTAAACTGGCTGGCAAATAACACAAACAGCAAAATACCTGACGCCTCACGTGCCCAAGTCAAATGGTGCAAAACAATAAGACTGATAATCAACGTGAACAGACTGATTACCATTAGTGCATCAAGAGGACTGCGGATCACTAGCGGCATTACAGACTCTTTCGTTTCAGATGTGATATTAGTAAGCGCAGGCTCCGTAGCCTTTTTTTCGCTTAGACGTTCTAGAGCAGAGACTTGAGTGGCTAGCTTATGCAGCAATTTGGTCTTGCCCGCTAGCCGGCCCAATCGCGATATCTCATAGAAACCACGCAACCCAATCATTACAAACAGCCCATCCAATGCCCACCAATACGGGTAGTGGCCGCCTTTACTTTGTAGTGACGACAAGAGATAACAGCCAAACAATAACGCGAGCATCCACCACCACGAGCGGGCAATCCAATATATTTTGGGCAGTTTACGACGATATTTTGGCAATGACAGTACCGTTAATACCAGCGTGTTTGCGGTCATAATGAGGATAATAAAAAGATAATCAGGCGTTAGCATTACGTATTAACCTCATTATAAAAAACTAGTGTTGCCGAAAAACTACCATCACTACAGTTACCACACCTATTACGCTACTGACTACTGACAGCGGTAATAGCTACTATTAGCGCAGCAGGCAAATAGGCCTCTGGCAATCGGGCACGCGGATAGTGCTGAGATAGCCAAGCTCGATAACTGCCTACTGTCAGCTTACCACAATAGACCAGGTATAAAACGGTCAAGCCGACACTGCGCGAAAACCCCATAACGCATTGAAAATTAATAATTATTATCTCGTCAACATCGTGATTTTTTTGCTGTACTTCATCCTTTGCCACTTTACCTTCTGCTTCCTTATCAAACCCTGCTAATTTATCGATTTGGCGAAACAGCGCGAGATAGTCGCTAACCGCTATCTCGCTTAAAGGCATTAAGTCTAATAAGGGGAAATAAAGGTAATGGCTTTGGAAGGAACGCAAGCACGAAGACTGCTGCTCGAGTTGCTGTGGCGGTTTGCTACACTTTGACTCTGTTGGGATAATCGGCAATGCAGTGGGTAGCGCAGTGTAATGGCTGGTTAATTCCAATGCCAGATCAACTACGATAATTTGGCAGGATGGGCTAACCACTTCTGGTAGCGCTCCAGAATCAGGCAAACTCTGCCAATAGCTTAGCTGCTCGCATAAGGTTGCTGTGGCTAATCGCGCTGAGGCAATGGTGACGACCGTATTATCAGAGGGCTGTTTAGCGGTTAAGATAGGGATAGGAACAGCCGCTACATTCTTATTACGCTGAGTATGCCATTGCCCTAACGCTGCCATAATTTTATAAGCCATTAATAATGGCGCAAATCTTAGCCAGGTGCCCAAAGTTAATTGACCTAGCGAGTCTTTACTAAACCAGCGCTGATTGCGGGCTAGATTTGGATTTTGATAGCCCCAAGTTACTGTTAGGAAACTCATTAACCAATAGAGTGCGAAGGCAATGGCTATATATTGCAACGCCACTATGCCCGTATTTAGAGCCAGGAAAAACCCAGCAATTGCTAGCATAATAAAGCCGGCGATAGCCACCGTCAGGTACTTTAGTACCAGACCATTACGCAACTTATTAGCAACCCATAACACTACAGTCGCAAGCCCCACTCCACCTACGATATCGAGCACGTGATGCTGATAAGTAAACACTGTCGAGAGGATAATCAGTGAGCAAACGGTCAAAAGTGCTGCTCGATAAATCGATTGCAGGGCAGCTTTACTTGCAGGCACAACCCGCCATAACGAGACGCCCAGCAGCAATGCATAGCTCACATGCAGGGAGGGAAATTGGTTAAACGGTTTATCGGTAACGGCTAAAAATTGATAGCCAATCTGTGTCCAATCGCTAGTAATAGGTCGGATAAAAGAGAAGCGCGCAGGATAGAGATAGAAAATAAGGGTGGCAAATAAAGTAGCAAGAATTAAGCGGCAGGTTAATAGCGTCAGCTGTTGCGAAGTGCGCACCATAAAAAAGCTGGCGCAAAATAACAGCAGCGACCAACTATAGGGGACAATCATTGCGGGGATAAAAAAAATAGTTTGGTCTACTGGTAAAGCTAAGTTATGGATATGATTAGGATTAAGTTGGTATAGCGCTGCGCCATAAAGGTTGGTTAAGGTATAGAGCAAATAAAATACTAATAGCGACAATGCTAAATGCTGTAGCTGCGCCTCTTTAGTTATCATCGCTGCACGCCCCATAGCTTTAGCTCCGTGACTCTAAAGACAACCCCAACCTTAATATTAGCATTAGCACAGCCAGGTCCTTATAGGTCTATAGTCTTATAAAATAGGGCTTATAAGGCAATCACTCAGATTACCACCATTCGGGCTCTTCAGGTTGGCGATTGAGCAAGGTATTGCGAGCTTTACGGGGCGACTCATAAATCTCCAAGGTGTCTTCGGGCACTTCCGCGATAAAGCGTGAGGCCTTATCGAAGTAACCCGAAAAACTTGCCAAATAGTCCGGTGCGGTCATATATAGACGCGTTTTTGCGCGACTACAGGCCACATAAAATAGCTTGCGCTCTTCTTCTACTGCCTCAAAGTCGTCAATGGAACGGTGGTGCGGGGTCATGCCATCGAGCAAGCAATTGACAAAAACGATAGGCCATTCTAGCCCCTTAGAGCTATGAATAGTGGAGATAGTTACCGCGTCATTCTCATCGTCTTTGGGTTTGTCCATCGTGGCAACCGAATCATTTGGCGGGTCTAAAGCCAGGTTCTCTAAGAAACGCTCAATACTGTCGTATTCTTTAGCGAGGTTTTTTAACACGCGAAAGTCTTCCGTCCGCTCGCGCCAATTTTCTTCCAGCAACTTCATCACAGGCACGTAAAACTCTAGCAGTTTATCAAGGACCGCTTCCACATTGCTCGCCTTACTAGCCGCCTGAAGGGCATCGTGCAATGGGGTTAATTGCTCGCTCTTTTTACCCAGTTTAGGGTCTTTGAGGGGCGCAAAAGAGTTATTGCTTTCATTAATAGCCTTCGTTAGCCGTACTGCCGTCACATCGCCAATACCTTGTAATAGCGTGAGGATTCGATGCCAAGAAATCGTATCGTTAGGGTTAAAGAGTACCTTAATAAAAGCCAAAATATCTTTGATGTGGCGACGCTCGATAAACTTAATACCGCCTACTACGATAAAGGGAATGCCCCGCTCCATAAACTCGATTTGGATATAGTTTGACTGAAATGAGGTGCGGCAAAGTACCGCAAAGTCTTGATAATCATGATCCTCTTTTAATTCGATAATGTTATCTGCAATATAGGTAGCCTCAGCTTGCTCATTAATCCGGCGACAGAATATGGGCTTAAAGCCATCAACACTGACATCGGAAAACAGGCGTTTTTGATAGCCGAGGGTGATTTGTTCGGACAATGCATTCACGTAGTCTAAGATAGCCGGACTGCTGCGATAGTTTTGCTCTAATTTAATCAACTTCGCCTCGGGATAGGTTTCCCCGAACAGTAAGATATTCTCGTAATTGGCGCCGCGAAACGCGTAAATACTTTGGTTGTCATCACCCACTACCATTAGCGATACTGAGTCCGGCTCGCAAATCAAATCAATCAGCTGCTTTTGCGGAATATTGGTGTCTTGATACTCATCGACCATCACGTGGCGATAGGTCTGTTGTAGGATTTCTCTAAAACGACGATTTTTACGCAAATGATAGACCACCTGACCGATAATATCGTCAAAGTCATAAAGATGATTGCTGCGTTTAAACGTATGGTAATCCTCTGCTAGTTGCTCAATAATCGCAGTATGGACAGCCAAGTCAGGGTAATTGTCTTCAATAAGATTGCGCAGGAGAATACGGCGGTTGCGCGAGGTCGAAATCATTTTCTGCAGCGTTCTTTTGCGCGGAAAGGCTTGCTTACTTTTATCAATCGGATATTTCTTATCTTTAATCAGTAAGTCGAGGGCATCTTCTGAATCAATAGTATCCAAAATCGTAAAATTGGTGCTAATACCAAGCAGCCCGGAGTATTTGCGCAGGAGCATATTGCAAAACGAGTGAAAGGTACCGCTAGTGATGCTATTGAGGCGCTGGCTGTCATCGAGCGTTGCCGACAGCAGAGCACGGGCGCGGCCTTTGATCTCATTTGCCGCTTTACGGGTAAAGGTCAGTAGCAAGATACTGCTCGGGGCAACGCCATTTTCGAGCAAATAGCTGGTGCGGTAAGTCAGGGTCTTAGTCTTGCCCGAGCCCGCCCCTGCAATCACTAATATTTTACCATCAATGGTGGTAGTCGCTAGCAGCTGGTTGGGATTGAGCTCGCTAGCATAGTTGATCGCCAAATCTTGCTTCGCTAACCGCTGACTTATTTTACTGACGCCATCCTCATCGATATCAGCATCAATTAAATTGGCTTCAAGTTTGCTAATCGACTCTTGTAAGTGGCTAATTTTGCCGCGGACTTCTTCATGCAAATCAGGGTAAGTGTAGCTATCAATATCAAAAGCGGTGTGCGCCATGGTGACTTCCAGTGGTTCTTATTGGTTATTAAATTGGGGAGTTCTACAGCGTGACAATGCCACGCAAGCGTTGGCTTGGCAGTAAACAAATATCACGCTATTGAATATACCATATGCTCTGCCCAATCAATATTTTACGGGTTATAAATCTAGCTTAGTTTACGGAATTGGGACAATAGTAGCCCTACCGCTTAGTCTTGCAGTCCACCTTGAGCGCTACGCTAGCACGGTTTCAAACTGGCACTCTGTCAAACCAGCTCATAAAAAACCACCCGTTAAGGTGGTTACTGTACAGCCATAAACTTTATTTACGGCGCCGTGGTCTCTTCAATAGTTAATCTCATCTTGCTAACATCATAATTTTTAATATTAAACTTAGCTTCAAACGGTTGCGGTAAAGACATAAACGGTAGGGTCACTATAGCTTCTTTTGCCGTAGTAAATTGATTAAACAGACGGTCTTCCACAATCTTATCTAGCGGTTTCAATATGCTATCGCTAGCTTGAGTCATACGATATCTACTAGTAACCCCATCAAACCTTATCACGACATCACAACTGGGCGTACATTTCACCGGCTCAACCGTATTAATGGTCACTGTCTCTGCAATACCGCCGGTCGCTATAGCGGTCCTTTGCACCTCAGCCGATACTCTTTTCTGAAAGTCGGGCTCAGTTGGGACTGTAAAAGTATTGTCTGAAAAGACGGTCGCACGCGTGGAGAAGGTATTATTGCCTTCAGTCTGTGAGCCATACTTCCAATCACTAAACTGATTATTATCATTGCCGCCGTTATTACCACCATCACCATTATTATTATCCGGATTGGTCACGGTCGAACCAATACCGCCACCGGGTCTAGATGAATCTATGTCATCGTAGCCACCGCCACAAGCAACCAGACTTAACATCGCAGCGCATACCGCTAACTTTTTCATTGGGCTAATCCATAATTTATTAATTACCCAACTGTATAACATCTACAATAGTTCAGCAATAGTAATGGCTTAGTTATCCAGTAGTTATCTGTTAATGAGTCATTAAACTCAAAATGAGAGGTCTAAAAAATGGAAAAGGTGACCCTAGCAACAATACTACTTTTCTAAATAGTATCCACAATCACCGGTCGACCATTATGCGTGAGCACGGTCACGTCAACGCCATATAATTTAGCGATAGTCTCGTGGGTCAGCACCTGCGCCGATGTGCCTATATTGGTAATTTGCCCCGCCTTCATCATGACCACGGTATCGGCAAACTGAGCAGCTTGGTTGATGTCATGTAGGACAATCACCACGGTCTTTTGCTCAGTATGCGCTAGGGTGCGCAAAGCGCGCATCAACTGTCCCGAGTGGTACATATCCAAATTATTCAGTGGCTCATCGAGCAGCAGATAAGGCGTATCTTGGCAGACAATCATAGCGATTAGCGCCCGTTGGCGTTGGCCGCCAGACAGGGTCGACAAGTAACGGGTTGCCAAAGACTCAAGCTCAAAACGCGCAATCATCTCTTGTACTATCTGGTGGTCATTTTGACTAGGTCTGCCTTGATGATAAGGATAACGGCCAAACATCAACAGCTCTTCCACCCGCAAGCGCCCCTGAATCGCATTATCTTGCGCGAGCATAGAGACCGTGCGCGCCATCGTCTGGCTCGAGGCTTGGCTAATATCGTGTTCAGCGAAACTTACCGAGCCACTTTGTAGCGCGCTTAAACGTGACATAACGCTAAATAACGTGGACTTACCCGCGCCATTAGGCCCAATCAAAGCGATAACCTGACCGGCAGGCAGACTCAGCGAGACGTCGGTTAAGATAGTAGTGTCTTCGATACGGTGGCTGACATTGCTAATTTGAATCATAAGCGCGCTTCATAAATAAGGTTTTAAAACGTTTTTAGAAATGGGAACATCGTTTGTATTGGCAGTAGTAGGATTAAGCACTCACTAAGCCTTCTGTGGGCGATATTGGCTAAGAATTAGCATGATAAATACTACCCCACCCAACAGCTCGATGACCACAGATAGTACCCCTGCCATGCCCAGTACTTGCTCAAAAAAGGTCTGACCGAGTACCAGACAAATCATAGCAATCAGGCTCACTAAGACCAGTCGCTCGCTGTGGTACATGGCTTTACTCAGGCGATTGGTTAAGGCACAGACCAGCAGCCCTAAAAAAATAACTGGTCCCACAAAGGCCGTAGCGGTCGCTACCAAGACGGCAATGACTATCAATAATTTTCGCGTCAGTGCTTGATAATCTACTCCTAAATTAAGCGCATGCGCCTTGCCTAACATCAATACATCGACTTGATGCCGCCAGCGCCAGATATATACTGCACTCGCCACACATATCGCTAGACTGGCCCACATCATCATAGGATTGATGGTATTAAACTGAGCAAAACTCGCCGCTTGAATCACAACAAAGTCTTCGGGATTAATCAATCGAGCAATCAAGGAGGACAGACTGCGAAACAGTACGCCAAAGATAATGCCAGCAAGGATTAACCGCGATAAGTTTTGGCTAGAGCGGGTAAATAGGAAGCGGAATAGTAATAAAGAAGCGGCCACCATCAGGCCTATCTCGATGGCAAATTTCAATAGCGGTTGCTGGCTGAATAAATTACTCGCGCCCAAAAAATAGACCAGTAAACTTTGAATCAACACGTAGAGCGCGTCGAAGCCCAATAGTGCCGGCGTTAGAATTGGGTTGTGCGTTAAGCTTTGGAACAATAAGGTAGACACGCCGATGCTATAGCCGACGATTAATAAGGCAAGCAACTTTTTACCACGAAAAGCTAAGATAAAATCCCAATTGCCATGCGCATTTAGCCCCATAAATAACAGCACACTAATCAGCAGCACCGCTAAAGCAATCCAAACCGGCCTGGTCGCTACTGTGGCGGTCAAGCTTGCACTACGGCTGCGAGGGGCTGTTAACGCCTTAGGTTTTTGGGCAGTAGCTGTGGAATTTTTGAGCGATTCTATTGTGGAATTCAGCATGATTATTCAGCAATTAAATTAAGAAAATATCAGGGTAACGCGCTATTAATGAGTATCCGGTTGGCGCATCAGTAACCAGAGAAATACCAAGGCACCGATAACCCCAAAGACGGTCGCCACCGGAATCTCATAGGGATAGCGAATACTGCGACCGACAATGTCACAAAGCAACACCAGACTGGCTCCTAATAGCGCTACGGCAGGCAGGCATCGGCGCAAGCGATCGCCCATCATTCGGCTGATGATATTCGGCACGACTAAACCGACAAAAGGAATGGCACCGACCGTCACCACTACCACTGCACTAATCATGGCCACGGTAATAATGACAAACCACGTGACGAGACGCTGATTGACCCCAAGGTTAATCGCGATAGCATCGCCTAAGCCAACGATGGTCAGCTTATCCGCCAAGATATAAGCCATTGCCGCAAGCGCGCCAGTCAAATAAAGCAGCTCATAACGACCAGCTAAAATGGTAGAAAAATCCCCAAAGCGCCATACCGTTAACAGCTGTAAAGACTCGGTCTGGTAAGCGATAAAGACAGTAATAGCCTCGACAATCCCACCAAAAACGATGCCTACTAATGGCACCATTAAAAAGTCGGTCGGCGGCAAACGCTTAATCAAACGCATAAATAGGACCATCCCGCCTATCGCACATAAGACCGCAAACACCATCTTAGTGAATAGCGCGCTGGTGGGCAGGTAAAGGCTCACCAATAGCAGCCCCAAGCTTGCACTTTGCGTTGCGCCGACCATGGAGGGATCAACAAAGCGGTTCTTTAACACTACCTGCAAAATCATCCCAGCGACCGATAATGAGGCGCCGGTTAAGATAATCGCTAAGGTGCGTGGCAGCCGACTTAACAGCAATAACTGCAGATCCGTATTTTCTACGGCAGCGGCTCCCCCTGACGAGCTAGCTTGACCCATACTTTGCAGCAATGCCTGCCAAAGACCTGACCAAGAAAAATCAGCCACGCCAATAGATAGGCTTAATAAAATTAGCCCGATTAACAGAAAAACGCTAAGCGTATTGAGCAAACTTGGCGGTATAGACCATGAGCGAGGACGATTGGAGATAGCGGTGAGTAACATAGTGGGACAGTGTTTTGATAGCCCGTAATAAGGGGCTAATGGGGAGTAAGTTGCAAGCGATAAAGGGGTATAACGGCGAAGATATTGATTAATGAAAGCAGCTAGAATAAAAGCTATTAGAGCCTCAATTTAGCCGAAAATTACCAACCAACTAAGCGTAAGTCCTTAACATTAGGACCAACGCTTAAGAATTGTAAAAGAGCTTTTTATTAATCGCCGCTCATTGGTAGACAGTCTGATTAACTAGCCGCCTTACTAAAGTTATCCGTGATCAGCTTGGCATCTTTCATCCACTGGTAGTAACCACCGAAGGCTAGGTACGAGTCTGGGCTAAGATAGACCACATGATCATTTTTCCAAGCATTGGTCTCGTGTACTAATGGGTTGTCCAATACTTCTTTGGCGCCAATACCCTCTTCGCCAATAGCAGAGGTTCTATC
>Ga0098067_1000579_pt1 | contig 13381 bp, 9 predicted proteins | sample 26_taG_FD_92578 | JGI IMG/M metagenome (GOLD analysis project Ga0098067, IMG submission 92578) | Marine viral communities from Cariaco Basin, Caribbean Sea - 26_WHOI_OMZ | ecosystem: Environmental > Aquatic > Marine > Oceanic | place: Caribbean Sea: Cariaco Basin | collected 2014-11-09
CCATTCTCGAACCTTATCGAAATAACCTGAAATCTATTATGGAAAACATGAGCTTGGAAGAACAGCGGGAATGGTCCATTAAACAAGCGTATATAGCCATTGGCAACCTAATGACGGTATGTGCCGTTGAGCGCATCGATTCATGCCCAATGGAAGGTTTTGACCGTGCGAAATTTGACGAGATTTTAATACTTGACGAGAAACATCTCACATCGACCTTGTTGCTGCCTGTGGGGTATCGTGCAGAGGACGATATGTTTTCAGGCTTTAAGAAAGTGAGAAAGGAGTTAAAACATAGTATTATCGAAATGTAAAACGCTCATTTAAAACACCTATTAACGATGTTCTTATTCGGGAACTCTATTCCCATTCGCTGGATAATCTTCTCCCATTCCTGAGACATACCCTTTAAAAAGCACATCATCAAAATTGCCGGTAATATCAAACTCAGCGCCCTGAACCATAAATCCTGCTGAAAGTTTATTATCCATAATTTTTACATCATAAAGATCAAATTCGCCCACGTCAGAATTGACACGTCCAGAATACACACCCTCGTTGTTTTTTGTAATCATCATAATGGCTGATACATTGCCTTGTGGTGTACCTTCTATCAACAAGCTCCAAGCACCGATATAAGGATCGACCTTTACGGCACTTTTGCTAGTTCCACAATTGGTTATGAGTAAGGAGGAAAATAAAACGAATAACACATACGATCTTTTCATGGCAAGAATGGATTTTACAGTCTACATTATTAGTGTCCGATAAAAATACAAAAGCTAACAAGCCCATTTAAAACAAAGGGTTTCACGAGATTTTTAAAATAACACCTTACTTTTTAGAAACTATTTCTATAGCGAATGATTGGACAATTTTAATTAAACACTTCGTATTTGTCAATGAGTTACCATCAAGTCTTTATTCCCTGCCTGTTCGGCAGACAGGTATAAGCGCAGCGGTCTTTACTCATTATCAGACAACAATGAATATAAATATACAAAATCTCAATGTTTCCGATTGATTTTTATGTTAAATCGAGATGATTAATTCAGATCATTCACTTTTTGCTTGAACATATATATTGTAAATTTGAATACTAAATTTATTAATGAATAGATAATTATGCCAGGATTTGAATTATTTGGAAGTGCAGAACGCAAAGAAGTCAATGATGTTTTGGAAAACGGGGTGTTGATGCGCTACGGATTTGACGGGATGCGCAACGGCCATTGGAAAGCAATGGAATTGGAAACCGAATTACAATCGGCCTTTAAATCTAAACACGTACAATTGGTATCCAGCGGAACTGCGGCGGTATCGGTGGCTTTGGCGGTTGCAGGAATCGGAGCAGGGGACGAGGTCATTATGCCATCATTTACCTTTGTAGCCAGTTTTGAAGCCATCATGATGATGGGAGCCATTCCTGTTTTGGTGGATATTGATGATACTTTGACTTTGGATCCGAAGGCTGTTGAAAAGGCAATTTCACCTAAAACCAAAGCCATCATGGTCGTGCACATGTGCGGCAGTATGGGCGATATGGAGGCATTGCAAAATATTTGCGATGCGCATAAGTTAGTCCTGATTGAAGATGCCTGTCAGGCCATAGGTGGTACTTATAAAGGGAAACCCTTGGGAAGTATTGGGGACCTCGGCTGTTTTTCATTCGATTTTGTAAAAACCATTACCTGCGGCGAAGGCGGCGCAGTCATCACCGACAATAAGCAATACTATATTAATGCCGACCATTATTCCGATCATGGCCACGATCATATCGGAAATGATAGAGGTGCTGAAGATCATCCATTTATGGGCTATAATTTTAGAATTTCAGAGCTACATGCGGCCGTTGGCTTGGCACAGGTAAGACGATTGCCGGATTTCTTGTCCATCCAACAAAAAAACTATACGATACTCAGGGAAGCGCTTTCTGAAATTCCCGAAATCACTTTTAGAACGGTTCCAGAGGGTGGCGAAGAAAATTATGGCTTTTTGAACTTTTTTCTTCCCGATTTGGAAATTGCACGCAAAGCTTCCAAAAACTTGAAAGAGGCAGGTGTGGATGGTTGTTTCCATTATTATGACAACAATTGGCATTATATCAGAAAATGGGACCATTTAAAGACTCTAAAATCCTTATACCCAATTTCTGAAGAAGTGAAATCAGGTCTCAAATATCTTCAAACAAAAACCTTTGAGCAATCTGATCATTTTATAGGACGGAATATTTCATGTCTCATCAAACTTTCATGGACAGAAGAAGAGGTGAAGTTGCGCGCAACGGCCATGGTGAAGGCAGTTACTTCAGCTTTGAAGTCGTAAAGTAGAAAGTGTTCAAAAAGTATTTGCACGAGTACCGAATAGGTTATGCGATAAGATAAGAACTGTTATTGATAGTATCTGAAAAAGGATTTAGAACGTTTGTTTTAAATCCTTTTTTTATGGCCATTTGAAAGTACTTGATGAAAGCCCCAAACGGCCGATTTCAGTTTAATTTGAAGTTGTGGATAACCAGATTAAATATTTTTTGCAAATGTCTTTTAATAAGCTTAAATTAGTGAGGATAAATGAGTTGTAATTTGGGAATCGGAAAATGCCTTTATAATTTACGAGCTTATTTATTTTGCCATCAATTTTGAGAAAGCCCCTCTTCTAATTTAAGCTTAACGAGCTTGGGTTTTCCATGAGACTTATACATTGTGAATTTGGTATACAGCTCAACGGAAATCACAATTTAGTTCCTACTTTATGTTTTAGTATCACAGTTAAGAAATGAATCACTTTTAGGTCTTTTTCATTTTATCCGATTCTTTTTGTCTATTTAATAACCATTCTAAAACCATTGATCATGAAACAACGATTACTATTTTCGACATTTATTGTATGTGCCTTTATCAGCTTCTCGGCTTTTTCCCAGTACAAGCCTGACGAGCAGCGAATGTATTCATGGGACGATACAAGCTCTGATTGGGAACATACTACGACCATGGAATATACTTATGGCAATGAGGGCGATAAGGAAACCAATTTACTTAGTTTAGTCATGCCAGGTTCCCAGAAACAAATCCAATATCATAAGCAATATAATGCCAGCAATATGATCACGACTCAGATAACCCAATTTTGGGAACCTTCTTTGATGGTATGGCAAGATTTCTCAAAAACGGACTATGAATATGACGGCTCAAACAATTTGGTCATTAAAACCGATCAAACTTATAACTTTGGTACGATGGCCTACACAAATAGCGTAAGAACCATGTATGTGTATACAGGAGCAAATCTGAGTTCTGAAACCAAACAGTTTTGGAATGCCGGAAGTGGTACTTGGGTCAATGACTCAAGAGAATTATATGAGTATTCGGGTACTGACATGTCTCAACAGACTGACCAAGAATGGAATGCCGGCACAAGCAATTGGGTCAATAGGGAACAGACTGAAATTACCTATGGCTCTCCTGGCTATCCGAGTCAAACCATCATTAAAGAATGGAATCTTGGAACAAGCATCTGGGAATTTGATGAAAGAATAGATTATACCTATCAAACGAACAGAATAAGTGAAGCCTTGGGATATGATTATATTGGAGGCACGTGGGTCTTGGACTTTAGAACGGTGTTTACTTATGTGAATAATTTAGCAACAGAAATTTTATATCAGGAGCGAGATGGAACGGAGTGGGTTAATGTGGATAGAGTTTTAAATACTTACGACGCTAATGGCAATAATATAGTGATGATTGCAGAAGATTGGGATACAACGGATATGGCTTGGGAGCCAGTCCATAAAATTGAAACTGATTATTCTCTGGTATTGCCATTTAGCTTAAGTACTGACGATTTTAAAAAAGAGCAATTCGTGGTCTATCCGAATCCAGCAACCGATATCATCAATATAACTTATTTTCAACCTATTGAAAAAATGGAACTTTTTGATGTATCGGGAAAAAAGCTAATGTCATCCTACAATGTGAGTCAGCTGAATGTGGAAAGTTTGAAATCTGGAATGTATGTTCTAAAAGTTTATGATAAAAGTTCAAGTTCAACAAAGAGAATAATGGTCAAATAGATAAGAAATTGACACGGAATTGTACTATTGATAGGTTATGATATTTAAAAAGCCTGAGGTTTTACTCAGGCTTTTTTACTATGCCATATCATTAATTTGAGTTTTTACTTGATCTCCTTGTGGCGACAGTTGTTGTTGAAGATCAATTGGATGTGACAGAATGATTTCATGACCTTTCCGGTCTATTCGTAATGTTTGTAGCCGATTAAATTAAGTAGGGGATCAATCATCAATAACTTACATGGTCCACAATTTCCAAACCATAGCCAATAATCCCAACACGCTTGGTATGTTCACTATTGGACATCAATAATAACTTATGGATGTTAAGATCGTGCAGAATTTGCGCTCCAATTCCAAAATCCCTATGGTCCATGGCAATTGCCGGTGCCTTGATGACATCGGTATGATTCTGTTCTTGTTTTAAGATTTTTAATCGGTTGAGCAAATCGGTGGATTGATGCTGCTGATTGATAAACAGGATAGCGCCCTTGCCATCATCGTTGATTACCTTGAACATATCGTCCAACTTCTTATCGGCATTATTGGTCAATGTCCCCAAAATATCATTATTGACCAGGGTAGAGTTAACTCTGGTCAAAACAGGTTCATCGGTTTCCCAAGCGCCTTTGGTCAGGGCAATATGTACTTGATTATTGGTCGTTTGCTGATAGGCTCTTAATCTAAATTTCCCAAAACGGGTGACAATCTCAAAATCCTCTTTCTTTTCAATCAAAGAGTCGTGCTGCATTCTATAAGCTACCAAATCTTCTATGGATACGATCTTGAGGTCAAACTTCTCAGCAACCTTCACCAGTTGAGGTAATCGCGCCATGGTGCCGTCATCATTCATAATTTCAACAATCACACCAGCTGGCTGTAATCCCGCTAAGCGTGCAAAATCTATCGCCGCTTCAGTATGTCCGGTACGTCTTAGCACACCACCTTGCTTGGCAACCAATGGGAAAATATGTCCAGGACGTCCCAATTCAAATGGCTTGGTCTCAGGATTGATCAAAGCTTTTACTGTTTTTGCTCTGTCGCTTGCTGAAATTCCAGTGGTCACACCGTTGCCACGTAAATCGACTGAAACCGTAAAGGCAGTTTCCATAGGATCAGTATTATTGTGTACCATTGGGTTCAATTCCAGTTCCTTACAGCGTTTTTCTGTAAGTGGTGTACAGATCAATCCACGTCCATGCGTGGCCATAAAATTGATCATTTCCGGAGTCACCATTTCTGCTGCAGCCACAAAATCGCCTTCATTTTCTCTATCGGCATCGTCAACAACAATAATGACTTTTCCACTCTTAATATCCTCAATGGCCTCTTCAATGGTATTTAACGTTATAGTTGGCATATAGGTGCTTGTTGTCATTTTTTTGAAATTATATGCAAAGATATGGCTTATTTTACATTTAAAAGGCAACTTTTGTCCAAGTCTTCCTTGATTTTGTTCTTAAGTAAAAAGTGGGAAACGCCATAGAAAGGAAAGGCAATCAACATCAATAAAACGTCTAAGCCTTTTGTTTTGAATCCAATGTTTTTGTAGAAAACCTTGGCCTTGATCCAAGTGACAATATAGTAAAGTAGATAAATGATAAAAGAAATCATGCTTAAATCTATGGCCGCTGAGGCAAATTCAGGAAATTTATTGTTTTTGAAAACAAAATGTAAAAGGAGCAGGATGGCCCCAATGATATAGAAAATAAAAGCAAATTTCGAATAGTCTATCGTGTCGGTGGCATCCTTTTTTGATATGACATAGGCGTCATTAATGATGATTCCTTGTTTTTGAAGATCTTCGATGGTTTGATTGCGCTTAAATAACTGATTTAATGCGAAAGGCTTAATGCTTTTATCAAAATTAAGATCGTTGTGGTTCTTGATGATATCAATCAATTTGTCGTTGTTATAATCGTCTAAGAAACTATACTGAACCAGCTCACCATCTATGATGACGGAGTTTTTTGGACGGAGATTGAGGAATTTCTTGATAGGATCGAGATAACTGTCAAAATCAAACAGACCTTTGTCATTGGTGGCCCGCGTGGTCAAATAGATGCCTAACGGCAACATGATCAAGGTGGAAAGCCAAGTGGCCAAAATCGGGTTTAAGGTCCCGTCTTCTGAGCTGTTTTTTGCGAAAATCCCTATAAAATGATATGTAAGGAACAAAAGAATGGCAACGACCAATGGCAAGCCAATACCGCCTTTTCTGATCAAGGCTCCCAATGGCGCACCGACAAAAAAGAGAATAAAACAGGCAATACCCAAAACGTACTTTTCGTGAAGAGCAATGAGATGTTTGTTCAGATTTTTGTCTGAAATCTCCAAGAATTGTTCTTTTGTAGATATAATTTGTGTCGTACTGCTAATAGTATTTAACGATAAATTGACAAGTTGTAATTTACCTTTAGTCTCAAAAAGATCAAGGACATTCCCTTTAAAAATACTGTCCGTTTCTGGTGAAATATTATTGTTTAAGGAATTAACTGAGGTTCTGTTGTATAGAGTTTCAGCGAGATTTTTGTATTCATTCGACTTGTTTCTATAGAGACTGTCAATGGTATAGTTAAGATCTCCCACATCGAGCATATTATATCTATCTGTATAGCTTTTTTCGCCCAGGTCGACATCATTTAGTGCTTCGAGATCAATATTCATGGTATAGGAGTCGAAATAACTCTTGGCATGTGGCCTCTTTTGGACCTCCTTTGCGTTTTTGCTGTAAATTTCTTCGTAATAATTACCGTTAAACAACACGAGTTGAAGAATGTTTGACGAGGCACTGCTTATTAATTCGCCAGATTCCGATATAATCACGAGATGATTGCCCGGTCGATTGTTTTTGCGCTGGTGCATGATCACCTTGGAAAGATACTGACCACGATCGCCACTTTTTTTCTCCACCTTGATATTAAAATCGCCTATTTCATTAAACTGTCCTTCGGCAATGGCCATTTGCGGCTTGAGCTTAGCGATGTTTTTTCTCAGGTTGTAAGCATTAAATTCTGCCCATGGAATAACATTGTTCGCAAATAAAAACGTAGTTATAGATAGGAAGACAATAAAAATACTCAAACCCCTCATGGCGCGTTGCAACGAAATACCAGTAGATTTCATTGCCGCAAACTCGTAGTTTTCGGCAAAGGTGCCAAAGACCATTATAGACACCAACAAAATGGTTAGGGGTAAAATTAAGGGGATAAGTGTAGGTGTGATATATAATAAGAACTTGAGGATCACATCAACATCAAGGTCTTTGCCCGCCAATTCAGAAATATATAGCCAAACAGCCTGTAAAACAAAAATGAGCATGAGTATAACAAACACGCTCAAAAAAGTTTTTAAGTAGGTCTTAAGTATGTACCTATCCAGTATTTTCATAAAATTGGCGCCTTATCTAATCCAGCTTATTGATGTAATAACCTTTGTATTTGTTAGCATCAAAAGTAAATAAGGTTTTTGAAATGGGCTCATTAGTTTTAAAACTATTTACAGTTAAGGTGGTATGGGTGCCATTTTTGCCCACTTCAATAAGATTGTAAATATGTTTCGTCTGCGCGTCAATACCTAGCAAGACTTGTTTAATTTCAGAATTGCTATCAATTGGCGTAAGTTTAACATATTGGATTTTTCGCCCATTTACATTTTGAACGATATCCATGGCATAATTGTACCCATTTTGATAAAAGGTCAACATTTTGCTCGGTGTAATGGTGTTTTCGTCTTCAGTGTTGTTTTTGGAAATGGTCACTTCTTCATCTTCCGGGCTTATCGTATAAAGTGTTTTGCCGTCATAAATCCGGGTAACCCCAAGGATATTCAATAGGTATTTTTCGCCCTCAATGATCACATCGCCTCGTGTTTCTTGGTTAATGTTCTCGCTGAGGTTTTTTAGAACATATTTAAAATCGATGCTGATGTTATTATAGCCTTTAACTTTGGCACTCACTTCGTTTAACAAGTTCTTCGCTTTCTCTGCATCTTGAGCATAGGTGGAAAACGATAATAGAACAATGGCTAATACATATAATTTTTTCATTAGAATGGTATTTGTTAATCCCGTTAAGGGGATTGGTGTTGTTATTTCAAATTTATGATATTTCATCTGCCAAAAGCTGATCTAACGCCACAAGATCAGGAACGAGTACTTGCCTTGCCTTACTGCCTTCAAATTGGCCAACAATTCCAGCCGCTTCCAATTGATCTATCAATCGACCGGCCCTATTGTAACCCAGTTTTAATTTTCTTTGCAATAAGGAAGCTGATCCTTGTTGTGCAGTGACGATGACTTCAGCAGCTTCTCTAAATAATTTATCTCTGTCGGAGATATCTACATCAAGACTTGTGCCACTTTCTTCACCAACATATTCGGGTAAAAGATAGGCATCTGGATAGGCTTTTTGTCCACCAATAAACTCGGTTATGACTTCAACCTCTGGGGTGTCAACAAAGGCGCATTGGATCCTGGTCAGTTCATTACCTTGGGTATAGAGCATGTCGCCACGCCCAATCAATTGATCGGCACCAGAACTATCCAAAATTGTTCTGGAATCAATTTTAGACGTCACTCTAAATGCAATTCTGGCTGGAAAATTGGCCTTAATAATTCCCGTAATAACGTTGACAGATGGCCTTTGTGTAGCAATTATGAGATGGATACCAATGGCACGTGCCAATTGGGCCAAACGGGCAATAGGGGTTTCCACTTCCTTGCCAGCAGTCATAATCAAATCGGCAAATTCATCCACCACCAAAACAATATATGGCAAAAACTGATGCCCTTCATTAGGGTTCAATTTACGAGCCTTGAACTTTTCGTTGTATTCCTTAATATTACGGCAGAGCGCGTTTTTTAACATCTCATAGCGATTATCCATTTCAATACACAAGGAATTCAGGGTATTGATAACCTTGGTGTTGTCCGTGATGATGGCATCTTCGCTATCTGGTAATTTGGCCAAGTAATGGCGCTCAATCTTATTGAAGAGTGTCAATTCCACCTTTTTGGGGTCCACCAGAACAAACTTCACTTCTGCAGGATGTTTTTTGTAAAGCAAAGAGGTCAAAACAGCATTTAAACCGACTGATTTTCCTTGACCGGTCGCACCGGCCATCAATAAATGGGGCATTTTGGCCAAATCGACAACAAAGGTTTCATTGCTGATGGTCTTGCCAAAAGCTATGGGCAATTCCATTTCTGATTTTTGGAACTTTTGAGAAGCAATCACCGAACGCATTGACACAATGGTTGAGTTCTTGTTGGGCACTTCAATTCCTATGGTTCCCTTTCCAGGGATTGGTGCAATAATACGAATGCCCAAAGCCGCTAAGGACAGGGCGATATCATCTTCCAGGTTTTTTATCTTAGAGATGCGAACCCCTGCATTAGGTACAATTTCATACAAGGTGACCGTTGGACCGATGGTGGCTTTGATATTGCTAATGCCAATATTGTAATTGTTCAAGGTTTCAACAATACGGTTTTTGTTTTCCTCAAGCTCATCCTGATCAATGGTTATGCCTTCAGAATCGTATTTTTTTAATAGGTCTAAGGGTGGGAATTGATATTTGCTCAATTCTAAGGTAGGATCAAACTGACCAAAATCGGCTACCAATTTATTTGACAGATTATCACTTTCAGAAATTTCTTCAACAACGTGTTCAACTTCCATCGCCAATTCCTCTTCCTCATTTATTTGAGGGACTTCAATATTGAGATTCGGGGTCTTAATTGGAGGTTCGGGCTTGGATTTGGTTTCAGCTACCGAAGTATCCTTGGCAGGCTTTAAATCAAAAGCCGCTTTGATATCTTCAGCTTCGGCAGTTAAATCATTGTCTAAGGCGACATAAGATTCTGAGGATTCTGATGTGCTTTTAAAATCCTCATTAAAATCTTTTTTTGCCGATTTGAAGACCTTGACAACCTCCTCACCAGTTACCTTAAATCTGACGGCAGCATATACGATCAACCCAAATAAGAGAAGGAGGGCGGTGCCGATAATTCCAATATAGTCCTGGAAAAAGGAGTTCATTTCAAAACCAATGGTACCACCGAGCGCATCGTATTTATGGGCAAAATATCCGAAGAAAATAGACAGCCATACGGCTATGAGCGTTCCCCAAATCCAATGGCTTCTAAGTTTGGCTTTGTTGATGTCTAACGTCACATAGATTCCAGATAGGAATATCAATCCTGCAAAAATAAAAGAGGAGACCCCAAAACCCCTCATTATAAAAAAGTCGCTCACCCATGCACCCAGTTTGTTTAACCAATTTTCAGCAACAACGTCACGAGAACCAATTTCAGTAAGCGTACTCTGATCTGCTTTTCCTGTAAAAAAGAAAGAAAGAAAAGCAATAAACAACAAAATGCCAAGAATCATCAACAAGCTGCCAAAAATGAATTTTTGTTGACTTGATAGTTTGAATTTTGGCTTTATTGTTTTTTTTGTGGTACTGCTTTTAGCTTTGATTTTCTTCTTCGCCATTGTTAACTTTCCGTGACTACGGAAATCTGTTGATTTTAAATAGGATTACTAAAACACGTTAGAATTTGTTGATTCTTTGAGGAAACAAAAATACAAATTACTAACGTTAATCCTATTGGAATTAGTATTAAAAAAGCTTTGGATAATAAATGATTACAGCCACAATTACCGCTGAGATGGCAGCAATAAAAACAGCACCTGCAGCCACATCTTTGATGCGTCCAATTTTTGGATGACGTTCAGGATGAATAAAGTCTGCGATGTATTCAATAGAGGTGTTGAGGCCTTCAATGCTCATGACCAAGCCGATCATGGCAACTTGAAATAACCATTCCGTTGAAGAGATTTCAAAGTAAAATCCGGCAATAGTCACAATAATGGCAATTGCAAATTGAATTTTGATACTGGCTTCGGTTCGAAGTAAAATCAGTGCCCCCTTAAATGCCCATCCTACGCTTTTTAAACGATTGACAAGGAACGAATCTTTCTTTACGGACATAAAAACTATGAGAGTGATTGTAATGCAGCTTCGTAATTGGGTTCGTCGGTTATTTCAGGAACTTGCTCAGTATAGATGACTTTTGATTTGTCGTCCAGCACCACCACACAACGGGAATGTAATGCTTTTAAAGGACCGTCAACAAAGGTCAGTCCGTAATTTTTGCCGAAATTACCATCTCTAAAATCGGACAGGGTCTCTACATTATCCAATCCTTCAGCCGCACAAAAACGTGCAAAGGCAAATGGTAAATCTTTAGAAATACAAAGAACTTTGGTATTGTCAAGTTGCGATGCCTTCTCGTTGAATGTTCTGACCGATTGAGCGCAAACACCAGTGTCCACGCTAGGGAAAATGTTCAATATAACATTATGACCTAAATAGTCATTTAAAGATCTTGGAGAGAGATCAGGTGCGGTTAATCTAAAGTTTGGAGCATCAACTCCTATTTTTGGAAGCTCACCAAAAGTTGTTACTTGGTTGCCTTTTAATGTTACGGTTGCCATAATATATTGTATTAATTGTGAAATGTTAAAATTAAGAATAATTTAAAGCTTTGTCTATTAATTAAACCTTAAATATTTTGAATATTGACTTAAGAAGATAAGTTCTTGAATATAATCAAAATTTAGATGATCAACCAATAATTGCCTATTGAAATTATACCTTATTAGGTCTTATCGCAATTCTGCTCCAAGTTGTTTTTCAAAATTGGATTTTAGCTTTTGCATAATTTTGTCAACCTGTTTATCCGTCATGGTGCTGTGCTCGTCCTGGAATTTAAAACTTACTGCGTAACTTTTCTTTCCTATTGGAAGTTTTTCACCCTGGTAAACATCAAATAAATCGACATCCTTCAGCAAGCGCTTCTCGGTTTGGTTGGCAATGGTATCGATGGCTTCAAAAGTGACCTTGTCATCTACCAAGAGTGCGAAATCGCGTCTTGTAGAAGGGTATTTAGGTAGTTCCTTAAAGTTGATTCTGTTGTGTTTAGCCAAATCAATCACATTGTCCCAATTGAAATCTGCAAACAATACATCTTGCGAAATATCAAAATGCTTCATGATTTTTTTATTGACCAGACCAAAATCGACTAGTGTCTTTTTACCGATTCGCAGGCTAATTCCTTCGCTATAAAGACCTTTATCAACAGGTGAGACGGTAACTTTATTTAGACCTAATCGCTCCAAGAGGGCTGTAATGATCCCCTTCAAATAAAAGAAATTGCTTGGTTGCTGTATGGTATTCCATCGTTCGGCGTCTTTATTTCCAGTGACAAAAAGTGCTAAATGCTTATTTTCAATATACTTGCCATCATGGCTGTGATAGGTTTTTCCAAATTCAAAAAGCTTTAGATCCGAACGTCTTCTATTGATGTTTCTATTAATGGCTTCAAGTCCCGAGAACAGTAAACTTTGGCGCATCACGCTTAAATCATGACTCAATGGATTGAGCATGGTGACATTGTGCTCTTCTTTTAAATCGGGACTTAATTTTGCATAAGTAGGGGTGGTCAACGAATTCGATAAAATTTCGTAGAACCCTTGTGCTGCCAATTGGTTACCCGTTACATTCTGAAGTTTAAAATCTTCAAAACGCGAAGTTGGGGAGATAGAGGCGTTTAATTTTTCGGTAAAATTGATATTGTTGTAGCCATATATTCTCAAAATTTCCTCAATCACATCGGCTTCACGTACCACATCATTTCTATAGGCTGGCACCATTAAGCCCAAGCCAGTTTCAGTAACGTTGTTAACCTTGATATCTAATGACATCAAAATGCTCTTGATGGTATCCTTGGGGATTTCTTCACCGATTAGTTTTTGTGCATTGGCAAAACTGAAATGTACTGGGGAATCTTCTATTTTCTTAGGATAAAAGTCTACGAGATTATTGGTAACATAGCCCCCTGCGACTTCTTGTATCAATAGGGCAGTACGTTTTAGGGCGTATTCTGTGATGTTTGGATCAACACCTCGTTCAAAACGAAATGAGGCATCTGTATTTAACCCATGTCTTTTGGCAGATTTCCGAACACTGATCGGGTTGAAATAAGCACTTTCTAAGAAAATGCTAGTAGTCTGTTCTGTAACTCCCGAATTTTCGCCACCAAAAATACCGGCAAGACACATTGGTTTTACGGCATCGCAAATCATCAAATCCTCTTCGTGTAATTCACGCTCAACACCGTCTAAAGTTTTAAATTTCGTTCCTTTCGGTAGCGTTTTCACAATCACTTTATTGCCTTCAATCTTGTTGGCATCAAATGCATGTAAGGGTTGTCCGAGCTCATGAAGAACGTAATTTGTAATA
>Ga0098067_1000581_pt1 | contig 13347 bp, 9 predicted proteins | sample 26_taG_FD_92578 | JGI IMG/M metagenome (GOLD analysis project Ga0098067, IMG submission 92578) | Marine viral communities from Cariaco Basin, Caribbean Sea - 26_WHOI_OMZ | ecosystem: Environmental > Aquatic > Marine > Oceanic | place: Caribbean Sea: Cariaco Basin | collected 2014-11-09
GACATAAAAAAACGCTAGACGCATTATGTATAAAGGTTTTAAGGGATGTTTAGGAGAGAGTAGGACAAGATAGGAAAGCTGGTATTCAAGAGGATTTTATAAGATTGGCGGTGAAGGAGGAAGCCAAACTAATAGGCTAGGTTATTGATTTTATTGTGTTTATATATTTTTTACTGCGCATTAGACCACCAAATAGACCAACAGTATTATAGTGTTAGATACAAAGCAAATAATAGGATTTATCTCATAATAAATTGTATCAATATATTTACCAACAAATATATTGATACCGTTATCTCTAACTACAACGATCTGAACTCTTGAGCGCTTTCAAGTATTTCATTAGTATTTTTGTCATAGAAATCTAATACAATACCGTTTATTTTATAAGGAGCAGAAGAGTTCGACATGGAAATCTCATCATATATGAATTCGACATAAACTTTTCCTGCCATTCCTAACTCTTTCTTATCTATTAGGTCTTGTATTTTTTCGGCTTTTTCTCTGCTACTAACATATAGCTTACTCATACGTATATAATAAGGCTCATCAAGAACATGCTGGTATTTAGTTATTTTCCTACCATCTATGTCCTCTCTTGTCTCTAAGTTGATTGATATACTATTGACACCAAATAATGGAAAGTACTGCCCGTCAATGCTATAGCTCTTAAGTGGAGGCTCATTATTATTATAGTCCGTTGCGATAGCTGTGATTAACTTCTTATCCTCTTCTGCTACCTCATCATAGTGAGGATAATAATAGTCATCATGATCTATATCAAAAACGAATTTTCTATTATCTCTAACAGAATTACCGTAACTTTGTGCTTCTTGATAAGTGCTTTCAGTAATATCTTCTCTTTTAAAGGGGTTGTCACCTACTTCACCAAACCTTCTCTCGTACTCATCATCTCCTAATGCAATACGACTTATGATATTTTTGTCATTATCATCTAGGTCATCAGTTAACAAGCTAACCACTAATAATTTATTAAGAAAGTCATTTGTATCCTCTACATTATAATCTGGAAATTCATTATACTCTTCAAAATCAAAACTAGATTTTACTTCGTCATGAACGTATTCTTCAGAAATATCAGCTTCATTAGCTATAAAGCCAGTATCACCTTCATTATCTGAGCATGATGTTAGTAGAAGTATTGAAGTTAACATTAATAGTTTTTTCATAAATTTCTCACTAATACTGTACTTGATTGATTATTATTCTCTACCTATTGATGCTTGTACTTGATCACCATCAGTACGTATAGTGATATCTATGGCGTCACCAGTATTCAATATAGCTGTAGCATAGTATTTACTGTCAGAAATTTTAAGATCTACATTAACTTCTTCGCATCTTACATTATCGCCCCCAAATTCATCTAAACCAGTTATATAAGAACCGAACCTCACCATGTCAGTAACTTGCTCACAAGAATTTTCTTCTATATAACTATTTCCAGAAAGATTGCCTATTTCGGAGAATATGAATAAAACAGAAACGACTATACCTGCACAGCCAATCCAAAATATTTTCTTATTATCTTCAAATTTTTTGGATCTTTTCCAAAGGTACAATATAGGTATAAAAATCATCCATTTTGGTGAGATATCTATGCCTTGTTTTTTGCATTTTTTATGATCTATGAAAGCCATTATAATAGCTGCTATATATGCTATTAATCCTAGGACAATACTAAAAAATGAACTGAGGGCTATTCCCCAAGCTAGACTATTTGTAAGCCCTCCTGTGTCTCTAGAGTTATTTCCTGTGCTTTGATTTTGCGGTGGCGGTGGCGGTGGCGGTGGCGTAATAGAACTTGTACCCTCTGCTAAATCTGTATCTTTTATAGGCTTCCAATCACCATTACCATCCCAAACTAGTGTATCTATATTTATGCTTTCTTCTAACAGTAGCTTTTTGACCTCTGTTTCAGTGATTGGCCCTATAGTCTTACCATCACTTGATATGTAGTGATAACTTTTGACCCTACTACTACCATTCATATTGAATCCCTATAGCAACATAAAAACAAACATTGGTCATTAGTATTTTTATACTATTAATGAACCAATGTTCGTTTTACGAAAATCAATAAATTTAACATGTTAGCAACAATTTAGCAAAGAATATCGGAACTGATCAAACGTTTATTTTATTATTTAATAACTCTATTAAAACAAGCCGCGCTAATTTAAAACTAAGAAGGCTAGATAAGTTTAATCTAAGGCATCAAATGAAAAGCTAAACTCGACTGTAATATCAATCCACTTCGCGATACTGCTTAGTACCCTTATAGAGTTAATAGAATCGAATTTTTCAGCAATGACATCTGCCAATCATCTTGGACCCTGTTATTATTACCTCACTATAAAAATTTACACCTTCCAAAGTATCTAGGACTAATAAATGCCTGCCAGTACCACTAATAATATTAGCAAAATCAATCAAGACGACATCAATAAAGCCGTATGGAATGCTTGTGACACGTTTCGCGGGGTCATCAGCGCCGATACGTATAAAGACTTTATCTTAACCATGCTGTTCCTAAAGTACCTATCTGATGTATATCGCGATGAGTACAACAAGCTGGTCGAGCAGTTTGGCGGCTCTGGTAACGAGAACCCTGAGCTGATCCACGCCATGATGTCCAAGCAGCGTTTTGTCTTGCCTGAAGGTGCCAGCTTTTGGGACTTGTATGAGCAGCGTCATCAGCCGGGCAATGGTCAGCGCATCGATGAGGCGCTACACGCTATCGAAGAAGCCAACGGTACGAAACTAAAAAACGTTTTCCAAGACATCAGCTTTAATACCGATAAACTCGGTCAAGAAAAGCAAAAGAACGAGCTACTACGCCACTTGTTAGAAGACTTTGGCAAAGACATCCTTAATTTAAGCGCTGAGCGTGTCGGTAGCTTAGACGTGATTGGTAATGCTTATGAGTATTTAATCAAGCATTTTGCTGCCAGTAGTGGAGCGACGGCGGGCGAGTTCTATACGCCGCCTGAAGTATCTAACTTGCTAGCGACTATCCTTGAACCTGTCGAAGGTGATGAGATCTGTGATCCAGCCTGTGGTTCAGGATCGCTACTCATTAAGTGCGGGGCGATGGTACGCAAAAACTCAAATTCTAAGAAGTATGCGCTATACGGTCAAGAAGCCATTGGCTCGACATGGGCATTGGCCAAGATGAATATGTTTTTGCATGGTGAGGACAACCACCGTATCGAGTGGGGTGATACCATCCGTAATCCGCTGCTACTCGATAAAGACGGCAAGCATTTATTACAGTTCGATGTGGTGACTGCCAACCCGCCATTTTCACTGGATAAATGGGGTCATGAGGATGCCAGCAGCGATCCCTATGGTCGCTTCCATCGCGGTGTACCGCCCAAGACTAAGGGCGACTATGCCTTTATCAGTCATATGATCGAAACGCTCAAACCTAGCACCGGTCGTATGGGTGTGGTCGTACCGCATGGCGTGCTGTTCCGTGCCTCAAGTGAAGGCAAAATCCGTCAGCAACTGATCGAAGAGAACTTACTCGATACGGTGATCGGATTACCTGAAAAGCTGTTCTTTGGTACGGGTATTCCAGCTGCTATTTTGCTGTTTAAAAAGAACAAAACTGATGACACGGTACTGTTTATTGATGCCAGCAATGAGTTTAAATCAGGTAAAAACCAAAACCAGCTTACTGAAGATAATATCGCTAAGATAATCGAGACCTATAAAGCGCGGGAAAGCGTCGATAAATACGCGTATCTAGCGAGCTTTGATGAAATTAAAGAAAACGACTTTAACCTCAATATTCCGCGCTATGTCGATACCTTTGAAGAAGAGGAGGAGATTGATTTGGATGCGGTACGTGCTGAGCGTCTTGAGTTAAAGACTGAGTTGGATAGTTTAGAGACTGAGATGGCAGGATTTTTAAAGGAGTTGGGTTATGGTGCCTAAGGGTTGGGAGGTTAGAAATCTTAAAGATGTAGTGAGTTTTTTAGATGGAAAGCGAAAACCTATCAAGTCTGAAGATAGAAGTGAAATGAAAGGGATATATCCCTACTATGGAGCTACAGGAATAATTGATTGGGTAAATGATTATATTTTTGATGATGAGCTGATACTGATGGGCGAGGATGGTGAAAACATTCTATCCAGAAATTTGCCACATGTTTTTTGTATTACAGGAAAGTCTTGGGTCAACAACCATGCGCATGTAATGAAAGTAAACAGTGGTATAGATAGCTACTATTTGGCTACATATTTAGAATCTTTAGACTATAGGAAATATAACTCTGGCTCTGCACAGCCAAAATTGAATAAAACTATCTGTGAGAAAATTCCAGTTATCTTTCCACCTCTCCCAGAACAACAAAAAATCGCCAACATTTTATCGACTTGGGATAAAGCGATTAGCACCACCGAGCGTTTGATTGATAATAGTAGCCAGCAGAAAAAAGCCTTGATGCAGCAATTGCTGACGGGTAAAAAGCGTTTGCTTGATGATGAGGGGAAAAGATTTGTGGGTGAGTGGAATAAAAAAACACTTGCAGGTATATGTAGTAAAACAATATCTTACGGAATCGTTCAAACAGGAGAGCACGTAAAAGACGGAGTTCCATGCGTCCGTGTTGTTGATTTGACTCAAAAAACTGTATCAAAGAACGATATGATTACTACCTCTGATGAGATTAATCAGTCGTACAATAAAACGATTCTCGAAAGTGGTGAGGTTATGATGGCACTTAGAGGAGTAGTTGGTTTAGTTCGATTAGTAAATGAAGATCTTGTTGGTTCTAATATTACTAGAGGTTTAGCTCGTTTAGCGCCAAAGAATGAATTGATAAAGTCTGATTTCTTTCTATGGATACTAAGATCCAGTTATGTAAAAAATGAACTAATGAGAAAGGTTGGTGGCTCTGCACTTCAAGAAATTTCCTTAACAGCATTACGCAAGGTTCAAATACCTTTCCCATCACTACAAGAACAACAAAAAATCGCCAACGTATTAACCAATGCTGATAAAGAGATCGAATTACTTGAGCAGCAATTGGCTAATTTTCAGCAAGAAAAAAAGGCGCTGATGCAGGTATTGCTGACGGGTAAGAAGCGGGTGGTGGTTTAATGTAAACAAAAGTTTGCGTATATAAGTGATATAAACGATACTTGGACAAAACTTATTCAAAAGAAGCGATGAAAATGATTGATGATGTCCTTAAAGAAAAAATGGAAGCAAGAAGAAAGTATCAGCCTTATCGTTCAGGTGATGTCAGAAGTCAGTTTGATAGAGATGAAGCACGATTGATACATTCAGCTGCTTTCAGACGGCTACAGTCTAAAACTCAAGTGCTAGGTTTGGGGGAAAGTGACTTTTATCGCACTCGGTTAACTCACTCTATGGAAGTAGCTCAAATTGGTCGAGGAATAGTTCAGTATCTTGAGAAGTCAGGTGAGTTTTCTGAATACAAAGAATATTTGCCTGATATGGCTTTAATTTCAGCAATTTGCTTAGCACATGATATCGGTCACCCTCCATTTGGTCATGGTGGCGAAGTGGCACTTAACTACTGTATGAGAAATCATGGTGGTTTCGAGGGCAATGGTCAGACGCTACGAATTTTAGGTAAGTTAGATAAATATACTGAACAGCATGGCTTGAATCCTACAAGACGAATGCTATTAGGTGTTTTAAAGTACCCTGCCGCCTATAGCAGTTTAGTAAATGATAGTTTTTATGAGTCTGAAAGTAACTCTGATGTTCCTTATTGGTTGTTCAAAGCGGATGCACAAAAGCCTCCTAAGTGTTATTACGATACAGATAAAGACATTGTAGAATTTATCTTTGAAGGCTTTGATGAAGAAGACGTTAAGAAGTTTACTGCCTTTGAACCTAAGGAAGAAAAGCATCAATGCACACGTTTTAAATCACTAGATTGCACAATTATGAATTTAGCAGATAACATATCTTATAGTTTACATGATTTGGAAGATGCACTTTCTTTAGGGATGATTAGTCGAGAGCAGTGGCAAAAGCATTTTAATGACAATGATGGCTTGTTCGATATCATTGAAAACTTAGAGAATGAAAAATTAGAAAAAGAATCTAACTTTGATTGCATAACTAGAAAGCTTTTCGGTGAGGAAAGTTATGAAAGAAAAGATGCGATTGGTCGTCTAGTTAATCTTATGATAACCAATGCGGAAATAGTTGATAATGGTTCCGACTGTGAAAATCTGTTATTAGGTCTTGAAGTTAAACTAAAAAAAGAAATTGAAAATTTAAGAGAGCATATCTTTATACTTGTAAAAAAAGTTGTCATCAAAGATGTAAATGTTCAACAGCTTGAGTTCAAGGGACAAAAGCTAGTTATAGAACTGTTTCAAGTTTTGGCTAAAGATCCTGAAAGATTCTTGCCAAATTCTACCAAATTAATTTGGAAAGAATCTACGAAAAATCTGCCAGTAGAAAGACAAGAGTCGGCCCAGATGAGAGTGATTTGTGACTTTATTGCCGGTATGACTGATGATTATGCTGCTAAGTTCTATGAGAAGTTTTTCACTCCTAATAAGGGATCTATATTTGATAGGTTGTGATCGATTGCGATTTCAATATAGTCGGCCTATGATGATATCGAACTATTACAAGTATTATAAGATAGCCACTATCGATTAGGCAGCACTTAATATAACCGCCATGCTTACTGCCCTTTGGGTGACGCGTAACCTTGGCGGTTTTTCTTTGCTAGAGGTAATCCCGAATGAGTAAAGTTGAGCTTCCACCAGCAGTGCTAGATTGCTTAAAAAACGATATGCAGATTGAGATGGAGCATTTCTTTAAGAAGTACGATAGTTTTGATGACAGCTTTAAGGTAATAGCAAATAAATTACTTGTTGATATGCTGAGAGTTTCAAAAAAATCATCTTCATTTAACAAAGATGTCAGTTTGTATGAAGATGGTACTCATGAACAAAATGAATTTATGGATGCGATGTTTGATTGCTTCAAGTTATTTAATGAATTGCAGAGTAGCAAGATAGACTTACTCAAAAGGATATATAAACACCATAGCCGATCTGAGGGCTATTGGTTTCCAGTAGTAGTAATTTCAAAGCCACTAGCTAGTTATCTAAATGAACCAACAGAATTTATTTTGTATAGGGGTTGCTACTTAGATGAATATAGTAATAAGGACTACAGGCAATCGTGGACTTCAGACTTAGATACCGCTAAAAGATTTGCTTTTATTTATGGTGACTGCAATAAAAATAATAGAGTTGTAATTAAAGCCAAAGTTAAGAGTACGGATATTGCTTGGATTGTAGGAAGTATTACTGAACATGAAGTTGTTTTATTACCTGATTTCGCACCTATCGAAGATGCTATTGAATTGAGCTATACCCAATATTGTGAGAGTAAAAATCAATGAATACACCCAGTATCAACTTCGCCGAAGAATTCAGCTCAAAAATCCCTGCCCTAACCTTGCTGACAACATTAGGCTATGAGTTCATACCACCCAGTCAATGCAGTGCCATGCGCTCAAAAGTGGTTTCAAATAAGGCCACTGACCAAGTCGTATTACTGCCCATCATGCGTGCATTTTTAGCCAAGCAAACTTTTACATTTGAAGGTCAGGCGCATCATTTGTCAGACAGTGCCATTGATAAAATCATGCACGAGCTAAATCCAGCCATGAATTTAGGCTTGCAGGCTGCGAACGAGGCGCTATATAACGCTATGCTCTATGGCGTGACCGTGACTGAGTTTATCGATGGTAAAAAGACTTCGCAGACTATCGCTCTGATAGATTGGAATAACATCGATAATAATAGCTTTCACGTTACCGAAGAGCTGGTGGTACTCAATAGTGAGGGTACGAGTAGTCGTAGACCTGATATCGTCTGCTTTGTGAATGGTCTACCGCTGGCAGTGATCGAAGCCAAACGTCCTGACTCGAGTAGAGAGTGGCAATCGACCAATGCCCAAGCGGTGTCCCAGCATATCCGTAATCAAAAGCCAAAAGAAATTCCGCATCTATTTGCCTATAGCCAGTTATTGCTAGCGGTCAATGGAAATGACGGTCTGTATGCTACCTGCGGTACGCCTGAGAAGTTTTGGGCAAAATGGGTCGAAGAAGAAATATCTGAGCCTGAGTTTCATCGTTTAAAGAACCAAGCACTCAGTCCTAAGCAAATTGAGAATTTGTTTAGTGATCGTCCTACCTCTATTAAAGAGGAGTATCAGTCACTAGTTGATGGTGGTGATTTAGTCGTCACCGACCAAGACCGCTTAATCATCAGTCTTTTACAGCCACAGCGTCTACTTGAGATGACGCGCATGTTTACCTTGTTTGATAAAAAGGCTGGCAAAATTGTAGCCCGTTATCAGCAAGTCTTTGGCATCAAAGCCCTGATTGAACGTATTAGCAGTTTCGATAAAAAAGGCAGTCGTGAGGGCGGTGTCATTTGGCATACCACAGGCAGTGGTAAATCTTTCACGATGGTATTCTTCTCCAAAGCGCTTATTTGGTTAGAGGATCTCGCGAAGTGTCGAATTATTGTCGTCACGGATCGTGTCGATTTGGAAACCCAGCTGAGCAATACCTTTAAGTCGGGTGGTGTAATAACCAGTAAACGCGATAGTCGTGACGCCATGGCAACTTCTGGTCGCCGTCTGGCACAGCAAATCGGTCATGGTAACGAACGCGTTATTTTCTCTATTATTAATAAGTTTGGCTCAGCCGTTAAGTATGATGAATGCTATAACGATAGCCCAAACATCATCGTCATGGTCGATGAAGGTCACCGTAGCCAAAACGGTGAGAATAATATTCGTATGGCACAAGCACTGCCAAACGCTGCCTTTATTGCTTTTACGGGTACGCCATTACTTAAGGATGACAAAACCGAAAACAAATTCGGTAGCATCATTCACTCCTATACCATGCAGCAAGCGGTCAAAGATAAAACGGTCACGCCACTCTTATATGAAGAGCGTATCCCTGAATTGAATACCAATGACCAAGCGATTGATGCTTGGTTTGACCGTATTACTCAAAAGCTTACCGATGATCAAAAGACTGACCTTAAACGTAAGTTCTCTCAAAAAGGTCAAATCTATCAGGTTGAAGGACGTATTGAGCTGATCGCTCATGACATCTCTGATCATTTCCAAAATTTTAAACAGCAGCATTTAAAAGGCCAGTTGGCTTGTGACTCTAAAGCCTCAGCTATCCGCTATAAAATAGCACTCGATAAGATTGGTAAAGTGACCTCAGTGGTTGCCATGTCGCCACCTGATACCCGTGAGGGGCATGACACCGTCGATAGCGAGTCAAAAGATATTGTCCAGAATTGGTGGCAAGCCAATGTCGCCAAAGAGTATGGCGGTGATGAAAAAGCCTATACCAAAGCCATCATAGAAGGCTTTAGTCAGGATGATGGTCCTGACATTATGATCGTTGTCGATAAGCTACTAACGGGCTTCGATGAGCCAAAGAACACCGTGCTGTATATCGATAAGCCTTTAAAGCAGCACAACCTGATTCAGGCGATTGCACGGGTAAACCGCTTGCATGAGAAGAAACGCTTTGGTTATCTGATTGATTATCGTGGCATCTTAAAAGAGCTAGATATCACCATTGAGAAATATCAAGACTTAGCGGAGCGTACGCAAGGTGGCTTTGATATCGAAGACCTCAAAGGTCTGTATAACGCGATGGATACTGAGTACAAGCAGCTACCCAGACTGCATAGTGAGCTATGGGCTATCTTCTCATCGGTGAAGAATAAACAGGACGGGCAAGCGTTAAGACAAGTACTTGCACCAAAAATGCATGAAATAGAGGGCAGAGTAGTCGATACTAAGCTCAAAGAGCGTGATGACTTTTATGCAGCTTTAACCACATTTTCTAATGCTATGAAAATTGCGCTGCAATCAGCGTCTTTCTTTGAAGACAAATCATTTGATAGCAAACGTGATCGCTACAAAGCCGATCTAAAAGCCTTTATCAATCTACGTAAGCAAGTGCGTGAAGACGCTGATGAAACCATCGATTACGATGAGTATGAAGCAGATATTCGTAGCTTACTTGATAAGCACATTGCAGGGCTTGAAGTTCGTGAGGCAAAAGGCGCTTACTTAGTTGGCAACTTAGGTAAGGATGTTAAGCCTGAAGAATTAAGCGATGATGAAGCACGCAACCAAACGGATAAAATCACTGGTCGGGTGACCAAGATGATTGAACAAGATCTGGCTGATGATCCTTATGCCCAAGAGTATTTTTCTAAATTGCTCAAGCAAGCGATTGCGGATGCCAAGGCAATGTTCGATGCACCCGTGAAGCAGTACATGATGTTTGCTGACTTTGAGCAAGCTGTCAAAGACCGTGATGTCGCTGATGTGCCCAATGAGTTTATCGATGATAGTGGTAAATTAAACAAACATGCTCAGGCGTATTTTGGTTTGTTTAAGCATTTATTTGACGCCGACTTCTTAGCAGACAAAGAGCTAGATAACGACAAGCTAGTCGCTTACGCCTTTGAGATTGATAAGATCGTTAAGACAGCAGTGGCTGAGTATTCTATCAATCCAGCAGAAATTGAAAATGCTATTAGTGTCAAATTGCTACCGATGTTATTTATGGATTTGGGTATCGATAAAGCGCAACAGCTCATCGAAGAAGTGCTAAAGATTACCCGTCTTGGACTTTCGAGAGATAAGTAGCCTAAGAGCAGTAAGAGGGTAGTAGGCAATGACTGAGAATGGTGTGTTTTATTATGGTCAATATAAGATTGACTATGAAGTCGTGCGTAAAGAAGTAATTTATAAAGAAAAGATAAAAAAACCTGAAAGCGACAAGCTGATTGCTAAAAAAACTAAGCCTCGAAAAGTGGTCATTAAAGTACATCCTGATCAGCGTGTGGTTGCTACCGCACCTGTCGATGCCAGCGAAGAAGCAATCCATGATGCAATGATGAAACGTGCTCGTTGGATATGGCAAAGCCTACAAGATTTTGCCAAACAACAAGATCATGTATTGCCCAAGCGCTATGTCAGCGGTGAGACCCAATTTTATCTGGGTCGTCGTTACGTGTTAAAAGTGATAACCGACATAGAAGCTGACGATGTAACGCACAGCACGGTGAAGCTCAGTCGCGGTAAGCTGAATGTAGAATTATCTCAAAGTGATTCTGAGTTGGACGCTGAAGAACGAGCTGTCTTAGTTAAACGTCTTATTGATGAATGGTATAAAAATAAATTTAGGTCGATCTCTAGAGAGAGGCTTGAAGCCTTGGTATATAAGGCTTCATGGGTTAAAAATAGTCCTGAAATAAAATTAATGACCATGAAAAAGCAGTGGGGAAGCTGCTCAACTAAAGGCAATTTAATATTAAATCCGCATTTAGTAAAAGCATCAAAGGAATGCATTGATTACGTGATACTGCATGAGCTGTGTCATATAGCTGAACACAATCATAGCGAAAACTTTTGGCGCTTATTAACGCAAGTCATGCCGAACTGGAAAGAGGTAAAAGCAAGGCTTGATGGTATGGCTGAGCTTTATTTGAATGAGTGAAGTTTAGAGCTAGGTAATTTAATATGTTATTTTGGAAAAGTATAGAAGTGCATAATGATCTACATGCCCAGATAAAATATTGAAAATTTACTTGAAAGAAGGAATTAATCGTTCGATACTATTTTCTTACTTAATGAATGTAAGGAAAGTATGATGGGTAACCCATATGGTAACGATCATGACGATGATGCTGAAGAACTAAATGATGCTGATCAACAAAAGGAAAATGATGAAATTCAAGAAATGGGTAAGCAAGGTTTGACAGATCAAGATTTTCCAAAAGGTAGGCCACTTGGTACATTCAGTAGTAGTGACACAAAAAAATAAGGATCTTGCAGGTAGTTATTTAAAACCTCACTTGTAAGTGAGGTTTTTTTGCATGGGTCATTCCAGCTATGTTTGAGACTTTTTATATTCAGTTTTATAAATGGCTACTTGGAAAATGGACAAATTAGTTTAAACTAAATAAGCAGATCATACCGTTCAAATAGACTCAATATACCTTCTTTTTAACTAGATATAGTATCTTACTATGCCCGATCACTATCAAAGCCTTATCCTAAGCCTAACTCAACAGCCTACCGAACAAGAGTGGCTTGAGTTTAAGCATAACTTTCATAGCTCTGATGAGATTGGTAAGCGTATATCTGCGCTTGCCAATGGTGCTTGTTTGTCTGGCAAGAAATTTGGCTATTTAGTGTTTGGCGTAGAGGATGGCACGCATAATATCGTTGGTACAAGCTTCAGCCCAAAGAAAAAAAAAGCCAAAGGCAACGAAGACTTAGAGCATTGGTTGGTTAGCCGTTTAAGTCCTAAAATTCATTTCACAATTCATGAGTTACAGATTGATAGTAAAGCGGTGGTGCTGTTCGAAATTCCAGCAGCCACAGATATGCCCATTAGCTTTTTACATGAGCCTTATATTCGTATTGGTAGCTTCACAAAACCACTTAAGCATTATCCTGATCAAAGCCGTAAGCTGTGGCAAAATCGAGCGGATGACTGGAGTGCCGAGATTTGCCATGAGGCAACGCTTGACGACCTTGATCCTAAAGCCATTGCTGTTGCTAGACAAGTCTTTGCTGATAAAAACAAACGTTTGGTTGAAGATATTCAAGAATGGGATGACATTACCTTTTTGAATAAAGCTAAAATTACCATTCGTGGTCAGATCACTAATACAGCGATTATTTTATTGGGGCGTTATGAGTCCACGTATTTTTTGAGCCCAGCGCAAGCGCATATCACTTGGATTCTAAAGGGCGTTGATGGTATTGAAAAAGACTATCAACATTTTGAACCACCGTTTTTGTTAGCCTTAGACGAGGTATATAACAAAATTCGCAATCTCAATTACCGCTACATGCCTGCTGGTACGCTGTTTCCTGAAGAGGTGCAGCAGTATGATCCCTATATCATCCGTGAAGCATTAAGTAATGCTATTGGTCATCAAGACTATCGTCTGGGCGGACGTATTACTGTAGTTGAAAAAGAAGACTCAACACTGATTTTTCAAAACAGTGGGGAGTTTATTCCTAAGACTATCGAGAACGTCTTGCTACAAGATGCGCCTGAAGCGAGCTATCGTAATCCATTTTTGGTTAACGCCATGGTCAGTCTAAACATGATGGACACCATCGGTAGCGGTATCAAAAAAATGTATCAGATTCAGTCTAAGCGTTTTTTCCCATTGCCAGATTATGACTTAACCCGTGAAAGAGTAGGCGTGAAGTTTACAGGTAAAGTGCTTGATCAAGAGTAC
>Ga0098067_1000582_pt1 | contig 13334 bp, 8 predicted proteins | sample 26_taG_FD_92578 | JGI IMG/M metagenome (GOLD analysis project Ga0098067, IMG submission 92578) | Marine viral communities from Cariaco Basin, Caribbean Sea - 26_WHOI_OMZ | ecosystem: Environmental > Aquatic > Marine > Oceanic | place: Caribbean Sea: Cariaco Basin | collected 2014-11-09
CCGGGTTTGAAAGGAAGGAAATTCCACTTGGTACCGGCAGCTTCAAGTACCGCCTGGGTATCAATGTTCATCATATTGAATATCTTCGCCAGCTCATTTACAAAAGCAATATTTATATCTCTTTGAGAGTTTTCAATAACCTTTGCTGCTTCTGCCACCTTGATAGTAGGCGCGAGATGAGTTCCGGCTGTAATAACTGAAGCGTAAAGCTCATCTACCTTTTTTCCAACTTCGGGGGTTGAACCTGCAGTCACCTTTAAAATCTTTTCTACAGTATGTTCTTTATCTCCAGGATTAATCCTCTCGGGAGAATATCCTACAAAGAAATCCTCATTGAATTTAAGTCCACTAGATTTCTCTAAAACAGGGACACATTCATCTTCAGTAGCTCCGGGAAATACTGTCGATTCATATATCACTATATCTCCTTTTTCTAATACTTTCCCAACAGATTCACTGCTCTTGTACAAAGGCGTAAGATCGGGGCGGTTGTTTTTGTCAACCGGAGTAGGTACGGTGATCACGTAATAGCTACAATCTTTAATATCTTCCAGATCTGCACTACAAAAAAGTCCATTATCTTCTGAAGGAGTCTCTTTAAGTACAGATTGAAGAACTTCGTTCTCCACCTCTAAGGTGGTATCTTTTCCCTGACGTAGCTCTTCAACTCTTTTTTTATTGATATCAAACCCTACAACAGAATATTTTGTTGCGAATAATCTTGCCAACGGCAGCCCGACATAACCAAGTCCAACTACAGCTATTTTTTTATTTTTCATATTTATTTTCTATAAATTCTTATAATACCAGTCCACAGCTTCTTTTAGCCCAGCTTCTATTTTATATTGTGGATCATATCCTAACAAAGTTTTTGCTTTATCTATAGAAGCCAGGGAATGAGGTATATCCCCTGCGCGATTTGGGCCATGCTCAACTTCTACATTAGCAATCTCTGGATCATATTTTGAAAGGTATTCTTTAAGTAGCTGGGTCAACTCTTTGAGATTTGTCCTGTCGCCTACTGCAGTGTTATAAACCTGATTTAGTGCTTCTTTATTGTCTGTAGTCAAAGCAATGAGGTTCATTTGAATCACATTGTCTATGTAAGTGAAATCCCTGGAGTAGGTGCCATCTCCATTAATCACCGGACTCTCGTGATTCATAAACTGAATTACGAACTTAGGGATCACAGCGGCATAAGCACCGTGAGGATCCTGTTTTCTTCCAAAAACATTAAAATATCTAAGGCCTATGGTATCAAGTCCATAAGTTGTATGGAAGATATCGGCATATAGCTCATTTACGTATTTAGTAATAGCATAAGGTGATAAAGGTTTGCCAATGTGATCTTCAACCTTCGGAAGTGCTTCAGAATCGCCATAAGTGGAAGAACTGGCTGCATAAACAAACCTTTTCACCCCGGCATCACGCGAGGCTACCAGCATATTGAGAAAACCTGAAATATTTACATCATTACTGGTTATTGGATCATTTATAGATCTTGGTACAGAACCCAGTGCTGCTTCATGCAACACAAAATCTACTCCGGAAACGGCTTTTTTACAATCCTCAAGGTTACGTATATCTCCTTCTATTAAAGTGAAGTTTTCATGATCTTTAATTGCTGAAAGATTCTCTCTTTTTCCAGTTGCGAAATTATCGAGACATACTACATTGGCATTTAAATCCAGGAGCGCTTCACATAAGTTAGAGCCAATAAATCCTGCGCCACCTGTCACTAATACTTTTGAAGAACTGAGCAATTTAAATTGTTTGCTGTTCATTAAATGAAATTTGGGTTGGTTTAAATTTTACGTGTCAAAGGTAAAATTTTCATAAAAGGTATTTACTAATTTCCTCTTAAAGAACCTCATTATTTTAAAATTGAGTCGACTCATAATGCACCACTTCTGTTGCAATGAGTATCTTTTCTTTTGGACCTGTATTTTTTTTATTGATGCGGTTAATAAGGATATCCATCGCCTTTGCTCCAATCTTGTCGGGAGATTGATCTACAAAGCTCACAGAGGGAGTGAGATATTTTGCAAGCCCCCCACGAATAAATCCAATTATTTTAAGGTCTTCTGGTATTCTTAGGCCATTCTCAAAAGCCAGTCTATAGGTAAGCATGGTACTGTCAAAATCACTACATAAAACCGCCTCCACCCTATCTTCCAATAGCATTTTGAGAGTCTTTTCTTTCAAACTTTGCAAGTTGGCTGAATTCGCTAAATAAAAGGTATCATCTTCCCTTAAAGCATTCTTATAACCTTCTATTCGGGCTTTTCCCACCCCCATATGATGCACAGAGGTAGCCAAACCTATCTTTTTCAATCCTTTATTTTGAAGATCCCGTGTGGCATCATAAAAAACTTTTACATCATCTATTCCTACTTTATCTACAGGCATATCAAAATCAATGCGGTCGTAAAGCACAACCGGAATATCATATTGAATGATATTTTTAATATGTTCAAAATCCTTTTTTCGTTGTGTTTCTTCGGCTATAGCAATAAGAACACCATCTACAAAACCGGCAGTTAGCATCTCAGATATTTGCTTTTCCCGATCATGTGATTCATTCGAAATATAAGTGATCACCTGTAAACCCTCTCGTTGTGCACGTGCCTCCATTCCCGAAAGCACTTTAGCAAAAAAAGAATTTGCAATATTAGGAATCAGCACGCCAATAGTTCCGCTTTTACTGCTTTTTAAATTGACCGCAGTTGGATTAGGACGATATTTATGAAGGGCAGCAAGTTCTTTTACCCTTTCAATTGTTTTCGGACTAATCTCGGGACTGTCATTTAAAGCTTTCGAAACTGTCGAAACAGAAACGTTCAGTAATTTGGCCAATTCCTTTAGGGTAATTCTGGTTTTCATTTAAAAAGCATATAGGGGTTAGTCACAAATTTAATAAAGCCGGGTGAAATTCTGCATTTTTTGTTTCAAACTTAAGGGCTTTTTTATAAATTACAGTAAAGTTGCATAAAAAATGAAGTTTTTCAGAAGTGATTGGTTCTATGTTATTGCTGCTCTCATCACCATCTTTGGCATCATTACGGGGTGGTATTTCTTTTTCTTTTTAGCCATACCTCTTGGACTATGGGATTTCAGCAAAAAAGATGACAGGAAGTAGCTGCGTTAAATTATTACTAATCCAGCACATATCCTTGCAAACACCAAATTAGGAGCGTAATTTAATCCTGAACCAAAATAAGCGCATAATGAAACAAAAAGGAACCCTATCACAGACCCTCAACATGCTTCGCACCGAAGAAGGATATGAAGAAGATTTCAACCTTCTCGATGAGGAACTCAAATCTCCTGAAGAAAGAGAAAAATTTCTGTCTCAGGATTTTGTTGTAGATGAGGTCTATCGGTTTGAAGGCCCTTCAAATCCCGGTGATGAAGCTACTTTGTATGCCATCACAACTTCTTCGGGAAGAAAAGGAGTGCTACTTGATGGGTACAACTATTCTTCAGGACAAATTTCAGAAGAATTACTTAAAAAACTGGACCTCAAGAGCAACCGTCCTACTTCAGAATAAGCTTGTATTTACAGCATAATTATCGTATATTTGAATAGTAAATAACAAAACCATAAATAAAAACTATGAGTTACTTAGGTTTAGACGCCAAAGAGACGTCAAATACAGTTCAGGAACTTAATGTTCTTTTAGCCGATTATCATTTATATTATCAAAAACTTCGTAATTACCACTGGAATGTAATTGGTAAGAACTTCTTTGACCTTCATGAAAAATTTGAAGAGCTGTACGACGATGCTAAAATAAAAATTGATGAGATCGCAGAGCGCATACTTACTTTAAGATACCAACCCACCAGCAATTTAAGTGAATATCTAAAGAAATCTAATCTAAAAGAATCAGATTCAGATCTTTCCGATTCAAAGATGATTGAGAACCTGCTTAAAGACCATGGCACAATCTTAAAACAAATGCGACAGGTAGTGCAGGTAGCCGAAAAAGGAGGCGATGAAGGTACTATAGACCTTATTGGTGCTTACATTCGGGAGCTTGAGAAGACCAGCTGGATGTTGGATGCCTGGAAAATGAAAACAGCAGAACAACATAAGCCAGTATAAAATTAAATGTCGCAAGAAGAATTTGACATACAAAATTCCGTAGAAGGAATTTGGACGAAATTAGGCGAATGGCTGGATTCTATAATCCTGGGTTTGCCTAATTTCATTTTGGCCGTTCTGGTCTTTATCCTTTTTGTCCTTGCTGCCAAATACCTGGGAAAACTTCTCGATAAGCTCCTCAGGTATAAAGTAAGACAGGCCTCTATACGGGAGATCACCATTAAGATCCTCAAAGTAGTAGTCATTGCCATAGGTTTCTTTGTTGCCCTTGGGCTACTCAATCTAAATACTATTCTCACTTCTGTACTGGCTGGTGCCGGGGTCGTGGGTTTAGCTGTAGGTTTGGCACTGCAGGGCACACTAAATAATACCTTTTCAGGAATCCTGCTAAGTTTTCTTCCGGAGTTACAAATTGGCGACTGGATCGAAAATAACGGTTATGCCGGAAGGGTTGTAGAAATAAACCTTAGAAGCATTGTCATTAGGGAAGCCGATAATAATTATGTTGTTATTCCCAATTCCCAGGTCATAGACGCACCTTTTAAGAATTTTTCCCGTACCTCACGTTCCAGGATCACTGTGAGTTGCGGCGTAGCTTACAATTCTGATCTTGAACATGTAAAGACAATTACAATTAATACAATCTCAGAACTTTTTCCTCAAAAAAAAGGGGAAGAAGTAGAATTCATGTATAATGAATTTGGCGACAGCTCTATTAATTTTATAGTGAGATTCTGGAGTGATGCAACCAACAACAGGGACATTCTTTTTGCCAGGAGTAGTGCCATTATTGCCATTAAGAAAGTGTATGATCAACACGATATCAATATTCCTTTCCCTATTCGCACACTCGAATTCAACAACAGATTGAATATTCAAAAACCTTCTGCGGAAGGAGATGCATAATTTAGCATTTCAAATGATTTACCCATCTCGCCCTTCAAAAAGGGCAAAAACACAAGGCATTTTTGAAAGTTGCTAAGGAGAAGTTATTTCTATGCTGAAACTCTTCAAGTGTGAGCACATTTTTGAGTTTAATGACCATAAACACTGAAAATAATCACGAGCCTCACCTTTCAAAAATGGCAAAAACGTAAAACATTTTTGGAAGTTAACTGGTAAGAAGATATTTATTGGGAAACCAACATTAAGAGATTAATTACGCCTATTTTCCAGCCTAAAAATGATGTCGCTTCGAATAATCTGGAATTTCCCCTTTAAAAGTGACAAAAAACCAAGGCATTTTTGGAAGTTGCTAAGGAGAAGATATTTCTATGCTAAAACCCGTCAAGGAAACACTATACAGGCACGTTTTTGAGCATAACCGCTTCGAATAATCAAGCACAACAACCTTCAAAAATGGCAAAAACAAAACACATTTTTGGAAGTTGCTATTGAAAAGCTATTTTCATGCTCAAATACGTCACGGGAACATTATCCAGAAAAGTTTTTCAGCCTAAAGATCTGAACAGCTGTAATGATCAAGAACTTTCCCTTCAAAAATGGCAAAAACTGGGAGCCTTTCAGGAGTATTTTAATATACTTTTCAACCCGCATTTTATTCTTTAAAAATGCAGGTTGAAAAGCTATTTTTAGGAGTCCAGTCAATTATTTACACCCTTCAATTTTTATTTTGATAGCTGAAGCTATCCTGCATAATCAGGAGCAAATTTCATATTTTTCAGAATCTATTTTACTTCCGTAGAAATTAAAAGCTCATACCCACACTAAAACTGAAACGCAGTTTTTCACCTCCCGAAAAGAGGTTCAATTTAGCCGAAACAGCCTCTGCCCCTGTCACCCATAATCCGCCGCCATAGCTATCATGCCACAGGTTGCTGTCTTCGCCATCAAGCCATACCCTACCAAGATCGTAACCTGCAAAAACACCTATTTGAAAAGGCACAAACGAGGTCTTGAACTCGTCAAAACTATACCTCAAATCGTTACCCCAAACAAAAGCACTTTCACCAGAAAATCTTTCTTCTCTGAAACCCCTAAGGCTTTCGGCACCACCTATTGTAGCAGCCTGGTAGAATTCAAAATCGTCTCCCCAAAGCACTTCGGCATTCACCCGGGAATTGATTACCCACTTATCATTACGGCTCACGGCTTTGTAGAATTCGAGATATGGTGCGACATATCCATAAATATTGTCAGTTTCACCTGTATTTATTTTTCCGCCGCCAATGAATTCGAATTTCATACCATTAGTAGGATTAAGGATGTCATCATAACTTTCGTATCTAAAAACTCCTTCAAGACCGGCAAAATACTGGCGGTCAAAAAAGTTGGTATCCTTCATATAAGATTGAGAAAGAAAACGATTTGTACTTTCTTCGATTTGTACCCCTTCAAAAGATGCAGTTAACTGATAGTATCGACCAAAAGGGGTATTTTTTACAATACCGGCTTCTCCACCTATCCTGCTAATGCGCACACGGTTGAATTCTTTGCCCAATTCCTCTTCAAAATTTTCTGTCTCATTTCCCATTCCGAAGAAATTACGGGTGTAGCTGGGGTTCGTAAAATGTGCTTTTAACAGGAAGTTATATCCGCCAAAAACATTAGCAAATTCACCCCGGTACCTTAAATCAAAACTTTGAGTGGCAAAATAATACCCGGCTCTAAACCTATGTTGAGCGGTAAAAGGATTCCTGCGGAAGCCAAATTTACTGAAAGTAGCGCTTAGGCCCACCTGGAAGCCATCATCAGGATTGTATCCCACGGCGGGAAGCATAGCACTTGAAGAGTAAACCTTACGGTCTTTATCGAAGACATTCACTTCATAGTCATCGGTAAAAGTAATATCGGCACCATCGTTAATCTCTACGGTATTTGGAAGGGACTCGTGATCATAGACCTTGACTTTTTTGCCATTTTTGATCCTGTAAATATCGTTGTTTTGCCCCCCGATGATCCTTACCAGAATTTTTGCAGGTGCATCTCCAAAAACCTCAAAAATATCATCATCATCAAGACCATAAACCCAGAGTTCACGCGTTACATTTGGATCATAAACCCTACTGCTCACAACATCGGCCTTTTTACCGTCTTTGATCCTGTAAATTGTTACCCGGGTTTCTCCTTCAGGAAGGCGTTCAATTTCGATATGATCATCTTTATCTGTTGCAGTGATCATAGCATATTTCGCAAAATAATTATAGTATCTTTCAGCAATGTCAACAATGTTGTTTCTTCTTGCTTTCAGGTTTTTAATAATCCGCTGAGTGGCTTCTCCATGGGTTTCCTTCGGAAGTTCTTCAAAGGCTTCTTCAATTACTTCATCTGTAATATGCTCCTGAAGGTATTTTGCCTGCTGCAGCCACTCTTCCTTTGGAGAATTCTGGATAAGGCTTCTGTCCAAACCAACTGCAGCCGAATTGAACCATTCAATATTGCTGATGTCTTCATCATAAACAGCAAATTGATTGGCAAAACCAGTCAAACCTCTTAAGGTATTAAAGAAGGCTCCGTCAAAATTTGAAAAAACCTGATCTCTATCGCGGGGAATTGGCTTAAAGAGATGATTCCCATCTTCGTCTTCAATTTCGGCCCACCGCCATTGATCTTCGTGCCTGTCCCAGTCGCCTACCAGCATATCAAAAATTCTTGCTCTTATATATGCAGCTTCGTCCAGGGTATATTTTTCATCACGCCGCAACCGCTCAAACACGCCCGATGTACTTTCTATATCGTGGTTGGGGCTGCCAAAAGATTCATATCCAACCCAGCCCTCTTCAGGGCGCTCCACGATCATATAAAGCTCATCTCCATATTCGCTGTTGAAATCTCCCAAAGCTTTTTGCTTTGGGACGTAAAATATTTGTGGATTGGTATGATAAATTCCGGCTGCATCTGATAATTTCGGAATAGCCAGGAAGGCATAAGGATGGGCAGAAGTATAAAAATCTTTGATCACATCTTCTGCAAGGGTATTTTCAAACTTTGTCTCTACAGGTGTGTCTTTGTAAGCCACCGTCTGGATAAATTGCACGGCGCTTTTCTCTAGAGCTCTCAGGTTATAATCTCTGCCCTGGGCATCTTTTAATCTAAGAGATCGGGTTTGATGCCCTCCCCCGGCACGTTCTACTGTGAGTCCGCCATACAAAGTATCGAGTATGGCAACAGGAACTTCTACCTGGGTTCCATAAAGATCCCTGTACCTGTCACCCCAAATACTTTCGTAAGTAGCTGACACATCAGTATCTGCAGGTTTATACACCGAGGCCTTTATAGTTTGTGGAAAAGAAGTTGATAATGTGTCGGTACTAAAAGGTTGCGGCGCAGCGATAACTTCTTTTTGGTATAAAAGCTTAGGTTTCTTTTCTTCACTGCCATAGACGCTTACCCACGAAGAACCATCTTTAAAAATATCGAGAGCGGCAAAGCCCTGACCTGAATAGGCGAATAAACCATCGCTCCCCAACCCCACATAAGAAGCTTTGGATGCCGAGCCCGAAACAATTTGCTTTACCTTGTCGTGCTCTATATATTGTAAGGAGTGATCATGGCCCGAAACAAATACTACATTACCCCACCGGGAAGCAATAGTTTCAATGCGTTTTCGCATTCCTTTATATCTCTCATTTTGAAGATCGGTGCTGGTAACACCTCCTGTTGTTCTAATAAAATTTGCCAAAGTACCAAGAATGGGCAGGGGCAGTTTTCGTTGTGTAGGATATAAATGGTTGGTTAAACTAAAGTTTCCGCCATGTAATCCATTAGTGTATAAAGGATGATGAATTACAAAAACAACCGTCTTTGTCTGATTTTTCTTTAATTCACTATCAATTTCCTGAAAAAAGGCTTCTCTGGTCTTTATTTCGTCACAATCATCGTTGATCTTAGGATGTTTATCCCAATCTTCGAGGAACCACTGGGAATCGGCCACCAGCACCTGGATATTCTCTGTTACCTCAATAGAAGTCAAGCCACAACCGGCTTCAGGAAAGAAAACATCCTCTCTCTCCAGCTTCTCCCGAAGATAATCGGCCTGGCGTTCCAGCCCAACTAATCCCTGTGCATACCAGTCGTGGTTGCCGGGTACAAAGAAGAGGTTGCCTTCATAGTTCTCTACAGCATCTATTTGAGCATCAATACGGTATTCCATGAGCTCTCTTTCGGGATGATCTTCGGAAACCAGACCGGCGGGATACACGTTATCACCAAGAAAAATAGTGTAATTGCCCTTCTGTTTTACAGAATCTATATAGGTTTTAAAAGCAAGTAAAGCTTCTGAAGAACCTCCCGGAGGTGAATAACCTCCATCTCCCAATAAATAAAAAGATTTTTCGATCTCCTTTTCCTGGGGATAACCAAAATCTTCTGAAGGTTCATCTTTGGCAAAGTAAAGCTGATTAATTTGTGGTGAACAGCCTGTAATTGCAACAAACAGGGCCAGTGTTAGAAATATGTTATTTTTTCTCATACAAAATTATTGGGGGGATTTTTTTGTAATTTGGTGAAAATCTAACCACAACTGAATGACAACTCTTACTGGTAAAGCTGAAAAATTCGTACAGGATCTATTCAGTAAAAAACTACCCAATACATTCATTTATCATAACTTTAAACACACTCAGAGGGTAGTTAAAAGTACTAAAGAATTAATTGAAAAATCTCAAATTCATGTTAAACAGGAAGAGCCACTGCTCCTCGCTGCATGGTTACATGACACGGGTTACACTGAGAAGTATGCCGGGCATGAAGAAGAAAGTGTTGAAATAGCCAAAAGATGGCTGCAAGAGCAGAATGCAGACCAGGAACTTATTGACACTGTCTCTAAGCTCATTATGGCAACAAGAATGCAAGCCGAACCCAAAGACCTTACTGAAAAGATCATTAAAGATGCCGACACTTCGCATTTAGCGAAAGATTACTTCGAAGAGACCAGTGAATTTCTTCGACAGGAGCTCAAACTACAGAAAATAAAAAACTACTCACACCAGGAATGGATTGAGAAAAACATTGAGCTCTTTACAGAGAGACATGAATTCTACACTACCTACGCAAGAGAAAACTGGAAAGAGCAAAAAGATAAAAATCTTTACGACCTGCTCAATAAAGAAAGAAAAGCAACAAAGAAACTAGCCAAAGAGGAAACCAAAGCCCGCCTTAAAGTAAAATATAAAGATAAGAGCGCAGACAGGGGAATTCAAACCCTTTTTCGAGTAACCATGCGCAACCACCTAAAATTAAGCGATATAGCTGATGCCAAAGCAAACATTCTACTCTCGGTCAATGCCATTATTATTTCCCTGGCCATTGCCAACTTAATTCCAGATCTTGCCAGCCCCGCGACTTCCAGTCCGGCAATCATGATCCCTATCTTTATTCTTATGATCTTTAGTGTAGCATCAATAATAGGAGCTATAATGTCTACAAGACCTAATGTGACATCGGGGGAATTTACCCGGGAGCAAATTAAAAATGGGGAGGTAAACGTGCTGTTCTTTGGGAACTTTCATCGTATGCCTTACGAGCAGTTTGAATGGGCGATGCACGAAATACTTGAAAACCAAAGCGATGTTTACGAATCTCTAATGAAAGATCTTTATATGCTGGGAGTGGTACTCAATCGAAAGTATTATTTATTGCGAATTACTTATACCATTTTCATGGTAGGAATCATTCTTTCGGTGCTCAGCTTTATCGCCACTTACTACCTTGCCTAGAACTTTTTCAAGATCTTCATATGTAAAAACCTGCTCTTCGTGTTGTTCACTTTCAAGGTGGTATAAAACTTCCACTCTTAGTGCCTTGAGCCCTATCACACCCTGAACATCTTCGAGTTCAAGCTTTTCTACTTTGTCTCCCAGGTATTTCTTGGACTGGAGATATTTAATGTAGCGCAAGTACTCTCTTTCATCTTTTCGGTTAGAATAAACAATGGCTATTTTACCTTTTTGCGTCACCCTTTCCTCCGTTCCTTTAACATTAGCCTTATCAATTCGTTTTTTGATGATTTCATACCTCGCATTGTAAGTGCCATCAACATCAAATTGCTTCTCATCCATTCTATATCTTATAGAAAGAGTGGTATTGTACACAAGGATTAGAGAAGCAGCCTGCAGTTTTAGCGGCATTCTTTCCTGGATCTGGTAGAACCTATTTTCCATTTCACACATGGTGGTTAATTGCCATAACCGCAGATTAAAAAGATATACCTCGTCAAAGGGTTTAATTTTCTTATTTGAAAGAGACGCCCCTATGTAAATATTATGTTCAACCCCATCAGTTTTATATCTCTCAAAGTAGTGCGGGTAAATCTCCTGCGCGTCTATTTGCCTACGGTCAATATATCGGGACATTGTGCGGTTTATTTGCTGCACCGCCTCGTCATAATTTTTACGATGATTATAGATTATACCGGTTTCGGAGTTGATATTTTTCCGGTATATTTTCACCTGTTCTTCTAAATTTGGCGTCTGCTTTTCTATATGATCCATTACAGGGTTGATCTCCCGTTGTAATAAATTGAATACCTTCTGTTCACTGGAAGTGCTTAGGCTGCCGGCCAAATCATCTTTAAATTCTTTAATCCGGAATTTCACCTGCTCATAGATATCCAGCTTTTCAGTTTTTTCGGCTTCACATACAATCTTTTCGATAGATTCAAGTTGATCAAGCAGGTCTTTCTGAATAGCTTCATTCCTGGCTTCCGAAGAAGCCACGATATCTATCTCTCCATATAAAGGGTAAACATCTTCAAAAGTGATATCTTTAAAAGATGCAAGCCCATCTTCATCAAGATCCCTTATGAACTTACGGGCTTCCATTTCAAAGATCCAGAGTACGCTGGGATGAATAGATGTACATTCACTTTGTATAACGGCTTTCACCCGGTTTTCAAATTCAGATTTACTTCGTTCTACCGCTGTGACGATATATGGCAAAATATCTTCCAGCTTTGTCGCGTTGATACTGTTGAGTTCGTTCTTTTCAAAAGACACCAATTCCAGCAGCCCCAGCAAAACATTGTTTTTGGCAATGGGTGCTATAATGGCACTTTTGACACCTGCATCAACAAGAGAGCTTATAAGAAGGTTTTCTGAAGATTTATCTGAATATTTTTCAACATTAGGAATGCTAAAGTACCTATGTTCATCCACCAGGCTATTATAAGCTTCCTCCCCGAGTACCTTTTTGCAGTTTAATATTTTTTTCTCCTGAAGCAAAAAACTGGGAGAACGATTCCCTATGATTCGTTCAAATACAGAATCCTGTTCGTTGTACATGGTAAACCCTATCCGAAGATTTTGAATCTTGTAGATAGACTTAAAGATCTCTTCAAACTTTTCCATCTCTTCCTTCCCGTAGGTATTCCTATGCAACAGCGTAGTCTTAAGGTCAGAAATTGCATCATCTACAGTCACATCGGTAAGGGAGATGATTGTAAAACCTTTAAAAGTCCAGCTGTTGGGTGGAAATTTTTCTTTCCAAAAAGCGACGTTTTCAATATTCTGAATTAACTCATCAACATCTTCTTTGGTAATTTCCTGGGCGTTTTCTCCAGGTTCAAGTTCCATAAAGTTAGAATCGAACTCAATTCTATAGTGCCTTAAAATGCCATTTTCATCGGGTATATCGTAATAAAAAGGTCTTGAAAAATCTATATCGTACCCATAATATTTGTTTAGAATAAGAATACAGGCATAGATATAGTCAAGATCATGATTGAGATTCCTCATATTTAAGGTGAAGTCTTTACCTGCACCTGCCAAAATTTTTCGGAATTTTTGCGTAGAGTTAAAAATCAGGTTATGAAATGGCACCGAAATGGCTTTGATCTGTGTATCAGACAGAATTTCAGGAAAAAGATCTTTCATTAGAATCCTTATAGGATCTTTGTACCTATTGAGATCTTCAGAATTTAGTATTCCTTCTTCCAAAGCAGGAAAAGTGGAAATGTACTCCAGCATATTTTCGAGATAATCTTTAGATATCTTACTCGACTCATTTTGGAGCTGATGACGATATTCCTGTATGATCTTGTGGAAACTTATCTTTATTTCCAGTGGAAATTCCTTTTGATGCTTCATGTTTTAAAATTAAAGGATTTTCCCCCCTGCCCTGAAGGACTTCTTCATATTAACATTAATTTAATTGATTCCTCGCTTATTTACCAGTGCGACATCTTTTGGCGCGAGTAGGTTCTAGTTTTGTGATATAAAAGCAAAGCTATGACAATATTAGAATTTATGAAGAGATTTTCAGACGAACA
>Ga0098067_1000585_pt1 | contig 13309 bp, 8 predicted proteins | sample 26_taG_FD_92578 | JGI IMG/M metagenome (GOLD analysis project Ga0098067, IMG submission 92578) | Marine viral communities from Cariaco Basin, Caribbean Sea - 26_WHOI_OMZ | ecosystem: Environmental > Aquatic > Marine > Oceanic | place: Caribbean Sea: Cariaco Basin | collected 2014-11-09
CACCCGCCGGGTAAACATGGCGAAGCCGATAACGAACGCCAGCAGAACCGGCACACCGATCACCGCAAGCAGGGTGAAGGAGAAGCTGTGGAACGGTTCCCAGAACCAGGGCAGCTCGGTGAGCTGGTTCCAGTCCATGAAATCCGGGATGCCGGGGGTGGACTGGATGGCGGTGGCCTCCGGAGTGGAGGCCTCCAGCTTCAGGAACATGGCCATACAGTAGCCGCCAAGGCCAAAGAACACACCCTGGCCCAGGCTGAGAATGCCGGCCTTGCCCCAGCACATCACCAGGCCAATGACGACAAAGGCGTAGGTCAGGTACTTGCCCACCATGTTCAGGCGGAATGGGTCCAGCGCCAGTGGCAAAAGCACCACCAGCAACACGGCCAGTGCGACGTAATACAGTCCCTCGCGGGTGGCAAACCATTTCAATGGGGATGAACTCTTCATGACAATCTCCTAGCGACGGACCTTGAGGGCCATGAGTCCTTCTGGACGCAGCATCAGGATGCCGACGACGACCAGCAGGGTGAGCACCTTGGCCATGGAACCACTGAGGAAGAACTCCATGGTGGACTGGGCCTGGGATATACCGAAGGCGGACACAATGGTGCCGATCAGGCTCTGGGCACCGCCAAACACCACCACCAGGAAGGTGTCTACGATATAAGCCTGGCCAGAGGACGGACCGGTGGAACCGATCATGGTGAAGGCAGCACCCGCGACGCCGGCGATGCCACACCCGAGAGCAAAGGTGGCTCGGTCGATACCGGCACTGTTGATACCAACGGCTTCAGCCATGGGGCGATTCTGAACCACAGCCCGCACTTTCTTGCCATAGCCGGATCGGTACATCAGGAAATACACGCCCACGGCAATGGACAGCGCGATGATCATCACGAACAAGCCGTTGATGGGCAGCTCCACCAGGTCAGTCACCTGGATCGCCCCCATCATCCACTCGGGCAGGTCCACACCCACTTCCCGGGCGCCAAAGATGGATCGGTAAGCCTGCTGCATGATCAGGCTCAGACCCCAGGTGGCCAGAAGGGTATCCAGTGGTCGGTGATAGAGTCGCCGTATCATGAGCCATTCGACGAATGCCCCCAGGGCAGCACAAATCAGGAAAGCCAGAACCATGGCGACGAAGAAGTAGCCGCCAAACAGGCTCGGCAGATAGGACTGGAAAAAACCGGATGTCAGGTAGGTTGTGTAGGCGCCGAGGATCATGAACTCCCCGTGGGCCATATTGATCACCCCCATCTGACCAAAGATGATGGCCAGGCCCAATGCCATCAGTACGAACACTGAAAACAGGGAGAGCCCGGCAAACCCCTGCATGGCAAATATCGACATCAACTCACTGCTGGTGTAGCCATCAAACATGACCCTTACTCCCCTTTAGACCAACTTACCCTTCAAACCCTTAATCTTGTGTTCAGAGGCAACGGATGCTGGCGCCCGGGGGCGCCAGCAGTCCGGGCTTATTGGTAGCCTTCCGGGAACGGGTCCGGTTCCATCAGTTCTTCGGTCTCGTAGACAACCTTGTACTGGCCGTCAGGTTGAGCCTGGCCGATACGGGTCTTGGACCACAGGTGATGGTTTTCGTGGATGCGCACGTAACCTTCTGGCGCTTTGGTGAACTCAATGCCTGCGAATTCTTCACGGATCTTGTCGATGTCGAATGAGCCGGCTTTTTCAACCGCAGCTTTCCACAGCCATGGGCCGAGATAAGCCGCCTGGGTCACGTCACCGATGACCATGTCATCGCCGTAGGCTTCCTTGAAGGCCGCAACAAATTCCTTGTTGTTGGGGTTATCGAGGCTCTGGAAATACTTCATGGAGGCGTAGATGCCGTCCACGTTCTCACCGCCGATACCGCGGATTTCGTCCTCGGTCACGGAGATGGTCAGCAGAAGGGGCTTCTCATCAGTGAAATCGATACCGGCCGCTTTCATCTGCTTGTAGAAGGCCACGTTGGAGCCACCGACAACCGAGGCAAAGATCACGTCCGGCTTGCGCAGCTTGATCTTGTTGATCACCGAGTTGAACTGGGTGTGACCCAGCGGATAATACTCCTCGCCAGAGACCTTGAGGCCCAGCTTGTCCTCGATGTGCTTGCGGGCGATCTTGTTCGAAGTACGGGGCCAGATGTAGTCCGATCCGAGCAGATAGAAGCTTTTGGCACCCTTGGTTTCTGCGGCCCAGTCGATACTGGCAAGAATCTGTTGGGTCGCTTCCTGGCCGGTGTAGACCACGTTGGGCGACTGCTCAAGACCCTCGTAGAAGGTGGGATAATAGAGCATGCCGTTGTATTGCTCGATAACCGGGAGAACGGCCTTGCGGGAAGCCGAGGTCCAGGCGCCGAAGATCGCAGCAACGTTGTCCTGGCGCAGTAGCTTCCGGGATTTTTCAGCGAAGGTCGGCCAGTCACTGGCGCCGTCTTCCTGAACGAATTCAATCTGGCGGCCCAGGACACCACCGGAGGCGTTGATCTGGTCAATAGCCAGCTTTTCCGCCTGAACCGAGCCAATCTCACTGATCGCCATTGTGCCGGTGATGGAGTGCAGAATGCCGACCGTAACGGTGTCATCCGTCACCGCCAGACCAGTCGTGTTGACCTCTGCTGTGGCCGGCACTGCCGCCTGTGCCGACGTCGCAAGCATGACGGAAGCCGCCAGCGTCATCAGGCTCTTTTTCAGCCCCAGTCCCTTACCGAACGACCGCCCGTTGGCGGCTTGATCTGTCGTATCCATGGTGATTCCTCGCAGTTTTTGAAGTCCGGATCCGCGCTTCCCTTCGAAAGCACAGTGCCCACGAGAATCATTCTGCTCGGCACCCGTACAGGTGCCCATTCGGCAATCGCCCCAGCGCGCTACGTCATTTGACGCATTCCTGTAACCAACAGGACAGGCTAAAAACGCAGGCATGCAGAAGAAGAACATTCCTGCACCGGTCTATGGCACGGATATTGTTCCGGCTTTCTCATCCGGTGCATTTCAGCTTGAAGCTGCACTAACGCGGGGCACTCAAACACCAAAGGCAAGGCAGTCATGGCGGCAAGACAGAATATTTTTCGGGTTCGGCGCAGCTACAACCAGTGGGTAGCCAACCAGACCCTGGAAGACTATGCGCTTCGCTTTACCGCCAAGAGTGCCCGGCGCTGGTCCGCGGCCCGGGTAAGCAACACAGCCCTGGGCGCCATCTCCTTTCTGGCACTGGAAGCCATCGGCGGCTCCATTACCCTCCACTACGGATTCGACAATGCGGTCGCCGCGATACTGGCCGTCAGTCTGGTGATCTTCCTCACCGCCATCCCGATCAGTTACTACGCGGCCCGTTACGGCGTCGATATTGACCTGCTGACTCGCGGTGCCGGCTTTGGCTATATTGGCTCCACCATCACCTCGCTGATCTACGCCTCGTTCACGTTTATCTTTTTCGCCATCGAGGCCGCCATCATGGCCATGGCGCTGGAAATGCTGTTCGGAATTCCCCTGGTTCTCGGCTACCTGATTTGCTCCGTGGTGATCATTCCCTTTGTAATCCACGGGATCACCACGATCAGCCGGTTCCAGGTCTGGACCCAGCCAGCCTTCATTTTTCTCCAACTGGTGCCTTTTGTTTTTATTGTTTACGCCGATGCCTCTTCAGTCAGCGACTGGACACAGTTCGAGGGACTTAACCCGGTTGATTCCGGTGGCTTCAGCATCGTTATGTTCGGGGCTGCGGCGGCTGTGGTGTTCTCATTGATTGCCCAGATCGGCGAGCAGGTGGATTTCCTGCGCTTCATTCCAGAACCCCGCAATGCCCGGGAAAAGCGACGTTGGTGGGCCGCCGTTATGGCAGGCGGACCTGGCTGGATTGTGATCGGCATGTTGAAAATCCTGGCGGGCTCCTTTCTTGCGGTTCTTGCCCTGAAACAGGGCGTTACCGCCTCGGAGGCGGCTGATCCTACCCAGATGTATCTGATCGCCTTCAATTACATTACCCATTCGCCCGAGATCTCCCTGGCGATGGCGGGCATTTTCGTCATTCTTTGCCAGCTCAAGATCAACGTTACCAATGCCTATGCCGGCTCCATCGCCTGGTCCAACTTCTTCTCGCGACTCACCCACAGCCACCCCGGACGAGTTGTCTGGCTGTTTTTCAACGTCGCGATTGCCTTGCTGGTGATGGAACTGGGTGTTTACCGGGCGCTGGAGGAAACCCTGGGTTTCTATGGCATCGTCGCCATTGCCTGGGTTGGTTCGCTGGTGGCGGATCTGGTGATCAACAAACCACTGGGGCTCAGTCCCGCACACATTGAGTTCAAACGTGCCCACCTGTACGACATCAACCCGGTCGGCGTTGGTGCCATGCTGACGGCCTCTGTAGTAGGAATCATCTGCCACACCGGCATACTGGGCGTCTATCCGGAGGCTCTGTCCCATTTTATCGCCATGGGAGTCGCGCTGATCATGGCGCCTCTGATCGCCTGGAAAACCGGTGGCCGTTTCTACACAGCACGGCCATTCGTCCCCATCGCTACTGACCATCAGCTCGTGCAATGCACGATTTGTGAACATCACTTCGAACCGGAAGATCTCACCCATTGTCCCGCGTATGACGGCACCATCTGTTCACTGTGCTGTTCACTCGATGCCCGTTGCGCAGACGCCTGCAAACCGGGGGCCGGATATCAGGAACAGCTCAACCAGTTTCTCGGGAGCCTGATGCCAAAACCGGTCTTGGCCGGTCTGCGCTCAAGGCTCGGGCATTTTCTGAGCCTGCTAGTGCTCATCAACGGCCTTTCCGGCCTGCTGCTGTCCCTGATCTATTTCAAGACGCCGGTCGCTTCACCCGCTGAAGGCATTCTTTTATCGGTAACCCTGTGGAAGGTGTTCTTCATTCTGGTGATCGTGACCGGCGTGATCTGTTGGCTGTTCGTGCTCGCCCACGAAAGCCGGGTGGTGGCCGAGGAAGAGTCCCGTCGCCAGAATCGCCTCCTGATGGAAGAGATCGTCGCCCACGAACGGACCGACCAGGCTCTTCAGCAGGCAAAGGAACAGGCGGAGGCCGCCAACGGGGCGAAAAGTCGCTACTTGACGGGGATCAGTCACGAACTCCGTTCCCCGCTCAATGCCATCCTCGGCTATGCCCAGTTGATGGAAAACGACGAGACCATTCCCTCCCACCGCAAGGAAGCCCTCGGCGTCATTCGCCGCAGCGGTGAGTACCTCGCCGATCTGATAGAGGGGCTGTTGGATATTTCCAAGATCGAGGCTGGCCGCCTGGACCTGCACCGCGATCAGGTTCGAATAGAGCTGTTGATGGAGCAACTGGTGACCATGTTCCGCCTGCAGGCAGAAGATAAAGGCCTGGCCTTCGATTACCACTGCCCCAACCCGCTTCCGGAAATGGTCACCACCGATGAGAAGCGGCTGCGCCAGATTCTGATCAATCTTCTCTCCAACGCCATCAAATACACGGATCGGGGCGGCGTCTCCCTGACCCTGCGTTATCGCAGTCAGGTCGCCGAGTTCACCGTACGCGATACCGGGGAAGGCATAGCCCCTGAGAATGTGGAACGCATCTTCCGACCCTTCGAACGTATCCGGACACCGGGGCAAAGCCGGGCCGGCACAGGCCTGGGTCTGACCATTACCCGCCTGCTCACGGAAATCATGGGTGGCGATATCTCGCTGGAGAGTGTACCGGGCCAGGGTAGTGTCTTCCGGGTCAGTCTGATGCTATCAAGCCTGCATTCTTCGACACCCCGCTCGATATCAATGCCGGCCAAGCGCATCTACGGTTACCACGGTTCGCGGCGAAAGGTACTGCTGGTGGATGACGATGTGTCCCACCGCCAGGTCATGCGGGCCATGCTCTCGCCACTGGGCTTTGAAATCGTCGATCTTGGCAATGCTCTGCAGGTTTTGGCAACCATTGAGGCTGAACGCCCTGACCTTGTGCTTCTCGACGTGTCCATGCCGGGCCAAAGCGGCTGGGAAGTCCTGGCAATGCTACGACAGCACAAGCACACCATGCCTGTCGTGATGGTCTCTGCCGACGCTAACGAGGGCCACCACGCCGCAGACTCACCGCGTCTGCACGATGGCTACATCATCAAACCGGTTCGGCTGAACCTGTTGCTCGACACCATTGCCAGCGTGCTGGATCTCAATTGGCGATTCGATAAGAGCCCGGATCCCATGGCGGCTATTCCAGCACCCGACCATGGCGTTTTGCCTTTACCCAAAATGGAGCATCGCCTGGCTCTGGCCACTCTGGCCCGGATCGGACACCGGAAAGGCCTGCTTGAGGCATTGCATGACCTGAAACACAGCGGCGAGGCGGCCGAACCCTTTGCGATTGAGCTCACCAGACTCACCAACGATTTCCAGTTTGAGAAAATTCTTGAACTACTCGAGGTAGCCGAACATGAAGCTTCATAATGACCGGAAGACTGTCGTGATGGTCGTAGATGACGCAGTCGACTCCATTCGAATGATCAACGATGCCATGGAAGAGGCAGGTATGACGGTGCTCGTTGCGCTGGAAGGAAACCAGGCCCTTACGATAAGCCAGAACATCACCCCGGATGTGGTGTTGATGGACGCTTTGATGCCCCATATGGACGGCTTTGAAACCTGTCGTCGATTGAAAGAGAACCCTGCGTTCGCCGATATTCCTATCATCTTCATGACCGGTCTAAGCGATACCGAGCACGTTGTTATGGGGCTCAACGCCGGTGGCGTGGATTACGTGACCAAACCGATTAACACCACCGAACTTCTGGCCAGAATGGATGTACACCTGACGAACGCCCGCATGACCCGCAGTGCTCGTAGCGCCCTGGATACGGCCGGTCAGAACCTGTTTGCGGTGGACCGCGAGGCGAACTTGCTGTGGGGCACGCCACAGGTTTGCCAGTACCTGCCCGACGCAGCGCATCCCGAATTCCCCGAGGTACGTGCCAGACTGGAGGAATGGCTGGGCCACCGTCCCGAGCCGGGCCACAGCATGCCAGTCGAAATCATGGGCATCGACAGAACGGTAGAGTTTCTTGCCCTTGTGGATAACCGGGAATACCTGCTGCGGCTGAAAACACCACAGAACCAGAACAGCGCAACAGCAGCCCTGCGGCAACGGTTCGAGCTGACACTGAGAGAATCCGACGTGTTACTCTGGATCGCGAACGGCAAGACCAACCGGGAGATAGGCCAGATCCTGGATATGAGTCCCCGAACCGTTAACAAACACCTGGAGCAGGTATTCCGGAAACTGGGCGTAGAAAACCGGACGGCGGCCGCAGCCAGTGCAATCCGCTTGCTCGCAATCCAGTAATGGCCTCGGGCACTTTTGCTCATAGCGTCTGTCCATCGGGGTACTGTGATCTTGAAAGCGAGAAGCTCGATGAGAAAGACTGCCACATTTTTATCAGTGCTGGTTCTGATGGGCCTGTCAGGGCTGTTGTTGGCACAGACACCATCCCCGCTCACACCTTTCTCGGAAATGCAGTCCCTGAATGATGGCTGGGAGCCTCTGGAATTCCCCAAGATAGATCAGCTCAGCCGCTATGAACTGACAACCGAATACGGTCAGCAGGTCGTGCGGGCGACCACGGACGGCGGTGCGTCGGGACTGATCGCACGGGTCAGGCTGGAGCCAACCGATTCGCTGATTCTGCAATGGCGCTGGAAGGTCTCGAATGTCTTCGAAAACGGGGATGCCCGGGAAAAGTCCGGGGACGATTACCCGGCCAGAATCTATGTGGCGTTCGAGTTCCAGCCCGAGAAGGCGGGGTTTTTCGAGCGCGCCAAACGCAAGACAGTCGAGGTGTTATTCGGTGAGTCCCTGCCGGGCAATGCCCTCAACTACATCTGGGCCAATACTCTCCCGAAGGGCGAGATTGTGCCCAACCCGTACACCGAGAAAACCATGATGATTGCCGTGAATTCCGGATCAGAACAGGTCGGCGAATGGGTCACGGTGGAGCGGGATATCATGGCCGATTATCGGGAAGCGTTTGGCGAGGAACCGCCACCGGTCGTGGGCATTGCCATCATGTCGGATTCGGACAACACCGGTGAAAAGGCCACGGCCTGGTATGGGGACATCCTTCTGAACCCGGATTCCTGAGCCCTGAACACTACTAACGGTATTGCTCGGGAAATCCGGGGATCACAAAGCTTTCTCCAAGGTTTCGTATCGGCGGCACTTCACCCTTTTCAGCCAGACGGATGTAGGCATCATTGAACTCTTCCCGCAGGATCGCTGCCCGGGGATTGGCCAGCGAGAACAGCCAGGTCAGATTCCTCAAACGGATCGCCGATTCACGGATTTTCTCGTCTTTGGGCATGGTCAGGGTTTCCACGACCGGATCCCGATGCCCAAACAGGTAATGGCCTCGGCCAAGCTTGAGCATTTCCAGAGCAGCCCGATAGTTTGGAGCCTGGGTGACGTCAATCGAACCTTCCGCCTCCAGCCAGTACAAGAGCCCTCCATAGGTGTACCCGCCTATCGTGATGACGGTCTTGCCCTGCAGTTGATCAAAATGTGTAAGTGGTTCGGTTCCCTCCAGATACCAGGCACTGAGCTGGGTCGCGAGGGGAGTGACCCAGGTCTCAAGAACTTCACCGTTAAGGGCAGGAACGTTGGCCGAACCTGGCCAAACGTCAATTCTACCGTTGCGCAGATACAGGTATACCCGGCTGATGGGCAAGAAGAGAAATTCCGGCTCGTAACCCGCTTCCACAGCGATCTTCCGGGTAAGCTCTATAAAGCTGCCAGCAGGGCGGCCATCGCTGGCCTGATAGGTAATGGGGGGAAACTCCACATAGGCAATGCGCAGAGTCTTGTTTACGGATTCCGACGCGCCAAGGGAGGCGGACGTAAATAATAAACCTACCAGCAATATCCAAAGCCGGACAACGGTCAAATGCATGGCTTCAGAGAGTCGGGAAGAATGGACCGGGCAGTTTCTGGGCATGGAATCCGTATTGTTCGGGTCTGTTTAGCCAAAGATTAACAGACCCGGAAAGATCTGCACTGACACCGCCCGCAAAAATCCGAACATAATGTCAAATATGGTTGATAACCATGTACAGACCAACACCGCCCATTACCAGCATGTAGGGAAACGCCATCACCACCATCTTGCCGTAGGACAGCCGAACCAGCGGCGCTATGGCAGACGTCAGCAGGAACAGGAAAGCCGCCTGGCCATTGGGAGTCGCAACGCTGGGAAGGTTGGTACCTGTGTTGATGGCAACTGCCAACTTCTGGAAATGCTCGTAGCTGATGGCCCCTGCATCCAGAGCCTGTTTGACTTCGCTGATATAAACAGTCGCTACGAAGACGTTATCGCTGATCATTGAGAGCACGCCGTTGGCAATGAAGAACATGCCAGGCTGCCGGGCTTCCGGAAGCGACAGCACGTAATCAATAATCGGCTTGAACAGGTGCTGTTCGTGGATCACCGCAACCACCGCGAAAAACACCACCAGCAGCGAGGTAAACGGCAGGGATTCCTGGAAGGCCTTGCCAATTTGATGCTCGTCGGTAACGCCGGTAAAGGAGGTAATCAGGATGATGACCAGCAGGCCAATCAGGCCGACCTCGGCGAGATGGAAAGCGAGGCCCACCACCAGGATCGCGGCGGCAAAGGCTTGTACCCAGAGAGCCGCCTGATCAGCCTTGGTCCGCTTGGTCCGCTCGTTCTCCGCAAATTCTTCCAGCACCTGACGCACAGGCTTGGGCAAACGCCCGCCGTAGCCAAACCAACGCAGCTTCTCCAGGGCCCAGCAGGTAAATAAACCAGCCGCCAATACCGGCAAACTCACTGGCGCCATGTGCAGGAAGAAACCGGCAAAGTCCCAACCCACGACTTTGGCAATCAACAGATTCTGGGGCTCACCTACCATGGTGGCAACGCCGCCCAACGCGGTACCGATAGCACCATGCATCAAAAGGCTGCGCAAGAACGCCCGGAAATTTTCCAGATCTTCACGGTGCAGCTCGATTACTTCGTCATCGCTGCCCGCGTTGTGGTCCTTGTGCTGGTAGCCCTTGCCGGAGGCCACCTTGTGGTAAACCGCGTAAAACCCGACCGCCACGCTAATAATAACCGCGGTAACCGTCAGTGCATCGAGGAAGGCCGAAAGCAGTGCTGCTGCGCTACAGAACAGCAACGATAACGCCGACTTGGAACGCACACCCACCAGAATCTGGGTGAACGTCACCAGCAGCAGTTCCTTCATGAAGTAGATGCCCGCCACCATGAACATCAGCAGCAGGATCACCGGGAAGTTGGTTAGCACTTCCAGATACACTGCATCCGGCGTGGTCAGGCCAATCAGCAATGCCTCTACCGCCAGCAGGCCACCCGGCAGAAGCGGGTAACATTTCAGGGCCATGGCAAGAGTAAAAATAAACTCTGCGATCAGAAGCCAGCCGGCCGTTCCGGGCCCCAGGGTCCACATGACAATCGGGTTGGCGACAAGAAACAGCAGGATCACCTGCTTGTACCAGACGGGCGCCTTGCCAAGGAAGTTGTGGGTAAAGCCGGAGATAACGGTATTGGGCATTACGGAAATCTTCTGAGAAAACGGGTTATTGGTATTGTGTGCCAGCAGGCCCGCATCTTCCTTGATATTTGCGTACCGGGGTATGGGCCAAAGGTACAAAATGAAGACCGATTTTGGTCTTACTAACAAGCAAATGGGGAATGGGCGCTGATCAACACAGATATCTTCGTAGTATTACTTGATCAACAAAGATGTAGCGCGCGTATTTTAACCGATTTGCGTGGCTGTGAGGTCGCTTTGTGAAAAAAATACACAAATGTTCTGGGGGAAGGACACTGATAGGGTCTGTTGAGAAAATGGGTCGGAGCCGGCGCGTCCCTGCGCCGGGAGGATAATGCAATCAGAACCGGTAAGTAACGGAACCGGTCACTTCACGACGGGTGCCATACGTACCGGAGCTGTCGAAAGCCGTTGCTACATACTGTTCGTCCAGCAGGTTCTGGGCATGCAGCCCCAGCGACACCTGGCCAATGTCGTAGGTAATCGCAGCATCCACCAGGGTGACATCCGGTACTTCCAGGGCAGAATTATCCGCATTGAACGCCGCGCCAAAACTCTCGCCGATGTAACGCACGCCGGCACCCAGCCCCAGGCCATGCAGCATGCCGCCCCGGAAGCTGTATTTTCCCCACAAGGCCGCTTCATGTTCCGGTGTGTATTCCAGCGGCTCGCCCTCTTCCACCGGATTGCTGGCTTTGGTGATCTCGGCGTCGGTATAGCTATAGCTGGCGATCACATCCAGCGCATGGAACAGACGGGTGCGCGCTTCCATCTCAAGGCCCTGTGAGTTGGCCTCGCCCTTCTGCTCATTGGCGAAGGTCGATGGGTTGGTGGTCAGGTAGTCTTCCCGGGTCAGGTCGAACCAGGCCAGTGTCACCAGCGTGTCCGTATTGGGCTGGTACTTTACGCCCACCTCATATTGGTGTGCGGTTTCGGGCTCGAACGGGTTGCCGGCCGCATCGATACCTGTGGTGGGGAGAAACGACTCCATGTAGCTCACATAGGGGGCAAAGCCATTCGCGAACTGGTAACTGGCACCGGCACGACCAGTGAAGGCCTCGTCTTCCCGGCTAGCTGTGGCGCCGGTGAGATTATTGAGTGTCTCGGAACGGGCCACGTCATACCGGCCGCCAAGGGAAACCGTCCAACGGTCTACCCGGATCTGATCCTGGAGGTAAATGCCGGTCTGTTTGAGTTGTCCGTCCTCGTCTTTAAACAACGGGGCATCAGGGACAGGCGCCCCATAGACAGGATCATAGATGTCCAGGTTACTGGCGGCCCCAAAGAACTGCCGGGATGACACATCGATATCCTGATGGTCCAGGCCGACCAATACCGTGTGCTCTGCCGCGCCCGCCTGAGCGGTCAACTGCAGCTGGTTATCCATGACCAGTCCGTCAATGCGACCGAAACTTTCAAAGCGCGACCGGGTAATGGTTCTCTGATCCGCCAGCAAGCCGGTGGTGTAGATGGTCTGGTCGTCAATATCGTTACGGTAGTCCCGGACATTCTGACGCAGAACTATCTGGTCATTGATGCGGTGCTCAAACTCGTAGCCGATGGCACTCTCGCGACGCTCATAGGCATCGTACCCTGGCTCGCCGGTAAACCGGTTGTCAGGAATCGGGCCATTCGGATTTGGCTCCAACGTGCCCTGCAACGGGTAACGTTGAGATGGCTGGGTATCGTCGTACTGCCAGTGCGCCAATACCGTCAGTCGGGTGGCGTCCGTGGGCTGCCAGGTCAGGCTGGGGGCCAGGTACTTTCGGTCGTCGTTGACGAAATCCACCTGGGTTTCGCTGTCGCGAACCAGGCCTACCAGGCGAACCGCGAGGGTATCACTGTCGTTCACCGCCCCACTGATATCAAAATGGCCCTGGACCAGATCGTTGGTACCAGCCTCAACGCGCACTTCTCGACGGGTGTCGAAAGTAGGACGTTTGGACACATAGTTCACCAACCCACCCGGGCCCGCTTGTCCGTACAGAACGGAAGAAGGCCCCTTGAGCACATCAATGCGCTCGGCGCCATAGGGCTCCAGACTGTAACCGGCGGCAAAGCCGGGGTTCGCCAGTTTCAGGTTGTCACGAAACAAGCCACTGGTGGCCACATCGAAGCCGCGTATTCTCAGAAACGTGGTGCGCGGCTCGAAACCAAAGGTCTCGCCTCGGGCGCCGGCTGTATAACGCAGAACTTCGCCCAGGTTGGCCGCGTTCTGGTCCTCGATCTGATTCGCTGTGACTGTGGAAATGGACTGGGGCGTTTCAACCACGTTGGTGGTTGTTTTCGTGCCGGTAACGGTCGCCTCTGCGGTGTAGCCATCACTCGGTGCGGTGCCGCTCGGTTCGGCGGCATCTGCCGATACTTCAATGGCATCCAGCTCGGTAATATTCGCTTCCTGCGCGTACAGTATCGGGCTTGCCAGAACCCCGGCTATGGCCACGGCCAGGCCGGACGGGAGTAAGTACTGGCGATTATCACGTAACGAATTCATTGATCAGCTCCAAACAACGCGCTTTACAAGTTTAAGTGTAATGCGAATTATTGTCGTTTAGATCCGAGCTTTGGTATTCCAGAAGCCAAAAAACCTATGCGCAATGCTATTTCTTGTGATTGGCCGCCCGTTGTCGGGGAGAAAAGCCGAACTCTCGGCGAAACGCCGTCGAAAAATTGGTCGCGTGGGTGTAACCCACCCTGTTCGCGCTCTGTTCAACACTGAAGCCTTGCTCCAGATAATG
>Ga0098067_1000590_pt1 | contig 13266 bp, 8 predicted proteins | sample 26_taG_FD_92578 | JGI IMG/M metagenome (GOLD analysis project Ga0098067, IMG submission 92578) | Marine viral communities from Cariaco Basin, Caribbean Sea - 26_WHOI_OMZ | ecosystem: Environmental > Aquatic > Marine > Oceanic | place: Caribbean Sea: Cariaco Basin | collected 2014-11-09
AGCGAGCTTCGGAAGATATTTTTTCTTTTGTTCCTCATTACCATAGAGGGTAATTGGAAGCGTTCCAATCCCCGAATGGGCTCCAAAAGCAGTCGAAAATGATCCCGTAGCCCCTGAAATATAATCCACTACCAACATGGTAGTTACAAACCCCATTCCCAGGCCGTCGTACTCTTCAGGAACCGAAACTCCCAAAAAGCCCATTTCCCCGGCCTTTTGCATTAACTCTTTTGTAAGGTCGTAATTCTTCTTTTCGAACTCTTCTCTCTTCGGCATTACTTCCCGATTCACGAACTCCTGTACCGATTCGCGCATCATTTTTTGCTCATCCGAAAAATCTTCGGGAGTAAAAATATCCTCTGCTTTTGTTTCCTTTACCAGAAACTGCCCTCCGCGAAGAAGGTCTTTTTTGTTGCTATCTGTTTGTGTGCTCATTTTGTTTTTTTTAGAACCTAGACTTCTAGAACCTAGAGTCTAGACTGGTTTTTATTTTAGTTGAAAAGTCTGGTATCTAGACTCTAGTTTCTAGTCTCTTTTTTTACGACAGAAATTCAAAAACTCCTGCGGCTCCCTGTCCTGTACCTACGCACATGGTTACCATTCCGTATTTATTCTTCAGGTCACGTTTGCGCATTTCATCGAACAACTGCACTGAAAGTTTGGCTCCTGTACATCCCAGCGGGTGACCCATCGAAATAGCGCCTCCATTAGGGTTCATGCGGTCCATATCAAGTCCGAGTTCTCTAATCACTGCTAAAGACTGAGATGCAAAAGCCTCATTAAGCTCGATCAGCTCAAGGTCATTAAGCTGAATCCCTGCTTGTTTAACAGCTTTAGGAATGGCATGTACGGGTCCAATTCCCATGATCCTTGGTTCAACCCCAACAGCCGAATAGCTAACAAGTCTTGCCACCGGCTCCAGGTTTAGTTCTTTCACCATTTCTTCGCTCATTACCATGACGAAAGCAGCACCATCACTCATTTGAGATGAGTTACCTGCAGTCACACTTCCACCTTCTTCAAAAACAGGTCTTAGTTTTCCTAAAACTTCTTTTGAAGTATCGGCTCTTGGTCCTTCATCTTTATTGACGGTGTAAGACTTCGTTTGTTTTTTACCATTTTCATCCACATAAGTTTGATCTACGGTGATTGGTACGATCTGGTCCTGGAAGCGGTCTTCTTTTTGGGCTTTTAGAGCCTTTTGATGAGAGTTGAATGCAAACTCATCCTGGTCTTCCCTTGAAACCTTATATTTTTGAGCAACTGCTTCCGCAGTTAATCCCATTCCCCAGTAATAATCTTCCTTTCCGGCTTTTGCCAGTTTGTAATCGGGAACAGGTTTATAACCTCCCATAGGGATATAGCTCATGCTCTCTGCACCACCTGCAATAATGCAATTAGCCATTCCGCTCTGGATCTTGGCTGTTGCAATAGCAATGGTTTCGAGACCTGAGGCGCAGTAACGGTTAACGGTCATCCCGGGAACGTCTTCTGTATTTAGACCCATGAGGGAGATAAAACGCCCTACGTTAAGCCCCTGTTCGGCTTCGGGCATAGCATTACCAACGATCACGTCATCGATGCGTTTTTTATCAAATTCGGGCAGCTTATCCATCATAAACTGGATAGTTTCTGCCGCTAATTCATCTGGTCTTTTAAATCGGAATACCCCCCGCGGCGCTTTTCCCACTGCAGTTCGGTATCCTTTTACGATGTAAGCTGTTCTATTCATTGTATATTGTATTTTGTATAATGTCTTGTTTGTTTATTTCAATGTAGATTGTAGTTTAATGATCATGTTTTGAATATGATGAGCCTCCTTCTCAAGAACTTCAAAATCGCTTTCTGATATAAATTCAAGGTTTTTTCAAATGATCAACTGAGTTTCAAACTCAAACGCTGAGCCTAATGCTACCCCGAGAAAATTTGCGAAGTCTTTATTGGTTTTCCTGCCGCAGCCTTCAGCTATGTTGGAAGGAATGGAGACTGCAGATCTTCGTATCTGCGAAGTAAGACCGTAAAGTTCCTCTTTCGGAAAAGTGCCACTCTTGCGATAAGTTTCCGTAACGAGTTCAATTGCCTTCTGCCAAACCTTTAGCTCCTTAAAATAGTTCATATCTCTATCATTTTACAGTATACAATCTACATTATACACCATACGATTAATTTCTAAGCGGTTTCCCCTTCTGCAACATATGCTGCAATCTCTCGAGAGTCTTTCTTTCTCCGGTAAGAGATAAGAATGCTTCTCTTTCTAAATCGAGCAGGTATTGTTCACTCACATAAGAGTTTTCAGAAAGGTCTCCTCCGGCCATTACATATGCCAGTTTGTTGGCAATCTTCTTGTCATGTTCACTAATGTATTTACCGGCATACATCTGGTCTGTACCTACTAAGAAGGCGCCCAGTGCTTGTTTACCTAATACTTTAATATCATTTCTCTTCACAGGTTTTGTATATCCATTTTCAGCCATGAGCAGGGCATGCTGTTTAGCAATTGCCAGCTGGCGATCGGGGTTAATTACCACAATGTCTTTTCCTTTCTGAAGAATATTCAGGTCGTAAGCCTCATAAGCTGAGGTGGAAACCTTTGCCATACCAATGGTGAGGAAATGTTCCCGAAGTCGGTTCAACTCCACATCATCTTTTTGGAAGGTATCGGCAGCACGCAAGGTCATTTCCTTAGAACCTCCACCGCCGGGAATTACCCCAACTCCAAATTCTACAAGTCCGATGTATGTTTCGGCTGCAGCGACAACTTTATCTGCGTGTAATGAAAGTTCACATCCACCACCCAAAGTCATAGCATGAGGCGCTGCAACTGTTGGAATAGAGGAGTAGCGCATTCTCATCATAGTGTCCTGGAAATATTTTATAGCCATGTTTAGCTCATCATATTCCTGCTCCACAGCCATCATGAAGATCATTCCGATATTGGCGCCTACAGAAAAGTTTTTTCCGGTGTTGGCTACAACCAATCCCTGGTATTCTTTTTCAGCAAGATCAATGGCTTTATTGAGTCCGTCAAGAACATCGCCGCCAATCGAGTTCATCTTACTTCGGAATTCCACATTTAGGATTCCGTCGCCAAGATCTTCAACTACAACTCCGCTGTTGCTGAATACTTTTTTGGATTCCCTAATGTTATCCAGAATGATAAAAGCATCCTGCCCCGGGATCTTCCTGTATTCTTTGGCAGGAATATCGTAATACCAGGTGTTGCCGTCTTTAACGGTATAGAAACCTTTATTTTCTTTTGCAAGCATTTCCTTTACCCAGGATGCAGGCTCCCTGCCTTCAGCTTTCATAATCTCAATACCTTTTTCAACACCTATGGCATCCCAAATTTCAAATGGACCATGTTCCCAGCCATAACCGGCTTTCATGGCGTCATCTATTTTGTAGAGTTCATCGGTGATTTCAGGAATTCTTTTAGAGGCGTAGGCGAAAATAGCAGCAAAATTCTTTCGGTAGAACTCCCCGGCTTTGTCTTTGCCGTTAACCAGAACTTTAAACCTTTCAGCTACATTATCAATCGTTTTCGTTAATTCAAGAGTAGCAAAATTTGCCTTTTTTTGCGCCCGGTACTCAAGTGTGTTAAGGTCAAGTGATTGAATTTCACTTGAACCGTCTTTATTCTTGATCTTTTTATAGAAACCCTGTCCGCTTTTGCTTCCAAACCACTCATTCTCGACCATGGTGTTAATATAGTCGGGCATTGCGAAAAGATCGTGCTCTTCATCTGTAGGTACTCCTTTGTGCAGGCCTTCAGCAACATGTTTAAGCGTGTCAAGTCCTACAAGATCTACAGTTCTAAAAGTGGCAGATTTTTGTCTTCCTATAACGGGACCTGTAAGTTTGTCAACTTCTTCAATAGTAAGATCAAGCTCCTTCACCATGTGGAAAAGACTCATGATACTGTAAGTGCCAATCCTGTTCCCAATAAACGCCGGAGTGTCTTTTGCGACTACCGAAGTTTTTCCGAGGAATTTCTCCCCATACTCATTGAGGAATTCTAAAACTTCTTCGGAAGTATCTGGCCCCGGAATAATTTCAAATAACCTGAGATATCGCGGTGGATTGAAGAAATGTGTTCCGCAGAAGTGTTTCTGGAAATCTTCACTTCGGCCCTCATTCATCTGCTGAATTGGTATTCCTGAAGTATTGGAGGTGATCAATGTTCCCGGTTTGCGGTGCTTTTCCAGATTCTCAAAAACCTGCTTTTTAATATCCAGGCGCTCCACAACAACCTCCATGATCCAGTCTACTTCAGACACCTTCGAGATGTCATCTTCCAGGTTTCCGGTTTTAATACGATTGGCAAAGTCTTTATGATATATAGGAGAGGGCTTCGATTTTAAAGCATCCTGCAGTGCTGTGTTCACAATACGGTTCCTCACCTGTTTGTCTTCCAGGGTAAGACCCTGCTTTTTTTCTTTTTCGGTCAGTTCCCGGGGAACAATATCCAGTAGTAGCACCTCTACGCCAATGTTGGCGAAATGGCAGGCAATACCACTACCCATAATTCCCGAACCTATAATTGCAACTTTGTTGATTCGTCTTTTCATGTTATTATTTATTTTGATAATCGCCTGAACGATTTTTTTATTATTCATTGTAAATTTTACGCGTGGCAATAAGATCCATGATTTTTGAAGCTACCTCAATAAACTTATCGAGATCTTCTTGAGGGATTTCATTTCTTACCGCCTGGTCAAAAGTAAGTACCACTTTCTTAGAGTAGTCGCGCATCTCCTTTCCAAAATCGGTCAAGTAGATGAGCACACTTCGGCCGTCTACCGGATTTTTCTTCCGTTTTATGAGACCTTTATCCTCCATGGTTTTAAGGGTTCGCGACAAACTTGTGGCTTCCATTCCCATTTTTGGTCCCAGGGAGGTAGAAGGGGTGCCCTCCTCGGGATCTATACTCAAAAGAGCAAAACCTGTAGCCATTGTACTTCCTTCTTTTCCGGCCTCTTCATTGTACATTTTAGCAATAGCAATCCAGGTCGCGCGAAGAACGTAGTCAATGGTTTTTTCTTTCATACAATTTCAAAGTTAAGAAAATTTTATTATGCACGCATAGCAAATGAAAGAAAATTATTCAGGTAGTGAATCCCTGGTCTTAAATTTATTAGAAAAATGCAATAAAAGTGCCGCTATTAGCCATGTTTAACAGCAATTTTAATAGTTGTTGAAAAATGCTAATTAGATGACTCCATTCGTTTGCTCAAGTGAAACCAGCTGTCATGAAGAAAAAGTTTTATGGCAGCATCATTTTTTGCTTCCAGCTTGTAGTTCTTTTCTTTCCAGTGCAAAATCGATGAGCAAGGCGGCTTCTCCGCTGGTTAATTGCATTGTCTCCAGCATATAAGGTTTGTGATGGGTCTCCAAAAATGCGATATTTCGCTGTTCTTAAAATTCCCCGTCCTTAAACAGAAATATTGGGGTAGGCACTTCTGGGGGATAGGCTATGGATGCTGGAGCACTGGAAATATTACCGATGAAATGGTTAATGAATATCTAGAGCATCATAGAAGACCTGACGATGGTGAAGGAGGTAATTTTATAATAGAGAAATGACCTTGCGGTGACCGAAACTATGGACTTGAGTCCATAGTGGTTCATTTCAAAGCTTCAATGAGATCATTTCGCACTCCGGCGGTATTAGGTATTTCAATGTCTTCTCCCACGTATAATCCTCCATAAATACCCCTTCCAAGATGTTCTGAGAAATGGCCGTAAATGTGACGACTAATTTGCGGGGCGTCTTCTGAAGGTGATAATTTTACGATGGTCTGGGCCCAACAATGAATGGAGTAAAGAGAACCAACCGAACGAATAAAGGCAGTTGAAGAATTTTCATTTTTTAAATTTTTAATTTAAATATTAGTGGTCTGGAATTTACTTTTCATGTTTAGTGCTAAACAGAGAAACAAAACTTGCCCCTTCCAGGTTGAATTCAGCAGTTCCGTTCTGCACCTTTATACTCATTAGTTTCTTAAATGAAGAATTTTGATTGGTAATGTACAGGTTAAGTACTTTCAGATCTTTTGGTAGTCCCGTGAGCATCACATTTCTCGTAGCGCCTTTATTTACAAGGTGAATAGCATAACTCCCTTTGGATAAATCCCCAAGGGCAGCCGCCCTGATTCCTTCCTTATCTACTTTTACCGGAATGTAAAACAGACCTTCAGGAGTGTTACTGAGTTGCTTTAAATTGAAGAAGCGCTGCGTGGGATATAATTCGTCCTCATGATTTCCGAAAATTCCTCCTCCGGACATTACGGAATAATCTGCCGTTAACTGCCATTGCAGGATGGAAAGTGGCTGCGCAATTTCCATCATTTTTACATACACATCTATTTCTTCCAAAGCGTAGGTGGGTTCTTCGAAGATCTGAGGATATCTCCATGCGCCGGCATCTATACTTCCTTCTCCAATGAACAGGGGTTCTCCAACCCGGTTTGAAATATCTCTCCATTTTAGAAGGTTCTTATCTGTGTATCCTCTCCATGAGTGAAAGGAAACTCCGCCAATGTACGGGAGGCTTTCGGGATCTGTGGAGGCCAGAGTGGTAAAGTCCCAGCCGTTGGCATCTGCAGTGTCGCCTAACAGGAACTCGGTTTGCAGGCCTTCAGCCCGTAGGAGAGCACCCATTGTTTTGATCAGTTCGTTGTGTTCCACATCGGTTTGCTGAACATCAATACCAAGATCTGATTCATTAAAGGAGAACATCACAGTTTCCACTCCGTATTCTTCCTTCAGGTATTTGATGTATGACACAAGAGAACGATAGATCTTGTCGCTCTTGGTGAGATCCAACTTGTTACCCATGCTTCCGTCAGGATGTTTTCCCTTTAACCGTTCCCCGATAATTGCCCAATCGGGCGGAAACCAGGCGGCAAGCATGACCGGGATGTCCATCTGGTCGAGCTTCTGAGCCATTTCCATGGCCGCTTTTACTTTAGGGTGAATTTGCCCTTTTCGAGCCTGTGCTGCCGGATCTTCATCCTCATTCTGATGCCAGTATTGCCATGGCATTTCCACCCTTCCCCAGGTCACGTTCAGATTTTTTAAAGTGAAGTCTATTACCTGCGGATCTGTAGCTGCATTTTGAAGTCTGAAGTTCCCTCCAATTCCGTCAAAGGCTTTTCCTTCCTGCTCAGGAAAGACTTTTATTACTACTGGACTTCTATCTATCTTCCCGGAAGCAGTGATAGTAAAGGTGTTTCTATGGAGATCCTTAGCTTTTATTTCACCTGAAGCCAGGACAAAATTGAGCCTGATGTTGCCTACTGCTGTCTCTTCCCTGTTGATGATCACTTCAGCCGGTTTTGCAAAGTTTAGCACCAGTTTTCGGGTGGGGGATTCGATGGTCATTCCCTGCGCCGGAGCTTTATAATCTGCTTTGGTAGCGCCGGTCTTAAGATCTTGCATTCCCACCGTGCCATGGTTAATGAAGCTGAAGGTTGTTTCGGGACCAAACTCCTTAGGGAGATCAATGGTAAAATAAGCCGCATTGATCAAAGTGTCTTTAGGAGAAACAAAAGTCACTTCTACCTCTGCCTTTGCGTCTCCCAGAGTTTCAATAGTTTTTGTCCATTTGAGATCTTTCATCTGATAGGAAAAGATCTTTTTTGAACCCTCTCTTTTGAAATCTATATCCTGTCCTTCTTTTCGCGTGCGCCAGGTCTCGCCCCACTGGTTTTCTACCGCAAGACTGCTGTTGAATTCCATCAATTGATTGTCAATTCGAATTCCTGTCATATTTCCCCAGGTGGTAAATTCAGCCTGGGCGTCTGAATTGTGCGGAAGGAGAGTAAATGCTAAAAGAACGCAGCTGCTCAGAAAAGTTTTAATTCTGTTGTGGTGTAGGTTAAATCTTGTCATGGTATTTTAATTTCTTCAGCTTTGGTTTAACTAATCCAAAACTTAGGTGTCAAAAAGGGCATTTGGAGGATGTTTTATTTTTCATTCAGAAGTTTATCTGCTGCCAGGATCAGGAAGAGATAATCTGTAGTTCCACCGCCTAAGACATATTCGGTTTGTTGCCACAGGAACGGCCACTCGAGCAACTCAGGGAGATCAGGACGGATTAAGGCGGTACCCGAGCCAATTCCGCCGGGAATATGTGAAAATTCTCCTCTGTTCACCCCGTAAGCCTGAGTTAAGGACCTCGATCCCACGCCCGATGCAAAGGAAGAGGTATTTACCCCGGGATGGACTCCTAAAACAAAATTCATGGCACTCAACATATATTTTGCAGGAAAAATATCTGGGTAGCTGGTGTGGAAAAAGTACTGTTTTACCCCAAAATCCTGAATTCCCCAACCGGCACCCCAAATGTCGGGCTCATATGGCATTCCGTAAGGAGTTTTCTTTTCCTGTTCCTGTACGGTTTGCAAATGGCCTTTTACAGCAGCTCTCATTTTCTGAGTAAACTTTTTGTTATTGATCAACGGCAGCGCCGGACCAACAACCCATCCGGTTTGTTCAATATTTTCAGCAATGAGCTGGGTGTTTGCTACCAGAAAATCTGAATATTTCTTCTCTTTTGTAGTTCTCAAAAGTTCCACTGCCAGCATCACTTTTTGAAGGTCATCATCGGGTTTGGTGATGTTCCAGATCTCTTCGGAAATGTTTAAGCTCCGGAGGGCAAGGTCGGGGTTGAAATCCTTCATTACCCTCGCTGCAGCTGCGAGCCCTGCAGCAGCCTGCAGTTCCCTCCGCGGGTTATTTTCTGTAAATACCCAGCGATCATCCGGAGCACCTTCAAGGCCTATCGGAATATCTTTATCTTCAGGTTTATTAGAGAAGGGAACATTATCACTGTGTGTTGTGGGATCACCTAACAGAATGTACTGCCTATTTGTAGGCACAATAATTCCGCGGTAAAATCTATCGAGGGATTCGTAGCCGTTAACAATTGAAAGTAGCCCGTGTTCTATTTGCTGAAGGATATCCGGCTTCCCGTCGGGCTGCAGGATCTCCACAATTCTTGTCTCCTGGTCAATACTGGTGTTATCATAGTCCTCCTGAAATATCTCATAAATATGGGACAGGCCTTGCACTGTGGCTGCCTGTGATTCTATTCTAAGATCGTAATCTCCCGCATCATGCCAGGCTCCCTGATTGAGTCCGGGCACTTGCTCCCCTGGCTCGTATTTCGTGAGCGTTTCGGAGCCCTGGATGTATCCGTCGAAATGATTATGATCTGTCGGAGCCATGCGGGCATCGTCCATGTGACACAGCCCGTGCCAAACTTTATAGCGGTCATTCACGCGCATGTGGCACATCTGGACCGGAAGGAAGTATTCCAGGGTAGGTTGCCATACATCCCGCTTATAAACATCCCGGCTTATCTGGAAAGGTTCAGTGGTATAGTCTCCATATTCGAGGACGTACATTCCGGGATCTGTAATCTTTGTAAAGTCCAGCTGGTAATATCTGTATCTCATGAAATCACCCCATTTTTCAGGTTTTTGGGAGATAACTTCAGTAAAACCACCGTCAGTTTTCACCTTCAGAAGTTTTATATTTTTTATGTCTGTGTCGTTCTTATCAGTTTCAACAACGGCTATTTTTTCCTGAGCAGGATGGTAGCCAACCTGGGAGACCTGTACCACGGGATCATAAGTGAAGTTTTCTAATACGTTGGGAGTCACCAGCCATTCAATGGCATTTTTTGTTGCCCCGGCAGGAACAAGCGAACGCACAATAAACCACCCGTTGCTGTGAATAGCACGGCCGTCCAGAAGTTCCAACTCGTTGTTCTTGAGGTTTCGAATGGTCAAAGTTTGTTTGGGATCTTCGGGAGCTACGGTGAGTTCTTTTCCTGTAGCCAGGGGTTCGAGGCGGTACTCGCCATCTTCGGTATAAAATCCGGGGCCGTTTGCCTGCCGGTTAAAGATCCCGAATTCATCTCCCATATAGTAAGATTTTCCGAAGAGGATGCCGGGGAAAAGTTCAAAGTTCATCCCAACTTTTCCAACCCATTCTTCGGGCAGCGGCTCATCAAGATCAACTACTATTCTGAAAGATTTTCCCTCGGGAAGCACCTTTAAAGTGTAGGACATATCGAGATCGGGGTAAATGATGGGGTTAAACCCCACCCGGTCTTTAGAAGGATCGGGGTAGCTCATGCGGACGCTGATCTCTCCGGTTTTGCGATCAACCACCCTTTCACTCACTTTTGGCACCGGCTGCCATTGTCCCGGGGCAGGCTCCAGCCTGAGATCTCCGTTGGTGGCCATCCGAATTCCGTTCTGGATAAGGCCAACCCCGCCCTGGTGGCTTTCGGGATAGAAATCATGAGCCAGCATCACATTTGCGCCACGTCTTTCAAGATATTCCTGATCATTTAGTTTAAAAATATCTGTTGAGTCTGAGTTTTGCTGAGCAAATGCATCAGCAAGAATCAGGAACATGAGAATTTGCGCACATGTTTTCATAGTAAGGAATTTAAACATTAAAAATAGGTTTTTAATGGATTTTTGGACTTATACTTTTTTGTCGATTTCAGGTAGTATTCTTTCAGGAGGTACGGGGATCAGACTAATATTTTATCTTTAGGTGTTCATTTAATTTTCTACCATGAAAGCCATTTTTTATTCCCTTCTTTCGGCTGTTATCTTTACCGGATGTGTTACTACTCAAAAACCTGAAACTATAGATAACGATGTTCTGTTGCAGGAATTGGAATTTGCAGCAAAAGAACAGCTCATCGATAAATGGTATCCTTTGGCATTAGATTATGATGATGGAGGATACTATAGCCAGATCACCCGGGATTTTAAGATAGGGAAAAAGCACGATAAAATGATCGTGACACAGGCCAGACACATCTGGACCAATGCAAAAGCTGCCGGTTTCTATCCTGAGAAGCAAAAATATCTGGATAATGCTGAACACGGGTTTCATTTTTTACGGAACAAGATGTGGGACCCAGTGCATGGTGGCTTTTATGATTTTGTAACCAAAGAAGGAGAACCTATTCTGCAAAAGGGACAGGAAAAAACGGCGTATGGTAATGCTTTTGCTATTTACGCTTTAGCGGAATATTATCGTGCTTCCGGAAATGAGGAGGCCCTTGAACTTGCCAGAAATACGTTTTACTGGCTGGAAGCAATGGCGCACGACCCCGAGCATAAAGGATACTTCAATATTCTCAATGTAGAAGGAAAACCGGTTGAAAGAACTGCCGAGTGGCCGTCGACCTCTGATGTTGGTTATAAAGATCAAAACAGTTCCATTCATCTTCTGGAGGCTTTCACAACCCTTTATGAAATCTGGCCAAATGAATTACTTCGGGAGCGGCTGGAGGAAATGCTGTTGTTGATCAGGGATACCATTACCATTGAAAAAGGGCATTTAAACCTGTTCTTTCAGCCAGATTGGACGCCGGTTAGTTTTAAGAATAGGTCCAGAGATGAAATCACAAAGCACTATTATCTCGACCATGTTTCTTTTGGTCATGATGTGGAAACAGCTTACCTCATGCTGGAGGCTTCTCATGCTCTGGGCTTGAAAAATGATTCGCTTATCCTCCAAAAAGGGAAAAAAATGGTGGATCATGCGCTTAAAACAGGATGGGATCATGAAACTGGCGGCTTCTATGACGGCGGATATTATTTCAAGGGGGAAGATCAAATAAGTATAGTGAACAACCGGAAAAACTGGTGGGCGCAGGCCGAGGGATTGAATACATTGTTTATAATGAATCGATATTTTCCCGAAGATGAAAGAAATTACAAGCAATACTTTGAACAGCAGTGGGATTATATCCAGACATACATTATCGATGATGAATACGGTGGCTGGTATGAATGGGGACTGGATCAGGATCCCGAAGCAAAAGACGATCTGAAGGGACATATCTGGAAAGCTTCATATCACAATTTTCGGGCACTTCAGAATGTAATTGAAATTTTGAAGCAGGAAACTGACTAATGTGCTACCGAGTACCCGAGGGTTGCAGGTTTATTAAAAATAACAGCAATAGCTTGACGAATTTTCCGAAGCAAGGGAAATCGGGCTAAATTGTCCATCTAACTTTACAATTATGGTTTACCAAAAGAATTTCTTCCTTCTCATTTTTCTTGTATTAATCAGCAGCAACATAATGTTTGCTCAGTCCGATAGAACACTATCACTGCTCTCTCCAGATTCTGAGATCGAGCTGAATGTCAGCGTTGGGAACAAGATCACCTGGTCGGTTAAAAATCATTCTCAACAGGTTATATCTTCTTCGCCCATTGCTTTGCAGCTTGAAACTGAGGTGCTGGGTCTAAAGCCTAAACTCATTGATTCAGAAACAAAAGAAGTAAATACAATTATTAATGCTATCAACTACAAAAAAGACGTCATTGAAGACCGGTACAATGAACTGGTACTAAAATTCCGTAAGAATTACAGCCTAATATTTAGAGTTTACGATTCTGGTGTGGCATATCGCTTTGTTACCAACAAAAGAAAAGAGATTACTGTTGTTTCTGAAGAGGTGAACTTCAATTTTTCTGATGATTACAGGATCTATATTCCTTATGCTAATGATCCTGAAAAGGACGTTTACCAAATCTCTTTTGAGAATAATTATCAGCACATCCCCTTGTCCAAAGTAGTGAGGGATACACTTGCTTTTGCCCCTGTTTTGGTTGAGTTACCCAATGGGATGAAAGCTGCAATTACTGAAGCAGATTTAGAAAGCTATCCCGGAATGTTCTTAAAAGCAGGGGAAAAGGAATTTTCTTTAAAAGGAGAATTTGCCGGTTACCCTTTGGAAGAAGAACAGGGCGGGCATAATGGTTTACAGTCTTTCGTTACTAAGCGGGCAGATTATATTGCCAAAACATCAGGAAACAGAAAATTTCCATGGCGCGTTTTAATAATATCCGAAGAGGACAAAGAGCTTCTCAATAATGATATGGTTTACAAGCTTGCTTCTGCGCCCCGAATAGAGGATACTTCCTGGATCGAACCGGGGAAGGTTGCGTGGGACTGGTGGAATGACTGGAATATTTCAGGGGTGGATTTTCGCGCAGGCATCAATACTGAAACTTATAAATATTATACAGATTTTGCTGCCGAATATGGAATAGAGAACATCCTGTTGGACGAAGGCTGGGCTCCAAAAGGGGAAATACTCAACACTATTCCCGAAATCGATCTTGAAGAAATCATAACGTACGCCAATGATAAAAATGTAGGAGTGTGGCTATGGTCGGGTTATCTACCACTTGCACAGAATATGGATCAAGCCCTGGC
>Ga0098067_1000591_pt1 | contig 13265 bp, 11 predicted proteins | sample 26_taG_FD_92578 | JGI IMG/M metagenome (GOLD analysis project Ga0098067, IMG submission 92578) | Marine viral communities from Cariaco Basin, Caribbean Sea - 26_WHOI_OMZ | ecosystem: Environmental > Aquatic > Marine > Oceanic | place: Caribbean Sea: Cariaco Basin | collected 2014-11-09
ATAAGCTAAGTAGTCTCAAAAAGAGGCTTATAAAAGGCAAATTGACCAATATCTCTAAAGGGAAGATACAGGTAGATTACCGCATGAAGTTTCCTGAATTAAAAAAAGGCCGTTAATTATTTTTGTTTTCTAGGCAGGAGGTAAGATATTTGCGATCCAAAATTTAAATAAATATGAAGTTAGATAAAGTGTTATCAATTTCGGGAAAACCGGGATTGTATGAACTTAAGGCTCAAACCCGGGGCGGATTTGTAGCCGAATCTATGTTAGACGGAAAAAAGATCTCTGTGAACATGCGCCACAATGTGAGCCTTCTCAGTGAGATTGCCATATATACCTACAGCGAAGAAGTTCCTCTACGTGAGGTATTTCAGAAGATCTATGATAAAGAAAATGGGGGAGAGGCTATAAGTCATAAAGAATCTAAGGCCAAACTGGAAGAATACTTCAGCGAAGTGCTGCCCGATTATGACGAAGACCGCGTTTATATTAGCGATATTAAGAAGATCATTCAGTGGTATAACCTGTTGGTGAGCAAAGGGATTACAGACTTTTCTAAAGGAGACGAAAATGCTTCCGAAGAAAGCTCAGAAACCGAAAAGACTCCAAAAGATACAGGCGGCGAAGAAGAATAGCCGCAACAATAAATTTCTTTTAAACCAACTGATTTCAGTTGGTTTTTTCTTTGGTTAAAACTTACCTTTCCTTCTTTAAAGATCACATCATGAATTCACGACAAGAACAGCTTAAAGCTTTTGACCGCTTACTCACCATAATGGACGAGCTACGGGAACAATGCCCCTGGGATAAAAAGCAAACCTTACAAAGCCTGCGGCACCTCACTATTGAAGAGACATACGAGTTGGGAGATGCAATTCTCGACAATGATTTGCAGGAGGTAAAAAAGGAGCTGGGTGATCTTTTACTGCACATCGTATTTTATGCAAAAATAGGAAGTGAGACTAACGATTTTGATATTGCCGATGTGGCCAACAGCATTTGTGAGAAATTAATAAGCCGACACCCTCATATCTACAGCGATACAAAAGTGAATAACGAGGAAGATGTTAAACGCAACTGGGAACAACTGAAGTTAAAAGAGGGCAAAAAAAGCGTTTTAGAAGGTGTTCCCGCGTCTTTACCGGCACTTGTGAAGGCCAGTCGCATTCAGGATAAAGTCGCTGGTGTAGGCTTTGACTGGGAAGAACCGCAGCAGGTATTCGAAAAGTTACAGGAAGAACTGGAGGAACTGCAGCACGAGATTAATTCTGAAAATCAGCAGAAAATAGAAGAGGAGTTTGGCGACGTGATGTTCAGCATGATCAATTACGCCCGATTCTTAAAGGTTAATCCTGAAGATGCACTGGAACGAACCAACAAGAAGTTTATTAAGAGATTTCAGTATCTCGAGGCCAAAGCAAAAGAACAGGATAAAAGCCTTAAGGATATGACGCTGGCCGAAATGGAGGTCTACTGGGAAGAAGCGAAGAGAATCTAGGCTTTGCGATTGATATTTTATAATGATTATTGAATATTCAATAATTTCCAATAAAAAACCCCTCAAAAATGTCATTTTTAAGGGGTTTTTTATGTTTCCGGTAAAGAATTTTATTCGTCGTAAAGAGACTTTACTTTCTCAAGCTTTTCTTTCCAGATCTTAAGCTGCTCCTTGTGATTCTGGATGTTCTTGTGAACTTCCTGTACCAGCGGATTCTTATCATCAACGTTAGAGAAGAACTGCAGGTTGTTTTCCAGCTGCCTTATTTCGGCTTTTGTTTCCTCGATCTTCTTTGTAAGGAAGTAATGCTCGTTGTTTAGCTTTCTTGAATCATCAGAATTTTCGAGTGCCTGGACTTTATTCTCGTACTTGAGCATTTCGCTCTGTTTCTTATCTAGATCCAGCTTATCAAAAGCCTGGTCAAGGGCTTTGTTGAACTTTCCTTCAATGTAGCGTTTGCTGTGTGGCACGCGGCCCAGTTTCTTCCATTCCTCAATAAAGTTTTTGATGGTGGGAAGATCCTTTTTGCGATCGCCGCTAAGCTCAATATTCTTTAGCTTTTCAAGCAGGTCTTTCTTTTGATCAAAAGCTTCATTTTCTTCTTTGTTCTCCTCATTTCTGGAAGCGTGAAGCCTGTCAAAATAATGATTACAGGCAGCTTTGAACTTTTTCCAGATCTTATCGCTGTCTTTTCGGGGAACGTGGCCAATATTCTTCCAATCGGTCTGGATTTTTTTCATAAGCGGCGTGGTGACTTTAAAGTCCTCGCTGTCTTTATGTTCTTCGGCAATCCTTACCAGTTCCTGCTTTTTCTCAAGATTGTCGTATTGTTCTTTTTTCTGGTTTTTGTAAAAAGAGTTCTTGTTGCGGTTAAAACTGCGTACAGCCTCTTTGAACTTCTTCCAGGTCTCGTCGTTCACGTGTCGCGGCACCTTTCCTGCATTGAAGAATGCTTCTCTTAGTGCTTCAACTTCAGTAATCTTCTGTTGCCATTGCTTGTGCGACGTATATTTTTCCGAAGCAATACCTTTGATTTGATCAATGATTTGCTGCTTCTTTTCAAGGTTTTTCTCAAAATCCTTTTCCAGCTGCGCGAAAAACTCCTGTCTCTTGTCGTGGATCTGCTTGGTGGCATCACTAAATTTTTGCCAGATGTCTTCCCTGTACTCTTTTTCTACGGGGCCAAGATCTTCCTTCCACATTTTGTGCAGCATTTGTAGCTCCCTAAAAGCACGGTTGGTATCCGGCTCTTGCGTAAGCTCTTCTGCCCGGGTAATGATCTTTAATTTCTGCTCAAGGTTGTGCATGAAATCAAGATCTCTAAACTCGCGGTTAAGGTGCAGAAAGTCGTAAAAGTTCTCAACGTGGTGGTGATAGGTATTCCAAACTGTGTTGTACTTATCACGGGGGATTGATCCTGCCGTTTTCCAACGATCTTGCAAATCTTTAAAATGTTTGTAGGTGGTGTTGATATTCTCTTCAACATCAATCAAACCCTTTAATTCTTCAATGATCTCCAGCCTTTTTTCCAGGTTTTTGTTAAGGTCCTGCTTAAGTTGCTGGTAATGCTTATTTCTTTTTTCCTTGTAGTCAAAGTACAGAGAATTAAAACGCTTTTTTAAGGGAGTAGAGTAGTGGAAGTCAATAATATTCCCGCCATCAGCAAGAAATTCTTCTTTCTTCTCCTCAATTTCCTCGTCTTGTTTGGCATTAAACTCAGCCCGTATTTCTTCAACGTGCTCTTTAATTGCCTGTACTTTTTCGTTTTTGAGAAGTTTTTCCAGTTCATCGGCAAGGGCTTCCTTGCTCATGGCATGGTAATCTTTCTTTTCTATGCCATGACGCTCGGAAGTGGCTTCGTCTTCGCTGTCTTCAGCAACGGCATCATCCATTTCGCTTTGAGCATCTTTGGGTGCCTTTTGCTGCTGTTCGTAGTCTTTAGTGTCGTCATTTTCTTCGGAAGAATCTTCAACTTTCTCTTCGGAAGTTTCCGGACTTGAGGTGTCAAAAAAGGGATTTTTAACTTCCGTTTTTTCTTCGGAAGTTTTCCCGGTATTATCTTCTGCATTGGCCGAAGGCTCTTCATCTTCATGATCGCTTTCTAAAGCCGATTCGGGCGAGGTAATTGGCTCAAGACCTTTTTTATCCTCCGTCGATTTGGCTTCATCTACCATAGCATCTTCAATATCTTTGCTTTCCTTTTCTTCTGAAGGTTGTGCAGTATCAGCAGCTTTATTGGGAGTTGACGTAGTTGTTTCTTTTTTCTGAGAAGCCGGCTGCTCTTCCCCCTCATCATCACTTTCCAAAAACGATTCGGTAGAGGAGCCGGGTTCGGCATTCCTTCTATCTTCACTCGCTTTGGACTCGTCTACCATAGCATCTGCAATGGAATCTCGCTCCTCTTTCTCTTCGGAAGCTTTTTCAGCATTTTTTTCTGTCTTTTCGGCTCCGGTTTGGGCCTGGGAATTCAGGTCTTTGTTTTGATTTTCCTGTTGTTCCTGGTTTGACAGTTTTTCTTTCTCAGACATATCTTTCAATGTTAGGGTTCAATATTCAGTAATAAGTCTGAAAGATAATAACTCCCCACGTACCTAACAAGGGATTGCGGCTATTTCTAAATGTAAAGTTAAAGACCGTCTTTTAGTCCCGGTTCCATATTTCCCAGGCTTTAAGCGCCTGAAGCTCCAGCATTTTCTCCCCGTTTAAAACTGTTGCTCCACAGGCTGCAGCCAGCTTCATTAATGCCGTTTGCGGCGGATTGTAAATGAGGTCGAATAACAGGTGCCTGGAACTGAGGTAATTTACCGGGAGCGGCGGATATTCTTCTACTTTTGGATGCGTACCCAGCGGCGTGGTGTTTACAATGACAGTGTGTTCCTCAAGTATCTCTTCGGAAATTTGCTGGTAAGAAATGGCATTTTTGGAAGGTGAGCGGGAGACAAGGCGGGTTGTGATATCCAGCGAATTCAAAGCGTAATTAACAGCCTTGGAGGCGCCACCCGTGCCCAAAATAAGTGCTTTTTTGTGATCTGGCTTCAGGAAGGGTTTTAAGGCTTCCGAAAATCCGAAGTAATCGGTGTTATAGCCGGTAAGACTCCCGTTTTGCTCTACTTTAATGGTGTTTACGGCACCTATTTTTTGAGCGGTCACATCAAGACTATCCAAAAAAGGGAAAATGGCTTCCTTATATGGGATGGTGACGTTAAGACCTTTTAATTCCGGATTTTTGGCGAGTACTTCAGGAAATTCCTTTATTTCCTGCAGATCAAAATTTTCATAGGATGCATCTATGTTTTCCCGGCTGAATTTTTCAGAAAAAAATTTTCGCGAGAAAGAGTAAGAAATATTTCGTCCTACGAGTCCGAATTTAAGCATGGGATTTTTTATTTTTTAGTTCGGCCAGGGCCAGCCACAATACGAGAACAGTTCCTGTAATGATAAAGAAAATCGCGATCCAGGTACTGGGGTGATCTAATTGTGGGAGGTACCTGTCATAATTGTCTACGATCTTACTGCCATTTTGATCCAGCAAAAATACACCTTCAGCATTTCTACGGAATTCTGCTTCTTTCCATGGCCATACTACTCCCAGAGATCCTGTGATAAAGCCTATAATGACGGCAAATGTTGCATTTTTATAATGCTTCAGCAGGTAGCCGAGAATGTGAGATAAAGAGACGAGACCAACGATAGATCCGGCAGTAAAAACGAGTAATACCTGTAGCAGCCGTAATCTTTCAGAATTTTCAAGAAAAGAAAAATCCATTCTAAAAAGGTCAGATAAAGTGATGTACAGCGCATTGACGGAATCAACCAGCAGCAGCACGTAATTACCCAGTAGAATAAGTATAAAAGAGCCTGAAAGCCCGGGAAGCGTCATCCCTGAAACTCCTACAATTCCGCAGAAAAAGACAAACCAGAGATTGTCATTCTGCGCAGCCGGTTCCAAAAAGCTAATGCTCACGCCTGCAATAATACCAAGAAGCATAAAGCCAATGTTGCGGCGGTTCCACTCTTCAAAATCTTTACTTATGTAATAAATGGAGCCGAGGATCATTCCGAAGAAAGAAGACCAAACGTAAAGCTCGTAATGTGTTATAAGGTAATCGAGCAGCAGGGAAATGGAGAAATAGCTAATTACCATTCCTAAAATGAGCAGCGAAAGAAAGCGCCCGTTGGTATAATACCAAAGGCTGCGAAACCTTCCGTTGATCAATAATTTCAGGGAATTGATGTTGACACGGCGAAGGGAAAAAATAAATTCCTCATAAAAACCGGCTACAAAAGCCACCATCCCGCCCGATACGCCGGGGACTTTATTGGCAGCCCCCATAAGGACTCCCTTGATCACCAGGAATATTTTATCGCTAAACGTTCGGGTTTGCTGCATTGTCCTGCACCGGCTTTTTTTCTGCTAGGCCCTCTAAGATAAGAATAAGAGCAAACCCTGCAAGCATGAGCATAAAGGCCTGAAAGGTGTGAGGCTCTGAACCAAAATTCCAGGGCATTACAGATTCGTCTCTTAGGGCGATCACCTTGTCACCGTACTGGGCGGTTTCCAGTTGTAACTTCCACGGCCAAATCTTGTTGAGAGAGCCTGCGATAAATCCTGTTAATGTTGCCAGGGTTAGGGTGCTGTAATTGCGGAAGAGCCATTTGAGGAGCCGGGAAAAGGAAAGTAATCCAAACACGGCGCCTAAAGCTACTATGCCCAATATCTTTAAGTCGAATTCATGTGCTGCTTCACTCACGGTTTTATATGCTCCAAGGAGCACCAGGATAAAGGCTCCCGAAATTCCTGGTAATATCATTGCACAAATGGCAATGGCACCTGCAAAGAACAGGTAAAGATCATTTGGTGCTGCAGCTAAAGGTGGCAGCGAGGTGATATAGAAAGCTACTCCTGCGCCTATTACCAAAAAAAGGAACACGTTAAACGTCCATTTTTCGATTTGTTTTGCCACGTAGTATATGCTTGCCAGTACCAGCCCAAAAAAGAAAGACCAGATAAGTATTGGATGGTTCTCCAGCAAGTAATTGGTGAGTCGCATCACAGTAAAGATGCTAAACAGGATTCCGCCTAAAAGGGCAATGATAAAGTTGCCGTTAAATTCCTTCCACATTGTTTTAAATCCCTCATTCTTCCAGGTGTAAAGCAGCCCGATTTTTACCCCGCTAATGGTAGAAATGAGCTCCTCATAAATCCCTGAAATAAACGCTATGGTACCACCGGAGACCCCGGGAACAACATCGGCCGCTCCCATGGCCATTCCCTTTGCCGTTAGTACAAGATAATCTTTAAAGCTTCGTCGCATCGTCTGGTTTTGAAGTGCGCAAAGTTATAAGAATTAATTGCAAGATTTTAGGTGCATCTTTATTTTCTCCTTAACCGATTTTCTTGCGAAAATGGAAGGGAAAAGCTCCTCAATGATAATGTAATAATCAGAATCCATTTTAAGGGCGTTATTCAAATGCGTATTTCCTTTTTCGGGTTCGTGCAGCATGAAATATAGGCCGGCAAGTCGGTACTCAATTTCGGCGGTTTCAGGATAAAATTCTACGGCCTGTAACAGGTTTTGTACGGCAGCTTCAAATTCTCCTAGATCAATAAGTACGTCGCACCTTTTAATCCAGGTTTCAAGCTCATAGTTTCCCAGTTCGAGCGTACGGCGGTAACCTTTTTCAGCTTCTTCAAGTAGGTTCAGCTGGTTGTTTATACGGGCATACCTTTTCCAGTACAGCACATTTTCGCTGTCAATATTGATAGCTTTATTGATGTAGTAAAGAGCTTTGCGAAAATTCTCCTTTTTGTAAAAGAAATCTGTGATCGCTATCCAGCCTTTGTCCAGCAAAGGATCTTCATGAACAGTTTGGCGGTAATTCTTTAACGCCAGCTCATCAAGCCCCAGTTTTTCATAACATTTCCCAATACGCAGGTACGCAAAAGAGGTAGGATCATCAAGATCCATGGTAATGCTGTAATTTTCAATAGCTTCATTGAACTTGCCCAGTTTTTCCAGCACCTTTCCTTTTTCGAGATAAGCTCCTATAAAAGTATCGTCACTAATGATGGCAAAGTCAAAAGCCGAAAGGGCTTTGTTGTAATCTTTGAGATCAAAGTACTGTTTTCCCAGCTGGTGCCAGGCTACTTCTGAATACGGGTTCGTGTCGAGAAATTTGTTGAGATACTCTATGGCTTCCCGTTTTTGTTCAAGAAAATCAAAGCAATACATGATGTTGTAGAGCGCTGAATAATCTTCCCTATCGGCTTCTAAACACTTCATGAAATTGAGCTTTGCGTTCTCAAAATCTTCCAGGAACAGGTATTCCATTCCCAGCAGGGAATAAACATCGGCTTCGTCATAGCTCATTTCTAGAGCAACCTCAAGCATTTGGATAGCTTCCTGGTGTTGATCTTTCTTTGAGAGTATGTTAGCCTTTTGAATATAGATCTCCTCATTGGAGGATTCCAGGTCATAGATCTCATTGAGAATTCCTTCGGCCTGATCTAATTTATCTTCAAATACCAGGATCTCCACGCGAAGCAACTTCAGGTTAACCGAAGATGGATGTTGTGAAAGCCCAAGCCTTACAGCTTTTTTGGCAAGTGTAATTTTTCCGTTCTCTAAATAGTAATGAATAATATTTTCAAACTCATCGGAGTCGAAGAACAATACATCATTCGTCTTCAGCATCGATTCAAAACGAGTAAGGGAGAAATTGTTTTCTTCGTTATGGCTTAATAGCATAAGCAGTGATTTACTGATTTCTTCAGTATTAAAGTTATAAATGTTCTACAGCGACCGGGTTAAAAACGAATTATGTTGTTAACAAAGTAATTAACACCTATTTGTCCTGCAATAAATCATTTAGTATGTCAATAATTATGCCGCATCCTTCTTTTATTTCACTCATTGATATGGTAAGCGGCGGCGTAATTCTAATAGCTTTTCCTTCAAATAGTAACCAGAACAAAATCAAGCCTTTATCTTGCGCTCTCAGCACCAGTTCGTTGGCAATTTCTTCGGAAGTTACTATAGGAGCGAGCATTAATCCGCGTCCCCGTACCTCAGAAATGAGCGGATGCACCAATAATTCTCTAAATAATTGCTCTTTTTGAAGGGTTTGTGCAAGCAGGTCTCCTGTTACCAGTTCTTGTAATGTTGCCAGAGCTGCTGCCGCAATCACAGGATTTCCACCAAAAGTAGTGATATGCCCCATTTTTGGATTGGCACTAAGCGTATCCATAATTTCTGAAGCGGAGGTGAAGGCTCCAATGGGCAGTCCGCCACCCATGCCTTTTCCCATCACCAGAATATCGGGTACGGTATTGTAATTCTGAAACCCAAACAGTTTTCCGGTGCGCCCGAAGCCCGGTTGGATCTCATCGAGGATGAGGAGGGCACCCACTTCTTCACACCTGGCTTTTACCTTTTTGAGATAATCGTTTTGAGGCTGAATAAAGCCTGCACCTCCCTGGATGCTCTCCAAAATAACGCCTGCCGTATTTTCATTTATCTTTTCAAGGTCTTCCTCACGGTTGAACTCAATCCAGGAAATATCGGGGATCAACGGGCGGAAAGGCTTTTGCCGCTCCTCGTAGGTCATTAGGCTCAACGAGCCCATGGTATTCCCGTGGTAGGCGCTCTTTGCTGCAATTATTCCAGATCTTCCGGTATAGCGGCGGGCAAGTTTTAAGGCTCCTTCAATGGCCTCGGTTCCCGAGTTAGTCAGGTATGTTTTTTCCAGCGGTGCCGGGAGATGTTCTGCGAGCAACTTACACAATTCTATAGCGGGCCCCTGTGCATATTCGCCGTACACCATAACGTGCAGGTACTTTTCTGCCTGTTCTTTTATCGCGTTTACAACACGAGGATGGCAGTGGCCCAAAGTACAAGCCGAAACACCTGCCACAAAATCGAGATGCTTCTTGCCTGCTGTATCAAAGATGTACGATCCCGAAGCATGGAAAACTTCCATTGCCAACGGGTAAGGCGAGGTTTGCGCCTGATATTTTAAAAAATCCTGTTTCAATTCTTTAGTCTCTTTTAGGTTGGGTGGCTACGGCAGGGGAGATGGTGTCCTGCTGTTGTGCCGGGCGCGGTTCCTGGCCTGGAGTAGGTTGAATACTGTCCATGGCTGGGAGGCTGTCCAACTCTTCCTGTCGTAAGAGCGGTTCTGGTTGAGCAGCTTTGCCAGCATTTGGAACAGTATCTACAGTTCTTTCCTGGAGATCTTTTTCCTGCAAACGGCTCTTATTATTCAGTAACGGCCCTTCCCGGGACTCATTGTTAAAAAAGTTCTCTTCTTCTTCGGGCATAGGTATCCCCTGTATCTTCACCGGCTCATAATCTAGATCGTCAATAAAAAGATCTTCTACAGAATTCAGCCTTTCTTCACCACGCCAGTTAAAGCCCCTAAGGGTGCGCTCTTCTTCAGGAAGTTCGCTTTCAGGATAGAGAATTCCGTCGACATTATTAAGATAATCGACTGTGCTTATCTCTTCATCTTCAAAGAAAACGGAAATAGAGCTCGAGAGGGTTTTATTGATGCCAATCAAATCTCCATTGTCATTTCTCATGTAATAAAGTGTCTCTGTATTTTTTACGAGGTCTACCTGATCTAAAGCATTGTCTACAAACTTTCCATACATCTGCAAGCCCTTAAGCTGATTAAATCCGCCCAGACTGTCACGCTGAATCATAAATGCATTGTCATATACCTTCAGGGAATCCATTTCTTCGGTCACAACATTGTTGAGCAAGTGAATGGTGTCTCCGGTTAACTGGTTGTTTTCTGACCACATCACCGGCCTGCCCAACATTTGCGTCAACCCGGTTTTTTCCCGTACATGAATTGAATCACTCTTACCGCTCATATTGCTCTTGTACAGGCGCACGCCATAAAAACCACGAATGATCCTGTCTTCGGGTTTGCCGGTAACCATTAAGGTATCTGCATGAATATAGAGAGAGTCCTGCTCCTGAACGCTCACTGCCACCGCACGTTTGGTGATAAAAACTGAATCTTTTTCCCTAAAGACTTCAGCGTAATGTCCTCGTATAACACTTTCATTAATGGTGTCTGTAACCTTTATTTTATTTGTGGCCGAAGCAAAATTGGTGTTCCGGTTAAAGTACAGGCTATCCCCCTCTAAAATCCGGTTTTCATAGTCAATTCTTGAATTTTTCACAAAATAACCGGTATCACCACGGGTGTCGTAGAACCCTCTTTCGGCGTATATTGTAGATTGATCGCTCGTTATTGTTGTGGGGCCATAGAAGTAGGCGTGACCATTATCAGAATAAAAATCCAGCTGAGTAGACCGCAAAACATAATCGGGGTTAGTGATCACCACTTCCGAAGCGAAGGTGTATTTTTCATCTTCCAGGTAGTAGCGACCAATTCGGCTTTTAAGGACACTGGCAGTATCACGTATAGTTCCACCGCTGCGGTAGTAGGCCTGCTGTTTTGTACGGTCAAAGAAAAGCGTGTCGGTTTGTAAGCTGGTTTGTGGGTTGCGCATAAAGACATTTCCGCTGGCAAAAGCAAATTGTGTATCGCCATTGTATTCGGCATACTGGCTGGTCATGGTGATGGTATCACCCTGTTCCATACGCACATTTCCGTAGGCTTTAAAGAAGTTCTCTTCGGCGTAATGAATGGCCTGATCGGCCCACACTTCAATACCCTGGTGAATAAAATGAACCTGCTCGTTCACCTTACTCAGAATAAAGGCACCCGGATAATTCTCTTCATCTTTTAGAGTACGTTCGCTTTCATAACGAATCTTCTTTTCTTCCTGGCTATAACTACTGAAGCCTATGAAAAAAAAGATTGAAAAGAGATATAGAACCTGAACGTACTTCACCAGTAGAATTTTGCTTCAAAAGTAATGAATTCTGAAGGAAATAGGTGAGCTGCTGAGATCTTTTAAAGATTGAAATGTCAGGTATTTCTATAGTGGAGAAACTTCCTACAGCATCACAATTCCGTTAAAAACACATTTAATTTTTGCCATTTTTGACAGATTTATTGTATGGATGGTATTGTATGAAAGGAAACACCTGGACATGGATGTCAATAAAATAAAAGTAAAGGTTGCTCATAACTCCTGAGTGGCACTTTGGCAGTAATCAAAACTGAAGTGCCTTATGAAATAGGTGTGGCAGCATAAAACTATGACTTTTTACAGGAAACATGGTTGGCGGTTCTTTTTTTATTTTTTCCGTTTGTAATGGAGTTGTGTCAAGCCTGTTTCAAATGTTTTTGCTTTTACAAATTCGAGTATTTGTTCAGGTCGCCCGTCTTTAAATAATCTTGTACCATTACCTAACAAAACAGGAACTACAGAAATAATAAATTCATCCATTAAGTCATTTTTTAATAGTTCATTAATTACTTCAGCACCACCATCACAATAGATATTTTTTCCGTTCTTAGATTTGATTTGTTCTGCTAAATCAGTGATTTTACCTGTGTAAAAAGTTGTTCTGCCAACATTTGGTCTTTTGGTTCTTGTTATCACATATACATCCCTTTGGCCATTGTCGTAAAATGATGGGCCAATTTCCTGAAGCACGTAGTCATAGGTTTTTCTACCAATAATCAAGGTGTCTATGGAATCTGTAAATTCTTTATAACCATAGTCTTCACCTTCTTTTTCTACGAGTTTTAAGAAACTCAAGTCATCATTAGGTTTTGCAATGTACCCATCTAAGCTTGTGGCAATGAAAAGTGATATTTTTCGCATCTGTTTAAAATTTAATGTTTTTGCAAAATTAATTTTAGAAAACCTTTTGCACATTGTATAAATGCGACATTTTAAAGTAGTGAAGGTATTTGAGATTTGAATTTTCTTTCTAATTGCCGCACAGTGATATGAGTCCGCTTTGAAAGTTCTGAAATGCTCAATTTTCCCTTTGAGGAATGAATATCGCTGATTATAGACTGTAGTTGGTTCTCTTTGTTTTTAATTCTGTCTGAAAAATATTGGTTTAGATAATTAAAGTGGTTTGCAAGGATTTTATCAATATTAAAGGAATTGGGTTTTCAAATGAAAATAAATACAGGAAATATCTCTCAAAAAAGCCATTTTTGGATAGCCATTATTTGCACAGGTCTTTTATTCAAGCTTATATTTGGTTAATCGCATTCTCAATAGCATTTTTACTTTCAAAGTATTTTGCTTTTACAAGATTAAATTCTTTATCGTTTTTTAATGTTTCGCGTAAAGTTAATGTTAGAAAATCGTAATTCGTAAATTTGGTGGGTGTGTTTAGGATATTGGTTAACCAATTCCACATTTTTTCTTTTCCGATTTCTTTTTCTATTGCTATAAAAATAATAGGTGCAAAGTCATAAACATATAATTGTCTGTTCTCGTATTCAGAATCGGACTGTATTAGGCTGAATGGTTTTGGTTTGAAATCTTTTAGGTTTTCAAATTTCCCAGTTATCTTTTTATCATAAATGTCTTTGCTTATTATTTCTTTTGTTAGTTGCAATGACATAAATTCTGAAAAACCTTCACTCAACATATCTCCAAGTTCTGAATTAAAATTCTTGAAAGTGCCGAAATAATAATGACCTAATTCGTGTGCAATAAATGGTCTGTAAAAATTTTGATATTTGGGATTGGTTATATTTTTTATTGATTCCTCGCTTATTTACCAGTGCGACATCTTTTGGCGCGAGTAGGTTCTAGTTTTGTGATATAAAAGCAAAGCTATGACAATATTAGAATTTATGAAGAGATTTTCAGACG
>Ga0098067_1000592_pt1 | contig 13263 bp, 8 predicted proteins | sample 26_taG_FD_92578 | JGI IMG/M metagenome (GOLD analysis project Ga0098067, IMG submission 92578) | Marine viral communities from Cariaco Basin, Caribbean Sea - 26_WHOI_OMZ | ecosystem: Environmental > Aquatic > Marine > Oceanic | place: Caribbean Sea: Cariaco Basin | collected 2014-11-09
CCGAGCAGGTTGATTTAATTCAGATTGCCAGAGAAGCTTTAGCGAATGTCAGCCGGCATGCGCAGGCACAAAATGTCACGGTGAGCTTGGGCTACGATAAGGACCAAACCCAAATTATTATGAACATCGCTGATGATGGGATTGGCATCCGTGATAGCGGCAGTGTGGACCAGACCCAGCATCATGGGTTGATGATTATGAAAGAGCGCGCGCATAACTTAGGCGGGACTTTTACAGTGAAACGCAATACGCCGAAGGGGACGCTAGTGACCGTGGTGTTCTCCCCAGACTTCTTTGCAAAATCTAGCCATAAAGACGCCTAAGCAAATCCTAATGAGACCGCCTATAGCGCTCTCCTATTTGAGCCTATAGTTAGCGATGACCTAGAGTGTCGATAAAATTCAGTTAATTATTTTTGATATTAATCAGTGAGAGTATTATGAGTATCAGCGTATATACCAGCGCCTCGCCTGCCAAATTACTATTGGTGGATGATCACCCGATGCTACGCCGCGGCATGGCCGATTTGTTAAATCTAGAGTCGGATGTCTGCGTGGTAGCACAAGCAGGCGATGGGCAAGAGGCGCTCGATTATTTGCGAGACCACGAAGTCGATTTGGTGGTGCTCGATCACCATATGCCGGTCCTCACTGGGATTGAAACCTTAAAAGAAATCAAAGCGCGTGATATTGATGCGAAGATTCTCCTATTTACCGTATCGGACAGCGGTGACGATGTGCAAGAGGCGCTTAAATTAGGCGTGGATGGTTACTTGCTTAAAGACATGGAGCCGGAGCAAATCATCGTAGATATCCGCAAGATTTTACGTGGAGAATTGGTGATTAGCCCCAGTCTTGCGCCCATCTTAGCGCGAGCTTTACGCACGCCTAGCATCGATGATATCGCGGGCAATCTGACCGAGCGTGAGCTGCAAGTGATTCAGATGATTGCTGAGGGCTTTAGTAATAAAATGATTGGCAATAAATTGGGCATTGCTGAGTCAACGGTCAAAGTCCACGTTAAACATATCTTAAATAAAACGGGCCTGCGTACGCGGGTAGAGGCGGCGGTATGGACCGTTAATCATTTAACCAATAAATAGCTTTGCTTTATTAAGTCACTAGCTTTGTTAAGCTTTTTCGATTCAGTTAAGCCGTTTATTCTTATTAATAGAATAAGCGGTTTTTCTATTGTCTATAAAAAGATTACTGTGAAGACGTCTGTGCAAAAGCGGTTAGCCGCTAGCAATGATAATGCACCACCAGCAATTATTATCAATATTACACTTGCTAACTTATTGCTAAATCTACGCTAAGGTTCTCCTATGTTTCGAGTTGTATGATAGCTACATACCCAAAATATTATTCGATACACCCTTAGGAGTCCTACCATGAAAAAGTTATCTAAATTAAGCAAATCCGCTATCATCGCCCTTAGCCTCGTTGGTATCAGCATGGCTGGTGTCGGCACTGCTGCAGTTGCTGCCGGCCAAGCCGTAAATACCAATGCTCCACTTAGCGTGCTAAAACAAGACCATAAAGTGAGTGACGCGGTGGCCATTGCCCAAAGCAAGCTAACCTTAGCGCAGGCTATCGCTATTGCCCAAAAAACGGTCAAAGGGAATGTGGTTAGTGCCGAATTTGACCAAGAACACCATGGGGCTAGCAGCGAATTTGAGGTCAAACTGGTCAAAGGCGATACTGAGTATGAAATCAAAATTGATGCCAGTACGGGTAAAGTGACTAAGGCTGAGCAAGAGCGTATGGATGCTGATGACTTAGCAGAATATAAAACTATGCAACAGGCGAAAGTCAGCTTAAATCAAGCCATGCAAATCGCCACGCAAAAGTACCCTGGCAAACTGTTAGAGGCCGAGTTTGATATGGAAAAAGGCCAAGCCGTTTACGAGATTAAGATAGCCCAAGGTACACAAGTACAAAAAGTAGTGATTGATGCTAATACCGGCAAAATCATCGCTACCAAAACAAAATCTTAAGTTGTAATTATTAGACTAGCATTACCCCAGCCAGCCGATACTGTAGTGTCGGCTGGCTAGATGATTTTAGTAATAAAATAAGAAACTTATTTAAGCACACGGATTTATTGAAAAAAAATAAGGTGAATAACAAGCGGCTCGATAAATTAAAATAAACCCAACGCTATAATGATAATAAGGACAAGCTATGCGCGTGCTGGTAGTAGAAGACGACTTAATGATTGGCGAAAGCTTGAGCGAGGCGCTGCAAGACGAAGCCTATACCGTCGATTGGGTCAAAGATGGTCGCCAAGCTATCCTTACGTTACGCGTGCAACCTTACGATATTATCTTATTGGATTTGGGCTTGCCTGAAATTGATGGTATGGGCGTCTTAACGGCTATGCGTGATGCCAAAATTACCACACCGGTATTAATTTTGACCGCTCGTGATGAGGTCAAAGACCGTATTGCTGGGCTAGACTCAGGGGCGGATGATTACGTCGTCAAACCGTTTGAGTTGGGCGAAGTGTTTGCGCGGATGCGGGTGTTGATTCGCCGGGCGCAGGGCAAAGCGGACAACCATATCGTCGTGGGCAACCTAAGTTTGGATACGGCTCAGAAACGGGTCATGATGGCAGGGCAACCGGTCGATTTGACGGCAAAAGAATATATGCTGCTGACCACCTTTATGCTTGCACCAGAAAAAGTGATGTCCAAGTCTGAGTTGGAAGACTCGCTATACGGTTGGGGCGGGGAAGTCGAGAGTAATGCGATTGAATTTCTTATCCATAGCCTACGTAAAAAGGTCGGGCAAGATAGGATTAAAAATGTGCGCGGGCTTGGTTGGTATATTAGTCAGGCTTAGAGTGTCTTGAGAATATTTTTAACTCATTTACTTTAATTTTGCTAAGGTTTATAGCTGGTGCGATCCACAAAAGATACAGTGCGACTGGGAGAAATTTTTTGCAGCACTGATGTTGATATAGCCAAAGCTCTAGGCATACAACCAACCAGAAAAATTTTTACCAGTTGCACGATCCATGATTAATCGAATTTATTTACACTTGCCAAGTTACTTTCTCATTGCTTTCTCATTATTTCGAATCGTGCCTAATCGCCCCATTATCCTTATTAGACCGTCACTATGATTAAGACTCGCCCCGTATTTAAGTCCCTACAATTTCAGCTGATCTTTTGGTCGCTGTTACCGTTGCTGCTATTGGCAGTGGCGGCGGGTGGCTATGGGTTTTGGTATAACTATAATGAGGTCAATGACTTTCAAGACGACAACCTAAAAAGTGTGGCGAAGGTATTGGTACAAACGCTAGAGGCGCAAGGAGAGGGCCAAGCAGCTAGCGCTGATGTTTCTCGAGACAGACATTTCAATACCGACGATGATGATGGCGATATCAGTGTCGATATTCTTGCTTTGACGGGGGTAGCGCAGGAGCAGGTTTCGACAGTAAGGGATGAGGCGAAAAACCACCATGTCAAATCAGATAAGCACGATAAACATAATAAGAAAAAAGAAGAAGCAGAAATTACGTTAGCCTCATTAGCAACCATTCCTAAAGGTATCAGCACCCAACGTATAGACGACCATACTTGGCGGGTGTATCGACTTAATAGCTTGGACGTTACTGGCGATATTGACCGCGCCATTATTGTAAGACAACGCACCGAATTTCGCGATGACTTAGCCCAATCGAGTGCATGGCAGTCTTTTTTACCGTTGACCTTGGCTATGGCGCTACTGACTCTATTATTGCCGTTTATTATGTGGCGGATGTTTAAGCCGGTACGACAATTACACCAAGAAATTAATGCGCGACAAGAGAGCGATTTAGCCCCCTTAACTAGCGATAATTTACCGACCGAATTGCTGCCATTAGTGGCATCGCTCAATCGACTATTAGCGTTAGCCAAAACCCATATCGAGCGGCAACAGCGCTTTATTGCGGATGCAGCGCATGAGTTACGCTCACCGCTGACAGCGACGTCCTTACAATTACAACGTCTGCAACGGCTACCGCACGATGAGACCATGGCAGCAGGTTTAGACAAGCTGGCGCTGCGGTTAAAACGCAACCAACAACTGGTCGAGCAACTGCTAACGTTAGCACGGGCAGGCAACGTCAATAGTGTCAATGAGCCGATCGCTATCAGACCTATTATCGAGCAAGCAGTCGGGTTGCTAGTGCCTATTGCCGACCATCAGCAGATTGAGTTAAGCGTTGAGCTACAGACAGAAGGTCAAGTACATGCCGATGCGACCTCGTTACTGTTATTAATTAAAAACCTGCTGCAAAATGCTATTGTCTATACTCCGGCTGGCGGGCAGGTAGCGGTGAAGCTTTGGCGATTAGCAGAAGGTCAGCGTATACATGATGCCGCGTTTGGTACTCAAGTTATTGCTACCCATCAAAGCCGTCAGCAAAGCCATCAGCAACGGCTAGCCGCTCCGAGCCGTTTGGTTTTACAAGTGATGGATTCGGGGCCAGGGATTGACCCTACAGATTATCAGCGGGTCTTTGAGCCATTTGTGCGCTTGAGTCAGCGGTCGCAAACTACAGATACGCCTATGACGGATATGACCGTAACGGCACGTTCTGACAGTGCGGTCAAAACCACAGCTATAGACGGCACTGGCTTGGGATTGTCTATCGTTAAGTCTATCTGTGAGCAAGCGGGTATTGCGGTATTTTTATCGCAGTCGCCGTTGGTTAACGAGATTCCTAGTAATGAGCCTGCTATTAACGACCCCTTTACTAATGAAGTAGATCTAAGCACTCAGCAAGGTCTATGTGTGACGCTAGTATTTTAGTAATGAAAATAACCTAAAAAAAAGCCACTTTTATTAATTAGCAGTGGCCTTTTTTTATATGACTGAGTTTTGGATTAATTGATTTTAGGATAATGAGGTTTTAGTTAAGTAAGGGAGCGCTATAGTTGATTCAATTTTAAACCGATATAGTGCGGCTGGGAGAAATTTTTTGCAGCCTTTGAAAGCTCTTGGCATACAACCAGCCATAAAAATTTTTACCAGTTGCACGGCCTATTATGACTCGAATTTATGTTAACTTCCCCGTACTATTTCTCCGCCAACATCCTATCAACCGAAGACATGGTGTATTCCTCACCAAAAGCGTCGGCAGGCTCTTGTAGCCAGACATAGCAGACCAACCAAGCGATAAAGGCACCGGCTGCAATCACGTAAAAGAACTGGTTGGGCTCAACGAAAGTGAATAAGAACAGATAAAACACCGCGCCCACGTTGCCATAAGCCCCAGTCATGCCTGAGATTTGCCCGGTTAAGCGGCGTTTAATCGACGGGATTACCCCAAACGTAGCGCCCTCCGCACCCTGTACAAACACCGAGCAGATAATGGTGATACAGACGGCAAAGAATAGCGGCCACGACTCGTTCAGCATACCCATCGCCACAAAGCCCAAGCCAATGCCAAACATATATACCAGCATCACTTTACGGCGACTGCCGACCCGGTCAGAGATATAGCCGCCGAGCGGGCGTGCCCACAGATTCACAAAAGCAAAGGTAGAGGCAATCAGACCGGCGGAAGTGGCGTCTAACTTCCAGGTTCCTTGAAAGAACATCGGTAGCATGGAAACCACTGCCAGTTCTGCGCCGAAGTTAGCAAAATAGGAGACGTTAAGGGCGGCTACCGAGCTAAACGAATATTTATCGTCTTCCGGGATACCGGCTTTGATAATAGGAATATTCACGCTAAGGGCTTTATAAATTTGATAAATCACCATCACAGCGATAACGCCATAACAGATCCAAGCCCCAGTCTCGCTTAAAAACCCCATGCTTTGGGTGCGATACACCAACACCGAGAGGATGCCGTATAACGGAATGATAAATAAACAATATAGCCACAGGTCACGCCACGTGGAAACTTCTAATGCACCCGATTTGCGCGATTTTTTATGGGTATCGGCCGTCGGGCCATCAGTTACTAAGAACCAATATGCCACACCGTAAATCGCCATAATTAACCCTGAGGCGGCAATTGCCCAACGCCAACCATCGTCACCACCGAAGAATTGTAGCGCCACCGTTGGAATAGTAATGGCAGCCGCGGCGGAACCAAAGTTGCCCCAACCGGCATAAAACCCTTCGGCAAAGCCAATATCTTTAGGCTTAAACCAAAGAGTGGTCATATGAATACCGACCACGAAACCTGCTCCGACAATCGACATAAATAGTCGTGAGACAAACAGTTGCGTGGCTGAGTCACCAAAGGCAAAGAACCAAGTAGGGATAGCCATGACAACCATTAAGACAGAAAACACGCGGCGGGGACCAAAACGGTCTAGCGCCATGCCGACGACCACCCGCCCCGGAATCGTCAAAGCGACGTTGGCAATCAAAAATAGCTTGATGTGTTCAGGGGTGAGGTAGCTCTCCGCCGCCAACATGGACGAGGCGAGCGGAGCCATATTAAACCAAACGTAAAAGGTCAGAAAAAAAGCAATCCACGTATAGTGCAGCGCTCTAATCTCACGACGTTCCATCTCTAGCAGCTCTTTGGCGTGCATAATTTACCTTCTCTTCAAGCGACGTTGGCGTGGCAATGACTGGCTAAAATGTGGGCATTAGCCAGATACGGTTAGTCAGAGACAGTGAGCTAGCTACTTTAAGCCAGGTACTGTCTTGATAATGAAAGTAAAATAGCAATTAAGGGATGGGTCGCCTATTGCGCCAAAGCCGTATAGAAATGGGTTTCGCTACTCCTAAAGAGGCAGGAAGAAGTAATCTGAAGGCAGTGGCTAAGCGTGCTATAGAGGTATTGTTAGGGAGATTTTTTTAAGGAAGGGTTTTTAGGTAGGTATTTTTAAATAGGTTTTTAGGCAGTTGTTTAAGTAGATATTTTTTATTCAGCCATAAAAAAGCGGCAAGGTAAGTTACCCTGCCGCCGGTTTAGTTTGGACTGTGTGACACTTTAAGCGATTGGCTTAACGTCCTAAATGCAGATACTGCATATGACGCTCGTACTGATTCAAGATATCCACCAGCACTTGCTCTTTGGTATAGCCCACTAAATCATACTCTTGTGAGCCATCACGTAAGAACACTTCCGCGCGGTAGTAGTAATCCGAATCTTTAATCGTGGTCTTGAGCGTGAAGTTCGGTCGTGGCGCTTTGACCAAATACACATCATAGATAAAGTCATCTTCGCTACCATGGCCCACGTGCAGGCTTAAGCCTTCCAACTGATCAGCACTTGATTCATGCGCAATAACGGTTGCGGTTAAGCCACCAGCGGTTAGTTCAGCCGTGACGTCTTGCATAGCCGGTAACACTGAAGCTTGCATAAAGCGGCGCACTTGCTTGCCATCTGGGAAGCTGACGATACGTTGCAAGCGAGCCTTCCAGTTTTTACCACTGTTCAACACGTTGGCGGTATCGACGGTGCTGGCTTTGCGGTATTGCCCTTCTTCTTTGAGCGACTTCCACATAGACACCATGTAGAGCACTAAAATGATGGAGAAAGGCAGACCGGCGATAACCGAGACCGACTGTAGCGAGCTAAAGCCGCCAGCAAACAACAAGCCTAGAGTAATAAGACCGGTAGCCGCTGCCCAAAATAAACGCAACCAAACCGGGGCATCGGCATCGTTTGATAGACCACGGCTGCTCAGGTTAGCCAGTACTAAAGCGCCTGAATCCGCAGAGGTGATAAAGAAGACAAGTCCAATTACCACGCCTGCGAGCGATAAAATGTCGCTATACGGGTAGTATTCGAATAAGGCAAACATGCCCATCGCCGCGTCATTGACCGCGACTTCACCTAAAGCCGTCGCACCATTGGCGACCAAGTCGATAGCCGAGTTACCAAAGATAGAGAACCAAGCAAAGATAAAGCCGAGCGGGATGAACATCACGCCGAAGACAAACTCACGGAGGGTACGACCACGGCTAATACGGGCAATAAATAGGCCCACAAACGGTGCCCAAGCGACCCACCATGCCCAGAAGAATACGGTCCACCAAGACTTCCATTCAGCACCAGACTCGCCGTCATAAGCGTAAACGTCAAAAGTTTTGGCGACTAGGGTGTCAAAGTAAACCCCGATATTTTGGGTAAAGGTATTTAGCAAATAGACCGTATTACCCATCACTAAAATAGCGACCAATAATAAAATTGCGGACAGCATGTTGAATTCGGAGAGACGACGGACGCCTTTTTCTACCCCGGTCATTGCCGATATGGCAGCAGCAACGACGACAAACACGATGATTAAGGTTTGTACCATCTTGCTCGATTCGATGCCAAACACATGGGTCAGACCAGCATTGGCTTGCAGTACGCCAATACCCAGACTAGTGGCAATCCCCATCAACGTACAGACGACACCAAAGGTATCGACGCTATCACCCAACCAGCCTTTAATCAGCCGCTCACCAAAGATAGGCGTCAAGGCGGAGCGTAAAGCTAGAGGCATATTTTTGCGATAAGCGAAGTAGGCGAGTGCCATACCGATGAGGGCGTAAATACCCCAACCATGTAAGCCCCAATGTAAAAAGGCTTGCGGTACAGCAGCACGCATCGCTTCAGCGCTGGCAGGATCTAGACCCGAATGTGGGGTTAGGTAGTGCATTAGCGGCTCGGACGCGCCAAAGAACAACAGGTCAATACCGATACCGGCAGAGAACAGCATCGCGGCCCAGGCTAAAAAGGGGAACTGGGCTTTTTCGTGGTCTTGCCCCAGTTTGATATCGCCGTAGCGGGAGAAACCCACAAATAAAGAAAAAATGCTGTAGGCGGCGATCACCAGCATGTAATACCAGCCAAAATTATCAGAGACCCAACGCATCGCGGTACCCAATAAGGTCTCGCTATAGGTGGGGAAGGCTATGGTCCAAATGATCAAAAGTATCGAAATTATGGCCGCGCCGGCAAACACTGTTTTATTTAACGTCAGTGGTTGGACAGCGGGGCCAGAGCTCGGGCTTTGCATGTAGTATCCTCGAGATAGCATTCCAGTAATGGAAGAAATAGTTATGGTCAATAATTGCGATAAGAAACTCAGAAGCTAGCTCAGGATCAATATGATTCCGCTAGCTCTAAGCGTCTAGGTTGAGTGTAGCCATCACGGCTAGGGGTGGATGGAGGGGAGGGTCAAACTTGTTCTTAAACTACGCAGTATAAGAACGCATAGGCTCACCGCGTAAGGGCATGCCATTAGCGACAAAATAGTCCGCCGTCGAGCCAGGTAATTGTCTACCGCGCATCTTATCAACGATTTTTTCTGCCAACATAATGGTGGTGGCGTTTAAGTTACCGCTAATAATATTCGGCATGATGGAAGCATCGACTACCCGCAAGCCCTCAATACCATGTACCAAACCTTCGCCATTGACGACCGCCTCGTTGTGCTCGCCCATCGCACAAGTACACGAAGGGTGGTAAGCGGTCTCGCCATGTTCGCGTACGTATTCATCGAGCTGAGCATCTGTAACCAAATCTTCGGTCGGTGACAGCGCGCGGCCACGGTAAGGGTCTAGCGCCGGCTGATGGATAATCTCACGGGTGATGCGCATGGCAGCGCGGAACTCTTGCCAGTCTTGCTCATGCGACATATAGTTAAACAAGATGCTCGGATGGGCGTTTGGATCGCGTGAAGTCAGTTTCACACGACCACGGCTCGGTGAGCGTAATGAGCCAACGTGAGCTTGGAAACTGTGCGCATCGCTAGCATTACGACCGTCATAACGCACTGCTAGTGGCAAGAAATGATACTGGATATTAGGGTGGGTAAATTTCTCATCAGTACGGATAAAGCCACCGGCTTCAAAATGGTTGGTTGCGCCCAAACCTGTACCTCTAAACAGCCACTCGGCACCGATAGGCGGTTTATTCCACCATTTGTTCGCAGGGGCAATAGAGACCGGCTGCAGGCACTCGTACTGCATATATAACTCAAGATGGTCTTGTAGGTTATTACCAACACCTGGCAGGTCTAGCACTTCGGTAATGCCCAAATCTTTAAGCCATTGACCCGGACCAATCCCTGAGCGTTGCAACAACTGCGGCGAGGCAATGGCACCCGAAGAGACGATGACTTCACGCGAGGCATGGAAGTTTTTGGTCTGACCTTCATGTTCGACTTTCACGCCAACCGCTCGTTTGCCATCAAATAGAATCACATCCGTCAACGCACCCGTCAAAATGGTGATATTGCTGCGTGGCTTAGCGCGGTCTAGATAACCACGAGCGGTAGAGGCGCGGCGACCATTCGGCGTAACAAAGCGGTCCATCGGGCCAAAGCCTTCTTGCTGATAGCCGTTAAGATCGTCAGTACGCGGATAACCGGCTTGCACGCCGGCTTCAATCATCGCTTCAAATAATGGATTGACCCCAGGTTTGGAAGTGGTCATCTCGACTGGACCGCCGACCCCGTGGTAATCGTTTTCGCCAGCATCGCAGTTTTCTGACTTTCTAAAGTAGGGCAGGCAATCTAAATACGTCCAATCTTGCAAGCCATCAAGCTTTGCCCAATCATCAAAGTCCAAGGCGTTACCCCGGATATAGCACATGCCATTAATCAAGGAAGAACCGCCCAAACCTTTACCACGGCCACAGTCGAGGACGCGATTATTCATATAAGGTTCGGGATCGGTTTTATAGCCCCAGTTGTAAGTGGTACCTTGTAGCGGCATAGCTAGCGCTGCCGGCATTTGCGTGCGAAAGTCGAGACGATGATCGGGACGTCCGGCCTCGAGTAGCAATACTTTAATACTGGCATCTTCGGTTAGGCGGGTAGCGAGCACGTTGCCCGCAGAGCCTGCTCCGACGATGATATAGTCAAACTCTTTGGTCGTCGTTGACATAAAATTCCTTAATTTCTAATTTATTCGTATTGTCTTTACTGCATTCGTTTATTGGGACGGCTCAGGCTTAAAAAATTAAGCAACAGCCCATCAAGCCTGTCTAGTTGGCTAACCCATAAACTGATTTAAAATACCGATTCAAATTTGCCCAATTCCACTTGGATAGATTTAGTTTGCGTATAGTGTTTGAGGGTCTGCATACCATTTTCGCGGCCCACACCCGAGTGCTTATAGCCACCAACAGGCATTTGCGCTGCCGACTCGCCCCAAGTGTTTAACCAGCAGATACCGGCTTCAATTTGCGCGATGACACGATGCGCACGGGTTAAGTCGCTAGTCACGACCCCAGCGGCTAATCCATACTCGGTGGCATTAGCGCGCTCAATCACTTCTTCTTCGTTCTCGTAGGTCAAGATAGACATAACCGGGCCAAAGATCTCTTCGCGGACGATGGTCATCTCATCGCTGCAATCCGTAAACACGGTCGGAGCGACATAAGCACCCTTGGCCAATTCGCCTGAATTGACACGCTCGCCACCGCACAATAAGCGCGCGCCGCCTGCCTTGCCTTGCTCGATATAATCGAGAACCCGTTGCATATGCGGGAAGCTCACTAGCGGCCCCATCGTGACGCTCTCATCCATCGGGTCACCTAGTTTGATACGGGCTACCCGCGCAACGATGGCTTGTTCAAAGTCTGCTTGCATCGCTTTGGGAATAAAGACGCGCGTTCCATTGGTACAGACCTGACCGCTGCTGTAGAAGTTCGCCATCATGGCGATATCTGCAGCGGTATCGATATTGGCGTCGTCAAAGATAATGAGCGGAGACTTACCACCCAACTCCATCGTGACATCTTTCAGTGAAGAGGTCGCCGCCCCTGACATAACCTTTTTGCCGGTAGGTACGCCACCGGTAAAGGAGACTTTAGCGATATCCGGATGCTGTGTTAGTGCTGAGCCTACCTCATGGTTGCCTTGCACGACGTTAAAGACGCCATCAGGTAGGCCGGCTTCGCTAAAGATTTCAGCAAGTTTCAATGCGGTCAACGGTGTGACTTCAGAAGGTTTAAAAATCATAGCGTTACCGGCAGCTAGGGCAGGCGCCGCTTTCCACATGGCAATCTGAATCGGATAGTTCCAAGCGCCAATACCGGCGACCACACCCAATGGCTCTTCGCGCGTATAGACGAAGCTGGTCTCGCGTAGAGGAATCTGGCGGCCTTCAATCGTGGTGGCCAATCCAGCATAGTATTCAATGACATCAGCACCGGTCACGATATCCACATATTTGGTCTCAGAGACCCCTTTACCCGTATCTTGCGTTTCGAGTAGCGCCAACTCATCGTTACGCTCGCGCAGTATTTCAACTGCCTTGATTAGGATTCGGCTACGCTCAACGGGAGTCATCGCGGCCCAAATCTTCTGACCTTGTTGTGCCGCTTTTACCGTAGCATCAATCTGCTCGCTAGTGGTTTGTTGAATCGTGGCAAGTACTTGACCGGTCGCTGGGTTAATGGTTTCAAACGTGGTCAGTGCTGGGTCAACAGGCAGATAGCTGCCGTTAATATAAGCAGTCTGAGTCTGCGTGAGATCTGGCGTAGTCGAAGGGTTGGTAGTAGGAGACGTGGTCATAAAAATTCCTCGTGGCAATTATTAAAGTAGCCGTTATTAAAGTGGCAATTAGCAAAGAGATAGGTCATAAAACTATAGGAAATAAAAAAGTAAGTGTGTGGCTCTAACGATGCCGCGTCTATGAGGCGAAGGACCCACTCTGCGCTAAAAAAACCCAAATATATAAAAGCCAATTCGCATCACACTATAAACCCTCAGGACGCACTTCAGCGTCAAAGGCCTATCCGTGGCTTCTGTAGTAGGGCAATTACCCAATATATAAAAAGGTCGAGTTAGTGTGATGCCGTCAGGCAAGAGGGGTTTTAATCGGAAGCGCTAAAAGGGGTCAGATCCTAAGCGCAAATAGAAGTAGAGCGGCTGGACAAAGCGAGGCGGATAAGCTACTGGCTATACTCGACCCTGCACTGATAGCAAGTCGAGCGTATGATGGAGACGCAATAAGGTCTGTCATAAATAAGCCGTTAATCATAGGATATAAAGTAGATACCAAGTTCGTAATAATCGTTGGTCAATAAACCGTCCAATCGATAAAGAATAAAATCAAGACCTTATATTAACACTTTTGCCTAATTTAGTAAAATTAGCTGATTTTGATATTACTATTTAAAATTCTCAACTTAGAGTAATTATGGCCTCTAGCAAGGCTTGAAACTTACGCTAATCCCTTCTGGATAAAGAAAAATTAAAGTTTTTGCAAAAAGGTCTTGCATAACGCCAAAAAGTTGATAGAATACTCGACCTCAATAGGCGTATAGCTCAGTTGGTTAGAGCGCCACCTTGACATGGTGGAG